>Ga0272446_1000717_pt1 | contig 50752 bp, 44 predicted proteins | sample YNPCB0061_FD_194587 | JGI IMG/M metagenome (GOLD analysis project Ga0272446, IMG submission 194587) | Hot spring microbial mat communities from Yellowstone National Park, WY, United States - YNP-CB-006-1 | ecosystem: Environmental > Aquatic > Thermal springs > Hot (42-90C) > Sediment | place... | reverse complement strand
GATCTCAAAACTGACGTTCGTCATGTTCGTGCCCTTTTTGAGCACGAAGACGGTGTGGTTGACGTAGACGACACCTTTGAGGCTGAACGAGTCCGCTACATTTTCCGCGTGGATCGGGAAAAGGCATCTCTAACGGGGATCAGTACCGTGGAAATTGCCAACACACTCCGGATCGCTGTTGGCGGAATGACCCCGGGAGCCGGTGACCCCAAATATTTCCGAGCCGGCAGTGGCCACTTGCCGCGCGAATTGAACCCGCTGGAAATTGTCATGCAATTACCGCAGTCCGAGCGCAGCCGGCGATCCCAATTGGAGCGCTTGGGCGTTAAAACGCCCAGCGGGGAAATAGTGCAATTGAGTGAGCTAGGCCGATTCGAGGAGCGACCCGCCGAGCAAACCATTTATCACAAGAATCTCCAACGAGTGGGGTATGTCATGGCCGAGACCGCAGGTCGAACCCCCGGCGAGGCCGTGATCGGCTTGATCCTGGAACTCCGTAAGCACCCAACACCTGGAGGCTCCACGGTGGTTTGGACAGGCGAAGGCGAATGGAAAATCACGCTGGACGTTTTCCGTGACCTGGGCTTGGCATTCGGGGGAGCGCTGCTACTGATCTACATCTTGATGGTTTACCAAACGGGCAGCTACTTGATTCCATTGGTACAAATGATCTCCATCCCGCTCACCATCATCGGGATCATGCCCGGCTTCTGGTTATTGAATGTGCTGACGGGTACGACAGTGGGCGGTCACATCAATCCGGTGTATTTCACGGCGACAGCAATGATTGGAATGATTGCCTTAGCCGGTATCGCAGACCGCAATGCCATTCTGCTTCTTGACTTTATTCAACATGTTCGTGAACGCGGAGCCACCCTGAAGGAAGCACTGATCGAAAGTGGTGCAGTTCGCTTCCGCCCAATTCTGCTGACAGCTGGAGCGGCCATGCTTGGTGCCTGGCCGATCACGTTGGACCCGGTGTTTAGCGGCTTGGCCTGGGCGCTCATCTTTGGTCTGACGGTTTCCACCGCGTTCACGCTCTTGCTGGTCCCCGTCGTTTACTGGATGATTTACCGTGAAAAGGATCAGGCGAGCTAGGGGCAACCGTGCTCTCCCCATGTTGCCAAGAGCTTGTCGGAAGCCAAAAACTCCGAATTTCTACTGGTTAGCTGAATCTCCTCAAGCCGCTCAACTACCGATTTTTGTGCGTGCGTTGTAACTCTGTGGGGTCGTTTTTGTAGGCTTTTTGTGAATTGGTAACTGTTGCAATGATCCGCTCTGATTGGGAATCCGTTATCGAGCTGAATTCCAGCAGCTTTTGCTGGGAGTTCTCGGCATAGGGTGCTTTTAGAGGAAATTTCGCGCGATTGGCATTCGCTCTGCACTAGCTTAAAACCGTTTGGCAACCCAATTCAGGAGAGCGAAAAAATGACCTCGCCACACAATACTGCTAATATAAACCAATCTCCCCTCACTCGGGAGGCAGTCCAACGCATGCTCCGTGACGCCGCCTACGTGTTGCACCTGACACGGCGGGTCAAGGCTCAGATCCTGGCAGATCGGCCCGTACAGTCCGGCCTGAATAAATCCAGTGACCCTTCCGAGCTATTCACGGGCTTAGGGGCGTAGGTTCAGAAGCAGTCAGGCATCCTGGGTAGATCTCAATTGAGTTGGGTTTTGGCTCCCTGTTGTTACTTGTTCAACACCTTGATCTCGACTTTGCGAAATTCAATAGGGTGGCTCTCGGATTGAAGCGCGATGTAGCCGCGGTCGAGCAGCAGGTTACCATCGCGCTCCTTGATGAGTTTAGCAGCGTCTGGATCTTTGGGATCAAGCTGCGGCTTCTCGTACTCCAAAACGAGCTCGCCCTCGACAAAATGCTTGATCACGCCCGAGCCATTCACCTCAATCTCAACGGTCACCCAAACATCACCGTGGTAAGTCTTCGATTTTGAATTGATGCAGTGGGGGGTAAATAACTTACCATCAAGCACAACATGAGTGCCTGGTGAGCAAAGATTGCATGTGGTGCGATTCCCTTTCCCTAAACCACCGAGGAATTGTGCTTCGATCGACACGGGGAAGTCCTGATCCTTCCGCATGGACCGCGGATCCTGGCAGTGGAGCATAACACCACTATTCCGGACCGCCCAACCGGGACCGCCCTTGCACTGCTCGCCAACGAAGCGATATTCGATTCGCAATCGGTAATGGGAAAACTGATCCTTATAGAACAAGTGGCCAAATTTACCGTCGAAGTTGGTGTACTTATCATAAGCAACCTTTATGACTCCATCCTCGACTCGGAATGTTTCCGCGTGATTGTCACCCAACTCAAAGCCCTTGATCTTTGGGGTCCAACCATCCAGAGTTTTCCCATTAAATAATGGTACCCAGCCCTTTTCGTCGGACCCTTCATCAGCCGCTGTAGGATAATTTGGCACAAGCAGGGGCAGGGAGGCTACAATCGTCAAAGTGAGTCGGGACATGGGTCACCTGAGGGAAGTTTTTCCGTGCCAGTACTGGATTGTCTCACAGTTGTGTTTCGGCCACTTCGATTGCACGTAACAGACTCATGGCTTTATTCACGGTCTCATCGTATTCGTTGCTGGGAATACTGTCAGCGACAAGCCCCGCGCCAGCCTGAATGTAAGCGGTCTGGCCGAGCAGTACCATTGTGCGAAGCGCGATACAGGTATCCATGTTGCCGCTGAAATCTACGTAGCCAACCGCACCACCATAAGGCCCTCTTCGATGGGGTTCAAGCTCGTCAATAATTTCCATAGCGCGCACCTTGGGTGCACCACTTAAAGTCCCAGCGGGCAGGCTCGCGCGTAAAGCATCAAATGCAGTTAGACCCGGACGCAAGCTCCCCGTCACAGTACTGGATAGATGCATCACGTGGCTGTACCTTTCGACTGATAACAAGTCACTGATTTTTACGCTGCCAAGATTGGCGACTCGGCCAACATCATTACGAGCCAGATCGACAAGCATGATGTGTTCAGCTCGCTCCTTGGGATCGTGAACTAATTCCTCGGCGAGCGCGCGATCTTCCTCTGCTGTAGCTCCTCGGCGGCGAGTGCCTGCCAGAGGACGATTTGTGATAACCCCGTTCTCTACCCGGCACATGATCTCTGGTGACGCTCCAATCAGTGTCACCGGACCGCCCCGGAGATAGAACATGAAGGGTGAGGGGTTCACAACTCGTAACGCACGGTAAATATCGAATGGCCGAGCGCACGTCTCGGTGCGAAACCGTTGGCTGAGGACGATTTGGAATGCATCACCTGCATTAATATATGCTCGGGCTTTCTCGACGGCTGCTTCGAATTGGGTGCGAGTAAAGTTGGAGACTACCCGGCTCATTAGATTTCGCGACGTAGTTGATCCGGTTGCTCCCGGATTGATATCGGTCAGTTGTAAGTCGGCCACACCTCGTTGTAATCGTTCCACCAATTGATCTACGCGGCGACAGGTTTCGGTGTAGTAACGTTCCAATCCCTCGGGGGATTGGTTATTGGTTTGATCTAAACCGATAGCGTTGGCCACAACCAGGATGGTCTTAGCTGCTTGGTCGAAGATCACCATACGGTCGTAGAAGCCAAACGATAGATCCGGGATATTACGATCGTCAGGTGGGGCTTTGGGAAGCCGCTCCACGTAGCGGACGGTATCGTAGCCGGCATAACCAACAGCTCCCCCGCTAAATCGCGGAAGCCCCGGCAGGTTTGGTGAGCGATAAGCTAGAACCAACTCCTCCAAAAGCTTTAAAGGATCCCTGACTTGTCGTTCCTGCCAAGGACCTTCGCCCTTGCGAATGCGGACTCGTTGCCCGTAAGCCTCAACCGTCATGAACGGACCGGCTCCCAGGAAGCTAAAACGACCAACTCGCTCTCCCCCCACCACGCTTTCGAATAGAAACGACCAATTCCCCTCTTGCACTTTACAAAATGCTGAAACGGGAGTCAGTGTGTCGCCAGTGAGTTGCCGATAGACGGGTACAACGGTGTGGTTGCGCGCTAGGACGGCAAACTGTTCGAAAGTCGGGACATACGCCATAATGCGGTATCCGAATTGGTACTGATAGAGATTGATTTAGCGTGATTCCGTACGATTGGCGATGTGGCCTCCAATTCGTCGAATTGTGAAATTCGGCTTGCTTGGAACCCCGGGACCAAGCTAGAGTCCATCGTCTTGTATTGTCGCCACGGACGGCGGACCCTGCCATGCGTACAGTCATCTTGGCCGGTGGGTTTGGTACCCGACTTGCTGAAGAAACCGAAACCCGGCCAAAGCCTATGGTCGAAATTGGCGGTCGGCCCATCTTATGGCACATCATGCGACACTATGCTGCCTACTGGTTTACCGAATTTGTGGTTGCACTGGGATATAAGAGTGAGGTGATCAAGCGCTATTTTCTCGAATATTCCAGCCTCAGTGGCAGCATGTCCATCCACTTGGCTCGTGGGGACATCACCCGACACCAACCCGCCAATGAGGATTGGATCGTTCATCTGATTGAAACTGGCTTGAACACAAACACCGGCGGGCGACTTGGGCGAGTTGCCGATTGGGTGCGGGACGGTACCTTCATGCTGACTTACGGCGATGGACTCAGCAATGTCAATGTTCAGGAATTGGTTCGTTTCCACAAGACACAAGGGAAGTTGGCAACCGTTACCGCTGTTCGGCCGCCGGCTCGCTTTGGTGGACTAGAATTTGATGGTGATTTGGTGAGCGCCTTCACGGAAAAACCGCAGACTGGTGAAGGTTGGATTAACGGTGGCTACTTTGTATTCGAACCGGCTGTGCTCGATTACATTCACGGAGACGACGAAAGCCTGGAAATCGATGTCTTGCCTCGGCTGGTTGCCCGCGGGCAACTCGCTGCTTTTCGCCATGATCAATTCTGGCAATGCATGGATACTCTTCGCGATAAGCGCTATCTCGAGTCCCTCTGGCAAGATGGACGCGCACCATGGAGGGCAAGCGCGTGAGCAACTTCTGGCTTGATCGCCCAACACTGGTCACGGGTGCCACCGGCTTGGTTGGTGGCTGGGTAGTGAAGCGTTTACTCAAACTCCAAGCCGAGGTCGTCTGTCTAATCCGCGACTGGATCCCCGAGTGCGAACTCATTCATTCCGGACTGCTTCATCATGTCAAAGTGGTACGCGGAGATATTCGCGATCAAGCACTACTTGAGCGAGTGTGTGGTGAATATGAAATCGATACCGTATTGCACTTGGCTGCACAAACATTAGTTCCTGTCGCCAACCGCAATCCAGTCGCTACTTTCGAGACCAACATCGCCGGCACTTGGGCTTTGCTCGAAGCTTGTCGACGCAGCCCACGTGTGAAACAAATCGTTCTGGCTTCCTCGGACAAGGCGTATGGGGAGGCCGCGCAGTTGCCTTACGACGAAGCCACGCCATTGTGTGGGCGGCACCCGTACGATGTGAGCAAATCCTGTGCTGATCTAATCGCTCAGGCTTACGCCACAACATATGAACTGCCTGTCGTCATCACACGCTGCGGGAACTTCTATGGACCAGGGGATCTGAACTGGAACCGAATAGTGCCTGGAACTATTCGCTCGATCCTGAGGGGTGAGCGCCCCGTGATACGCTCAAATGGTCAACATATTCGCGATTATTTTTATGTCGAGGACGGTGCCGCAGCCTACTTGCTGTTAGCGGAAAAGCTGGCCTCGGATTCCACTCTGCGGGGCGAGGCATTCAATTTTTCCAATGAAATCCAAATCACTGTACTGCAATTGGTCCAGAGGCTGTTGGACTTGATGGGTTCACGTTTAGCCCCCGAGATTCGTAATGAGGCCAGTAATGAGATCCTGCACCAATGCCTATCGGCGGCGAAGGCCCGCAAACGGCTTGGATGGAGGCCCATTTACAGCCTCGACGAGGGTCTACGTAAGACCATTCCTTGGTACTCGAACTTTCTCGCAACGAGGAAAGCGGCGTGACGGTTTCTTATTGTCGATCCTGTGGCAGCACCGGGCTTCGCCCCGTTCTCTCGCTTGGTCGAACACCCTTGGCTAATGCGTTACGAACCGAGGATGATCTTGCAGCGCCTGAGCCAACTTATCCTCTTGAATTGGTCTTCTGCGCATGCTGTTCCTTGGTACAGATTACCGAATCCGTTCCCCCTGCTGAACTCTTTCGCGAGTATGTCTACTTCTCCTCGTTTTCTGACACCATGCTACGCCATGCCATGGAGCTATCCCGACGGATGATCATTGAACGTCGGCTGAGTCCCGACAGCTTGGTGATAGAAGCAGCGAGTAATGATGGTTACCTACTCAAAAATTATAAGGTTGCCGGTATCGGGGTACTGGGAATCGAGCCGGCTAGGAATATTGCCAGAGTCGCCGTTGAACAACAGGGAATTCCTACTCGTGAAGATTTTTTTGGCATGACATTGGCGCAACAGCTTGTGGAGGAGGGCATGCGGGCCGACGTCTTTCATGCCCACAATGTGCTGGCCCACGTCCCGGAACTAAATGAATTTGTGGCGGGCATTCGTACCATCCTTAAAAGCAATGGCATTGCGGTTATCGAGGTGCCGTATGTCAAGGACATGCTTGATCACTGCGAGTTCGACACGATTTACCACGAGCATTTGAGTTACTTCTCGCTCACTGCGTTGGATCGCTGCTTCCGTAAACATGGTTTAGTCTTCGTGGATGTGGAGCGGATACCCATTCATGGTGGATCGTTACGGCTTTTTGCAATTCCCGTGGAGCGAGTGAACGGTGTGCCATCCCGCGTCTCCGCCTTGCTGGCCGAGGAAGCGATGTGGGGCGTTGATACGCCGGAGCCGTATCTGAACTTTGCTTCGCAAGTGAATCAAATCCGATCCTCCTTGCGCAATATGTTGGCAAACTTGAAAGCGGCTGGGCAACGAATTGCTGCATACGGTGCTTCAGCCAAGGGGAGCACTTTACTGACCTATTGCGGCATAGGCCGAGAAACGTTGGATTATGTCGTTGATCGAAGCACAGTGAAACAGGGCAAGTATACACCAGGCACGCATCTCCGCATCTACTCGCCAGACAAGTTACTGGAAGAACAACCCGATTACACCTTGCTTCTCACCTGGAACTTTGCTGACGAGATCCTCAGGCAACAAGATGAGTATCGCCGGCGAGGTGGGCGTTTTATTGTTCCGGTACCCACTCCCCGAGTGGCTTGAGGGAGGCAGGCACAAACCGATCCGGTGGGCGTTGTCGAAGGGTCTGCGAATCAGAAACCACGATCATGCGTTTCTATCCGACGGAATTACCTGGTGTAATTATTATCGAGCCCGATCTGCGTATCGATGAGCGCGGTCTCTTTGCACGAACTTGGTGTCGGGAGGAATTTGCTGCAGCTGGGTTGGAAACAAATTGGGTTCAATGCAATGTGGCATTCAACCGTCGCGTGGGCACACTTCGAGGTTTGCACTGGCAAGCGGCCCCGCATGAAGAGGTGAAGTTGGTGCGGTGTACGGCCGGTGCAGCCTACGATGTGGTGCTAGATTTACGGCCCGAATCGCCACGGTATAAGCAGTGGTTGGCTGTGGAACTCACTGCCGAAAACCGCCGTGCGCTTTACATTCCCGGTGGATGTGCCCATGGCTATCAAACGCTGACCGATGGAACGGAGCTATTTTATCACATGTCTGAGGCTTATCATCCCGAGTCAGCCCGTGGGGTCAGATGGGACGACCCGGCCTTTGGAATCCATTGGCCACCATGTTCAGAGCGAGTGATCGCGCCCCGTGATCAATCATTTCCGGACTTCCAGTTATGAAGCGGCTGCTGATCACAGGTGCGACGGGCTTTGTGGGTTCCCCCTGTTTAAGACGGGCACTACGAGATTTTGAAGTTCACGCCATTTCACGACATGGTTCTTGTCAGCAGGATTGCGATATCGCCCAAGCTCTTCAAGCTGGATTATCCTCTCTGGTTAGCTCACGCCCTCCTTCACTTGTGTTTCATCAGTGTGATTTATTTGACCAGGCCGCAGTGTCCTGTTTGCTGGCACAGATACGACCGACCCACCTACTGCATCTGGCATGGGTAGCCACACCCGGTTTGTACTGGACGTCGTCCGAAAACTATCGATGGGTCGAAGCGACGAAGCATTTGGTGCACCGCTTTATCAGGGAGGGTGGCACCCGGGCTGTTCTCACGGGTACATGTGCTGAATATGACTGGACTTTGGCCGGGGTGTGTAAGGAATTTGCTACTCCCACGCGCCCGGTCTCTCTCTATGGTCTATGCAAGCTGGAGGCGTACCAATGGGTCTCTTCGCAGGCAATTTCACATGCCTGGGCAAGGCTTTTTTACCTTTTTGGTCCGGGGGAACATCCAGCCCGCTTGGTGCCCTCGGTGACCCGCGCATTACTTTCCGGAACTGTGGCTGAGTGTACAAGCGGAGAGCATCAGCGGGACTTTCTCCACGTCGATGATGTGGCTGATGCGTTGGTCCATTTGTTACACAGTGACGTGGTAGGGCCAGTCAATGTCGGGTCTGGGTCGGCTGTGGCAGTGCGAAGGATTATTGAAATGGTAGCGCAAGAATGCGGCCGGCCTGAATTGGTTCGACTCGGAGCACGTTCCGCACCGGAATCCGAGCCGATGCTTCTTGTGGCCGATGTTCGTCGATTGCGGGACGAGGTAGGATGGCGACCACGGATCTGCCTTACCGACGGACTGCGGGAGACGGTCAGATGGTGGCAGGGGAGGGCACACCGTGCTGCATGAAGTATGCCCGATTTGCAGATCGAAGGGAGCCGAGCAGTTCCTGCTACGCCACCACGTGCCAGTTCACCAGAATGTGTTGTTCCCAACGGCCGCCGCGGCCCGCGCTATTCCTCGTGGCACCCTTGATATGCGGGTTTGTGTGGTTTGTGGCTTTGTATTTAATGCTGCGTTCGATCCTACACGAATCGATTATGGTCCGGCATACGAGAACAGTCAGGATTGTTCTCCGGCATTCAACGACTATCTGGATGAACTCATTGAACACCTTGTCACCAAGTGTGCGCTGACGAGTGGTCGGGTGGTCGAGGTGGGTTGTGGGAAGGGTGTTTTCCTGCAAAAGCTGCTCGGTCACCCAAAGAACAAATCCGAGGGTGTTGGATTCGATCCATCCTATCTTGGGAAAGAGACCGATGGACGAATGCGGGTCGTAAAAGATTTCTACGGACCGAAGACAGCGATCGAGGCCGACGCGATTATTTGCCGGCATGTCGTGGAGCACATCCCAGAACCGCTCGGGTTGTTGCAGACGGTACGGAGCACACTGGGTGATAGCGTTGCCAAACAGGTCTTCTTCGAAACGCCGTGTGTCAAGTGGATCCTAAAAAATCAAGTACCTTGGGATTTTTTCTATGAGCATTGCTCGCTCTTCACTTCAGAAAGTTTGACTTTAGCCCTGAAAACGACCGGCTTCTCTGTAGCAGCAGTGCGACATGTCTTCAATGGTCAATACCTTTGGGCCGAGGGTTTCTCCGATCGCATCGACCTCGAGCGACCTCGGCAAGTGGAGTCCACTTTGCCATCGCCGATTCAGCCGGAAACTGTGGCATTAGCTCGAGCCTATGCTGCAGCAGAGTACTCGAATCGGAACCGTTGGGAAGCCGTGCTGAATCGGTTCTCATCCGGTCCCATCTATGCCTGGGGAGCCGGTGCCAAGGGTGTTACATTTTGTAATCTCATTGATCCAATGGCGACCCTTCTGGCCGGCGTGGTGGATGTGAACCCAGCTAAACAGGGTCGGTTTCTCCCAGGGACGGGGCACCCTATTGTGTCTCCCCCGGTGGCTATGCGAACTGGTGCGGTTGCCGTGCTCGTACTGAACCCCAATTACTTGGACGAGGTACGAGCCACAGTGCGGCAACTCGGTGCTCGGGCAGCCGTGATCGATCTGATGCAGCCGGAGGAATTGCGATGCGCCTCGTGATTGACACCCAAGCACGGAAAGTTGTCGCTGAAACCGATGCGGGTCGGGAGGAATACCCACTGGATTCACCCGAGGCATTTCGACTCATTTCGCGTGAATGGCTCGCCGTAGGTTGGACACAGCGGTACTCCTATAGCTTCACCTGGTTGGGACGGCCCCTGATCCAACTTCCCGAGGATATCCTGCGAATGCAGGAAGTCATCTACACCGTGAAACCAGATATCATTGTGGAAACCGGCGTCGCTCATGGTGGTTCGCTTATCTTTTATGCGAGCCTGTGCAAGGCGATTGATCGGGGTCGAGTCATCGGTGTGGACATCGATATTCGACCCCACAACCGAGCGGCTATCGAAAACCACCCCTTGGCAAGGTACATCTCGCTGATTGAGGGCAGTTCCACTGATCCGGCCATTGTACGGCGAGTTCGGGAACAGATCGCACCGGGAGAGAAGGTTTTGGTCGTGCTGGATTCGAACCATTCCCGGGATCATGTGCTTGCTGAGTTGGAAGCCTACGGGCCTTTGGTAACCACTGGATCCTACATCGTGGCAACCGATGGCATCATGCAAGATGTGGCGGGCCGACCGGGTGCCCGAGAAGAGTGGAAGTGGGATAATCCCCAGGAAGCTGCTCGCCGGTTTGTCCAAAAGAATTCGGGCTGGGAACTACGTGATCCACCCTTTTTGTTTAATGAGGGGGCCATTACCGAACGCGTCACTTATTGGCCCAGTGCCTATCTGCGCCGGCTGTGCTGAATTTGGGTGCGAATACCGAACGCGAAGCGATTAAGCCGCTGCTTGACCCATCGGGCCAATCGTTTGAATGGCCCACCCCGTTGAATTGCACGAAGCCGGGCATCGAGCTTCTCGATGAGCTCTAATCGTGCAGCACACTCGTTCTTAAGCATCTCGATGATGGTTTGGCGCTCATCCAAGACACGCCGCATTTCCTGAAGCAAGGGCCCAGCAAAGCGTGCTCCTTCCTGACTGCCATTCAGTAACTGCTCGCAAAGCTCAGCCGCATCCGCGACGTGAGCGACTCCAAAATTAGCGGCATTCAAATGAAGGTATTCGCCGTCGTAACCCAGTTGGTTAGCTTGCAGACGCGGTGGCGGCAGTTTCCGGAATGGCGTGTGGGCAAACTCAATATCGAACCAACTTTGCAGTTGAGGCTCATCGGATAGGGATTCCCGCAACAACCGGAGTGCCTCATCCCACTCACCTTGTGTGTGAACACGCAAGTTGTCCAGACACCCGCGGATGAATTTTTGGCGATCCAGGTTTATCGCTGTATCCGGGAAGAAGATTTGCTTGGCAGAAACAAACGCATCAGCAACTGGGACGTGCGGAAAAACGGGCAGATCGGGAATTCGTGGATCGGATCGGAGCCCTTCGCGGGCGTTGAGATCACGAAACTCCCGGTCTATCCCAGACCGACCCCGGTTAAAGAGCACTGCAATGCCGTTACTGGCTCCGGATTGACCAGCCACCGACATGGGAACATTGGTTGAGAGATAACGTCCCGCAACGGCGGCTACGGCGAACCCAGAATAAACATCCGGCAACGGGTGGGGAAACACACGACCCGTGCGTTGCCGTAAGGTTGAAATTATGGAGCGATGAATAGCGGCATTGTAGAACATCGGTAAGGTTGTGTAGACGGCGCGAAACTCGATTACGGCGCGAATGCTTTCCAGGGCCGAGACCTCCCGCAAACCGCGACCCAAGGGTACACGGAGGTAATTGGCCTGATCCGCCAACGCAAAATTCGGCCACGTGTAGTAAGCCGGGTCCCAGCGAACAACTTTTGCAGAGGTCTCGTTCGTCACCCGATCGAGAGTGCTTAGAGCGTGGGGCAACAAGGCGTCGTCGTCCCCAATTAGCACGATGTACTCGCCGCTGGCCTGTGCCACCGCAAAGTCCCAATTCGACGACATGGCCAGTGGCTCAGATGTGCGGATGTACCGGACCTTTTCATTCGCCAGACCCTCCACGACCCCTCGCGTCGGTGGCGAGCTATGGTTATCAGAGACGATGATTTCATAATCATCGAACTTTTGGTTCAAACAGGTCGAAAGAGCATGGCGAAGTGTCTCGGCTCGTTCCCGAGTCGGGATCACTACGCTGAATTTCACCGATGACATGCCTTGCTCCCGGTCTACTGTCCAACGCCAGGAGTCGATAAACTACACACAGTCGGGCAACGGCGCGAAGTGCAACTATCGCCGTCGATAGAACGCAGCTGTGGGGTTGCTCTTGACACACTGCCAGCCCGGTGTGGCTCGAAAATAGGCATCGAACCCTGTGCCAATCCGGGTCAGGGCAAAGTCGAAGCGACCATACTGCAGTTGCCAATTCGTCATAGCCTGTGCTGTGTCGTGGGAACTCGCCTTCACAAATTCGAATAACCACGGCCCGCCAAACACCTCGCATCGGTCGTCCACGAACACCTTGTAGCCCGGGGTGTGGTAAATCACGAAACCTCCGTCGCGGTAATCGTTGAACAGTCGATTCGGTTCGTTCGGTCCCGGTTCATGGGCTTTGAGCACGTCGAGAAGTTCCACCGGCCAGTGGTCCGCGGCATGGCAGGCCCAACCGACCCCAATGAGCGGCAGCCTGATCTTTCCCCAGTGCAAACCAAGCGCGATCGCTAACAGGAGCACAGGTAAGCCAATTGGTGCCCACCATGGCCGGGGTGTCGTAGGCACATCTGGTGCATAAAAATCAGGTCGAGTTTGGGCTAACCAGGCAGCCCATCGGGTTCGTGGCCACATTGCTGTCATTACTATCAATCCAACCAACACAAAGAGCGGAGCGTGGCGGCACCGGTCCCAAGCTTGCACAAACCAAACCAAAGGTAATAGCCAACTCACGCGGATTTCTCGCCAGGGAACGCCCAGCAGTAGGATCCCGTACAATCCAGCAAGAACAAGTACGGGCCAGGCATAGACTTCGCTGGGATTGAGCGGATGGTGTTCCTGTATAATCTGCTTGAGAATCGGCTCACCCAAGATGATGTGCCAGGTTCGCAGCAAGTCCAGCCCATATGGATTGATAAACACGCTCAATCCGCTCGCAGCAAATAGCAGTATCAACAAACCAACCTGATACCAGCAAACCACTGGCGAGGGTCGCCTGAGCTGCCACCAAACTAACCAACCCACAATCGTTAAACCGAGGGTGCCCAGCCCACCAATTACCCCGCCGTGAATGTTAGTCCACAGAACAAACAGGGGGATCAGCCAGAAGAGTTGCCGGAGCGGTCGCCGTTGGAGGTCCACTTCAACAATTAATGCAGTCGTCAGGGTCAAGGCTGCCATCGTGAACAAATGAGGACGTACCAGAAAGTGCGAACCTGCCGCCGCCAGAGCCAATACAATGGTTATGCTAACTGCAATTGGATGGAGTCCCGTCTTGAGCAGTCGTGTGGTAAGCCAAGCAAAGATTCCGGCCAGAAGAGCGGTTGCTGCCAAAAGTTGGGTATCGAAACCCGCTACGCGATGCGCAAGGGCCATACCCACCTCACCGAGCCATTGATATGGGACCCACCACGTGCCAGCAAACGTGAACGTATACGGATCGTTGCGGATGAACCCCTTCTGAAGAATTAACTCACCGGTAGTCGTGTGCCAGAAGGTGCCCGGATCGCGCATCATCCCGGATTGACCGCTGAGGAGCAAGGCAAACCAGATGACCACAAAGGCCACTGCCCCCGGGCTTATCCATCGCGGCAGGATCATGCCTGCACCCATTGCACCGAGTCACGAATACGAAGCGGACGCCGAACTCCGACAAATAAAACCAGCACGGCGGGAGCCACCCAGATGTACCAGAACGACGAAAACTGTAACAAATTGAGAATCAAGCAAGCGAGATTAATGGCTATCAGGCCTGCGAGTGTTGGAAGTGATGGCCCCTTGGACTGCCCAGACGATTCGCTCAAGCTTAGGATCAAGAACTGAGAGGGCTGCCAGTTCCGGATCATCAGCATAACAGCTGGCAGAACTAAAACCAGGTCGAACGGCCACGCTCCGTAGGGAGCCGTCACGAATGAGACCAAGAGAAGCCCCGGCAACTCAAACTCCCAATTCCAATTCTTTGAAGTGTTTGAATAATGCTTGATAAACCAAACTAAACCGAACACGATCGGCACGAACTGCAGCCCAAATACATTCGTACCGAACAATAGTCGCAACACCGAACCAAGCGTCGGTGAGATCCATTGAGCCGGCGGATGAGAAAACGCAACAACGTATTGGTGCCAAACTGAAGGATTTAACATAAGTGGTATCGCCGAACCAAGTCCGCCGGCGAATGCGCCACCCAGCAACACCTTCCAACGACGCCGTTCCACGGTATCAAGAAGAATCGCAACCCATACCAAGTAGGCCAGATGCGGTTTGATCGCTAAAAGCACGGTGGAGAGGCCGGCCAGAAAATCCCAACCTCGGTGACGCGCCTCCAGGAAAAGTACAGCTCCAAGAAGCAGTAACGGGCTGATTTGCCCGGATTGCAGTGCAAAGAGTGTCGGTAATGCGACGAGTACGATGGCCCAGCCTATCCATCGACGATTTGAGCTACCGCCATAAATCTTCCAAAGTCGATCCCCACAATAGAGCATCGCCAAAAAGTTCAAAGCCAGCCAGAGGAGCTGCGACTCCCGCGCGGGCAGCAAACCCAATGGTAGCACCACCGTAAGCGCCCAAGGTGGGTTCCACATCATGACGGCATCTTCCGTCTGCCGTCCATTTGCAACTTGTAACGGCAGGAGCAGGTCTGGATCGTATGGGTTTTCACCAACCCAGGTTAAACGGGCTGCTGACCAGTACTCAATAAAGTCATCTGGAGGCCAAATGGTCGGATTGGCGAGGAGATTTCGAACCTGGCTTGCCAATAACCCAGTTACCAGGAGTAACACGATTCCCGTTAACACTCGACGTAAGCTCATATCCGATCATAGGACACGATCCGAGGACTCGCAGCCGTCACATTACAATTGACCTTCTACAACTTCGGTGGAATAATCTGATTGTGATTGCTTTGCCGGACCGATTAGTATTAGCTGATGCGGGCAAAAATTCTCATAGGCATGGCGGTAGTGCTAACTCTTGCACCCGCCTTCTGCTGTTGTCAACTACGGATGCTCACCACACAGTTTAGAACAGCTGTGTGGGCCAACACCGAGCATTGTTGCAATCCACGCTCGCTTCCCAATCACTCGTCCTGTTGTCGTAAAGCACAAAAGAGTCAGCCCCGAGCGGATGAGACAGGCAAAAAACCCCAACAACCTGAAAAGCCACGACCGGGACCGTCCGGGTGTCGATGTTATGGTGCTTTACCCATAGCAATCCTACCGGATCCGCCTCCCGAACTGTACGAGAATCATCGGGTGGGCAAATTACCGCCATTGCCGATTACCGGCCAAGGCGCAGATGTCGTAGTCCACTGCGGTCAACAGTCGTTTCTCACTTCTCGATTGGCGGCCTGTGGAGATATTCGTTATACAGTGCTCTCATTGCGTCATGTTTTGCGCTGTTAGCCCCGCTCCGGCACGTTTCGCTGAGTGAATTTTTCGATATACTTCCTTCTTTTTTGGAGATTTCGCATGTTGAAGGTTCTGGCTTTAGCGGGTGCCATTGCCGGTGGTGCGGTCTATGGTTTGTATGAGTACACCGACGTTTTTTGCACCCACTGCGACAGCAACAAGACTTGCAGCTTGGTCGCCAAGACCTCCTGTTGTGATTTGAAGGGGGCTTTACCATCCTGCTGTAGCGAACAGCATGAGTGCTGCGCTTCGAACATTGGGTGTTGTGATTCCAATGCTTTGGGCTCTGTGGCGGGAACTTTGGCGATTTCCGCAACGGTCGGTCATCGTGCAACCTCTTCGGTTGCCAAGGCCAATTGTGACACAACCAGCCCCTGCTGCGCCGGCACCAAGGCAGCGGTAGCTAAGAAATCGTCGTGCTGTGCCGATCCTTGCCCCCAATGCGTGGTGGCCTGCGAAGTGTGCTGCCCAGTCTGCCCGATCGTCTGTGGTGACTGCTGCAGCGTTTCAGCTAAAACGGCGGTCGGAGGGGCGGCTGCGGTTGCCACGACCCTGAAGAAGTAACGTGGGAGATCGAACTGAGGAGGTGGTCTGCAGAGGCGATCGTCTCTTCAGTTCGCTCGAAGACGACCCGCCAGACGGGTGAGCCCCTCTGGCGGGCTTTACGCTCAAAGTTTGTTTGGTATCCGGCTTCCTGAATGGAGCAATTTGATTTACTCCGCGAGACTTCCCGGAATCCCGGTGTCGATTGTATGATTCCAGTCATAACTTCAAAATATTCTTCGACATCGCTGGCCAAGTGCAAGTAACCGCGGGCCCTAAGAATCCGCGCAATATCCCGGGCAAAATCGTGGGTAAAGACTCGTCGTTTCTTGTGGCGAGCTTTCCACCACGGATCGGGGAAGTAGACGTGGACCGCCGCAACACTTGCAGCAGGAATGAATTTCCGCAGCACCCAGCGAGCATCGGCACAAACCGTTTTGGCATTTGGTAACCGACGAATCGCCAGGCGGGTAGTGGCATAAAGTTGATACTTGCGGACAACCTCGATGCCAAAAAAGTTGGTATTTGGCCGCGTTAATGCCGAGGTCAGCAAGAACAAACCCTTCCCAATCCCGACTTCGATTTCGACCGGGTTGAAGTTACCAAAGAGTTCCGACCAGTTGAGCTGTTCCGCAGCCACTGCAGGTTCGGCACCTTGGGTGGACTGATCGAGCGAGATCTCCTGGGAATCGCATCGGTTAATAGCTGCCTGACGGGGCAGCTGCCATTGATACGGGGCAAGTTCTTCAAGTGAAAGGCGGCGGATCTTACGCACCGATCAGCTCCTCCAAGTTACCCAATGGGGTGCCGCCCACGATGGTCTCGAAAACCTTATCCTCATCGACCAGACCAAGGACGCGAAACTTGGTAAGTCGTCGATGGATCTTTACACCGGTACCGACCATGACCAGACGCTCACCCGGGCGAACCGAGCGGATGAAGCGGGTCTCTTCGATCGAGACCAGCCCGAGCAACACACCCGGATGACCGATCTTTTGGTCAATGTAATAGTAGCCACATAACTGTGCCGCCGCCTCGCACATCAGCACACCGGGGAAGAGGGGAAAACCTGGCATGTGGCCGCGGACCCAGAATTCGTCAGGGCGAACATCCTTGAAACCCACGATCAGTTGTCGGGCAGGATCGATGTGGACAATGCCCGTGAGCATTTCGAACTCGAACCGATGCGGATTCACCTCCCGGATGCGCTCGATCCCAATGATTGGTTGATCGAAGTTCAAGGATCGAAGATCCAGCGGAAGTTCAATTGTGGGCATACGGCTCTCCTTTCAGCCGATGACCTCGAGGAGTTGGGGTAATTCCGTGAGTAAAACATCAGGCCGGTAAGCTGGCTCCTTAACTTGCTCGGGAGGCGCAACAAGACTGTTGCGGTCGCCGGCAAAAAGAGCCGTGCGCATTCCCAGCTTCTTCGCCGGGGCGATGTCCCGTGTCAGGTGGGATCCGACATGGAGAATCTCCCCCGGGCTGATCCCACGTGCAGAAACAGATTGGATAGCGGCGCGGAAGAGTATTTCAGAGGGTTTTTTTGCTCGCTTCTCTGCTGAAAGAATTCGGAACGCCAGAGGTATCACGGTGCTGAGATCAAACTCAGCATCCTGGCGCTTCAAGCAGTGTTGAAGCTGACCGGGGGTAAAGCACTGGCCGTCGCTTAACAAGCCTTGCACTACCCCGCGCCGATGCAGGCATTTTAGGAGCATGGCGGCATCGGGGTACGCACCGACTCCCTGAATGCTAGCATGATAAAAGTAAGCAATCTTTTTTACATATTCGTTTACGGAGCCGTACAATGTCGTGTCGTATGTGTAATCTTTCTGGAAGAGCTTCTTAACAATGTCGTCCCAAATTCGCTCGACTTGGATTTCGGGATATTTTTCTCCTCCGCTGCCAGTAAGTTGCAGCGTTGTCAAAGCCTTGCGGTAGAGCTCTTTCATGTAAGCTGATGGAGCACCAGGCTTGCGACTCATGGAGTTCCACATTTTGAACTCCTTGATTACCTTGTCCAGTGCAGCCTCAGTAACAAACTCCTGGGGATGTTCAAAAAGCAGTTCGCCCTGAGGGATCGCGATCAGCGTACCATAGACCGTCCAAAAAACGGCTTTGACACGCAGCGGAGGCAGCGATGGCTTGGCTTTAGGGGGATCAATGCGTGGAGCAACAGGCCATGGGAGGTCCGTCCGGTCTTCCAGCCGATCCATGTACTGTTCAAGCGTCAATGGCATGGGCAGCGATTCCGTATCGCGCAACTCCAGCAGCTCGGAAGGTCCAAAAACGTAACCTACCAGTGAGCCCGGACGGATTCAAGTTCGGCAACGGGGTCGAATGGTTCATCTGGGTTATTGGGTCCAACAAGGAGCAATCATGGCGACCAAACAGGACATCGTAAACGCCCTGATCGAGGCCTATAACAAGGAGCTTGAGACCATCGTTAACTACCTATCAGTCAGTATCGACTTGGAGGGTGTCCGAGCAGATTTTATCAAGCAAGCCCTCGGAGCGGACATTACAGGCGAGTTGAACCATGCCCGCCAACTGGGTGCTCGCATCAAGCAACTTGGTGGTCAGGTTCCGGGCAGCCTAGCCTTGAAGATGCAGCAAACGTACATGCAACCGCCCAAGGACACAACGGATGTGTTGGCAGTCATCCGCGGAGTTCTTGCTGCAGAAAACGACGCCATTCAGCATTACAACCACATCATTGAATTGTGCGATAAAGCCCGTGACTATGTCACCCAAGATCTGGCCACTACGATCCTGGCCGACGAAGAAGGACATCGACAGCAATTCGAAGGTTATTTAAAGGAGTATACCAAGGCCTGATAGGGGCGGTAATGTGGTTTCACGGACAGGATTGGCGAGGTACAGCATGGATGCTCTTCATGTGGTTGGTGCTGGCGGTATCGGGTGCGCAGTCGGGTATGCTCTGCTTCGCGCGGGCATTCCCGTCCTGTTTGTGGAAACGGATATCGCCAAGATCGAATGGGGCCAAAAGCAGGGGGTACAAGTCAATGACTTCCCGGCGATTCGCGCTCCCTTCGTTCACTTTGAGGATTGGCAGCCGGGACCAACTGTGCTTCTTTGTACGAAATGTTATGACAATTCCGCTGTCTTAAGTCGGTTACCAAACGACACACAACTGATCCCAATCCAGAATGGCTTCGATTCTCAGTTGCACAAGTTCAAGCACCGCTATGAGGGGATTGCTTCGTTTGTCGCAAAATGCCTCCCGAATCGGACACATACGCAAATTACGAGAGCGGGCGCATTGCACTTCGGTCCGCGACTGAGGGTACGGAGTGGAGAGCCCACGGTTCCAAGGTTCTGGAAGGCGCTTTGCCAATTGACACAGAAGCAGCGACTTTTTCGAATTGTTGAGGTTGATGACATTCTGCCAATCAAGTACACCAAGCTCCTTTACAACGCCGCGATCTCCCCACTGTCAGCAGCGGCAGGCTTCGATAACGGTCAGTTGCTTTCCGTGCCGTTGGCACGAAGGCTTTTTTTTGCTCTTTTGCTCGAGAATTACCGAATCCTTAGGGCTGCCGAGATCGCTTTGGGGAAAGTCGGGCCATTTCATCCAACGACAGTTGCCTGGATACTGCAGCACAACTGGTTGGCTAGGTTTATGGCTAAGGTGTTTGAACCAGGCTTGCGAGGAACTTACTGCTCAATGGCCGGAGAGATTCAGAAGGGCCGAACCGAGTTGGACAACTACACAGGGCACTTATTACACCTGGCAGCGATAACGAACACGCACTGCCCACTGAATCGAGCGATTTATGAACTCGTAACCAACATGACCAAGTCTCGAGCGAACCCATCAATTCAGGTATTTGATCGGTTATCCCAGTGCGAATATTCCCTCGCATGAGGCAATCAACGGATGAGTTCGATATTGCTCGTCTCCTGCATGAGGTGCTGAAGGAGTTGTTCGTATTGTTGGCCTATTGCCGTGATTGTGAACTGCCGACGGACTGTATCCACAATGCGAATTTGAACCCGCAGCTGTTCACGGGGCAGGGCAGACTCCACCCGATCGGCCCACTCCACTAGCGAGATTCCCATTCTAGAAAAGTAATCACCTGTGCCGAGTTCCTCGAATTCACGTGCTCCGCTGAGTCGGTATGCATCGAAATGGTAAATGGGAATACGGGCTGGATATTCATGGATGAGAACAAATGTGGGGCTGCTGACAATCGCTGGGTTCGATACGCCAACTCCTTCAGCAATAGCTCGCACGAAGTGGGTTTTTCCAGCTCCGAGTGGCCCTACGAGAGCAACAACCGCTCCCGGGAATAGCAATTGACCCAAGCGGTGCCCCAACGCTTCCGTTCCCTGAAGACCGAGGATATCTAGTGTCAATTCCATGCCCTGACTAGCATCGAGCGTCAACTATCGAAGGAAGATATTGCCTAGGACATTAGTTTGGTCCACGCTATTAAGTAATCGGCATGGACCAGTCTATCAGGCCATTACTTCACTTTCGCCTTGTTCTGCTTGGCAGTCTTGTGCCGCAGGTAGGCGTGCATGAACTGATCGAAATCACCGTCGAGGACATCTTGGACCGCGGGCGTCTTAACATCGATGCCCTCACGCTCTTCGCGAACCAGGGTATAGGGTTGCAAGACGTAGCTTCGGATCTGGGATCCAAAGGCGATTTCACCTTTGGCGTCGTAGTGTTTAACCACATCGCCCAGCCGCTTCTGCTCTTCAACAGCATAGAGCCGAGCCTTGAGTAACTTCAGGGCATTCTCGCGGTTTTTGTGCTGGCTTTTATCGACACGACTTTCCGCCCGAATGCCGGTAGGTTTGTGAATCAACCGCACGCCCGATTGAGTTTTGTTCTGGTGTTGTCCACCTGGGCCGCCGGTGCAGAAAGTTTGCATTTCCAGGTCAACATCTTTAATGACAATCTCGATGTCATCGGGCAATTCTGGGAGTACATCGACAGCAGCAAAAGACGTTTGGCGGGTATCGCCACTGCCAAAGGGGCTAATCCGCACCAGTCGATGGACCCCTATCTCGCTTTGCATGAAGCCGTAGGCGTAGGGTCCAACGATCTTGAATGAGACGCTCTGCAAACCGGCTTCAAGATTGGGCTCCTCATCAACATCCTCAATGCTAAAGCCGTGCTTGAGCGCCCACCGGCAATAGGCCCTATAGAGCATCTCGGCCCAGTCGCAGGCATCTGTGCCACCTGCACCGGGTTTGATGGACACAACCGCATTTGCTGAGTCGTGCTTGCCACTCATCATGGCTTGGAGTTCGAAGGCCTCATATTGCTTTTCAGCCGTAGCAAGGGTTCGCTCCAATTCCAGTTCGAACTCTGGAGCATCGTCGGCGAGTTCGATCATCGTTTTCATCTCGCCGACGGCCGAGTTCAAATCTTCATAAGGCTTCAGCAGGGCATTGAAGACTTTCAATTGGCTTATGATCCCTCGAGCCTTTTCCTGGTTGGACCAAAAGTCCGGTTCGCTCTGTTTGCTTTCAAGTGCATCTCGCGCGGCGATCTTGCCTGGAATGTCAAAGAGAGTCCCGTAACTGAGTCAGTCGGGAGCAAAGTTCATCCGTTCGCCGCCGTAGATCAGGATTCATCGTGCAAGACCTTTGAAAGAGTTTGGGGAGTGGCCATAAAGCTACTCAAATAGTTAGACAGTAGCATAGTGAAAAGGGTTCAGAGAAGGCCAAGGTGTTTCGTAACGTAGGGAGGGAACCAAAATGAGCAGGCTCCAAGATCGCGTCGTGGTCATCACAGGGGGGGGATCCGGCGTCGGTAAAGCTGCAGCTGGTTTGTTCTTGCAGCAAGGGGCGAAGGTAGTCATTGCCGGGCGTGATGTGGTCAAGCTGAACAAAGCCCAAGAGGAACTACTGGCAAATCTGGCCAAACACGGTGCTTTTCCACACCGCGAAAACCTTACAGTGGTTCCAACGGATGTCACTCAATCCAAAGCATGCCAGAATCTCATCGAGATCACGACGAAAACCTATGGCCAAGTCGACATCTTAGTGAACAATGCCGGGGCGAATATTAAGGCCCGGACTCTGCGTGAATTGACTCCCGAATCATGGGAGTTGATGATTCGCACGAACCTAGACGGTGCCTTTTATTGCACGAATGCCGTTTTGCCGCAAATGTTGGCACGTCACGATGGTGTGATAATCAATGTTGTTAGTGTGGCCGGTAAGCGAGCCAATCCTTTGGGCGGTGCGGCCTATGTCGCAGCCAAGTTTGGGATGGCAGCACTTGGCTTGGTGCTGGCAGCCGAGGAAAAGGACAGCGGCATCCGGGTCAGTAATATTTATCCTGGGGAGATCGATACTCCCATCCTTGAGAACCGGCCCAAGCCGGTGACCGAAGAGCAACGCGCGGTGATCTTGAAGCCGGAAGATGTTGCTGAGGCACTGATTTTCGTTGCTGGATTGCCACCGCGCGTATCTGTACCCGAACTGGTTATCAAACCCACAGCACAGCTGTATTGGTGAGAGTGGTTATCCCTCTAGAACCTCGAAAACAATGCAGGACACATTGTCACGCGATCCTTGCGCCAATGCCAACTCGCCGAGATGATCGGCACATTGCTGCATGTCTTGAGCCTTGCTGATTTCTTGAGCCAGTTGATCGTCCGGTACCACCCCGTACAAACCATCGGTACATAACAAAAACCGATCGCCGGCTTGTATTGTCACCATGCTAACGTCCGTGCCTTCGCCGACTTCTTTGCTACCCAAGTATTTCCAGAGCACATTGCGAAACCGATGGTCCTTCGCCTCCGCTGCTGTGATTGTTTTGGCTTCGACCAGTGCCTGGGCCAACGAATGATCCACAGTCAGTTGCTGAATCTTGTTGTTCCGCACCAGATAACAGCGGCTATCACCCACGCCCGTGATAAACAGCTCTTCCCCTTTTCGCCAAACTGCCAGGACAACAGTGGTGCCCATGTTTTTCATGTCTTTATCCAACGCCCCCATCGCCATGATTTCTTCGTTGGCTTGTACGATGGCGCGTCGAATGACACTCTTTACGGCATCCGGGTTGAGTTGAGGTGTGAGATTCTTGCGTAACTCGCGGGGGATGATGTCGATTGCTCGCCGACTGGCCACCTCACCCGCCTGTTGACCGCCCATGCCATCGGCGACAATGCAGACTGTGAGATCGGGGAAAGCCTTGACATCTATGGAATCTTCGTTGTTCTCGCGATAGTTGCCAAGCAACGTACACTTGCCAATGTTGAGCGTAAACGCCATAAGGCAGTCCCCCCTAACCCGCGGCGGGAAGACCCCCGGACCGGCACGCACGTGCAAACAGGGGCAGCTTGCCATCCTGTTTCGGATTTGAATTCAGCTTACAACCAGAGTTGGAACTATGCAATCCGCCCGAAGTAATCCCTTGGATAGCCAACTCTAAAATTCCTACAGGTTGTTTATTCGGCAGAATCTTTTTTTCACGAATTGTGGAAATCATTACCAGTTTGACTAAAACGGCTGCAAAACTCGCACCCAACGCTGGTCCAAGAACCGGTATCCAGGCGTAGGACCAATCTGAACTCCCTTTCCCAGGTATCGGCAGCACAGCGTGGGCGATTCGAGGCGATAAATCCCGCGCGGGGTTGATCGCATAACCTGTCGTCCCACCCAGGCTCAATCCAATACCCCAAACTACCCCACCAACGAGTGGAGCGATCCCTTCACGACCCACCTCGTTCTTCGCGATTGCCCCAGCGACAAAGACCAGCACAAAAGTTGCGATCACTTCACTTACCAAATTCGCAATGGGCCAACGGATAGCTGGGCTGGTGCAAAAAACTGCCAATTTGGTGGCTGCGTCAGGTGTTTCTGCCCAATGGGGTAAGTAGTGGAGCCAAACCATGATTGCCCCGGTGAAGGCACCAGCGAACTCCGCCATGGCAAACCACCCAACTTTCTCAGACTCAAGATCACCTGTGACAAGCCCAGCTAAGGGGCCAACCGGATTGATGTACCCCGGTGCTCCCATGGCCCGCGCGATGGAGATGCCAGCCATGACTGCGAATGCCCACCCAGCTGTGATCGCGATCCACCCAGCATTTTGTGACTTCGATCGACCCAGAAGCACACCGGCCACGACTCCATTACCGAGCACGATGAGGATCATCGTCCCAAAGAATTCACCGAGGTATTCGTTCACGGTGCATCCCAAACCGAGAGAAGAATTCACTTGTTGAAGGGAAAAAGTTGCTTGATTTCTTCGGGTGTTACCCGACGTCCGTATTCACAAATCTCAAATACCTCGGCATATTTGATCGCCTTGCCCCTCTCGAGACCGTACCAGGTAATTAGAGCATCGCGATACTGATTTGCGATATCGGCATCCCGGCGTGCCCAGTAGTGTTCCTTTCGAAACCAAGCCTTTCGTGCTGCCACGTCCGAAGCGGGGGGTACCATGCGGACGGTTTCCTCACTGCCGAGGGCACCACCTTCATAAAGCTGGGATTCTAATTCGTGAATCGCATCAAGCTTTTGTTCGATTACATCGTCGATCGCCACGGCAATATCCGGTTTGAACCGATAGGGTTTTTGGAATTGGTCCGCAACATAGAGAAAAAGGGGATTCGCTTTGAGCGGCGGTGTGTCGGGGCAGAAGTGGGGTACTGCGACCATATAGGCAGAATCCTGGACGAGCACCCCGACATAACGGTGATCCGGGTGGTAATCCCAAGGTCGATGAGCGATGACAATGTCGGCCTTCCAGTCACGGATGAGCCTCGTGATTTTTTTTCGGTTTTCCAAGTTGGGTTCTAGCTCGCCGTCGTGGATATCCAAAACCTCGCAAGCGACACCGAGGATCTTGTCGGCCGCGCGAACCTCGGCAAGCCTACGCTTGGCGAGCGGTCCTCCTGCCAGTTTCCAGTGGCCGATATCCCCATTGGTCACTGACACCATCTTGACCTCGTGCCCAAGCTTGGCCCATTTCGCTGCGGTTCCACCCGCTTTGAGTTCGGCATCATCTGGATGGGCACCAAAGATGATAATCCGCAGCTTCTCGTGCTTGGGATCTGGTGATTGAGCCCTCACTTCGGGTATCCCGAGAACGGTGGCGATCAGCCCAAGGAAGACAATCCCGGTCCGCATGATGGCACTCCAGCTCGGATGGCAAACCATTGGGCGAGATGGTACCACCCGGGAATAGAAGCTGCAACTCACGGCGAAAAGAAGAAAGCGATCCAAGGGATTTCCCTCGGATCGCTTGGTTAAACAACGAACGTAACTCAACGCTTTTTCAACATCATCAGGGTGGCTTTGCTGCCCGGATCGGTTTTAAACTCGCGGGGGCGACTTTGCTCACCTGCATTTCCTTGCCCAAAACAGAGGGTTAAGGTGTCGTCTTCGTAGTTAAAAATACCATAATTTGTCTCGATTTGCCCCGTCGGACCTTTGGCTTGAATCGTGACGTGGCCCGGGTTTTTGGTTGTATCCCATTGAAGCCGTAGAACATCGTCGGGTTGGCCAAACGTGTTCCGTAGCTTATCACCAACCAAGGTCACGGTGCGGGACGTCTCGGAAGCGGGTGTAAAGCTCTTTGCTGGCTGTTGTACCCCATCCACTTCCATGGCAGTTATGAGATAATCACCCTCCGGCGGGAGTCTGACAGAACCAGCTTGATCAACTGTCGGGACGTGCTTCCGCTGGCATCCGGTGCTGCAGACCATTACGATCGCAAGTGGTATTGATAAAAGGATGGTCCACATCTCGAGTTTCCTCGTTTAAGAGCGGGTTACAGGTTCTTCCTTCACAGGGTGGAGTGTAGAGGCTCGTTGGATCCCGGGGGGTTAGTTTTTCAGGACACGATCGAACATCCTGAAAACGTCGGGTAATGCAGCACCGACTATGACCAGATGCTCAAGATGGGGATATTCTTTGTAAGTTAGGTTTTTGGCACCGGTTGCTAACAAGGTTTTATTTAGTGCCTGGGCACCGGAGAGCCCGATGGTATCGCGTAAGCCAATTCCAACGAAAACAGGAAGTTTGGCCAGTGCCTCGGGCTTGGCAGGCCGGCTTCCGCCACCCAAAGCCGCGACTCCGGCGAATTGGTCGGGTGAAGCCTGGGCCAAGGAAATCGCTTGCCCTGCTCCCATCGAATGGCCAACGAGAAACACAGACTTGGCGTCGAGTGGGTAGCGTTCAGCCAATTTGCTAAACAAGTCAAGCACCGGTGGTGCGCTACCAAAACCCGAACTTCGTGGAGCGACTAATAGCCATCCCCGTTCCTCACACTCCTTGACTATGCGACCTGCACCGTAACTTTCGAAAAACATGTTCTCGTTGACCCCCGCACCGTGCAGGGCGAAAACAACCGGTATGGGTTTCTTGGGGTTCAGCCCCTTCGGAACAAGTACTCGGCACGGCACCACTTTACCTGAAGCCAACGGTACGCTCATCCAGAACTGGCCGTGGCGCTCAGCTGTGAAGAACGGCTTCTCATCAAGCATCGCCTCCGCATTGGCCAGTAACTCAGCAAATGGTAGATCGGTTTCGGGTACTCGTGAAGGCTTTGCCGCTACTTCCGAAAGCAGCAGGGCTCGCTCCCGGGCTGTTGCCTGCTCGATGGTCGTGACCGAGCCTTCGGTCGCTTTCCGGAGAACGTCGAGTCGTTTTTGAAAATTTGCTATTTGCGAGATACCGATGGCAGCTGGTCTTAGTTCTTGAGCACCATCAGCCAAAAAATACAGTTTTCGATCCAGCCCCATGCTCCCATTCAGAGCTGGGAGTGGTACTTTCACGGTCACCGGAAATTGTTCGGGCTGGATTTTGACCACCTGCTTGTCGGTGAACCAAAGTTGAAGTTCCAACTGTTTAGGGGTGCTACCCTTTATGGAGTAAAGGGGTTGAATCACAACAGAGAGTTCTTTGGCCGTGTCATCGACAATTCGTGACTCTGGAACAGCGGCCAGGCTCCAGATGAACTGCTGTGCGGCAGTTGGTGGTATATCAGTTTTCAAAGCGTGGAGGGCCAGATCCAGAGTTCGGGCGGCCTCGCCTAGCTGCAACGAAAAGAACTGGGTGGTGAGTTTGGGAAGATCGCTGAGGGCGCGCTTTCGTGCATCGGGATTTTCGATCTTATCCCATTCAGCTTCGAACGCCTTGAGTCTTCGGCCGAGTTCATACCGTTGAGGTTGGCCCCAGAGGGGCGTCACACTCACAAGCGACAAAGCGAGCGTCAATAAGGTGCGCATTGCGTCAATCTCGAGGGAGGTCTTCGATCGTATGACACCATGAGGAAATTGACCAGAATCCGATAAGCTCGATCAATGACCCTCTTTGACCTGATTCCGATTCCACTTTGGTATGACTACAACGATATCCTGCGAACCATCCGGCACACACTGACAACTCAAACGGGATTCCGTGGTCACCGCGGGTGCTTCATCGAGCATGTCTTCCTCGTCCTCCGTGGCCTTGGAGCACGATTGGAGGCCCTGTGTCACGTATACATGGCAAGTTGAGCAGGCGCAAACACCGCCGCAGGAATGGTTGATTTCGACGCCCGCCTCCTCGGCGATCGCCAACAAACACCCATCAAGCCCAATGTGGCCATAGGGAAACGTCGCGGGGTCCATTCGGTACTGCTTGGTCGTTTGGGTCTCTTCGTCAATGAAAGTCACCGTAAAGGGCTTTTTTGGTCGGGTAACTGATGCCTTCTGAATGTAAGGGTTAACACCACCCATGGAAAAGCTCCGGATTAGAAGCGTGTTACTGAATTTTATTGTACTGGTCTGAGCAAAGAAATGCCGCAGCCCTTGAGTGTGGAGGCAAAAACACCCAAGGGCTGCTAAATTGGAGCCAGTAAACTTATCGTTTTGGGTAGGACAACTCGCTTTGTAAACCACCAACACCCGGTGTCAGCCGAACAAGCCCCTCGAGTATGCGAGCCTCATCCTCGTCTTTAACTTCGCCACGAAGAATTACCACATTGCCGCGCGTCAGTACTTGAACTCCCGTGGGATTGCTGATGATACCGTTGGCTCGGGTGATCAGATCGCTCAGATCAGCCTGAAGTTGCGTCGCGGTAACCGGGGGTGCTGAGAAGCGAGCTACGGCCGGGTAGCTGATTTGCACGGGCAGTTGGACTACTATCCCATTTTGCGCGCTCCCTGCTCCTCCGATGCCACCCCGGCCCCCAAAAGCCCCTGCACGGCCAGCCGCTCCCATTCCTGTGCGTGCCCCGGCTGCGCCACCAGTAAGACCCCGTTGACCACCACCTGTACCCCCAGTCCCAAACAGAGGGGAACCAAATCCACCGGGTCCAGCTCCGGACTTGGCATTGGCAAGAATTCCTTGGTACATCGGGTTGCCGTAGTAGGGTGACAGGAAGTTCGAAGCATCCAGTACGCTACTACCAGCACCGGTAGTACCCGGAGCCGTAATGGGCGGAGGTACTTCAAGGCCCATTAACTGGGTGTTGTTGAGTTGATTCGCACCGCCGCCGCCACCTAAACCGCCTCCTCCCAAACCTCCCCCGCCTTGTCCAGCACCACCTAGACCTCCGCCACCCAGTCCACCACCGCCACCTAAACCGCCTCCTCCCAAACCTCCCCCGCCTTGTCCAGCTCCACCTAGACCTCCGCCACCCAGTCCACCTCCGCCACCCAGTCCACCACCGCCACCCAATCCGCCACCACCCAGCCCGCCACCACCCAGCCCGCCACCACCCAATCCCCCGCCACCTATTTGCTGGGCACAGGCTGGAACAGCAGGGATGCTAACGCCACCAAATGTGACGACGGCCAGCACGAGACGATTGATTAGTCGCATGGGTTTTCTCGCCGTGGTTGCCCAAACCCGCTGAGAAATTTGAATTAGACTCTTGCTCACACCCCCCGCTCACTGTCATGCTGTCATGCTGTCGGGGTTCATCCTTTCCGTCAGTATCGGCTTTGCAAGCGGCCGAGTCCAGGGAAGTATCAGGAGAAACTCATGAGAGTTTTGCCATCATAGCACACTCTCATACGTAAGCATTCTTAGCAACCAAATAACTGGCAGGTGAATCATGCAGTTGGGTTTTGTTTCAGCCATCCTTGGCGACCTCTCACTGGAACAGGTACTCGCCTTTGCTGCCGATGAGGGTTTTGCCTGTGTCGAATTGATGTGTTGGCCGCCCGGAAAAGCCGATCGTCGCTATGCGGGCGTGACCCATTTGGATGTCACCGAGTTCGGCGACGAGCATGCGGATCGCATCCGGGCCTTGGTTGATTTGCATGGGGTAAAGATTTCCGGGCTGGGTTACTATCCCAATCCATTGGATGCCGACCTCAGCCATCGCCAATTTGTCGTAAACCACCTTAAGAAGGTAATCCGTGCCGCTCCCCAAATTGGGGTTAGTATCGTCAATACCTTTATCGGTCGCGATCATACGAAATCGACTCGGGAGAACTTGAGTAAGGTTGCGGACGTGTGGCTACCGATTGTGCGAGAAGCCCAGGCGGCGGGCGTTCGATTGGGAATCGAGCACTGTCCGATGCTGTTTTCGGATGACGAGTGGCCCGGCGGCAAAAACTTGGCGTCTAGTCCCGCCATCTGGCATGAGTTATTCCAGCAGTTCGATCAGCTGGCACCCGGAACTGTTGGTTTAAATTTCGATCCGTCGCACTTGGTTTGGCAATTCATCGATTGCGAACGGGCGGTGCGGGAATTTGGTTCAAAGATCGTTCATGTCCATGCTAAGGATGAGCGTATTGATCGAGATCGCCTCTATCAGGTTGGGATTCTTGGTCTGGGATGGCATATTCCCAAGCTACCGGGGTTGGGTGAAGTTCACTGGCCGGATTTCTTTGCGGCTTTAACCGATGCCGGTTACACCGGAGCCGTCTGTGTTGAAGTCGAAGATCGTGCGTATGAAGCCTCTCTTGAAGATCGGAAGCGGGCTTTGCGGCAAAGCCGAAAATTCCTTGAACAATTCATCGGGTAATACGCATTCCAGGGGAGGGTAATGCATGCTGAAAGAGGGTGACAAGGTGATGGTGGCACATCGTCGGCTATTTCCCGGCGACGTGGCGCACTACTTTATTGGTCGAGTCGATGCCTATGACTGTGGCCTCATTAAGGTGACGGGACACTCATACATTCGCGACCTTGTGACCGGACGAATGATTGAAAAAATGGAACCCCGAACAAAAATCCTTTCTCTGACATCCGGCACATTGCTCGTCTATCAGCTCCCGGAGTCCACCATTCTGGAAAAGGTGACGTTCAACTGGGAGGAAGGTCGCCTGGTGGTATCGGATGGTGCGGAGTTCACGATGAATCTGGGTGAGTTTACCCATCGAGGACATGTTTGAAAGCTGACTGAATTACGGGTCATTCGTTACTTTAAGCTCCCACTAGTAGGCTCAGCAGATGGTGGGCAGTGCCGCAAAGATTGCCAGGTCTGAATGGCCCAATCTCGATCATCCCTCGACTGACAGTAAATGTTGCACACAACGAGGTGCCCGGTTGCGCCGGCCATCCCGCTGAGCCGCCAAATTGTTCGGCCATCCTCTTCCGTCGGACCGAATACGGCCGTGCCGTGGGCATCGTCGACCTCGAGCTTTGGGAGATGCTCTCCCTCCGGAAGACTTCGAAGCCCCAACTCGAGTAATTCCAGGGACGTCGGTTGACTTCCATCGGGTTTTGTAAAGCCAACCCGTCGGAACCATACGGTCCGATTGGCATTCCAAGCCGTCCAATTCCGCTCCCTATCCCACTCTTGTGCAAAATCACCCGGCACTTCGATGGACCAACCTGCGTCCAGGCACGTTCGGACCAAATGGCGCCGGTAACCGATCCGGTGCTCCGGCGGAAGGGATGGGACTGGACCAGTTCGTTTCCACAACTCCACACTCAGTAGCGGATTGGTTGGCGTCACGCAGAGCTGCTCCCCCTTGGCATCGGCCTCAATGGTCGCCAGGAGTTCTAACCATTCAAACCAGGGTAGTTCCGCGGAAGGATCGAGTTTGAAAGCCGTTGTTAAATCGTTTGCAATCTGATCGGTTAGCTCGCCTTCTGCCTCACAGAGTGGTGGTCTCCAGGGGAAATGGCACCACATTCGACTCAAGGCCCGATTCCGGTAGAAGCTGGCATCAACCTCGGGTGACCACCAAGCAAAAAACTCTTTTCCCAACTGGGGGTTGGCCGCCACATCTCGTGCCCAATCGTGAGATCGTGGACCAATTGGTGTTAACACATCCGCTGGGTACCGATAAAGCAAATGCGATGGCAGACCGATTTGACGCGGTTTTGTAGCGCATTCGGCCGCTAAGGACTTCAGGAAATACGCCTCCGTGGTCGCACGATTGTGTGTCGAGAAGTAATCCGTTGGGTCGGTGCAATCATCTGCGATCCAGGTCAGATGAAACTCTTTGGCAAAATAATTCAGCAAATTACAAAGATACTGATGATAACCGGGTCCTGCTGGTGTAGTTGTCGCGGTCAGTCGGACCTTGCCCGAGCGTCCAATCCGGATTTCAACGGCAGGGCAGATGGGGTGCAGGGTCACGAGGAGAATGGGTCGTTCATCCGCGTCTCGCCCCAATTGAGCGTCGAGTACAACATCCCCAATTCCTTCAAACCAAGCTGCGGCATTGGCTAACCATTCCCTGGCTTCCTTCCGGGAAAGAGTACCAGAGTCAACGGCATGTTGGCCGATGAGGGATAGGACTACCGGCATGAACGCTAAACCCGTATCACGGGTGGGGTTGTAAATACCAGCCGTGTTCATTCTAGAGAAGAATGCTGCCTCTGGCCGTTTGGAAATGATCAAGGGCGCGGGGTCTCGCGCTGAGTCGTTTTCTTTCGGTTAGTCGTTTTCTTTCGGACGAAAGGCCCGCGAGCCTATGCGGGCGAGGAATCGGACCTTTTGAGCTGCGGATAGCTCCTGAGTAAACCGGTCTCGCACGGCTTCAATCCAACGGATTGGACGATTGCCATAATCAGTTGCGATGCGAATCAGCACGGGACCGGGGTGACAAACCGCAGCCTGGAAATTGGTATCCAACTCTGCGTGGTTCAATACTTCGATGTACCCAACACCCATCGACTGCGCGAGTGCCTTGTAATTGATGCGAGCCAGAATCGTGGCCGTCGTTCGCAAATACGCGGGGAGTTGGAGCCGCTGCATGTACTGATAAGCCTGATCGTCAAGAATGAAGAATTTGACCGGCAAGTTCTCCCGTGCGGCGGTGCTGATCTCCAACCCACTCATCAGTGCACAACCATCTCCGGTTAGGGTCGCTACTAATCGATCAGAGAAGACCCGCTGCGCACCGAGGGCGGCAGGAATACTCCAACCCATGGCCTGGTTGTTCGCTGGGTTGAAGTAGGTGCGGGGTTTGTTCACCCGAAAGAACTCGGCTGCGAGATGTTCGCTAACAGTCACATCAGTAAACACCAACGCATCCGGGGGTAAACACCGACGAAGTGACGCGATGACGGCAAGAGGATCAACTCCGCATTTCGGTTGAGGAATGCGCTCCAACTCTTTCAAAGCTTCGATCTTCAGTTCACGAATCCGGGCCAACAAAGCGGGATTCGGAGCTCGTCGGATCTTGTCAGTACAGGCTAACAGTCGGCCCAAGAAGATCCCGGCATCGGCATGGATACCAACATCGGTACGCAACACACGTCCAATGTTGTTGGGACTCACATCGACCTGGATAACTCGACGCGGTTGGGGATTGCTATAGAAGCCAGTTGAAACTTCACTGAATTTTGCTCCGATGACCAGCAGTGTCGTCACTCCGGTCTTGAACGGATGTTTGGGATCACCGGCAAAGACTTTTTCGGCGACTCTTGAACCTTGCGGTCCATAGCCCCAGCCAACGGCAAGGGGATGATCTTCGTTAATGACACCTTTCCCCGAGACACTCGTTGCAACCGGGGCCTGCAGGATCTCCGCGACAGCCGTGAGCTCCCCTGAATACGCCATGCATCCTCCACCGGCGTAAATCCCAATTCGTTCGTGCTGGTCTGCAAGTAAACCCAGAGCCGTTTGGAATCCCGCTTCATCAAATGGTGGTGCAGGTCGAACCGGCGGCGGACATCGAAAGTCGTGGGTTTCGATAAACAGGTTGTATGGGATGACCACGGCGACCGGACCAGGTTCCCCGCTCACTGCGCTGAGAAAGGCCTGTCGAATGGCCCCGGGTATTTGCGCCACCGTCTGCACGGGGAAAATGCACTTACAAACGGGCTTCAGCAGGCTTACCTGGTCCAAGGAGTGAACCTGAAAGGGCTTTGCCCGCTCACCATTGGCCACATCCCCCACGATTGCAACGATGGGTGACGAATCGAGTAGAGCTTCGCCCAAGCCAGTTAGAGCATTGGTGACGCCTGGTCCCGGCACGACACAAACAACTCCCGGCTGGCCAATACTTCGTGCATACCCATCGGCCATGCAGGCGGCCGAGAACTCGTGAGTGACGAGAAGATACGGTAAACCGCGATCCTTAAACGTATCCCAAAGCTCATTCTCCTGGGCACCGGGAATTCCATAAACGCAGCGAACACCTTCGGTGAGTAGCGCTTCGGTCAAAGCTTCGGCACCGGTCATTCGCCCAAATACCCAACCTGGGTGCTTCGCCTGCTGCAGCCGGGCGAGTGGGCCAGCACTTGTGGCACCCACGGTAAGTGCTCCCCCGAGCACCGCCGTACCCTGGAGCAACCCTCGCCGGGTAAATGTCCAGCTGTCCATACCCCGCCTCCGTGAGAGGTGACGAAGTGAATATCGGCAATACGGGGGCAAACCACGAAATCGGAAGCCGGATTTCTGTAAAATCAGGCAAATTCTCGCGACGCGGGGTGGGTGTTACCCAGGCTCGACTCCACGTCTCCAGTGGGTTCCATTTGCCAAAATCAATTGAGAAGTTACTATGGAGATGCCTCTGCGGTGTTTGTGATGGGTCGTATGCTTTTGGCGAACCGACACTAACCTGCTATGGGGGCCTTAATTTTAATTCGGGTGGCGCTCGCAAGCCCACCCCCACTGTCTACAAGTGGGACTGTAGTGGGATCCGAAACCCATCCGAGAGGCACCCAGTTAACAAGCGGGTTCCCGAAGGATGATCCACACGGCACAGGTGGAGGCTTTTTTGTTTTCGCGACATTTCTTTTTTTTCGGTTCAAGCCGCATCAGTTTTTTGAAGATTTGCGAAAACCATTATTCAGCATGAGTTTAAAGTAATTCGATTGGATAAACACCCACGGTGTTTTCAACCACTCTCCACCCCTTGACAATTCATCTTTCTCGGGTGGACGGAAGCATAACTCCTCATTTGGTGAGATATTCCGCAATGTACGAATTGACAATCTGGTGGCACACAAAACCCCGTTGACATCCCCGGTACAAACGGTACTTTTCCCGCATCCGTTTCAGTTGTGAATCTCTCTGGGTGTTCGGATGACTCCGCAGCACACGACCCAAGTGAACCTCGGTGCTTTGACTCACTTCGCCCTGTCGTTCTTTTTGGCGCTGGCACCAGGAGTTCAGTAAGTGGAATCGATGATTGACGACTGGTGGTTCTTGATAAGCTTGCCAACCAGCGTCACCATCGATTCTGCAATTTCCTCCAAAGGAATGGTGGAGTTTCTCGTCAATGAGTTTCCAGTAAGGCTACTAGCAACGGTGGCTCGTAATCCAATTATCGGAGCACACGTGGTTGGCAGCTGCATGAGTTGAACCCATATCTGCAGCAGAGGAAGCTGCTGAATCATTGAGTGTGTCATGATGACACGAGGCGGAACTCGCTTCCTCCGCCTCACTCCGGGCGAACTCATGCGCTTCACGTGTCGGCCTGGGGCAACGGATGCCCATTTCCAGGCCCGAGTCGATCGCCCTGCCCAAGGATGAGGCAGGGCGATCGTTTTTCGTTTCCTTCTAGCTCATCCCGTTACCGCCTTTTTGCCATCAAACAGCGACTTCCTTGCTAAACTAGTAGTGAGAATTGGTGATTGATTTTTACCCGAGATAGATTGACTTCATTATGTCGAACTCATTGACCCATCCGTTCCTTGACCTAGCTCAACGTCGGGTGCTCATACTTGATGGCGCGATGGGGACGAGTTTGCATCGTTATCGGCCAAGTGAACAGGATTGGGGTTATAGCCCTACCGGCAAGTCGCTGATGAATCTCTCCGATGCATTGATCTATACGCATCCGGAGTGGATCCGGGAGATTCATCGGGGCTTCCTGGCAGCAGGCTGTGATGGCATCGAGACCAACACATTCAACGCCAACGGGATCGGCCTGGCGGAATTTGGCATGGCCAGTCAGTTGGAGGAGATTAATCGACTGAATATTCGGCTCGCACGCGAAGTGGCAGCCGAGTTCTCGACTTCCGAACGGCCCCGCTTCGTCGTCGGCAGTGTTGGCCCGGGTACCAAAATGCCCTCGTTGACCGACCCGGCCATCTATGTGGACTTCGACACGCTTGCCGAGGCCTACCGTCCCCAGTTACGCGTCATGATCGAGGAGCGAGTCGACGCCATCCTCATCGAAACGTGCTTTGATATTCTTGAGGCAAAATGCGTTGCCATCACTGCGATTGAGGAGATGAAGCGCGCCGGGGTCCGGCTGCCCCTCATGGTTCAACTCACGATCATCGACGCCAATAAGAAGATGCTACCGGGAACCGACATCCCGGCGGCACTCGTTGCCCTGGAGCCGATCGACGAGATTGATGTGATCGGAATGAACTGCGGTGTCGGCCCGGACCTTATGAATGACGACATTCGTCACTTAAGTCGCCACAGCCGCAAGCTCCTCAGCGTTCTCCCCAACGCAGGATTGCCCGAGACCCGCGGCGATGAAACCTACTTCCCCTTGGATCCGGTAGGACTCGCCGACTGGTTGGAACGCTTTGTCCGGGAGTATGGCGCGAATATCATCGGCGGCTGTTGCGGAACGACTCACTCCCATTTGAAGGCTGTTTGTGATCGCTTATTCGGCAAGAAGCCGGCGAAACGCTCGCCGGTTTACATCCCCGCGGTATCCAGTCTCCAGAGCGTGCAAGAGTTAATCGTGGATCAACGACCGCTCTTGGTTGGAGAACGCACCAACACCAATGGCTCAAAAAAGTTCAAGCAGTTGTTGGAAAAAGAAGACTGGAATGGACTGACGGAAATGGCACGGGAACAGGAACGCGAGGGCGTTCACGTTCTCGATGTCTGTGTGGACTACGTGGGGCGGGACGGCGTCCGGGACATGAAGGAGGTGCTGAAGCGCTATAATGCCGTGCTCGGTAAACCCATCATGCTCGACAGCACGGAGGCCGCCGTGATCGAAGCCGGTCTGAAGCTGTGCAGTGGAAAAGCCATCATCAATTCGATCAACCTCGAGGATGGTCGCAAAACTCTGGACCCGAAGGCCAAGCTAGCAAAAAAGTACGGGGCGGCCCTGGTCGCGCTGACCATCGACGAGAAGGGACAGGCGGATACCACTCAATGGAAGTTCGAGGTTGCCCAGCGGATCTATGAGATTGTGGTTAACGAGTACGGCATACCCCCAAGCGATCTCCTATTTGATCCGCTAGTTTTTCCCGTTTCGACGGGTCAGGAACAAACCCGACGCAGTGCCATTGAGACCTTCGAGGCGATCCGCCTGATTAAGCAAAAGTTGCCGGGCGCTTTGACGCACATCGGTTTGTCCAATTGTTCCTTTGGCCTTGCGCCCTACACACGGCAAGTGCTGAACAGCATGTATTTGCATTACGCGCTCGAGTACGGCCTGGATTCGGCAATTCTCCATGCGGCCAAGATCATGCCGCTCTCCGCGATCGACGAAAAGGGTCGAGAGCTGTGCCGACGACTGTTGTTTGATGAGCGAAAGTTTGATGCAGCGGGCAATTGCATCGAGGATCCGTTGCAGCTGCTCATCGAGCATTACGCAGACAAGAAAGGCGAAACCAAAAAGCGGCAATCGCTTGGAGATACAGTCGAGGAGCGCCTTCGACAGGCCATCATTCAAGGTCGGCGTGAGTCGTTAATCGCGGACTTAGATGCTGCCCGCGAACGGTATTCCCCGGTGGAGATCATCAACACGATCTTGCTAGATGGCATGAAGGTGGTGGGCGACCTGTTTGGTAGTGGGCAGATGCAATTACCATTTGTACTCCAGAGCGCCGAAGTGATGAAAGCGGCTGTTGCCCACTTGGAGCCATTCATGGAGAAAGTGGCCGGCGTCGAGAAGGGCAAGATTGTCCTCGCCACGGTCAAGGGCGATGTCCACGACATCGGTAAAAACCTGGTGGATATCATCCTGACGAACAACGGCTACCGGGTGTTCAATTTAGGCATCAAGCAACCCGTGGATGCCATGATCGCAGCCTACAAGGAGCACAATGCCGATGCCATTGGGATGAGCGGTTTGCTGGTGAAGTCCACGGTGATCATGAAGGAGGATTTAGTCACACTGAACGAGCGGAATCTATCGCCTCCCGTTATCCTGGGGGGGGCCGCGCTCAATCGACGCTATGTTGAGGAGGATCTGCGATCGATTTACAAAGGCCCCCTGTTTTATGGGGAAGATGCCTTCGATGGCCTACGGATCATGGATGAGTTGGTTGCCCGGAAAAAGCTCGAGCGAGTCGGTAGCGTGGCTCTGAAGAATGTCGTGGAAGCAACGCGTACATCAGCAGTGCGCGAGCCGGTTCGCCCCGATCCCGAACCGGACACGCAACGTAACGGCACCGTTCCCCGGGATCGTTTGAGCCAACCGACCAATCCCGCGCTGCCGGTCCGCTCGCCGACTTTGCCGAGGTCCGCCGACATTCCAATCCCACCCTTCTTGGGCTCGCGAGTTCGAACCGATTTCGATCTAGAAGAAGTCTTCAAGTATCTCAATGAGCTCACATTGTTTAGCACTCAATGGCAGTTCAAGAAGGCCGGTGTGAAGCCCACCGAACATGCCCGTCAGATTGCTGAGGTAGCCCGGCCCGCCCTGGACCGTTTGAAAAAGCTGTGTTTGGAGCAGAAGATTTTGCAACCGGCCGCGGTCTATGGCTTTTTCCCCGCGGCAAGCCACCAGCAAACCCTAACGGTCTTTGCCGATGACCACGTTACCCCCATTGCCCGCTTCGAGTTTCCCCGACAAGATCACGGTGATTACCTGTGTTTGGCGGATTACATTGAACCCGCTCGAGATGGCCGGGCAGTGGATTACGTCGGATTCATGGCGGTCACGATGGGCCGGGAGGTGACTCGGTTTGCTCACGAGTGGTACCTCGCCGGTAAGTATCAAGATTATCTGTACCTTCATGGCCTGGGCGTGGAATCGGCCGAGGCTTTGGCAGAGTACTTCCACAAGCAACTTCGAGCAGAGTGGGGAATCGGTCAAAGTGATGCACCCGAAATCCGCAAGCTCTTCAAGAAACACTATCGGGGTTGCAGATACTCGTTTGGTTACCCGGCCTGCCCTAACCTCGAGGATCAGGTTGCCTTGTTTCAGTTGATTGATCCAACACGCATTGGCGTTACGCTCAGTGACCAATTCCAGCTGGAGCCCGAGCAAAGCACCACGGCCATTGTCATCCACCATCCCCAGGCCAAGTATTTCAACGTTGGCCGAACTGCCAGTTGCTCGGTCTCCGAGTGAGAGTGGAATCCCAATGGGCGGACGGAGCGGTCGACGCGGCTACAGCTTGCGAAATGCGTTCTCATTGACTTTTCCTTTTTCAGTTCCCGATCCTTTCGCTATCTTCACACCGCACCCTATGGATTTCACTTGGGGAGATCTCTGTCATGCTCCGTCGTTATTCACGCTCGGGGTTCATCCTGGTAGCATTTCTTCTTGGGATGTTGGTCATCACGGCCCAATCGGGTCCGGATGCGTATGCTCAACAACCCAAGGGTAAGCAAAAGGGCGCTGGTAAAGCCCGTGAGAAGGATACGCCACCGCCCAACCTGACCTTGCCTGAGGGGTGGGTTCAAACATTCACATGGCGATGCATCGGCCCGGCGAACATGGGGGGGCGCATTACTGCCATTTCGGTCTACGAAGCAGATCCCACGACCTATTTCGTGGCCACCGCCTCGGGGGGACTCTTAAAGACCAGCAATAACGGTGTCACGTTCGAGCACCTTTTCGACTCCCAATCCACGGTTTCTATCGGCGATGTGTGTGTTGCTCCATCGGATCCCAATATCGTGTGGGTGGGCACCGGTGAGAGTAATCCTCGTAACTCGGTTTCCTACGGGGACGGGGTATACAAGAGCACCGATGGTGGGAAAACCTGGAAACACATGGGGCTGAAAAAAACCTTTCAGACCGGAAAGATCCTGATTCATCCCACGAATCCGGACATCGTGTATGTGGGGGCATTAGGCCGGCTTTATGGTCCCAATGACGAACGCGGACTGTTCAAGACCACGGATGGTGGAAAAAACTGGGAGAAAGTCCTCTACATCGATGAAAACACCGGGGTGATTGATGCGCGAATGGACCCAACCAACCCCGATACGCTCTACGTGGCCATGTGGGAGGTTCGTCGCGATGGTTACGATTCCTGGCCGGGTGGAGGTCTTCCCGATGGTTACGACGGTTACGATCCGGTGATGAAATGGGGCAAGGGGGCCGGCATTTACAAAAGCATCGATGGTGGCAAGTCGTTCAAACGCCTCACCAACGGCTTACCCTCGAACAAGTTGGGCCGCATCGGGCTTGATATTTACCGCAAAAATCCCAATGTGCTGGTGGCCGTTGTGGACTGCGAGAAGATCGGCATGGGAACCCCGCCCAAAAAGGGTGTAGCGGAACCAACCGCTTTTGCCGGGTTCACCGGAGAGGACTCCGAGGGGGAAGCCGGAGCCAAGGTCACACGGGTCATCACCGGCGGACCAGCCGAAACCGCTGGTCTGAAGGTAGATGACATCATCACCAAAATGGGCGACAAGGCAGTCAAGACGTTCTCGGAAGTTCAAGATATCAATGATGCCGCTAAGCCCAATCAAAAAATCGCTCTCGAAGTCAAGCGTGGTGACCAGACAGTAAAACTGGAGCTGGTTTACGCTGAGCGACCGCAAGGGAAGGGCGGTTTTGGCGGCCCGGGGGGTGGCACCGGCACACGGCCGTACGGTGCCTACTATGCGGGTCAGCGGGAAAATGTTCAGGATCAGCAAGGGCCGAATGGTCATGAATATGGTGGCATCTACAAGTCCACCGATGGCGGCGAGACGTGGAAACGAGTGAACAGCTTAAACCCTCGTCCCATGTATTTCAGCCAGATTCGCATCGATCCCCAGGACGAAAACTACTTGTACGTTCTGGGAATTTCACTTCATGTTTCCACCGACGGTGGCAAGACCTTCCGCACCGGCGGACGCGGGATTCACTCGGATCAACACGCGCTGTGGATTGACCCCAAAGACGGCCGACACATGATTATTGGCACCGATGGTGGGTTCTACTCAACGTATGATCGGGGTCGGAACTGGGACCATCACAACAATCTGGCACTCGGCCAATTTTACCACGTTGCAGTCTGCAACAAGAAGCCGTACTGGTGCTACGGAGGACTTCAGGATAACGGATGCTGGGGTTTACCGAGCATGAGTTTACGGGGCGGCGGACCCATTAACGAAGATGTGATCTCCCTCAATGGCGGGGATGGTTACGTCTGTCGGGTTGATCCGAACGACCCGGACCAGATCTATGCCGAGAGCCAAAATGGTGGCATGGTCCGATACAACCTGCGGACAGGCGAACGTGCGTCGATTCGGCCACAACCGCAACCCGGTGGCGAGCGTTATCGCTTCAACTGGAACACCCCATACATCCTCTCCCATGCGAACTCGCAGATCTTCTACTGTGCGGGCAATTATGTCTTCAAGTCGGTGAGTAAGGGGGACAACTTGAAGATCATCTCGCCGGATATTACCCGGACCAAGCACGGCAGCGCCACCGCTTTGGCCGAGTCGCCGCTCAATCCGGATGTTCTTTGGGTTGGTACCGACGATGGCAACCTGTGGGTAACGCGGAACGGTGGGAAAGATTGGACCAACATCGCCGCGAAGGTAGGTCTGCCGAAACCGACTTGGGTCGCCACGATCGAGGCCTCACGCTTTGCCGAGGGTCGGGCCTACGTTTGCTTCGATGCTCACCGCCTCGATGATGATCAGCCTTACCTGTACATGACCGATGACTTTGGTGAAACGTGGAAATCCATCACGTCGAAACTTCCCAATGGCTCCAGCCGGTGTTTACGGGAAGACATCGCCAATCCGAACCTGCTGTTCTGCGGTACGGAGTTCGCGCTGTTTGCCTCGCTGGATCGTGGCAACTCATGGACCAAGATCAACAATAATTTGCCCACCGTCGCCGTGCATGAGGTGGCGATTCACCCCACGGCCGGCGAAATCGTAGCGGCGACCCACGGTCGCAGTCTGTGGATCATGGACGTGACCGCCTTGCGTCAAATGGCTTCGGAAAAGATCAAGGAGGAACCGACGCTCTATAAACCCAATACGGTCGTTCGTTGGCAGCAATTGCCCTCCCGAGGCCGATCCGGTCGCCGCTTCGTGGGTGAGAATCCGGCTCCCGGCGCACATGTGTATTACTCCCTCCCCAAGCAAGCGACCAAGGTGACGCTGGAGTTCCAGGACATCGATGGGAAGAAGCTGGCGGAGTTGGATGGACCGACCGGACCCAACTTGCATCGGGTCACCTGGAACACCTTCATCCAATCCGCGGCTGCTGCCGGTGGCGGTCGACCGGGAGGCGGCATGGGTGGTGGCGTGGGTGGTCGCCCCGGCGGAGGAGGGTTCGGTGGTCGCATGGCTCCACCCGGTGCTTATCGAGTTGTGCTCACTGTCGATGGCAAGACCTACTCACAAAGCTTTTCCATCGAAGGTGATCCCGTACCGCCTCGTAGCCTGACTGGAGAAGATGAGGACGAAGACGAGGGAATCGACCGTTAGCGATCTTCCCACTCACGTCTATAAACTGGCACCCCAGTGGCCCAGGCTCGATTCACTGGTCGCTGGGGTGCTGTTCCACCCCGTACCGTTCGGCTTCATCCACTCGCCAAGCGAGCTTTGGATCGTTTTCCCCGAACGCGAATAACCGATTTCCACCTATTTCTGGGTTTGCCAGGATAGGCGGGGAGGTTCGGTTCCGGGTACGCACGCATACTTGCGGAAATCCGTGATACCCTCCGCTCGGAGAAAATCTTCGTCGAGGAGCGTTTGACCGGTCAGTGTCCGTGGTTCCTTTTCGACCAACCGTAGAACACAGTCCACCAAAATACTTGGCGATCGCCACTGTTCTGGGGTGCCGAGGTGGTGGTTGATACTCGCTTGGGACTCGATGATGGTGGCCGGCCAAAGCGAATTCACCGCAATGTTGTAGGGCCGGACTTCTTCCGCCAACCCCAGGGTCAGAAGGGTCATCCCGAGCTTGCTGATCCCATAAGCGATACGGCCCGGGAGAATCGAGCAATCGAGTGGGGGGCTCATGTTGATGATGTGACCGTGGTTCTGTTGGATCATGCTGGGCAGAACCGCTCGACAGCACAGGAAAGCACCCCGAACATTCACTGCATGAACCAGGTCATATCGTTTCGCAGGCGTGTCCAGGATGCCGGCCCAATACAAAGCTCCCGCGTTGTTGATAAGCACATCGATCCGCCCAAAGCGATCGCGCGCTTGGGCTGCCATCTGTTCAACCTGTTCAGCATCGCGAACATCCACGCGTACCGGCAGCGCTTCGACACCCAGTCGGGCAATTTCAGCGGCGACCGTAAAGATCGAACCCGGGAGTTTCTCTGATGGTTCAGTGCTTTTCGCAGCGACTACGATGTTGAAGCCGGCTTGGGCCAAACCCAATGCCAGAGCCCGGCCGATTCCCCGGCTTGCTCCGGTCACAATCGCCACTTGGCCGATGTATCCTGGCACAGCTTTGCCTGCAGGTTTGAACCAAAGGTCAGGGTCAGTTCGTTAGCGAAGAACCCGATCCGCCGCTTGCACGTGGGGCGCCACACATCGGGGGTAAGACCTCTGGCGAAACTTCAGGAGGTGGTGCGTGAGCCAGTTGATTGGTCAATCTCAAAACCGTCGGGTGTTCCGCCGCAGGGTCACTTGTGCAACTCAACCGTGGTCAATTTCAAGAGCCGCGAAGGGTGACTGACGGGACTTGAACCCGCGACTTCCAGATCCACAATCTGGCGCTCTAACCAACTGAGCTACAGCCACCGTGTTGAATGCGGTGCCGCATCAACAATTTCTTTTTACACTTCCGAACCAGCGAGTTCAATTCTCTCTCGAGAAATTCCTATTGCGTGTCGCCTTGCGATGTCAACGGTCATTCGCTAAATTAACCTTCAGGTACGGTACTGCGCCAGATTTTGGGGATTGGTGTAACGGTAGCACGACTGACTCTGGATCAGTTAGTCATGGTTCGAATCCATGATCCCCAGTTTCTCGGAATGGTGCCGGAGTGGTTGCGGCTACAAGCGCCTCGTTTCACTTTGCCGGCACAACCGCTGTTTAATTTCGCTGAATTTCCTTCCGCATATCTGAAGTCGGAAACCGACGATTGGCTGATGTTGACCTCCCTAACGCGTCCAACGCACTGGGCCTTGCAGGAGGACAAATGGCAAGCCGGATTTCGGATTGTCTTTGGTGGCGTAAAGAAATCCAAATAACATTTCATCCGTCGTTTGTTCGCCAAATCGCACGTCCACCGGCGGATTATTGGGGTTGTTGGGGTTCGCGGCTGAGTTGTCGAATCGGCCCTCGATGTCGAAGCGGGTACCAGCTTTAACTTGGAGGGGTCGCTTCAAGTTATACACCTCTTGCCAGTTAAAGTCCCACTCCGGAATGTCGATGAGGGTCTCCGTTCGCTGACCGGGGGCGGTGAAGGTAATCTTGATCGACTTACCTAATAGATGCATGTGGGGCATGACCGCGTAAATGGTGCAATCCTCGAGGACATACCAGGTTCCGTGTCCCCGGCAATTCGCGTCGCCAGCCGGGATATAGCCCAGGGGGTCGGTGGTCTGGACAGTGGGTTTGAAATAGCCTGGGATGACCACCGGTAATATCGGTCGTTCAACCGGTTGCTGGGCAAAGTACAAACCGACCTTGGTCCGATCTTTTTCGATTCGACCGGTGCGGTGGTAATGCAACTGCATCACGAAGTCGGAGTTTTTGGGAAGGAAGAACCCCGTTCCCGCGGGTAGCGACTGGGGCATCATACCGGGTGCCCAGCCGCCGAGCGGACCATACGCGGGAGTTCGAGCAACGAGGTCCGCGGGGTTCAAGCGGATGCCCGGCAGCATTCCCGAGGGGAATCCGGGCCCGATGTCAACCGCTTCCGCCGTGCGACGCTGTGCTTCCCACACTTGATGGTTAGCCTGCTGCCGGCGAGCCCAGCCCGTGGTATCGAACAGATTCACCGCATGATGCACAACGCTGGTATTACCCGGGCGAACATCGACGGCCCGGAGGTAGCGATCCTCCTGAAGACCCGTTGGCAGAACAATCACCCGATAATGATCGCGACCGGTTGGCCCCAGGACGAAATCGTCCGTCATTTCCAGAACCACGTCCGGTTGTCCGAGCGGCCATTCGCAGGCCTCGGCCCGAGCGGGAGCAGCCTCGCTTGCATCCCCCTTGGGGCAGCCTGCCTCAACCCAGCGCACCAGCGTATCGATTTCCTTCACCGCGAGCCGCCGATCGCCAATCAACTCCAAACCACCGACCGGCTTCCACGGCGGCATCTGGCGACTTTTCACAAACGATTGCATCTCCTCGGCCCAGGTCTGGGCATCCTTGTAGGTCAAAAGAGAAAACGGCCCCGCCCCGCCCGGACGATGACAACCCTGACAGTGTTTCTGAAGGATTGGTGCCACATCCCGTGAATAAGTCGGTCCTTCCTTGGTAGCGACGGGCGCTTGCGGTCGTGGGATCTTGCAGCCAATCGGTTCGGTGCTGGCAAGGGCCGGGGGTTTCCCGGCCAGGAGCGATTCAATTGCATCGAACAGGTACGTTTTGCTCACTTGCGGCTTGCGCACGAGCCGTTTGGCATAGGCATCATCGATCAAACCCCGATAGTGAAGCTGTGAGTTCGAATCGAACACGAACGCTTCCGGAGTGGTCGTCGCTTTGAGAATGTTGGCAATCGTGAGGTCAGAGTCTGGAAAGACCGGAAATCGCAGCTGGTACTTCTGAGCCTGGAGAGCAAGGGTTTTGAGGTCCTCATCGTTGGGTAGCAAGCCAAGAACAGTCACGCCTTGCTTGCCAAAGCGCGTTGCAAGTTCATTCAGAGTCGGGAAATAGCTACGACACATGGGGCAGTCAAACGAAAGGAACACGACGACAGTTGCCGTCTGGCCCTTTAACCGATCCCAACCGAGTCGCTGGTTTTCCAGTGTTCGGAGTTCGACCCGCGTCAGCGGGGGGAGGGGTTCGTTGGCCAACCCCCTGACCGGATTGGCGAGCAGCACACCCAGCCCCAGGCTGATCCAACATGAGACTGCTACAAGTTGTGACATGGTGAACCCACCCTGTTGAGGTGCGATGGAATCCCACGGCCCAATCGGCCAGAAAGACCTTTGAATTATGGTTAACAATCGTTTCGAAGTCCAGATTCAACAACTAGCACAAGCGTGGCTCGAGTGGGTCGCGGCGCCTCGTGTCTCGTGTCGATCTGAACGTCGGTGTGCGGCTTTCCTGAAACGGATTCATTGACCGCGATGCGGTTTCGCCCTAGCATGGCCTCCGTTTACCGTCCTACCTTGCATGAGATGAAACCGGATGACCGGACAACGGCAGGGAATCACTGCAGGCACCTACCCCTTCGAGTTGCATTGGGATTCGCAGAACCCGTTGCCGCGTCGCTGGGTGGTTCCCGATGGCAGTCGCTTATCAGTGGAACCACTCGCAGAGTGGGCCGCGTTCGACTTTTCACGTGCCATGGTTCGCTTGTGTCGGGATGTGGCCGCGCGGTGTGCGACGTTCCAGCATGTGGAAATGCGACGGGTACTGGTTTCCTTTACTCCGTGCCGGAATCGGAGTCGCTATGGTCTTCAGGCCCGTGTCACACCCCTGCGGTTTCGCAATGGCACGTTAACGCGCCGCCACGGCGGGGTGGAGTATCAGGTGCAGCGCTTCTTTGTCAACGGTTTGGAAATGCTCTATGTGCTCACCTTCTGCTTACCCCGCTTTCTCGACCAGCCTTTCCAGGAAAAATTGGTTACGGTCTTTCACGAACTCTATCATGTCAGCCCGGCGTTTGATGGCGATCTCCGGCGATACCCTGGGCGTTATCAGATTCACTCACACTCCAAGAAAAGTTACGATTGCCACATGGCCAGCTTGGTCCAGGAGTATCTGCACGATCACCCGGACCCGGAGGTCTTTCACTTTTTGCAAATCAATTATCGTCAACTCTGGCATCGTTATGGGGGAATTGTGGGAGCGATCGTACCCCGCCCGAAACTCTTACCTGTGGGTTGGATGAAGCTCACCAGTGCTGCTCGCCGGCACGACAGCTAGGCCGAATGAGTGTCGAGGTCATAGCGAGGCCTCACGCATCCCCCAGGTATTCGGGGACTTTGACACGAAGATGTTCGATTTCCTGGTGCGATTCGCCGAGGTAAGCCAGCAGTCGCAAATCATCGTGACTCACCACCCCGCCGCTGAATAGCCAGGCTCGAACGCGAAAAAGCTTGTAGAGCTTCACAAGTTTGCGATCACTGATGAAGATTTTGTCTTCGCGAACGAGCGTCTTCACAAGTCGCTGAAATTCCCGAAACACTGCCGGCGGAAAGTACACTTGTCGGTCATTCTGCTCGTCACCCCGAGTCTCGCCCGGAGTTTTGCGGGCAAAGAGCAAGGTCAGATAACGGTTCGCTTTGATGAGATCGTCCAGGGTGGCGTGGCCCTCGACCCAGGGCTTTTGATTCAGCCCTTTCTGCGCTTCGCCCTCCAGGCCGGCATCAATTAGTTCCGTGAAGTAGTCGTCCTGAACCGACCGACTTTGCACTTTGAGGACAAAGCGATCCTTTAACGCCGCCAGCTCCCCTTGCTCGGGAATCTCGTTGGTTGCCGCGAAGAGTACCCGCAGTGGGACCGGCTCGGGCCGGCCTTCCTGATAAAATTTCTTCTCATTGATGATCGTCAGGAGGATATTGAGAATCGCCGAGTTCGATTTGAAGATTTCATCCAGGAAGACCAGCTTCGCGGTGGGGAGTTTTCCTTCCTTGCGACGGATATATTTCCCCTCGCGCAGCTCTTTAATGTCGATCGCACCGATGATCTCGCTGGGCTCGGTAAACCGCGTCAGCATGTATTCGAAGTAATCCCCCTGTTCAACGCCCAAGGCGTCCTTGAATTTGATGACGAGATCCGATTTGGCGGTGCCGGGCGGCCCAATCAACAGGAGCGGTTCCTGGGCGATGGCGGCTATGCACATCAGGTCGATGACTTCTTGCTTGTTCACAAAAAAACGACCCAATGATTCGCGAAAGCGATTGATGCGTTTGCGAAGTGGTTCAACCTCCTCTTGAAGCTCAGCCAAGCTGAGATCCTCGGGATTTCGGGCACCTTTGCTAGCAGCAGCCATGTTGGATTTCCATCACCCAGTGAGTTTGCAACGATCCGCAGTTGGATTGTAAAGGTAATCGGACAGAGTGGGAATCTTCGCTGTCCTGCGATAATCCCCAATGGGCTTCCAAATGACACGGTGAGGTCGTCTCTGCGGCATGGGACGTGTCAGTGGATCATCAACTCGGATGCGGTTGGGAAAAAACGGCAAACTCGACCGATTCAGCTGGATTCGAGGCGTCGGCGATGAGAGCTAGCCACGGGAATAGCCGTTGAACCGGCCGGCCAGAACCGTCGCCCCCGCAACAGCTCATGTTTGCCGGCGAATCGCGATTCGGCAAACCAGCGATCACGCCTCAACAATCCAAGTGTCCCACCACGGCCGTGGGCTTGACCGGAGCAGGTTGCACCAACCGCGTCCCATATCGGGCTTCCCGCGTGCGATGTTGGCCCGCTGTTATCTTTCGTAACAGCAGTTGTTACGTTTAGTAACGTCTTCGCAAGAGTGTTCTTGCTTTTTCCAATTGCTCACCCACAATGGAGGTGGAGGGTTGCAGTGGGAATGGGTGTGGGTGCAGGCCTGTGCCGACCCCCTTGCGACTGCAGACCGGCCATGCAAGTAGACGGTGAACGGTGCTTGGACAGCTCGCTCGGGTGGAGCGGCTATCCAGCGCGGTCGTGGGCCGATGGGCCGCGACGGCGCGAGAACGACCGCTCTTCAGGTGGGATGACTCTGGCTGGTGCTGACGTCAGCACATCGGGAGCTCCCCCACGGCGGCAGCTCAGCATCGTGACCGACCCGTTCGCCACTGGGCGGGATGAAGTGGTCGAGCTGTCCGGAAGCAGGCAGGGGAGCCTTGGAGCCGTCGTTAAGCCGGACGGTTTGGTGGCAATTTGGTCAATTAAAAGGACCGGGAAATGGTACACGTTGTTCAAGAATTTGGCTTGACAGTTTTGGCCAAACTGGCCATGACCGCTCGATTTGGGCCATGAAAGGAGCTGCCTGGGAGGTACCATCCATGATTGGGACCGCTTGGTTACCAACGCGGCGAATAGCCCAGTTCACGTTGAGCCAGCTTCAAGCTCGGACGATCGTCGGACGATTGCCCTGGCAAGCAGTGGTCGCCGCGATTTTGATGCTCCTCTCGGCCGCCGGATCCTTGGTTTACATTTGGTGGCTTTGCCCGCTGACGCTGGCACCGGACGAGGCCCACTACTGGGATTGGTCCCGGAACATCGACTGGAGTTATTACAGCAAAGGTCCGCTTGTGGCCTGGCTAATTCGCTGGAGTTGCGAGGTTCTCGGAGAATTGAGTATTCGCTTGACGGGGGATCTGGCCGCGGCCGTGCGAACCCCAGCCGTCGCCTGCCATGTGGCAATCCTGGCCAGCTGGTATTGGTTGGCCGCCGGTTTGCTTCGTTCAGCCTCGGCGGGGTTATTGATTGTGGTTTGCGGAATCGCACTACCAGCCGTGCGAGCTGGAGCCGTGTTGATGACGATCGATCCGCCGTTCCTTGCGTGTTGGGGTTGGGCTCTCGTCTGTGTTTGGAAAGCTCTGGAATCCGATCGCATCGGCTGGTGGGTGGGAGCAGCGCTTCTGACCGCTTTGGGAATCCTGGCAAAGTTCACAATGCTGCTCTTTCCCGCAGCAGTGCTAGGCTATCTCCTTTGGCATCGGCGGCGGGATTTGCCCTGGAAGGGGATCGGGATTTTGATGCTGGGGACCGTGATTGGTTGGTTACCGATCCTGTTTTGGAATGCTCACCACGATTGGGTCTCCTTCCGGCATGTGTTCGGTCAAGTGGGTGGCAGTGGTCGTCCGGCCACTCCCTGGTGGCTTGGTCCTGTGACGTTTCTCGGTTCCCAGTTTGGAGTCCTGTTCGCCGTTTGGCTGGTTGTGTTTTGGCTCGCGGCGTGGCGTTATCGCCCAACGCATGAGACCGATAACGGGATGCGTTTGCTGTGGTGGTGTGCCATTCCTGTGTGGAGCCTGTTTGCACTTGCTAGTTGCATTAAACCCGGACAACCGAATTGGCCCGCACCGGCATACATTGCCGGATTAGTGCTGGCAATCGCTTGGGTTCGAGATGAGCTGAACACCAACCACCGCCGGTTGGTTCACTGGCTAGTCGTCGCAACGACCCTTGTTGGTTTCACACTCTCTCTGGCGCTGCATTTCCCGGTGGTGGTGCGACCGTGGTTGGCATCAGTCGTGCCATCACCGAGTGCCCGGGATCCCTTGCCCATTCGCCAGGTGGATATGACCGCCCGCTTAGCGGGATGGGATCAGCTCGCAAAAGTGATCGATGACGTCCGGAGCCGTGAACGAGCCCGATCGGGTCAGGAACCCGTCCTTGCCGGGACTCATTGGACGATACCGGGGGCACTTGGGTTTTACTGCAACGGCCATCCCCAGGTGTTCGCCGTAGGGATCCCCAACCAGTCCGACCGTCATAGCCAATACGATTTGTGGCGCCCCAATCCGGTTTGGGATGCGCAAGTTTTTCGCGGCCGGACGTTCGTGATCGTCGGAGACATTGCCCCGCACATGCTGCAGGCGTTCCGATATGTGGAACCCCCGATCATGATAGTACACACGGAAAAACAGATTCCGTTGGCCTCGTGGTCCGTGTGGGTGTGCCATGGCTTTCGCGGCAATTGGTTGAATGAGCGCCAGCATAAACCGGGGTATTGAAGCAATCGAAACTATCCTTACGTGAGAATTGTAGGTGGGCTGTGAGTGGTGGTTCTTGGCAGGTGATTGTTTGCGCAACCTGTAAGATGCGTTGGCATCGGATGACCGAGATCAGCGTGTACGAACGCTTCGCTCTAGAGTCTCAACCGTGCCCCCACTGTGGAGCTTACACCTTGGCATGTGTCCGATCGGATACCGCTCGAAATGTGCACTCTCGAGATCGATCTCGTGTGCCTCGTGCGGCTTGAAGAGTATGTCTTCCATCTGATGCCTGGAAAGTGTTCGATGACGGTGTTGCAACGACATGACCCGTTGAGCTTCCATGAATGAAGCAACGTTACGCGTTTTGGATTGGGCATCCGGGCGCAGTGAGTCTAGCAGCCGGGGTTAGGAGCGCGTTGTGCTTGAAGAAGGGAAGGGGAGCTTGGGCCGGAATA
>Ga0272446_1000716_pt1 | contig 50775 bp, 48 predicted proteins | sample YNPCB0061_FD_194587 | JGI IMG/M metagenome (GOLD analysis project Ga0272446, IMG submission 194587) | Hot spring microbial mat communities from Yellowstone National Park, WY, United States - YNP-CB-006-1 | ecosystem: Environmental > Aquatic > Thermal springs > Hot (42-90C) > Sediment | place... | reverse complement strand
TCTCGCCGCGACTCCGGATGGGCCGCGTGGCGCAGGAGGCGCCGGGCGGAGAGGCTTCGCTGGTCGACACCGTCCTCGCCGCCGATGCCGAGCGCACCCGCCTGCTCGCCGAGGCCGACACCGCGCCACCCGAGCGGCTTGGCGAGATCCATGACCGGCTGCGCGCGATCGGCGCCGACGCCGCGCCGGCGCGCGCGGCCACCATCCTCGCGGGGCTCGGCTTCGACGCCGCGGCGCAGGCACGGCCCGTCGGGTCCTTCTCGGGCGGGTGGCGGATGCGCGTCGCACTCGCCGCCGCGCTCTTTGTGGAGCCCGATCTCCTCCTGCTCGACGAGCCGACCAACCACCTAGACCTCGAGGCGACGCTCTGGCTCGAGGGCTGGCTCACGCGCTTTGCGGGCGCGGCGATCATCGTCAGCCACGACCGCACGCTGCTCGACAACACCGTGCACGCGATCGCCCATCTCGACCGGGGCAAGATCGCCGTCTATCCGGGCGGCTTCGAGGAATTCGTCCGAATCCGGACCGAACGCGCCGAGCAGCTCGCTGCCGAGGCGGCGCGCGTCGCGGCCCAGCGCGAGCACCTCAAGGCGTTCGTGGACCGCTTCCGCGCCAAGGCCTCGAAGGCCCGCCAGGCGCAGAGCAAGCTGAAGGCGATCGCGCGCCTGCCGGTGATCGAGGCGGTGGTGGAGGACACGCCCACCCGCTTCGCCTTCCCCGAGCCGCAGGCGCTCGCGCCCCCGATCGTGACGGCCGATCGCGCCGCCGTCGGCTATGGCGGGCCGCCCGTTCTGCAGAACCTCTCCTTCCGGATCGACCAGGACGACCGCATCGCTCTGCTCGGCCGCAACGGCCAGGGCAAGTCGACGCTCGCGAAGCTGATCGCCGGGCGGCTCGCGGCCGAGCGCGGCCACGTGTTCCGCACGCCGCGGCTGACCGTGGGGTTCTTCGCGCAGCACCAGGAGGACGACCTCGTCCTCTCGGAGACGCCGATCGACCACATGGCACGCGCCCTGCCCCGCGCCGCGCCGGCGCAGGTGCGGGCGCAGCTCGCCCGCTTCGGCCTCGACGCCGACCGTGCCAACACCCGCGTCGGCGCGCTCTCGGGCGGGGAGAAGGCGCGGCTCTTGCTCGCGCTCGCCACGCGCGAGGCGCCGCAGCTCCTGATCCTCGACGAGCCGACCAACCACCTCGACATCGACGCGCGCGAGGCGCTGGTGCGCGCGCTGGCCGACTACACGGGCGCGGTGGTGCTGATCACCCACGACCCGCACCTGATCGACCTCGTCGCCGATCGGCTCTGGCTGGTCGCCGACGGCACCGCCGCGCCGTTCGACGGCGACCTCGACGACTACCGCGCCTGGCTCGCCGAGCGTGCGCGCCCCGCATCGGCGAGGCAGGAGGCGGGCGACCGCGCGGGCGACCGCCGCGCCCGCGCCGAGGCCCGCGCCGCGCTCGCGCCGCTCCGCCGCCGCGCCCAGGACGCGGAGCGGACGATCGCGAGACTCGCCGAGGAGCGGGCGTCGATCGAGGCGAGGCTCGCCAACCCGAAGCTCTACGCGGGCGCCGGCAAGGCGGTGGAGATCGCGCTCGCCAACGCCCGGCTTGCGGCGATCGCGCGCGAGACGGCCGCTGCCGAGGAGGCCTGGCTCGAGGCCCAGGCCGCCCTCGAGGCGGCGGAGTAGGGGCAGGCGTTAACCCTCCGGCAACCATTCGTGCCAACGCTGACGTCTGCACACGGCGATTGGAGCGGGAAGATGGAACGTGTCGGGGTCGGTTCTATCTGCCTCGCGGCGCTCGTCCTCATCGCGACCTTCCCTGCGGCGGCGCAGTGGCGCGAGCCCGAGCGCACGCTGCCGGCGCGGCCTTCGCCCTGCACCGTCGGGCGGGTGATCGACGGCGACACGTTCCAGTGCACCGACGGGCGGCGCATCCGGGTCCGCGGCGTCGACACGCCGGAGGTCGGCGAACGCGGCCACCGCGAGGCGACGCGGGAGCTCCGCCGCCGCGTCGAGGGCAGGACCGTGACCGTGACGCCGCACCACACCAACCGTGGCCGGATCGTCGGCGACGTGACCGTGCAGGGCCGCAATGTCGGGCGGGAGATGGACCGGCGCGGCTATTCGAAGCCGCAGGGCGCGCGGCGCTGACGCTGCCGCTTGACGCCCTCGCCCCCAGCCCGTAGCGCAGGGCGGGGGAGGACCACGCCGATGCTCGACCGCCGCTCGCTTCTCGCCGCCCTGCCGCTCGCGCTCGCGCTGCCCGCCGCCGCGCAGGAGGCGTATCCGGCGCGGCCGATCCGCATCGTCATCGCCTATCCGCCCGGCGGCTCGACCGACCTGCTCGGCCGCGCGCTCGCCCAGCGCCTCTCCGAGCTCTGGAACGGCGCGGCGGTGGTGGTGGAGAACCGCCCCGGCGGCGGCGCCATCGTCGGCACCCAGGCCGTGGCGCAGGCCGCGCCGGACGGCTACACGCTCGCGCTCGGCAACAACCAGACGCACGCCTCGAACCAGGCGATGGCGCGCACCCTGCCCTACCACGCAATCGACAGCTTCGCCCCCGTCGCCCGCCTCGCCTCGGTGCACCACGCGCTCGTGGTGCCGGCGAACCACCCGGCGAAGACGCTCGCCGAGCTGGTGGCGAAGGGGAAGACGGGCCGCGTCACCTACGCCTCCTCCTCGGTCGGCTCGGCGAGCCACGTGATCGCCGAGAGCCTCGCCCGCCGCTTCGGCATGGAGGCGACGCACATCCCCTATCGCGGCGGCGCCCAGGCGACGCAGGACACGGTGGCGGGCGTGGTCGACTACTTCGTCTCCACCTGGCCGCAGGTGGTCGGGCTGGTGCGCGACGGGCGGCTGCGCGCGCTCGCGATCGGCGCGCCAGCGCGCCTTCCCGAGGCGCCGGACGTGCCGACCTTCGACGAGGCGGGCGCGCCGGGCGTCTCGGTGGATGCCTGGTTCGGCATCTGGGCGCCGGCGGGCACGCCTGCGCCCATCATCGCGAAGCTCGCAGACGCGCTGCTCGCGATCGTGGCCGAGCAGGCGATGCGCGAGCGTCTGGCCGGCATGGGCTTCGCGCCCGCGCCGCTGCCGCCCGCGGAGTTCGCCGCCTTCCAGAGGGCGGAGGTCGCGCGCTGGGGAGAGCTCGTCGAGCTCACCGGCATCCGCATGGAGTGAGGCCGTGCTGTTCCGCCGCATCGAGGGCCGCCCCACCGTCGCGGTGCCGCAGCCGGCGCATGCCTGGATCAGCGGCCAGCTCGCCCGCGCCTGGGGAAACCAGCGCTTCGGCAGCGTCAGCCCCCGCGAGGCGGTGTGCCTCGCCGCCGAGCAGCACGATCTCGGCTGGCTGCCGTGGGAGGCTGCGCCGACGCGCGACCCCGCGACAGGCCTGCCGTGGAGCTTCACCGCCCTGCCGCGCACCGTGCACGCGCCGCTCTGGGCCGAGGGGGTGGATCGCGCCGAGGCCTCGTTCGGCCGCTACGTCGCGCTGCTCGTCTCGCTGCACGGCATGGGGATCTACGTGCGCTTCGGCCGCTCCCCGCCCGGCAGCGCCGATGCCGCTGCCGTCGATGCCTACAACGCCGGCGAGGCGATCCGCCAGCGGCGCCTGCTCGCCTCGCTCGCGTCCGACCCTGCCTGGGCGGAGGCGGCGCGGCCGGAGGCGGTGGCGCGCAACCGTGCGCTTGTGCTGGCGTGGGACCTGATGTCGCTCATCCTCTGCCACGGCCTCACCGGCACGCGCGCGGTGGCCGAGGTGCCCGACGCGCACGGCATGGCGACGCTGACGCTGACGGCGATCGAGAACGATCCGGAACGGATCGCCGTCGATCCGTGGCCGTTCACGCCGGCGCGTGTCGCCGTGGAATGCGAGGGGCTGGTGCTGCCGGAGGGCCCGTTCCACGACGACGACGCGATGCGGGCCGCGCTCGCCGCCGCCCCGCGCGCCGGCGTGCGCGCCCTGCTCACGCCAGGCTGATCAGCCCGCCTTCCTCTCCCAGCCGCGCTCTGTCTGCTGCCAGTAGGTGAGGCTGTCGCCGCGAGCCTTCGCAGCCGACCAGCGCCGCCGCGCCGCCGCCACCGCCGCCTCGTCCGACCCGTCGAACAGGTCGAACACCCGCGCGAAGCCGGACGCGTCCTCCGCCTCCGCACCGGCGACGAGGAAGAGATGCGAGGCCCCGTTGGGATTCTCGGCGGCGGTGGTGAGCCAGATCGGCTGGAGGTCGGCGTTGCCGGTGCCGGGGTGGCCGTGCGGCAGCCAGTCCGGGTCGGGCGAGAGCCAGAGCGCGGTCGAGAGCGCCTCGAGCCGCTCGGGCTCGCCGATCCGCACCACCGCGCGCTCGCCTTGCGCCAGCACGCGCCCGAGCAGCTTCGGCAGCGCCGTCTCGAGCGGCGTGCGCGTCAGGTGGTAGAAGCCGCGCTCGGCCATGTGGTTCGCGCTCCGCGCCGGTGCACGCCGCGGTCACTCCTCGTCGGTCTCGAAGCGGAGGGAGACGAGCCGGTCGAGCAGGCGGGCGCCGAAGCCGGTCGCACCCCGGGGGCCGAGCGGCTCGTCCTCCTCGCGCGCCTCGACGCCGGCGATGTCGAGATGCGCCCATTTCGCATCGCCGACGAAACGCTTCAGGAACGTCGCGGCGTGGCAGGCATCGGGCTGCATCCGCTCGGGCGAGCAGTTGCGCAGGTCGGCGATGCCGCTCTCGAGCGCCTCCTCGTAGCCGCCGCCGAGCGGCATCGGCCACACCGGCTCGTCGACCGCCTCGCCGGCGGCGGCGATCTGGGCGGCGAGCGCCGCGTCGGTCGAGAACAGGCCGGCGCGGTGGTGGCCGAGCGCGGTGACGATCGAGCCAGTCAGCGTCGCCGCGTCGATCACCGCGCGGGGGGAGAAGCGGCGGAGCGTCCAGGCGAGGCAGTCGGCCAGCACGAGACGGCCCTCTGCGTCGGTGTCGATCACCTCCACGGTCGTTCCGTCAACCGTGCGCACCACGTCGGAGGGCCGCTGCGACCGCGCCCCGATCGCGTTCTCGGCCAGCCCCAGCACGGCCACCGCCGGGGCCGGGCTCCGGCGCAGCGCGAGCGCGAGCATCGCGCCCGCGCAGGCGGCCGCACCCGCCATGTCGCCCCGCATGTCCCACATCCCGGCGGCGGGCTTGATCGAGATCCCCCCCGTGTCGAAGGTGACGCCCTTGCCGACGAAGGCGACCGGCGGCAGCTCGAGCCTGCCCTTCCAGCGCAGCACGACCACGCAGGGCGGCTCCGCCGAGCCGCGGGCGACGGCGAGCAGCGCGCCGAACCCCGCCTCGCGCAGGGCCTTCCGCCCAAGCACCTCGACCGCGATCCCGTGCTCCTCGAGCGCGCGCATCCGCGCCGCGAAGCGGAGCGGCGTGAGGCGGTTGGCGGGCTCCGTCACCAGCTCGCGCGCGAGCAGCGCCCCCTCGACGCCCGCGCGGAGCATGTCCCACACCGCGCCCGCCTGGCGCTTGTCGGCGACCACGATGTCGATCCGCTCAAGCAACGGCGGCGGCGTCCCGGAGGCGTCGTCGTCGCGCGGCGCCGGCGCCCGGGAGAAGCGCCAGGCCCTCAGCGTCGCGCCGACCGCCGCCTCGGCGGCAAGCGCTGCGGGAAGCGCGCGGGCATCGATCGCGAGCCTGGTCTCGCCGTGCGCGAGCCCGGCCGCGCGGCCCGCCGCCTCGCGCACCGTGCGCGCGGACGGGTCGGCGCCGAGCCCCGCGCCGATCAGCCGCCGGCCGGCCGCGTCGTGCTGCGACGACGCCTCTCCCGCTGCCCCCGTGAAGCCCGGAAGCGCGAGGTCGGGCGCCGCGTCGGGGCCGGCGAGGAGGGCGCGTGCGCCCTTCTCCGGCATGCGCCTGCGGAAGCGGACCGCGATCATCCCCGCACCGCCGACGCCGCGCGCCGCTCAGGCCCTGGCGGTCTCGTGCTGGTCGGCCACCAGCGCGTCGAGCAGGCGCACGCCGAAGGCGGTCGCGCCCTTGGGCACGGTCGGCTTGTCCTTGCTGCTCCAGGCGGTGCCGGCGATGTCGAGATGCGCCCAGGGGCAGCCATCGACGAAGCGCTGGAGGAACTGCGCGGCGGTGATCGACCCGCCGGGCCGGCCGCCGATGTTCTTCATGTCGGCGATGTCGGATTTCAGCATCCGGTCATAGGCCTCGCCGAGCGGCATGCGCCACACCGTCTCGCCGGTCGCCTTCCCCGCGGCGGTGATCGCCTGGGCGAGCGCGTCGTCGTTGGAGAACAGGCCCGCATGCTCGTGGCCGAGCGAGATGATGATCGCGCCCGTGAGCGTCGCGAGATCGATCATGAAGGCGGGGTCGAAACGTTTCCGGCAGTACCACATCACGTCGGCGAGCACGAGGCGGCCCTCGGCGTCGGTGTTCAGCACCTCGACCGTCTGGCCCGAGGCGGTGGTGACGACGTCGCCCGGCCGCTGCGCCGTGCCCGACGGCATGTTCTCGACGAGGCCGACGAGGCCGACCGCGTCCACCTTCGCCCTGCGCCCCGCGAGCGCCGCCATCAGCCCGATGACCGTTCCGGCGCCGGCCATGTCCCACTTCATGTCCTCCATGCCGGCGGCGGGCTTGATCGAGATGCCACCCGTGTCGAAGGTCACGCCCTTGCCGATGAAGGCCAGCGGCTTCGATGCCTTGGCGGCCTTGGCGCCCCTGCGGCCGCCCTTCGCCGTGCCGGCGCCGTGCCACTGCATCACCACCATGCGCGGCTCGTTGGCCGAGCCCTGGGCGACGCCGAGCAGCGCGCCGAAGCCGAGCTTCCTCATCTCCTTCGGCCCGAACACCTCGACCTCGAGCCCGAGCGCCCTCAGCGCGACGCAGCGGTCCGCCATCTCCGCCGGGGTGAGGACGTTGGCGGGCTCGCTCACGAGGTCGCGGGCGAGGAACACGCCGTCCGCCACCGCCTTCGCGGCCGGCCAGGCGGCCTTGGCGGCGGCGGCGTCATCGGCCATCACCGTGAGCCTCGCGAGCTTCGGCTTGTCCTCCGGCTTCTCCTTGGTGCGGTACTTGTCGAACCGGTAGCCGCGCAGCACCGCGCCGAGCGCGGCCCGCACCGCCCCCGCCTTGCCGACCGCGCCAGTGCAGGCGGCGCGGGCGTCGAGCGCGGCGGCCTCGTCCTGCATCAGCGCTGCCGCGGCCGTCCCGCCCGCCTCCTCGACGCCGTGCGGCGTCAGCTCCTCGCCCTTGCCGAGGCCGACGAGAACGATCCGCGAGAGACCCGTTCCTGCCGGCGCGAGGATGGTGCAGCTCTGTCCCTTCCGGCCCTTGAACGACGCTGCCGCGGCCGCGCGCGACGCCGCCCCGCCGGTCGCCGCGTCGAGCTCGGCCAGCGCCGCGGCGAGCCCCTCCTCGGCGGCGAGCACGGCGAGCGCGCCCGACTTCGGCAGCGACGGCTTGGCGAAGGTGATCTCTGGCATCGGCGGGGAACCTTGCGTGTTGCGTGAAGAACCGGCGGAAGCGCGCGACTGTAGCGATGGTGCCGCGGCTTTGCCATCCGCGGCGGCTGGGCTAGAGAGCGGCGTGTCTCCCGCCCGTCCCCCGCCTGACCAGGCCGCCCTGCTCGCGCTCGCCGAACGGCTGGCGCGCGAGGCTGCCGGCGTGATCATGGCGTTGCGGGCGCAGGGCGCCGCCGTCGAGACCAAGGCGGACGACACGCCGGTGACGGAGGCGGATCGCGCGGCCGAGCGGCTGATCCTCGCAGGCCTTCGCGCCGCGACGCCGGGCCTTCCCGTGATCGCCGAGGAGGAGGTCGCCGCGGGGTGCGAGCGGGCGCGCGAGACGCGGCCCGCGCCCGCGTTCTGGCTCGTCGACCCGCTCGACGGGACGCGGGAGTTCGCCGCCGGAAGGCCCGAGTTCGCCGTCAACATCGGCCTCGTCCGAGCGGGGCGGCCGGTGCTCGGCGCCGTCGCCCTGCCCGCGACGGGCGAGCTCTTCTCCGGGATCGTGGGCGTCGGCGCGTGGAAGGAGGACGCCGCCGGCAGGCGGCCGGTCGCGGCGCGGCCTGTGCCCGCGGAGGGGCCGGTCGTGATGGCCTCGCGACACTACGCCGATGATCCGCGGATCGCCGCCTTCGCCGCCTCCCACCGCGCCGCCCGCCTCGTCAACGCCGGCTCGGCGCTCAAGTTCTGCCGCGTCGCCGAGGGCGCGGCCGACCTCTACCCGCGCTTCGGCCCCACCATGGAGTGGGACACCGCGGCGCCGCAGGCGGTCGTCGAGGCCGCCGGCGGCTCCGTCACCACCGCCGACGGCGCGCCGCTCGCCTATGGCAAGCCCGGCTGGCGCAACCCCGATTTCCTCTGCCGGGGCCGGACGTGACCCGCCGCCTCGAGGCCGATGCGGCGGGCATCGCCGAGGCCGCGTCGCTGATCCGCTCGGGACGGCTCGTCGCCTTCCCGACCGAGACCGTCTACGGCCTCGGCGCCGACGCGACGGACGAGCGGGCGGTGGCGGCCGTGTTCGAGGCCAAGGGGCGGCCGCACTTCAACCCGCTGATCGTCCACACGGCCGGGGCGGCGGAAGCCTTCGCGCTCGGCGTGCCGGACCGGCGCGCCGAGCGGCTCGCCGCCGCGCTGTGGCCGGGGCCGCTGACGCTCGTGCTGCCGTGCCGGCCTGCCTCTCCGGTCGCGCTGCTCGCGCGCGCGGGGCTCGACACGGTGGCGCTGCGCGTGCCCGCGCATCCGGTCGCGCTCGCGCTGATCCGCGGCGCCGGCGTGCCGGTCGCCGCGCCCTCGGCCAACCGCTCCGGCGCGGTGAGCCCGACCACGGCCGAGCACGTGATGGAGGGGCTCGCGGGGCGGATCGAGGCGGTGCTCGACGGCGGCGCCTGCCCCGTCGGCGTCGAATCGAGCGTGCTCGACCTCACCGGCCGCGTGCCCGTGCTGCTGCGCCCCGGCGGCGCGACGGTCGAGGCGATCGAGGCGCTCATCGGCCCCGTCGCCCTGCCGATGGACCGCGCGACGGCGGACGGCGCGCGCACCCTCCGCTCGCCGGGGCTGCTGCTCTCCCACTACGCGCCGACGCTGCCGCTCAGGCTCGGCGCGACGCTGGCGGGCGAGGACGAGGCGCTGCTCGCCTTCGGGCCGGCGCCGCCGCCAGCGCCGCTCGCCTTCAACCTCTCCGAGAGCGGCGATCTGGCCGAGGCCGCCTCGCGGCTGTTCGCGGGGCTGCGCCTGCTCGACGCCGAGGGCCGCGCCCGCGGGCTCGCGCGGATCGCCGCGATGCCCGTGCCTTCCGAGGGCCTTGGTTTGGCCATCAACGACCGCTTGAACCATGCCGCTGCCCCCCGCTGACCGCGCGCCCGCCTGCCAGTCCCGGCGCGGTTGACCCGGCTCGACCGAGGGGGCAAGCCTCGACGCCCGACCGAGGACAGCGAGCGAGACCATGCCGGACACCACCCCGCCCCCCGCCGCGCGCCACGGCTTCACGCCCGCGCTCGCCGAGCGGCTGCGTGCCCTGCTCGGCGACCGGGGCATGATCACCGACCCGGCGGAGATGGTCGGCTACGTCACCGAGTGGCGCGGGCTCTGGACAGGCCGGTCGCCCGCCATCCTCCGCCCCGCCACCACCGCAGAGTGCGCCGAGGCGGTTCGCCTCTGCGCCGCAGCCGGGGTGCGCATGGTGCCGCAGGCGGGCAACACCTCGATGGTCGGCGCCTCGGTGCCGCACGAGGCCGGTGACGAGGTCGTGATCTCGGTCTCGCGCATGAACCGCATCCTCGAGGTCGACCCCGTCGACATGACGATGACGGTAGAGGCCGGGGCGGTGCTCGCCGCGGTGCAGAAGGCGGCGGAGGAGGCGGGCTGCCTGTTCCCGCTCTCGCTCGGCGCCGAGGGGACGGCGCAGATCGGCGGCAATCTCGGCACCAATGCGGGGGGCAACGCCACGCTGCGCTACGGCAACGCGCGCGACCTCGTGCTCGGCCTCGAGGTGGTGCTGCCCGACGGCCAGGTGCTCGACATGCTGCGGCGGCTCAGGAAGGACAACACCGGCTACTGCCTGCGCCATCTCTTCATCGGCGCCGAGGGCACCCTCGGGATCATCACCCGCGCGGTGCTGAAGCTGTTCCCCCGCCCGCGCGACACCCAGCTCGCCTTCGTCGCGGTGCCCTCGGTCGAGGCGGCGCTCGCCCTGCTCAACCGCTTCCAGCGGCATGACGGCGCCTCGCTCTCGGCCTTCGAGTACATGGGCCGCTTCGGGCTCGACCTCGTGTTCCGCCACATCCCCGGCGCGGCCGACCCGCTCGGGCAGCCTCACGGGCACTACTGCCTCGTCGAGCTCTCCTCGCCGCGCCCCGATGCCGGGCTGCGCCAGGGCATGGAGGCGGTGCTCGAGGCCGCGCTTGCCGACGGCGTGGTGCTCGACGCCGCGATCGCGGAGAGCGAGGCGCAGCGTGCCGCCCTGTGGCGGCTGCGCGAGGAGCACTCCGAGGCGCAGAAGCGGGAAGGCGCCTCGATCAAGAACGACGTCTCGGTGCCGGTCAGCCGGGTGCCGGCGCTGATCGCCGAGGCATCTTCCGCCTGCCGGGCGCTGATCCCGGGGCTCCGCGTCTGCGCCTTCGGCCATGTCGGGGACGGCAACATCCACTTCAATCTCTCGGCCCCCGAGGGGGCGGACGGCGCCGCCTTCCTCGCGCGGTGGGACGAGGTGGCGGCGGCGGTCAACGCCGTGGTCCGCCGCCTCGGCGGCAGCTTCGCGGCCGAGCACGGCGTCGGCCGGCTCAAGACGGGCACGCTGGCCGCCTGGCGGGCGGGGCCCGAGCTCGAGCTGATGCGCGCGATCAAGCGGACGATCGACCCGGGAAACCTGATGAACCCGGGCAAGGTCGTCCCGCCGGGGTGAGCGCGTCGGTGATGGGGCGGGAGGCGGCGACACCGCGCATGCCATGAGGAGCCAGCTCTTCCTCTATGTGCTCCGCCAGCTCGCGCTCGGGCTGGTCGCCGCGACCGCGCTGCTCGCCCTGCTCGTCTGGCTGACCCAGGCGCTCCGCTTCGTCGAGCTGGTGCTGAACCGCGGCCTGTCGCTGCTCGTGTTCTTCGAGCTGACGGTGTTCATGCTGCCGAACTTCGTCGCGATCATCCTCCCCGTCGCGACCTTCATCGTCATCCTCGCCGTCTACACCCGCCTCGAGGGCGACCGCGAGACTGTGGCGATGCGCGCCGCGGGCCTGAGCCAGTTCGCGCTCGCCCGGCCGGGGCTCGCGCTTGCGCTCCTGGCGGCGGTCACCGGCTGGACGATGAACCTGTGGGTGGTGCCGGAGAGCCACCGGGCCTTCCGGGAGTACCAGTTCGAGATCCGCAACCGCATGGCGGCGGTGCTGATCCAGGAGGGCGTGTTCAACACGCCCGGCGAGGGGCTCACCGTCTATGTGCGCAAGCGCGAGGCGGACGGCACCTTCCACGGCATCATGGTGCACGACGAGCGCGACAGGGGCGCGCCGGCGACCATCCTCGCCGAGCGTGGGCGGCTCGTGATCGCCGGAGACCTGCCGCAGGTGACGCTCGAGAACGGCACCCGCCAGGAGCTCGATGCGCGCACCGGCAGGCTCCGCTTCCTCACCTTCGCAGAGAACACCCTCACCCTCGCCGCGCCGGCCGAGCGCGACGAGGTGCGCTACCGCGACGCGCGCGAGCGCGGCGTTCTCGAGCTGCTCGATCCGCCGGCCTCGGAGAACGTCAGCCTGCGCGACCGCGCCCGCTTCACCGTCGAGGCGCATCAGCGCCTGTCGGGGCCGCTGCTCACGCTGTCGCTCGCGGCCGCCGGCCTCGCGGTGGTGCTCGGCGGCGGCTTCAGCCGGCATGGGCGGACGGGGCGGCTGCTCGTCGCCGTCGGCATCGGCGCCGCGCTGGTCGCCACGGGGCTCGCGATTGGCAACGCCGCGGCGAGCCGGCTCGGCCTGATCCCGCTGATCTGGGCGCATGCCGTGCTGCCCGGCGTCGTGGCGATCGCCCTGCTCGTCCGCCCGCCGGCGCACCGGCTGCCGCGGCCGGACGGCATCCCCGCGGAGGCGTAGCGGGATGCGGATCACCCGCGTGCTCTCGGCCTATGTCGGCCGGATCTTCCTGTCCTCGACGCTCGCGGTGCTCGCCGCCCTGCTCGCGGTCGTCGCGCTGTCCGACGTCATCGAGCTGATGCGCCGCGCCTCCGGGCGCCAGGAGGTCGGGTTCGGCGACCTCGTGTCGATCACCGCGCTCAAGCTTCCCTTCCTCGCGATCGAGATCCTGCCCTTCGCGATCCTGCTGGGCGGGCTGGTCGGGTTCTGGAGGCTGACGCGGAGCTCGGAACTGATCGTCGCCCGCGCCGCCGGCGTCTCGGCCTGGCAGTTCCTCGCGCTGCCGGTGCTTGCCGCGGTCGCGCTCGGCGCGTTCGCGACCACCGCTCTGAGCCCGGTCTCGGCGGTGATGCTCGCCCGCGCCGAGCGGCTGGACGCGGCGCTCCTGCGCGGCGGCGCGGGCGCCTTCGGCCTCTCGGGCGGCGGCATCTGGATCCGCCAGCCTGACCCGTCGATCCCCGGCGGCTCAGCGATCATCCGCGGCCAGCGCGTCGAGCTTGCCGGCGGCGCGCTGGCGCTGCGCACGGTGACGGTGTTCCGGCTCGAGCGGGATGACCGCTTCCACAGCCGCATCGAGGCGGCCGAGGCGGTGCTCGAGCCCGGCCGCTGGGTGCTGCGGAATGCCGCCTCCGTCGCGGTGGAGCGTCCGCGAGAGCCGATCGCCGAGGTGACGATCCCGACCGACCTGACGGTCGAGCGGCTGCAGGAGAGCCTCGCCCCCCCCGACACGCTGAGCTTCTGGGCGCTGCCGCGCTTCATCGCGGTGCTCGACCAGGCGGGCTTCTCCTCGCTCAAGCACAGGCTCCGCTACCAGTCGCTGCTCGCGCTGCCGCTGCTGACGGGGGTGATGGTGCTGGTCGCGGCGGGGTTCTCGATGCGCCCCTCGCGGCGCGGCGGGGTGGGGCTCGCGATCGCCGCAGGCATCGGCGCAGGGGTGGCGCTGTTCGTGCTGACCAAGGTGGTCGGCGCGTTCGGCGGCTCGGGCACCATCCCCGTCACGCTCGCGGCCTGGACGCCCGCTGCGGTGGGGCTCGCGCTCGCGGTGTCGATGCTCCTGCACCTGGAGGACGGGTGAGGCGCCGCCGCGCCTCGCTCGCCGGCGGCGTGCTGATGCTCGCCGCGGCCGGCGCCGCCGCGCAGCAGGCGGGGCGGGAGGGCGGGCCCGCGGCGCGGCCGGAACTGCGCGAGCCGGTGGCCTTCACGGCCGGCCAGCTCCAGTTCGACGAGCGCAGCAACACGGTGATCGCCTCCGGCGGCGTCGAGGCCTGGCAGGGAGGGCGGGTGCTTCGCGCCCGCGAGATCCGGTTCGATCGCAACACGAACCGCATCACCGCGACCGGCGATGTCGCGATCGTCGAGGCGGACGGGCGGGTGGTGTTCGCCGAGCAGGCGGAACTGACCGATGACCTGCGCGAGGGCGTGGCGCGCGACATCCGCGCCCTGCTCGCCGAGGGCGGACGGTTCGCCGCCAACGGAGCGCGTCGCTCCGACGGCCGGTTCACGGAGATGCGCCGCGGCGTCTATTCCACCTGCGAGGCGTGCCCGACCGACCCGCAGCGCCCGCCGCTGTGGCAGATCCGCGCCGACCGCGTGGTGCACGACCAGGAACAGAAGACGGTCGAGTACTACGACGCGACGATGCAGATCGCCGGCGTGCCGGTGGCCTACGTGCCCTACTTCTCGCACGCCGACCCGTCGGTGAAGCGCCAGTCGGGCTTCCTGTTCCCCGATTTCGGCTCGACCAGGTATCTCGGCGGCTTCTTCCGCCAGCCCTACTACTGGGTGATCTCGCCGCAGGCGGACGCGACCATCGCGCCGATGATCACCACCAGGCAGAACGTGCCGCTGTTCGCCGAGTATCGCCAGCGCTTCAACGCGGGCTTCCTCACCGTGCGCGGCAGCGGCAACGTCGAGCCGGGCGGCGACGCGCGGGGCGCCGTGTTCTCGACCGGCCGCTTCTCGGTGAGCGAGACCTGGCGGGCCGGCTGGACCCTCCAGCGGTCGTCGGACGACACCTATCTGCGGCGCTACCGCGTCGGCACCCTCGACAGCTCGGCCGCGCTCGTCACCACGCCGTTCTTCGAGGGCTTCGGGCGGAGCTTCTACGCCCGCGCCGACAGCTTCCTCTACCAGGGCCTGCAGAGCAGCTCGAACCGCCAGTTCATCCCGGTGGTGCTGCCGCGCGTCTACGGCGAGTACTTCGGCGAGCCTGACCGTTTCGGCGGCCAGCTGCGCGCCGACGCGGGCGTCTTCGCCGCCTCCCGCCGCTCAGGCACCGACACCCAGCGCGTCGCCTCGCGGTCGAACTACCGCCTGCCGGTCTCGGGGCCGATCGGCGACCTCTGGACCTTCGAGGGGAATCTCGACGTGATCGGCTACAATGTCGGGGGAAACCCGCTCGAGACGCCGGTGATCGGCGGCTCCGACGGCACCAAGGGGCGCGTCCACCCGCAGCTCGCCGCGACCTGGCGCTGGCCGCTGATGCGCACCGGCTGGGGCGGGGCGCAGCTCATCGAGCCGATCGTGCAGGGCATCGTCGCCCCGAACGTCAGCCGCAACCAGGCCAAGTATCCCAACGAGGACAGCGTCGACCTCGAGTTCACCGCGGCGAACCTCTTCGGCTTCAACAAGTTCCCCGGCATCGACCGGCTCGAGGGCGGGGCGCGGCTGAACGCCGGGCTGCGGGCGGCCTACTTCATCGGCGGGGCGAGCATCGACGGCCTGTTCGGCCAGTCGTTCCGCACCAGCGACGACAACGAGTTCCCCAGGGGCTCGGGCCTCGAGAACCAGAGCTCCGACTACGTGGCGCGGCTCACCGTCTCGCCCAACGAGTATGTCACGCTCAACTACCGCGGCCGGTTCGGGTCGCGGGACTTCTCGACCGCGCTCGCCGACTTCAGCGGCACGCTCCAGTTCGCAGGCCGGTACCTGAGCCTCTCCTACTTCGATGCGCCCGCGCAGCCGCTCGCGAACCAGCCCTTCGCGCGGCGCGAGATCGCCGGCGCGGTCGGCGGCAAGCTCCACGGCTTCTGGTCGGGCATCATCGGCGCCCGGCGCGACCTCGAGAACGGCGAGATGGTGGCGAGCTTCGGCCGCCTCACCTACGACGACGAGTGCTTCACCTTCCAGGTCACCTATTCCCGCCGCTTCTCGAGCACGCTGACGCAGGACCAGGGCACGGACATCGTCTTCCGCCTGGTCTTCAAGACGGTGGGCGATTTCGGCTTCTCTGCGTTCTGATCCCGCGCCCGCCGAGGCCGCCATTGCCGCGGCGGCCGGCGGCCGCTAGGGAGAGCGGATGAAGCTCGCGTTCGCCGCTCTCTCCCTCGTCGCGGTCGCGCTCTCGGTCGCGCTCTCGGGCGCGCTCCCGGGCGCGGCGGCCCAGCCGGCGCGCCAGGGCCAGCAGGCCGCTCCGCCGCAGGCGATGGGGGCAGGCATCGTCGCCGTGGTCAACGGCGACGTGATCACCCGCTTCGATCTCGAGAGCCGCCGGCGCCTGTTCGCCGTCACCGCCGGCCTGCCGCTCACGCCCGCCGTGCTCGACCGGCTGACGCCGCAGGTGAGGCGGCTCCTGATCGACGAGAAGCTGCGCCAGCAGGAGGCGATCCGGCGCCGCGTCGGCGCGACCGACCAGGAGGTGGCGGACGCGGTGACGCGGCTCGAGCAGCAGAACAACCAGCCTCCGGGGTCGCTGCGGTCGATGCTCGCGCGGCAGGGGATCGACATCCGCGCGCTCTACGCCCAGGTGCGCGCGCAGATCGCCTGGAGCAAGGTCGTGCGCCAGCAGCTCGGCGCGCAGGCCCAGCTCACGGAGGAGGAGATCCGCGAGCGGCTGCGCGAGTTCGAGGCCGCGACCGGCCAGCCCGAGTTCCTGGTCTCCGAGATCTTCATCGCCATCGACGACCCCTCGCAGGAGGCGGAGGCGCAGCGCACCGCGACCAGCCTGATCGAGCAGCTGCGCGGCGGCGCCCCCTTCGCGGCCGTCGCCGCCCAGTTCAGCCAGGCGCAGTCGGCCGAGAACGGGGGCGACCTCGGCTGGATGCGGCTCGGCCAGCTCGAGCCGGAGGTGGACGCGCTGCTCACGCAGATGCCGCCCGGCGCCGTCTCCAACCCGATCCGCACCGCGGGCGGGTTCACCATCATCACGCTCCGGCAGCGGCGCGAGGTCGGCCGGGATATGGCGACGCTGATCACCATCCGCCAGCTCTTCCTGCCGTTCGATGCGCCGCTGAACCCGCAGGCGCCGACGCAGCAGCAGATCGCCACCCTGCAGACGGCGCAGCGCATCGGCGAGACGGTCCGCTCCTGCGCGCAGATGGAGGAGGTGGCCCGCCAGGTGCGGTCGCCGCGGCCCGCCGATCCCGGCCAGGAGATCCGGCTCGACACGCAGCAGGGGCCGATCCGGCAGATCCTCGACGAGCTGCGCCCCGGGGAGCCCACCCGCCCCCTGGTGTCGCCCGACGGGATCACCGTGCTGATGCTCTGCAGCCGCCGGGTGGAGAACCTCGGCGCGCCGAACCCCGAGGCGATCGCGCTCGGCATCCTGCGTGAGCGGGCCGACCTCCTGTCCCGCCAGATGATGCGGGACCTCCGCCGCCGCGCCGACATCGACGTCCGTTCGTGAGCCGCGCCCCGCTCGCGCTGACGATGGGCGACCCGGCTGGGATCGGCCCCGAGCTCACTCTGGCCGCCTGGGAGAGGCTGCGCGGCGGGCATGCCTTCGCAGCGATCACCGACCCGGACCATCTCTCCGCTCTCGCCGCCGCGCTCGGCCGCGAGGTGCCGGTGCGCGCGGTCGAGACCATGGCCGAGGCGGCGGCGGTGTTCCCGCGCGCCCTGCCGGTGCTGCCCGAGCCCCTCGCCGCCCCGGCGGTGCCTGGCCGCCCGGACCCCGCGCATGCCCCGGCGATCGTCCGGTCGGTGCAGCGTGCGGTGTCGCTCGCCCGCTCCGGGGCGGCCTCGGCCGTGGTGACCAACCCGCTCGCCAAGACCACGCTTCTCGAGGCCGGCATCGGCCATACCGGCCACACGATGTGGCTGAGGGATCTCGCCGGCGGCGGCACACCGGTGATGATGCTCGCGGGGCCGATGCTGCGCGTGGTTCCCGTCACCGTGCACATCCCGCTCGCCGAGGTGCCGAGGGCGCTGACGCGGGAGGCCATCGTGACCGCCGGCCGCGTCACGGCGGCGGCGCTCGCGGCCGATTTCGGCCTCGCCGCGCCGCGGCTCGCGGTGGCCGGCCTCAACCCGCATGCGGGAGAGAGCGGGACGGTCGGACGCGAGGAGATCGAGGTGATTGCCCCGGCGATCGCCGACCTCCGCGCCGCAGGGATCGACGCCACAGGCCCGCACCCGGGCGACAGCCTGTTCCACGCCGCCGCCCGAGCGACCTACGACGCAGCGCTCTGCATGTACCACGACCAGGCGCTGATCCCGATCAAGGCGCTCGACTTCGCCAATGCCGTGAACGTCACGCTCGGCCTGCCGATCGTCCGCACCTCGCCCGACCACGGCACGGCCTACGGCCTCGCGGGTCGGGGGACGGCGGATGCGACGAGCCTGATCGCCGCACTCACCATGGCCGCGATGATCGCGGCGCGCCGGGGGCAACGGCAGGCGGCGTGAGCCCCGCAGAGGAGCCTCCCCTGCCGCCGCTGCGCGCGGTGATCGCGGCCGCGGGGCTCGAGGCGCGGAAATCCCTCGGCCAGCACTTCCTGCTCGACCTCAACCTGACGGCGCGGATCGCCCGCGCCGCCGGCGACCTCGCGGGACGGCACGTGATCGAGATCGGCCCCGGCCCGGGCGGGCTGACGCGCGCGCTGCTCGCGACCGGCGCGGCGGACGTGACCGCGGTGGAGCTCGACACGCGGGCCGTCGCGGCGCTCGCCCCGCTCGCCGAGGCCTATCGGGGCCGGCTCAGGATCGTCCCGGGCGATGCGCTTGCGGCCGACCTTCCCGCGCTCGCCCCTGCGCCGCGGGCGATCGTCGCCAACCTGCCCTACAATGTCGGGACAACCCTGCTCGTCCGCTGGCTCGCCGAGGCTGGGGCCTACGAGAGCCTGACGCTGATGTTCCAGCAGGAGGTGGCGGAGCGGATCGTCGCAGCGCCCGGAACGGACGCCTACGGGCGGCTCGCGGTGCTCGTGGCCTTCGTCGCCGATGCGCGCATCGTGCTGCGCGTGCCGCCCGCTGCCTTCACCCCCCCGCCCAGGGTGTGGTCTGCCGTCGTGCGGATCGTGCCGAAGGCGGAGCAGCCTCCGCCCGCCCTGTTCCGCGCGATGGAGCGCGTCACGGCGGCGGCCTTCGGGCAGCGGCGGAAGATGCTCAGGAGCGCGCTGAGGCCCCTCGGCGACGCCGAGGCGCTGCTCGCCCGCGCCGGCATCGAGCCGACCCGCCGGGCCGAGACGCTCGACGCGGCCGCCTTCGCGCGGCTCGCAGCGCTCGTCGCGGGCGGGGGCTCAGCGTCCGAGCAGGCGTGAGACGAAGGCCGCGAGGCCGGTGCGCCGCGGCCGGCGAAGCCGTTCCGCCGCGAGGATGGCGCGCGCGGCCGAGACCGTCTCCTCGAAGTCGCGGTTGACCAGAACGTAGTCGTACTCGTCCCAGTGCGCGATCTCGGCCGCCGCCTGGGCCATTCGGCGCGCGACCGTCGCCGCGTCGTCCTGGGCGCGGGCGGAGAGGCGCCGCTCGAGCTCCGCCATCGAGGGCGGCAGCAGGTAGACGGAGACGACGTCGCCGGGCAGGGCGGCGCGGAGCTGGCGCGTGCCCTGCCAGTCGATGTCGAACAGCATGTCCTGGCCGAGATCGAGCGCGCGCTCGACCGGCGCGCGCGGCGTGCCGTAGCGGTGGGCGTAGACCTGCGCATGCTCGACCATCGCACCCGCCTCGACCGCGCGCAGGAAGGTCGGCTCGTCGACGAAATGGTAGTCGACGCCGTCGCGCTCGCCCGGCCTTGCGGGGCGCGTCGTCAGCGAGACGGAGAGGCCGAGATTGCCGTCCGCCTCGCGCAGCGCGCGGCCGACCGAGGTCTTGCCGCCGCCCGAGGGGGAAGAGAGGACGAACAGCAGGCCGCGCCGCGCGATGCCGCCCTCGGCGATCTCATTCAAGGTTCTGCACCTGCTCGCGGAACTGCTCGATCGCCGCCTTCAGCGCGAGCCCGGTGGCGGTGAGGCTGCGGCTCGCCGCCTTGGAGCAGAGCGTGTTGGCCTCGCGGTTGAACTCCTGCGTCAGGAAGTCGAGCCGGCGGCCGACCAGCGCCCCTTCGGCGAGCAGGGCGCGCGCGGCGGCGATGTGCGCGTGCAGGCGGTCGAGCTCCTCGCGCACGTCGGCGCGGGAGGCGAGCAGCGCCGCCTCGGCGGCGATCCGGTCCTCGGTCAGGGCGGGCGTCTGGTCCGCCAGCGCGCGCAGCGAGGCCACCAGCCGGTCGCGCACCGCGGCGGGCTGCGTCGCCGCATCCGCCTCCGCCTCGGCGACCAGCGCCTCGATCTCGCCGAGCTTCGCCGCGAGCACCGCGCCGATCCGCGCACCCTCGCCGCGGCGGGCGGCGTCGAGCTGAGCCAGCGCGCGGCAGAAGCTCTCGGTCACGGCGGCGGCGCGGGCCGCGAGCAGCGCCTCGTCGGGCTCCTCCTCGGCCGCGCTCCGCATCACCCCGGGCAGCGAGAGGAGATCTGTCGCCGATGGCGGCGGGCTCCCGGGCAGCATCGCCTGCACCTCGGCAGCGAGCGCGATCGCCGCCGCGAGCGCGGCGCGGTCGAGCGTCGGGCGGCCGGCCTCCTCCTCCCGCCGAACCGAGAGCGTGGCGTTGACGCTGCCGCGCTTCAGCCGCGCCTGCGCCGCCTCCTTCAGCCCCTGCTCGATCGCCTCCCATCCGGGCGGCAGGCGGAAGCGGAGGTCGAGCCCCCGCCCGTTCACGCTCTTGAGCTCCCACACCCAGGCGATGCCGCTGCCTTCGCCGCGGTCGCGCGAGAACCCTGTCATGGAGGCGAGGGACGGGGAGAGGGACGTGTGCATCGGCGCGCGGTTTATAGACGCGGCCGTGTATCCTCGAAAGCCATGCCCGAGTCGCTGAGCCCCCCGTTCCCCGACCGCGTGCTGATCACCGGCGCCTCCTCCGGCCTCGGCGCCGCCTTCGCGGTGGCCTGCGCGCGGCCGGGGGTGACGCTGTTCCTCGGCGGGCGCGATGCGCCGCGGCTCGGCCTCGTCGCCGACGCGGTGCGCGAGAAGGGGGCGGAGGCAGCGATCGCGCTGGTGGACGTGCGCGACGCCGGGGCGACGGCGTCCTGGATCGCCGGCGCCGCCCCGCTCGGCCTCGTGCTCGCCAATGCCGGCATCTCCGCCGGCACAGGGCGCGGCCAGGCCGAGAGCGCCGACCAGGCGCGGGCGATCTTCGCCACCAACCTCGACGGCGTGCTGAACACCGCCCTTGCCGCCGCCGAGGCGATGCGAAGCCAGAAGGCGGGGCCCGACGGCATCCGCGGCCGGATCGGCGTCGTCGCCTCGATCGCCGCCTTCGTGCCCGCTCCTGGCGCGCCGTCCTACTGCGCCTCCAAGGCGGCGGTGGACACCTGGGCGGTGGCGACCGCGCCGGTCTGGCGCCGCGAGGGGGTGGTGCTGAGCTCGATCTGCCCGGGCTACGTGCGCACACCGATGACGGCGGGCAACCGCTTCCCGATGCCCGGGCTGATGGAGGCCGACCGTGCGGCCGCGATCATGCTGAAGGGGATGCTGGGCAACCGCGAGCGGATCGCCTTCCCCTGGTGGCTCGCCGCCGCCGCGCGGCTCGTGGGCCTCTTTCCCGCCCCCGTCGCCACCGCCCTGCTCGGCACCCAGGAGGGCAAGGCGCCGGCGGCCTGACCCAGCCGTCGAACCGGCCGGGGGGGTCAGTTCGGGCGCAGGCCGCGCTCGCGCTCGATCTGCCGCCAGCGGGCGACGGCGCGGTTGTGCTCCTCGAGCGTGCGGGAGAAGGTGTGGCCGCCCGTGCCGTCGGCCACGAAGTAGAGGGCGTCGGTCTCGGCGGGCCGCACCGCGGCCATCAGGCTCGCCCGCCCCGGGGCCGCGATGGGCAGCGGCGGCAGGCCGCGGTTGCGGTAGGTGTTCACCGGGTGGTCGGCCTCGAGGTCGGCGCGTGAGAGCGGCCGGTCGAGCACGCCCGTGCCGCCGGTGACGGCATAGACCACCGTCGGGTCGGACTGCAGCGGCATGCCGCGCCGGAGGCGGTTGACGAACACGCCCGCGACCAGGGCCCTCTCCTCCGCCACGCCGGTCTCGCGCTCGATGATCGAGGCGAGGATCAGCGCCTCGCGGGGGGAGGCGAGCGGCAGGTCGGGGGCGCGCGCCGCCCAGGCCTCGGCGAGCGCGCGCTCCATCCCCTCCGCCATGCGGCGGATGACGGAGGCGCGCGTGTCGCCCCAGGAATAGGCCCAGGTCTCGGGCAGCAGCGAGCCCTCCCCCGGTGTCGTCTCGACGGCGCCCGTCAGGCCCTCGGCGCCCTCCACGAGGGCGAGGATCTGTGCCACCGTCAGCCCCTCGGGAATGGTGAGGCGCCGCTGCACCGTCCGCCCGGTGCGGAGGATCGCGATCGCCTGGCGGATCGAGGCGCCGGCCGGGAAGGCGTACTCCCCGGCCCGCAGCGGCGGCCCCTGGTCCACCGCGAGGCCGAGCATGAAGAGCCGCTCGCTGCCGATCACGCCCGCCGCGGCGAGACGCTCGGCGATCGTGCCGGAGGAGGCGCCGCGGGGGATCACCACCGCCGTCTCGGCCGCGAGCGGGCCGCGCGCGTCGAGCTGGGCGATCGCCCAGCGCCAGGCGGCGAAGCCGCCGCCGGCCGCGAGCAGCGCGAGGCCGAGCAGGGCCGAGAGCAGGCGGAGGCCCCGGCGCCGCGGCCGGGGCATGGCCGTGGCTTCGGCGGCGTCCGCCATCTCAGTGCGGCTTGCGGAACAGGATCGAGGCGTTGGTGCCGCCGAATCCGAAGCTGTTCGACAGCGCGACGTCGATCGTCCGTTCCTGCGCCACGTGGGCAACACGGTCGATCACGCTCTCGGTCGAGGGCTCGTCGAGGTTCAGCGTCGGCGGCGCGACGTCGTCGCGAACGGCGAGGATGGAGAACACCGCCTCCACCGCCCCTGCCGCGCCGAGCAGGTGGCCGATCGCCGACTTGGTCGAGGACATCGCCAGCCCGCGCGCGGCATCGCCGAACAGGCGCTCGACCGCCTGCAGCTCGAGGTCGTCTCCGAGCGGCGTCGAGGTGCCGTGGGCGTTGATGTAGCCCACCTCCTCGGGCGTCACGCCGCCGTTGCGCATGGCGGCCTTCATCGCCCGGAACGCGCCGTCATGCCCCTCCGCCGGGGCGGTGATGTGGTAGGCATCGCCCGAGAGGCCATAGCCCGCGACCTCGGCGTAGATCTTCGCCCCGCGGCGCTTCGCGTGCTCGTATTCCTCGAGCACCAGGACGCCCGCGCCCTCGCCCATCACGAACCCGTCGCGGTCCTTGTCCCAGGGGCGGGAGGCCTTGGTCGGCGTGTCGTTGAAGCCCGTCGAGAGAGCGCGCGAGGCGCAGAAGCCGGCCATCCCGAGCTCGCACACGGCGGCCTCCGCGCCGCCGGCGACCATCACGTCGGCATCGCCGAAGGCGATCAGCCGGGCGGCGTCGCCGATCGCGTGGACGCCGGTCGCGCAGGCCGTCACCACCGCGTGGTTCGGCCCCTTGAACCCGTGCCGGATCGAGACGTGGCCGGAGGCGAGGTTGATCAGCGCCGAGGGGATGAAGAACGGCGACAGCCGCCGCGTCTTGCCTTCGGCGACCATCTGCGAGGCCTCGAAGATCGTCTGCAGCCCGCCGATGCCGGAGCCGATCATCACGCCGGTTGCCCAGGCGTCCTCGTCGGTCTCGGCCTTCCAGCCCGAATCGGCCACCGCCTCGTCGGCGGCGACGAGCGCGAGTTGGATGAAGCGGTCCATCTTCCGCTGGTCCTTGGGCGGGATCCATTCGTCGAGGTTGAGGCCGCCCTCGGCCTTCGCGCCGGCGGGAACCTGGCCGGCGATCTTCGCCGGCAGGTCCTTCACGTCGAAGGACTGGATCGCGCCGATGCCGCTCTCGCCGGCAAGCAGGCGCTTCCAGACATGCTCGACCCCGATGCCGAGGGGGGTGACCACCCCCATCCCGGTGACGACGACACGGCGCATCGCGCTCTCGGCCCTGCCCTGGTCGCTGACCGGCGCCGGCTCAGGCCGACTTCTGCTTCATGATGTAGTCGATCGCGTCCTTGACGGTCGTGATCTTCTCGGCGGCGTCGTCGGGGATCTCGATGCCGAACTTCTCCTCGAAGGCCATCACGAGCTCGACCGTGTCGAGGCTGTCCGCGCCGAGATCGTCGATGAACGAAGCGGTCTCGGTGACCTTGGCCTCCTCGACGCCGAGATGCTCGACGACGATCTCCTTCACCTGCTTGGTGATCTCTGCGGTGTCGGCCATGGCGCGGGGTCTCCTGCGGTGGGTTTGACTGGCGGTAGCGTCGCGTGGCGGTGACGTCAGGCGTCGGTGAGGGCGGCCCGCCGACGGGATCGCGGCGCGCGTGATCGCGCAGCCGGCGTCTCCCCCCGGGCAGGATCGGCGGGCGCCATATCACGCGCCCGCGCGGTTGGAAAGCCGGGCTGGCGCAGCCGGGCCGGAGTGGCGCTCACAGCATCGCCATCCCGCCGTTGACGTGCAGCACGGTGCCGGTGATCCACCCCGCCTCGTCCGAGGCGAGGTAGTGGCAGGCGGCGGCGACGTCGTCCGGCGTGCCGAGGCGGGCGAGCGGGATGCGCGCCGACAGGGCGGCCCGCTGCTCCTTGGAGAGCGCGTCCGTCATCGGGGTGGCGATGAAGCCCGGCGCGATGCAGTTGACCGTCACGCCGCGCGGGGCCGCCTCGGCCGCGAGCGACCTGCTCATCCCGATCAGCCCCGCCTTGGCGGCGGCGTAGTTGGCCTGGCCCGCGTTGCCGGTGACGCCGACGATCGAGGAGATCGAGACGATCCGCCCCGCCCGCCGCCGCAGCATGCCCTTCAGCGCCGCGCGCGAGAGCCGGAAGGCGGCGGAGAGATCGACCTCCAGCACCGCCTGCCAGTCCTCGTCCTTCATGCGGATGGCGAGCTGATCGCGGGTGAAGCCGGCGTTGTTGACGAGGATCGAGAGGTGGCCCATCGCGGCCTCCGCGGCGGCGACCAGCGCGTCCGGCGCGGCCGGGTCCGCGAGGTCGGCGGGAAGCACGTGGGCGTTGCCGCCGAGCTCCGCCGCCAGCGCCTCGAGCGTCGCCTTCCGCGTGCCGGAGAGGCCGACCGTCGCGCCCGCGGCATGCAGCCGCCGCGCGATCGCCGCGCCGATGCCGCCGGAGGCGCCGGTGACGAGCGCGGTCCTGCCGTCGAGCCTGAACATCCGGTGCCTCCTCAGACGGCGTTGAGGAACGCCTCGACCTCCTCGGGCGTGCCGATCGAGGTCGCCGCAAGGTCCTTGTCGATGCGCTTGACGAGGCCCGCGAGCACCTTGCCCGCGCCGAGCTCGACCACCGTGTCCACCCCCATCGCCCGCATCGCCTCGACGCTCTCGCGCCAGCGGACGGTCGCGGTCACCTGCCTGACGAGCAGTGAGCGGATCTCGGCAGGGTCGGTCGCCTTCGCCGCGGTGACGTTGGCGACGAGCGGCACGACCGGCGCACGCAGCTCGGCCTTCGCCAGCGCCTCCTCCATCACCGCGGCGGCCGGGGCCATCAGCGCGCAGTGGAACGGCGCCGAGACCGGAAGCCTCATCGCCCGCCTGATGCCCCTCGCGGGCGCAAGCGCGATCGCACGGTCCACCGCCGCCGCCGCGCCACTGATCACCACCTGGCCGCCGCCATTGTCGTTGGCGGGCTCCAGCACCTCGCGTCCGTCGGGCCCCAGGGCGGCCTCGGCGCAGAGGGCCTCGGCCTCGGCGAGCGTGACGCCGAGCAGCGCGGCCATCGCCCCCTCTCCCGGCGGCACCGCCTTCTGCATGGCCTGGCCGCGAAGGCGCAGGAGCCGCGCGCAGGTGGCGAGGTCGAAGGCGCCTGCGGCGGCCAGCGCGCTGTACTCGCCGAGCGAATGGCCGGCGACCAGGATGGCCGCCTCGGGCAGCGCCAGGCCGCCCTCCCTGGCGAGCACGCGCAGCGCCGCGACGGAATGCGCCATCAGCGCCGGCTGGGCGTTCTCGGTGAGGGTGAGGGTCTCGAGGGGGCCCTCGAACATGAGCGCCGAGAGCTTCTGCTTCAGCGCCTCGTCCACCTCCTCGAACACCTCGCGGGCGACGGGGAAGGCGGAGGCGAGAGCGTGGCCCATGCCGACGGCCTGGCTTCCCTGGCCGGGGAACACGAAGGCGCGCACGGGCATCGTCGGCTCTCTCCCCGGACTGTGTGCGAAGGGCGCGTGGCGAAGCGGCCCGGCGTGGTATGCGTGCGCGGGGGGGCTGTCAAGAAACCGAAACGGCCCGACTGGGGCGCCGCCGGTTGCGTCGCCGGGGCTCTTGTGTATAACCCCGCCCGTTCCCTGCCGGCCGCGAGGCGCGTGGCCGGCTATGCCCGTTTGTGCCGGGATGGTCCCGGCGTCGCGGGCTGAGAGAAGCCGGAGGGGCGATACATGCCATTCTACGAGTGCGTGATCATCGCGCGCAGCGATGTCACGACGCAGCAGGTCGATGCGCTCGGCGAGCAGGTGACGGCGCTGATGGCCGAGCAGGGCGGCGCGGTCAAGAAGACCGAGTACTGGGGTCTCCGCTCGCTCGCCTACCGCATCAAGAAGAACCGCAAGGGGCACTACCTGCTCCTGAACCTCGACGCGCCCGCCGCGGCGGTGACCGAGATGGAGCGCCAGCTCCGCCTCAACGAGGACGTGCTCCGCTTCCTCACCGTGGCGGTCGACGAGCTCGAGGAAGGCCCCTCGGCCATCCTGACCAACAAGGGCCGCGAGGATCGCGAGGGCCGTGGCCCCGGCGGCGGCCGGTTCGGCGACCGTGGGCCGCGCCCGCAGCGCGGCGGCTTCGGCGACCGCGGCGGCTTCGGCGACCGCGGAGACCGCGGCAATCGTGGTGACCGCGCGCCGCGCGGCGAGATGGGGGCCTGAGCCATGGACGAGACACCCGACATCATCCCCGCGAGCCGCCGGGCCGCCGTCGGCGCCCGCCGGCCGTTCTACCGCCGGCGCAAGTCCTGCCCGTTCAGCGGGCCGAACGCGCCGAAGATCGACTACAAGGACGTGCGGCTGCTCTCGCGCTACGTCAGCGAGCGGGGGAAGATCGTTCCCTCCCGCATCACCGCCGTCTCGGGCAAGAAGCAGCGGGCGCTCGCGGTGGCGATCAAGCGCGCGCGCTTCCTTGCCCTGCTCCCCTACGTGATCAGGACCTGAGGGCGGGCCGCCCGCGTCCGCGCGGGTGGCCGGCGACGGCGAACGATGAGGAGCCCAAGGCGGCATGAACGCGCGGACCACGGCAACGCTGGCGGCGGGGATCATCTCCGCCCTTGCGACGCTCGCGGCCCTTCGCGGCATCCCGCTCGGCGGGGTGCTGCTGTGGCTCACGCCGTTCCCGCTGTTCGCGCTCGCCTTCGCCTTCGGCGCCTCGGCCCTGCCGATGGCGGTGGGCGTGGGAACGCTGGTGGCGATCGTCTCCGGCGGCGCGCCGGCGGCGGCGGTGTGGGTGCTGCTGTTCGCGCTGCCGGCCTCCGCCCTCACCGCGCTCGCCGCGCGCGGGGGCGGTGCGCTGTCGCTCGGGCTTCCCTTCGCGCTCCTGTCGCTCTGGCCGGCATCGCTCCTGTTCGCGGGCGAGGTCGCGCTGGCGGGGGAGCCGGGCGGGCTCTCGGGCACCCTGCGCCGTGCCGTGGAGGACGCGCTCGCCCGGATGGGCGCGCCGCCGGACGCGACCACGGCCGAGGTGGTCGAGACGGTGGTGCGGCTGAAGCCGCTCGCCTTCGCGATCTGGTTCGCGGTGGTGACGATCCTGAACGCCTCGGCCGCGCAGGGCTTCGTCGCGCGCCGCCGCCTCTCGGTGCTGCCGCCGGCGCGCTGGGCCGAGGCGACGCTGCCGCGCTGGTATGCGCCGCTCGCTGCCGTGCCGGCCCTGGTGGCCGGGCTCGCTCCCGGGGAGCCCGGGTTCTTCGCCCAGGGGCTCGCGATGATGCTCGCGGTGCCGCTCGTGCTCCAGGGGCTTGCCGTGGTGCATGTGATCAGCCGGGGCCGGCCGGCGCGGCCGGTGCTGCTCGGCGGCGTCTATCTCGGCCTGGTGGTGTTCATGCTGCCCGTCGGGCTTGCGCTGGCGGGGCTTGGGCTTGCCGAGTTCGCGTTGAACCTGCGGGGGCGCGCGGCGGCGCGCGGACCGCGACCGGGGCAACAGCCCCCTGACGATTGAGGTCGGAGAACCACGATGGACGTGATCCTGCTGCAGCGTGTCGAGAAGCTCGGCCAGATGGGCGAGGTGGTGAAGGTCAAGCCGGGCTATGCCCGCAACTTCCTCCTGCCGCAGATGAAGGCGATCCGCGCCACGAAGGAGAACCTCGCCCGCTTCGAGGCGACCCGGGCGCAGCTCGAGGCGCAGAACCTCAAGCGCCGCGAGGAGGCCGAGCGCGTGGCCGAGCGCGTCGCCGGCCTCTCGGTGGTGATGATCCGCCAGGCCGGCGAGAGCGGGCAGCTCTACGGCTCGGTCTCGGCGCGCGACATCGCCGAGGCGGCGACCGCGGCGGGCCTCTCCATCAGCCGCCAGCAGGTGGTGCTCGAGCATCCGATCAAGACGCTCGGCCTCTCCGCGGTGAAGGTCGTGCTGCACCCGGAGGTGGCGATCACCGTCACGGTGAACGTCGCCCGCTCGCCGGAGGAGGCCGAGAAGCAGGCGCGCGGCGAGCGCGTCAGCGGCCCCGCCGACGAGGAGGAGGCGCCCGCCCTCGAGATGTTCGAGGAGGGCGCGGTGCCGGCCGGGACCGGCGAGCAGCCGGAGGTCTGAGCCCTTCCGCCACGCCGCGCTTGGCGCGGCGCGGGCATCCTGACTACTTTTCCCCGAGGGGCTCAGCGGCCGAAGGCCGCCGACGGGGGAGGGTGCCATGCTCCTGCTCGACCGGGTGTTGAGAACCGTCGTTGCACTGGGGACGCTCGAGGTCACCTGGCCCGACGGCAGCACCGTGCGCTACGGCACGCCCGGCACCGGCCCCTCGGCGGCGATCGCGGTGCGGGATGCCGCCACGGCGCGCCGCGTCGCGCTGAACCCCTCGCTCGCCTTCGGCGAGGCGTGGATGGAGGGGGCGATCGACACGCTGGGCGACACGACGCTCCACGACGTGCTCGACCTCCTGATGCGCAACCTCGCCGAGGGCCGGGTGCCCGCGCACGCCCGGATCGCCGAGCGCGTCGCCACCTGGTTCCGCCGCCGCCAGCAGCGGAACCCCGTGCTGCGGGCGCGGCGGAACGTCGCCCACCACTACGACCTGTCGGGGCGGCTCTACAGCCTCTTCCTCGACCGTGACCGGCAGTATTCCTGCGCCTACTTCCCGACCGGCACCGAGACGCTCGAGGAGGCGCAGGCGGCGAAGAAGCGCCACATCGCCGCCAAGCTCCGCCTCGACCGGCCGGGGCTTTCCGTGCTCGACATCGGCTCGGGCTGGGGCGGGCTCGCGCTGACGCTCGCCTCGGAGTTCGGCGCCGACGTCACGGGCGTGACGCTCTCGGAGGAACAGTTCCGGGAAAGCAACGCCCGCGCCGAGGCCGCGGGCCTCGCCGGGCGCGTCCGGTTCCTGCTGAAGGACTACCGGGAGGTGACGGAGCGGTTCGACCGGATCGTCTCGGTCGGCATGTTCGAGCATGTGGGCATCGTGCAGTACGACACCTTCTTCCGGACGGTCGCGCGCTGCCTCGCACCCGACGGCGTGGCGCTGATCCACGCGATCGGCCGCCCCGACGGGCCGGGCATCACCAACGCCTGGCTGAGGAAATACATCTTCCCCGGCGGCTACTCGCCCGCGCTCTCCGAAGTGCTGCCGCCGATCGAGCGCTCGGGCCTGCTCGTCGCCGACATCGAGATCCTCAGGCTCCACTACGCCGAGACCATCCGCCACTGGCGGGAACGCTTCGCGCGCAACCGCGATGCGGTGGCCGCGCTCTATGACGAGCGGTTCTGCCGGATGTGGGAGTTCTACCTCGTCGCCTGCGAGCTCGCCTTCCGCCACCAGGGGCACATGGTCTGGCAGGCGCAGCTCGCCCACCGGCAGGACGCGGTGCCGCTGACGCGCGACTACATCGCCCGCGCCGAGGCGGAGGCGGCGGCGCGTGCGGTCGGCGCATCCCCGGTTTCCACAGGGCACTGAACAACTCGGCGCTGTCGCGCGCCGCGCCGTCTGCTAGCCTCGCGCGAGGTCCAGGGAGAGCGTTGCCCCGATGCCTCTGACCACCGAAACCACGGCGCGCGGCCGCGGCGACAGCCTGCTCGGCCTCAAGCTGCGCGCGCCTCCCGCCAATCTCGAGGCGGAGCAGGCGCTGCTCGGCGCCCTGCTCGCCAACAACAAGGCGTATGAGCGGGTCTCCGAGTTCCTCGCGCCCGAGCATTTCGCCGACCCGGTGCACGGGCGGATCTTCGCCGCCGTCGCGCGCCGCATCGAGCGCGGCCAGCTCGCCAACGCGGTGACGCTGAAGGCCGACCTCGAGGCAGCGGACGCGCTCGAGGAGGTCGGCGGCACCGCCTATCTCGCGCAGCTGCTGACCGCCATGGTGGGGGTGGTGAACGCCGCCGAGTACGGGCGGGTGGTGCATGACTGCTGGCTTCGCCGCCAGCTCGTCGACATCGGCGAGGAGGTGGTGAACCGCGCCTTCGGCGACGCCGAGGGGCTCGATGCCGCCGAGCAGGTCGAGGCGGCCGAGCAGGCGCTGTTCGAGCTCGCCGCGCGCGGGCCGAACGAGGGCGGCTTCGTCGCCTTCGAGCGGGCGCTGACGGCGGCGATCGAAGGGGCGGAGCGCGCCTTCCAGTCGGGCGGCGGCGTCTCCGGCCTGCCCACGGGGCTGAAGGCGATCGATGCGATGATGGGCGGCCTGCACCCCTCCGACCTCGTGATCCTCGCCGGCCGCCCCGGCATGGGCAAGACCGCGCTCGCCACCCGCATCGCCTTCGGCGCGGCCAAGGCGCTCGCCGAGGAGGCGCGCGCGGCCGGGGCCCAGAAGCCGGCCGGCACGGTCGCGGTGTTCTCGCTCGAGATGTCGGCCGAGCAGCTCGCCACCCGCCTGCTCGCCGAGGAGGCGCGCGTCTCGTCCGACCGCATCCGCCGCGGCGTGCTCGACGAGCGCGACTTCCAGCGCTTCGTCGAGGTCAGCCGCGCGCTCGCCGCCTATCCGCTCTACATCGACGACACGCCCGCGCTCTCGATCAGCGCGGTGCGCACGCGCTGCCGCAGGCTCAAGCGCACGCACGGTCTCTCGCTCGTGGTCGTCGACTATCTCCAGCTCCTCCGCCCCGCGCCGGGCACGCGGCCGGAGAGCCGCGTGCTCGAGATCAGCCAGATCACCCAGGGGCTGAAGGCGATCGCCAAGGAGCTCGCGGTTCCGGTGCTCGCGCTGTCGCAGCTCTCGCGCGCCGTCGAGAGCCGCGAGGACAAGCGGCCGCAGCTCTCCGACCTTCGCGAGTCGGGCACGATCGAGCAGGACGCAGACGTGGTGATGTTCCTCTACCGCGACGAATACTACCTCCAGCAGCGCCAGCCCAAGCAGATGACCTACGACAACGAGGACAAGTTCCAGGCCGCGCTCGAGAAGTGGCAGAAGGACATGGAGCGGGTGCACAACGTCGCCGAGCTCATCGTCGCCAAGCAGCGCCACGGGCCGACCGGCAAGCGCGACCTGTTCTTCGAGGCGGAGTTCACCCGCTTCGCCGACCTCGACCGCGACCACCAGGGATACGACGCTGACTGAGGCCCTGCCGGGCGGAACCGGGCCGCGTCACGGCGCCGCGACGCTGACGGTCGACCTCGAGGCGATCGCCGCGAACTGGCGCGACCTCCGCGCCCGCCACCCTTCCGGGCCGGTCGCGGCGGTGGCCAAGGCCGACGCCTACGGCCTCGGCGCTGCCTCGGTGGTGCCGAGGCTCGTCTCGGAAGGCTGCCGGCACGTGTTCGTCGCGCATCTCTCGGAGGCGGTGACGCTGCGGGCGCTGCTGGCCGAGGAGGTCATGCTCGCGGTGCTGAACGGCGTCACGCCGGGCAGCGAGGCGGTGTTCGTCCGCGAGCGCATCGTTCCCGTTCTGAACGATCCAGGACAGCTCGCGCGCTGGCGGGAAGCGGCCCGCCGCGAGGGCCGCGCGCTGCCCGCGCTCCTGCACATCGACACGGGGATGAACCGGCTCGGCCTCTCGGGGCGGGAGGTCGAACGCCTGGCGCAGGACCCCGAGGCGTTCGCGGGCATCGACCTGCTCTACGTGATGACGCATTTCGTCTCCTCCGAGATTCCAGAGGACCCGCTGAACGAGGCGCAGGCGGCCCGGTTCGCCGCCGCGCGCGCCCGCCTGCCGCCCGCAAGATCGAGCCTCGCGAACAGTTCAGGCATCTTCCTCGGCCCGCTGGGCGCTTCGGATCTCGCGCGTCCGGGCGCGGCGCTCTATGGCATCAACCCGATGCCCGGGAACCCGAACCCCCTCCGCTGCGTCGTCTCGCTCGACGCGCCGGTGCTCCAGCTGCGCGAGGTCGGCGCAGGCGAGACGGTGGGCTACAACGCCACCTGGCGGGCTGCCCGGCCGAGCCGGATCGCGACGGTTGCCGCAGGCTACGCCGATGGCTACCTTCGCGCGCTCTCCGGCCGTGGTGTCGCCTATTCCCGTGGCCGCCCCGTTCCAATCGCGGGCCGCGTGTCGATGGATCTTCTCACCTTCGATGTGACCGATATCCCCGAGATCGCACCGGGCGACACGCTCCGTCTCCTCGGGCCCGAGATCCCGCCCGATGCGGTCGCGGAGCGGGCGGGCACCAACGGCTACGAGATCCTCACCTCGCTCGGGCAGCGCTACGGGCGCGCCTACGCGCCGGTCCGGCCGGCCGCGTGATGCAGGGGGTCCTCGCCTTCCTCGGCGGCATCGGCGCCGGGCTGTTCGCCATCCTCTCCGCCGCCGGGCAGGTGGCGCTGTTCGCCCTCTCGGCCCTCTGGCACACGGTGCGGCCGCCCTTCTATCCGCGCCTGCTCGGCCGGCAGATGCTCGAGATCGGCTACTTCTCGCTGCCGGTGGTGGCGCTCACCGCGATCTTCTCCGGCATGGTGCTGGCGCTGCAATCCTACACCGGCTTCGCGCGGTTCTCGGCAGAGGGGGCGGTCGCGACGGTGGTCGTGCTCTCGATCACGCGCGAACTCGGCCCCGTGCTCGCGGGGCTGATGGTCGCAGGCCGCATCGGTGCGGCGATCGCCGCCGAGATCGGCACGATGCGCGTGACCGACCAGATCGACGCGCTGACCACGCTCTCCACCAACCCGATGAAGTATCTCGTGGTGCCGCGGCTGGTCGCCGCCACGGTCGTGCTGCCGATGCTCGTGATCGTGGCCGACATCCTCGGCGTGATGGGCGGCTTCATCGTCGGCGTGTTCAAGCTCGAGTTCAACGCCGGCGCCTACATGACGCGCACCTGGGAGTACCTGAAGTTCGAGGACGTGTTCTCGGGCCTCGTGAAGGCGGCGGTGTTCGGCTTCGTCATCGCGCTGATGGGCTGCTTCCAGGGCTACCACTCGAAGGGCGGGGCGCAGGGCGTGGGCGCGGCGACGACCAACGCGGTCGTCTCGGCCTCGATCCTGATCCTCGTGTTCAACTACGTGATCACCGAGCTCTTCTTCGCGCGATGACCGAGGCCGACGCCCGCCCGCCGAAGATCCGCATCCGCGGCCTCTCCAAGGCCTTCGGGCAGAAGGTGGTCCTTGACGGGCTCGACCTCGACGTGCCGGCCGGCAGCTCGCTCGTCGTGATCGGCGGCTCGGGCTCGGGCAAGAGCGTGCTGATCAAGTGCATCCTCGGGCTGATCGAGGCGGATGCCGGGACGATCGAGATCGACGGGCGGAACGTGCTTGCGATGCGCGCGCGCGAGCGCGAGTCGGTGAACGAGCACATCGGCATGCTGTTCCAGGGCGCGGCTCTGTTCGACAGCCTTCCCGTCTGGGAGAATGTCTGCTTCGGGCTGATCGCCAAGCGGCGGCTCGCGCGGCGCGAGGCGAAGCCGCGCGCGGTCGAGATCCTCGCCCAGGTGGGGCTCGGGCCGGAGGTGGCCGAGCTCTCGCCCTCGGAGCTCTCGGGCGGCATGCAGAAGCGCGTCGCCCTCGCGCGCGCGATCGCCGCGCGGCCCGACATCATCTTCTTCGACGAGCCGACGACCGGGCTCGACCCGATCATGGGCGCGATCATCGATGCCCTGATCGTCGAGCAGGTCGAGCGCCTCGGCGCCACCGCCTTCTCGATCACCCACGACATGGCCTCGGCGCAGCGCATCGCCGACACGGTGGCGATGATCCACAAGGGCTCGATCATCTGGAAGGGGCCGGCGAGCGAGATCCGCAACAGCGGCAACCCCTATGTCGACCAGTTCGTGCGCGGCTCGACCGAGGGGCCGATCCAGATGGAGGTGCGGCGGTAGCGCCGCGCGCCATGGCCCGCCCCGCCTCACGCTATGTCTGCCAGGCCTGCGGCAACGTCACGCCGAAATGGGCCGGCAGGTGCGAGGCCTGCGGGGCGTGGAACACCATCGCCGAGGAGACGGTCGAGGCAAGGCCAGGGCCGGCCGCGAAGGCAGCCGCAGGCGGGCGCCGGATCGCCTTCGTGCCGCTCGCGGGCGAGAGCGCGCCTCCCGCCCGCACCCCCTTCGGCATCCCCGAGCTCGACCGGGTGCTCGGCGGCGGGCTCGTCCCCGCCTCGGTCGTTCTCGTCGGCGGCGACCCCGGGATCGGCAAGAGCACCATCCTGCTCCAGGCGGCCGCCCGGCTCGCCGGGAGCGGGGCGCGCGCGCTCTACATCTCCGGCGAGGAATCGATCGAGCAGGTGCGGCTACGCGCCGCCCGGCTCGGGCTCGCGGCCGCGCCGCTCGGGCTTGCCGCAGCCACCGGCCTTCGCGACATCGCCGCCTCGCTCGGGGCCGAGCGCGAGGTCGCCCTCGTGGTGATCGACAGCATCCAGACGATGTGGCTCGACACGCTCGACTCAGCGCCCGGAACGGTCACCCAGGTGCGGGCCTGCGCTGCCGAGCTGATCCGGCTCGCCAAGTCGCGGGGGTTCGCGCTCGTGCTCGTCGGCCACGTGACCAAGGAGGGGGCGATTGCCGGGCCCCGCGTTCTCGAGCACATGGTCGATGCCGTTCTCTACTTCGAGGGCGAGCGCGGCCACGCCTTCCGGATCCTGAGGGGCGTGAAGAACCGCTTCGGCGCGACCGACGAGATCGGCGTGTTCGAGATGACCGACCGCGGCCTCGTCGAGGTCGCCAACCCCTCGGCCCTGTTCCTCGCCGAGCGGCGCGGCAACGTCGCGGGCTCGGCCGTGTTCGCCGGCGTGGAAGGCACGAGGCCTGTGCTCGTCGAGGTGCAGGCGCTGCTCTCGCCCTCGCCGGGGGGAAGCCCCCGCCGCGCCGTCGTGGGGTGGGACCAGGGGCGGCTCGCGATGCTGCTCGCGGTGCTCGAAACGCGGGCGGGGCTCTCGCTCTCGGGGGCCGATGTCTACCTCAATGTCGCCGGCGGGTTCCGCGTCACCGAGCCGGCGGCCGACCTCGCGGTGGCGGCAGCGCTGGCCTCCGCCGCGACCGACCGGCCGACCGACGCCGGCATGGTGTTCTTCGGCGAGGTCGGGCTCTCCGGCGAGGTGAGGATGGTCAGCCAGGCGGAGGCAAGGCTGAAGGAGGCCGCCAAGCTCGGCTTCACCGCCGCCGCCCTGCCGCGCCGCCCGGCCGGGAAGGGACGCGCTCCCGCCCTTCCAGAGGGGCTCGCTGCCTGGGAGGTGGGGCACCTCGCCGACCTCGTCGCCCGCCTCGCCGGCGAGGGCACGCGCCGGACGCGGCCCGCCATGGCCGGGCCGGGCCGTGGCGGATGAGGGCCCGGCTTCGCGATACCCTGCCGATCCGATCAGCCACTCCCGGAGGTCATCCGACATGACATCGATCCCGCCGCAGTCCTGGCTCGCGTTCGTGCTGCCGCCGGTCCTGCTGATCGGCTCGAACGTCCTGATGACCTTCGCCTGGTACGGGCACCTGAAGCAGCCCTCCTGGTCGCTGTGGTTCGCCGTGGTCGTCTCCTGGGGCATCGCCTTCTTCGAGTACTGCCTCGCCGTGCCGGCCAACCGCATCGGCTACGGCACCTACACGGCGCAGCAGCTCAAGGTGATGCAGGAGGTCATCACCATGGCCGTGTTCGCGGGCTTCGCGGTGATGGTGCTGGGCGAGCGGCTCACCTGGAACTACGGCGCCGCCGCGCTCTGCCTGGTCGCGGCCGTGATATTCATCTTCCTGCCCGCGGGGAAGTGAGGGGACGGAGACCGCCATGCGCATCGGGGTGCCGACCGAGACCAAGGTACACGAGTATCGCGTCGGGCTCGTTCCGGCCTCCGTGCGCGAGCTCGCGCATGCGGGCCACACCGTGCTCGTCCAGTCAGGCGCGGGCGCGGCCATCGGCTTCGCAGACCACGCCTACACCACTGCCGGCGCCACCATCCTGCCCGATGCGGCTTCGGTGTTCGCCGAGGCCGAGCTGATCGTGAAGGTGAAGGAGCCGCTCCCGCCCGAGATCGCGATGCTCCGCCCCGGCCAGGTGCTGTTCACCTACCTGCACCTCGCGGCCGACCCCGCGCAGGCGAAGGGGCTGATGGCCTCCGGCGCGACGGCGATCGCCTACGAGACCGTGACAGACGCCACCGGCACGCTGCCGCTGCTCGCGCCGATGAGCGAGGTGGCGGGGCGGATGGCGGTGCAGGTGGGCGCGCGCTGCCTCGAGAAGGAGAACGGCGGCGCGGGCATCCTGCTCTCGGGCGTTCCCGGGGTGCGCGGGGCGCGCGTCGCCATCATCGGCGGCGGCGTGGTCGGCTCGAACGCGGCGCGGATCGCCGCCGGCATGCGCGCGCGCGTCACCGTGCTCGACCGCAACCTCCGCCGCCTCGACGCGCTCGACCAGGAGTTCGACGGCAGGGTGGCGACCGTCCATGCCACCTTCGATTCGATCGAGGCCTCCGTGCTGGAGAGCGACCTCGTGGTCGGCGCGGTGCTGGTGCCGGGTGCGGCGGCGCCGAAGCTCGTCTCGCGGGCAACCGTCGCCCGCATGCGGCCGGGCAGCGTCATGGTCGATGTCGCGATCGACCAGGGCGGCTGCTTCGAGACCTCGCGGCCGACCACCCATGCCGACCCGACCTACATCGTCGACGGCGTGGTGCATTACTGCGTCACGAACATGCCAGGCGCGGTCGCCCGCACCTCGGCCGCGGCGCTCAACAACGCCACGCTTCCCTTCGTGCTGGCGCTTGCCGGCAAGGGCTGGCGGCGGGCGATGGCGGACGATCCACACCTGCGCAACGGCCTCACCGTGCATGACGGGCGCATCACCCACCCAGCGGTCGCGGCAGCGCTCGGGCAGAAGCTCTACCGCTCGGAGGAGGCGATCGTTCCGTGAGCGCAGCGGCGCTGGCGGAGGCCGCGCGCGAGGTCGCGCGCCTCGGCCTCGTCACCGGCACCGCGGGCAACCTCTCGGTGCGCGAGGGCGAGCGGCTGCTCGTGACGCCGACGGGGCGGTCGCTCGCCGCGCTCGAGCCCGCCGACATCGTCTCGCTCGACCGCGAGGGCCGCGCCAGCGGATCCGGCAGGCCGACCAGCGAGTGGCGGCTTCACCTGGCCGTGCTCGCCGCCCGGCCCGACCTCGCCGCGGTGGTGCACACGCACAGCCCGTGCGCCACGGCTGCCTCGGCGCTGCGGCGGCGCATTCCGGCTGTGCACTACACGGTGGTCGCCGCCGGCGGCGAGGACATCCCCTGCGCCGGCTACGCAGCACCCGGAAGCGCCGCGCTGGCCGAGGCCGCGGCGCGGGCGATGGCCGCGCGCGACGCCTGCCTGCTCGCCCATCACGGCGCCGTCGCGGCCGCGGCGACGCTCGCCGGCGCGGTGTCGCTCGCCCTGATGGTCGAGGAGCTCGCGCGCATCTGGCTCGCGCTGCTCGCCGTCACGCCCGAGCCGCCGGTGCTGGCCGAGGCCGAGATGGCGGCGCTGAAGGCGGCCTGGGCAGCCTATCGGAACGGCCAGTCGACGCCCAAGGCGCGCGACAATTAGGCGAGGCTGCCTAAACTTTTTGCATCTGTAATCGCAGCCTTCATGAAAGCCCAGAAAACGGGCGGGATCCGTGCGCTGCCCATCCTGGCACGGTTCTTGCCGGAGTGCGTCTCAGCGCAGCGTCGCGAATGCGACAGCTTCGGTTGGCGTGCCACCTGTGTGTTCCACAGACGGGCCGGTCCATCCGCGCGCGGCCCGTCCCGGCAGAAGGAGAACGGGCCATGTGCGACCGTCACGGTGATGTCCATGTCGATTACGGTGCGATCGCGGAGAGGCTGCGGACCCCGCTTCTCGGCCGTCGCGCCGCGCTGAAGGCGACCGCCGCCGGCACGCTGACGATGGCGATGGGCCCCGGCCTCGCGCACGCGCAGGCGCGCGGCTCGCTCAAGGGCACGCACGGCACGGGCTTCTGCAACCTCAACTTCTTCCTCGCCCACTCGCTCCAGCTCGCGCGCGAGGACGGGATGGAGATCCAGTTCGTCAACACCCCCACCTTCGCCGAGCAGGTGACGTTCCTAGGCACCGGGCAGGTCGATCTCGGGCTGATGCCGTACACGAGCTTCATCGCGCTGTTCAACGCCGGCGCACCGGTGAAGATCATCGCCGGCGGCGGCATCGAGGGCTGCGCGATCGTCTCCCGCCCCGGCCTCACCACGCCCCAGAGCCTCCGCGGCAAGACGCTCGGCACCTTCCAGCTCGATACGCTCGAGGTTATGCCCTACGACTACCTGAAGAAGCACGGCATCAGCTTCCGAGACGTGCGCGTGCGCTACATGGGCAACACGCCCGAGGCCGTCGAGGCGTTCAAGGCCGGCGCTCTCGACTGGATCTGCACCATCGAGCCCTATGCGACGGCGCTCGTGAACGACGTGCCCGGCGCGACGATGCTGACCGACGGGCGCGACCTCTACGGGCCCGGCTACACCGACTGCGTGCTCGCCTGCCGGTCGAGCCTGATCCAGCAGAATCCGGCCGGGCTGAAGGCCGTGATCAAGGCGATGATGCGCGCCCAGGCCTTCGCCGAGAGCCGGCCGGACGAGACCCTGCAGCGCCTCGTCGGCACCTACTACAAGACCTCGATGGAGAACGCCCGCCTCGCGATGGCGAAGCAGCCCGCCGTGGTCGACGCCCGCAGCCAGACCGACTTCATCCTCGGCCGCACCGACAGCCTCGTCGAGATGGGCTACATCCGCAACAAGCCCGGCCGTGACGCGATCGACTGGACGCTGCTCGAGCAGGTGATCGCCGAGAACCCCGAGCTCTACCGCTCGCTCAAGCACAAATCGGCCTGACCGGGGCAAGGCCATGCCCGGAGACGGCACGTCGGCGCAGGCCGGGCGCGTGACGGCGGGCCTGGGCGCCGCGGCGCCTCCCCCGCCGGCGCGCCGGTGGCGGGTGGGGCCCGTTCTCGACAGGCTCGCCTGGGGGGCAGCGTCGGTCGGCATGTTCGTGCTGATCTGGGAGGTCTGCTGGCTGGTCGGCTGGGCGGATCCGAAGCTGCTGCCGCCGCCGCACGTGTTCCTCGGCGACATCCCGGACCAGGCGCGCTTCTTCAACACCGCCACGCGCTGGCAGATCGGCATGAACCCGGCGGACGGGCCGAGCCCGTACGGCGCCGTCGCCATCACCGTCGCCTCGACGACGATGCGCGTCTTCGCCGGGCTCGCGATCGCGACGCTGCTGTCGGTCACGATCGGCGTCGCGATCCGCTACTGGGAGCTGTTCGGAAAGCTCACCCTGCCGACCATCACGCTGCTGTCCCCCGTGTCGCCGATCGCGTGGCTGCCGGTCGCCATCTTCCTGTTCGGCATCGGCAACGCGCCGGCGATCTTCATGGTCGTGGTCGCGCTCTTCTTCCACATGGTGCTGTCCACGATCAGCCAGATCGACAACGTCAACCGCAACTTCATCAACGTCGCCCGCACCATGGGTGCGACCAAGCGGCAGGTCTATGCGCGGGTGATCATCCCCGCCATCCTGCCGCAGCTGCTCATCGTGCTGCGGCTCAACCTGTTCGCCTCCTGGATGGTGGTGCTGGTGGCGGAGACCACGGGGGTCGGCTTCGGGCTTGGCCAGGTGATCATGCTCGCGCGCAACACGTTCAATCCCTCCCTGGTGTTCTTCACCATCGCACTGATCGGGCTGCTCGGCTTCGCGTCCGACTGGCTGCTGCGCCAGGTGCAGCGGCGCGTGCTCTACTGGGTGCCGGAGAACGGAGGCGTGCTCCGTGGTCTTTGATCCGGCCCGACCGATATCGTCAGCGGACGCGGTGGCGTGCCGTGGGGTGGGCAAGATCTGGGCCGCCGGCACCGAGCGCGCGCACGAGGCGCTCATCGGCATCGACCTCGACGTCGCCGCCGGCGAGTTCGTCGTGCTGCTCGGCCCCTCGGGCTGCGGCAAGTCGACGCTGCTCTACCTCATCGCCGGGCTCGAGCCTGCGACCGCGGGCGAGATCTGCTCCTTCGGCGATCCGGTCGAGCGCCCCTCTCCCGACCGCAGCCTGATCTTCCAGGAGACCTCGCTCTTCCCCTGGCTCTCGGTCGGCCAGAACGTGGCCTTCGGCCTCGCGATCCGCGGCGACACGGCCGAGGCGCGGCGAACCGTGGCGAAGGAGGCGCTCGCGCGCGTCGGCCTCGCCGCGGCGATCGACAAGCGCCCCGACGAGCTTTCGGGCGGCATGCGCCAGCGCGTCGCCGTCGCGCGCGCGCTCGCGATGCGGCCGAAGCTTCTGCTGATGGACGAGCCCTTCGCCGCGCTCGACGTGCAGACGCGCGCCAAGATGCAGGACTTCCTGCTCGATGTCTCGCGCGCCTCCGGCGCCTCGGTCCTGTTCGTGACGCACTCGATCGACGAGGCGATCGCGCTCGCCGACCGAGTGGTCGTGTTCACCGCGAGGCCCGGGCGCATCAAGGCGATCGTGCCGGTCGCGATGCCGCGTCCGCGCGACCCCTTCGCGCCCGAATGCGTCGACCTCCGCCGCGCGCTGACGGAGGCGCTGAGGAGCGAGGTCGACCGTGCCTTCGCCGAGCAGGAGGCGCTCGCCGTCACCGCCTGACCATACCCGAAACGATCGCACCCGACACGACACCTGACACGCTAACGGAGGGAATGCCATGGCCGTGAGCCTCGTCCGGAGCCGCGCCCTGATCACACGCGCCATTGGCAGGCACGAGTGGGAGCAGATCGACGGCGGCGCCGTGCTCCAGGAGGACGGCGTCATCGCCGCCGTCGGCACCTACGACGACCTCTCGCGCCGCTACCCCACCGTGCCGGTGATCGGCTCGGGCAACGAGATCCTGCTGCCGGGCTTCGTCAACGGCCATCACCATATCGGGCTGACGCCGGTGCAGCTCGGCTCGCCCGACATGCCGCTCGAGCTCTGGTTCGTCACCCGCATGGTGACGCGCAACCTGAACCTCTATCTCGACACGCTCTATTCCGCGTTCGAGATGATCGCCTCGGGCATCACCACGGTCCAGCACATCCATGGCTGGATGCCCGGCACGCTCGCGGACGTCGAGGCGAAGTCCGACGAGGTGATCCGCGCCTACGAGGACATCGGCATGCGGGTGTCCTACTGCTTCGCCGTGCGCGACCAGAACCGCCTCGTCTACCAGGACGACGCGGCCTTCGTCGCCTCCCTCCCGGAGGAGCTGCGCGGCCCGATGCGGAACTGGTTCGACCGGTTCCGGATGACGCTCGACGATCAGCTCGACCTCTTCCGCAGCCTTCACCGCCGGCACGGCAACAAGGCGCGCGTGCGCATCCAGCTCGCGCCGGCCAACCTGCACTGGTGTTCCGACGCGGCGCTCGCCGGCCTCGCGCGGCTCTCCGAGGAGTTCGACGCGCCGATGCACATGCACCTCGTCGAGACCGCCTTCCAGAAGGAGTACGCCGCCCGGCGCGGCGGCGGCGGCACAGCGGTCGAGTATCTCGACCGCTTCGGCATGCTCTCGCCGCGGCTCACGCTCGGCCACGGCGTCTGGCTCAACGAGAAGGACATCGGGCGGCTGGCGGAGACGGGCGTGTGCGTCTGCCACAACTGCTCCTCGAACTTCCGGCTGCGGTCGGGCATCGCACCGCTCAACCGCTTCGAGGCCGCCGGCATCAACACCGCGATCGGGCTCGACGAGGCGGGCCTGAACGACGATCGCGACATGCTGCAGGAGATGCGGCTCGTCTTGCGCGCACACCGCGTTCCGGGCATGGAGGAGGACGAGGTGCCGGGCATGGGCCAGGTGCTACGCATGGCGACGGTGGGCGGGGCGCGGACCACTCCCTACCGCGAGAGCCTCGGCACGCTCGAGCCCGGCAAAGGCGCCGACATGGTGCTGATCGACTGGCGCGACATCGCCTTCCCCTATCTCGACCCCGAGACGAAGCTGCTCGATGCCGTGATCCAGCGCGCGAAGGCCTCCGCCGTGCGCGCCACGATCTGCGCCGGCGAGGTGATCTACGAGAACGGCCGGTTCACCCGGATCGACCGCGACGCCGCGCTCAAGGCGCTGCACGACGACCTTGCGCGCGCCCTCGCCGACGACGAGGTCGAGCGCAGGAAGCTTGCGAAGGCGCTGCTGCCGCATGTGCGGCGATTCTACGCAGGCTACATCGACCCGGCGCGGCACGAGCCCTTCTACCGCCAGTCTTCCCGCGTCTGATCCCCGTGGCTCAGGGCGTGCCGGTCGGCGGCGCGGCCGCCTCCGGCTGCGCCGCCGGCAGCCACACCGTGAAGGTGCTGCCCTTGCCCTCCTCGCTCTCGATCTCGAGCAGGCCGCGGTGGCGGTTGACGATGTGCTTGACGATCGCGAGCCCGAGCCCGGTTCCGCCCACGGCGCGCGAGCGCGCGGCATCGACGCGGTAGAACCGCTCGGTGAGCCTCGGGATATGCGCGCGCGGGATGCCCGCCCCGTCATCCGACACCGAGAGCGCGACGCCGGCGCGGCGGCGCGCCTTCTGCCCGGCCGGGCCGTCTCGGCGCAGCGCCACGCCGATGCGCCCGCCCTCACGGCCGTACTTCACCGCATTGTCGAGCAGGTTGGCGAGCACCTGCGAGAGCTGGTCGGCATCGCCGATCACCTGCGGCAGCCCCGCCTCGACCGAGAGGTCGAGCGTCATGCGCCGCGCGGCGAGGCGGGGCGCGAGCGCCTCGGCGCTGCGGCGGGCGAGCACGGCGAGGTCGAGCGCCCCGGTCGGCGGCATGTGCTCGGTGAGCTCGATGCGCGAGAGGCTGAGCAGGTCCTCGATCAGCCGCCCCATCCGCCCGGCCTGCTCGGCCATGATCGGCAGGAAGCGCGCCTGCGCCTCGCGGTCGTCGGCGGCGGGGCCGCGCAGCGTGTCGATGAAGCCGATCAGGCTGGTGAGCGGCGTGCGCAGCTCGTGGCTGGCGTTGGCGACGAAATCGGCCCGCATCTGCTCGAGCCGACGCTCGCGCGTGCGGTCGGACAGCACGAGCAGGACCCGCCCGCCGTCGGCGAGCGGCGGGTCGAGCAGGATCGCGGTCGCGAGCAGCTCGCGCTCGACCGGCACGGGAAGCGTCACCTCTGCCGTCTGCGTGCCCTGGCCCGCGAGCACGCGGTCGAGCGCGCCGCGGAGCCCGGGGTTGCGCAGGAGCGCGGCGAGGTCGGCGCCGTCCTCGCCGAGCAGCGCGCGCGCGGCGGGGTTCAGGGCGAGCGGCCGCGCATCGGCGCCGAGCACGGCGAGCGGGTCTGGCAGCCGGGCGACGATCCGCACCGCGGCGGCGGCGTTGGCGGCCGCCTCCGCGCCGCGCGCCCTCAGCCCCGCCGCGAGCCGCTCGGCAGCCTCGGCGATGCGGCGCAGCGGCGGGAACATCGGCAGCGCCGGCGGGGCCTCGCCTGCCTCGGCCGCCTTCAGCGCCGCCGTCAGCCGCGCGATGTCGCGATCCCAGAGCCAGCCCAGCAGCCCGCCGAAGAGGCACAGCGCGAGGCTGGCCGAGACGGCTGCGGCAGTCGGGATCGCCTCTGCCGCGGCGAGCGCTGCAAGCAGCAGCGCAGGCGCCGCCCCGAGCGCGGCCGCCACCACGACCGGAACGAGCGGCCCGGGCCGCGGCAGGCCCTGCGGCATCGCGCCTCCTCAGAACGCCCGGTCGTCGAACCGTTCCGGCGCCGGTTCGACCGCGCGTGAGCCGCCGCGCGTGACCTCCATGAGCGCGAGCCCGCGCTGGTTCGTGCCGTCGGGCAGCAGCCGCACGATCCCGAGCACGCCCGCGAAGCCGTTCGGGTCGGTGATCGCGGCGCGCGAGACGTCGCGCTCGGCAGCGAGCACGGCGGCGATCGCGGCGGCATCGAAGGCGACGCCCGCGACGAGCGGCGGGGCGGTGCCGAAGGCCTCGGCGAAGCGCGCCTCGAAGGCGGCGCGGCGGGCCTCGTCCGGGGCGGCATACAGCGTGCCGACGAGCGCGGGCTCGCGCCCCGCGTCTGGCATCGCGGCGATCAGCGGCGTGCCGAGGAAGCGCACCGGCGGATTGTCGATGTCGTAGAACGGCAGCAGCGAGGCGACGGCGCGCAGCCTCTCCCCGCCGTCGGCGAGGATCAGCGCGTCGAAGTCGGGCGGCGGGATGCGGGCGTCGCGCGCGAGCTCGGCGGCGCGGCGGCGGCCCTCGGCCGTGCCCTGCGCCCGCGCGGCGCGGATCTGCGCGTCCACCGGGCCGCGGCGGCGCCCGTAGTCGGCGAGGCGCTGCACCGCCGGCGTCGGGTTGCCCGAGTAGATCTCCTCGCGCACCACCGCCCCGCCCGAGACGGTGACGGCCTGCCGGAACGCCTCGAGCACCACGCGGCCATAGGGCGTGTCGGGGACGATCGCGGCGAAGCGCTCGGCGCCGGCCGCCCGCGCCGCCGCGACGACGCGGCGCACCGCCGGCCCGGGCAGCTGGCCGAGCACGAACACGTTGTCGCGCGCGGCGGACGCATCGGTGGTGAAGGCAAGCACGTTCACCCCCGCGGCGCGCGCCACGGGCCCGGCCGCCTCCGCCTCGGGCGCGAACAGCGGCCCGAGGATGATCGAGGCGCCCTCGCCGATCGCCGCCTGCGCCGCCGCCGCGGCGCCGGCAGGCGTGCCGCCCGTGTCCTTCGGCAGCAGCACGAGGGGGGCGTCGTGCTGGAACACCGCGAGCGTCGCCGCATCGAGCATCGCCCGGCCGACCGCCGCCTGGGGGCCGGTGAGCGGCAGCAGGAGCCCCGCGCGCACCTGGCCGTCCGGCCCCATGGCGGGGCGCTGGGCCATCGGCGCCGGTCCCGCCTGCGGCACCAGGCTGGGCGCGCGGGCTGCCGGCGCCTGGGCCTGTGGCCCTGCGCAGGCGGCAAGGGCTAGGCTCAAGGCGATGAGCGGGAGGAGGAATGGACGGACAGGACGAGTCACCGGCTGATCCCCTTGCTTCCGCCGGGGGCAGCGGCGCCGCCGACGCCGCAGGACCGCCCGGAACCCTGACCCTCGTCGCCACCCCGATCGGCAACCTGGGCGACATGCCGCCCCGCGGCCTCGCGGTGCTCGAGGCGGCGGACACGGTGCTCTGCGAGGATACCAGGGTGACGGCGAAGCTGCTCGCCCGCGCCGGCATCCCGCGCAGGCTGACCGCCTACCACGAACACACCGAGAGCGCGATGACCCCCCGAGTGCTCGCCGCGCTGGCCGAGGGGCGGCGCGTCGCGCTCGTGTCGGACGCGGGGATGCCGCTCGTCTCCGACCCGGGCTACCGCCTCGTCTCGGCAGCGATCGCCGCCGGGCACCGGGTCACCGCCGTCCCCGGCCCCTCCGCCGCGCTCACCGCGCTCGCCCTCTCCGGCCTGCCGCCGCACCCGTTCCTGTTCCTGGGCTTCCTGCCGCCGAGGCCGGGGCCGCGGCGGGCGAAGCTCGCGGCCATCCGCGCGGCGGAGGCGGCGGGGCTTGCGGCGACGCTGGTGCTGTTCGAGGCGCCGCAGCGCGTGGCGGCCACGCTTGCCGACCTCGCCGCCACCCTCGGGCCGCGGCCTGCGGCGGTCGCGCGCGAGCTCACCAAGCTCTTCGAGGAGGTGGCGCGCGGCGGGCTGCCCGCGCTCGCCGCCCGCTTCGCCGCCGAGGCGCCGCGCGGCGAGGTGACGATCGTCGTCGCGCCCGGCGCTGGGCCTGAACCGGCGGGCGAGGAGGACGTGGCGATGCGGCTTCGCTCCGCGCTGGCCGGCGGCGCGACGGTGAAGGACGCCGCGGCGGCGGTGGCAGCGGCGACCGGCCGGCCGAAGCGCGCGGTCTACGCGCTCGCGCTCATGCTGGCCGGCGGGCGGTAATCGCCGCCTTTCGACAGCGCGATGCGCCGCTGGTGCAGCCGCTCGACGGCAGTGCGATGGGTGATCGTCACGAGCGTGGCGTCGGGCAGGCGCGAGACGATCAGGGCGGTGAGCCGCTCCTCCTCCTCCGCATCGAGGGCGCTGAGCGCCTCGTGCATGAAGAGCCAGGCCGGTCGATGCAGCAGCGCGCGCGCGACGCCCAGGCGCTGCTGGTCGGCGAGGCCGAGCTCCTGCTCCCAGGCGGCGACGGTTTCGAGCGCCGGGATGAGGTGCGCGAGCCCGACGGCGACCAGCACCGATGCCGTTTCCGCCTGCGGGACCGCCGCCTCGGCGTGCGGCTCGGCGAGCACCTCGGCGAGCCGCGCCTCGGGCAGGTAGGGTCGCTCGCCGAGGAAGAAGGGCGTGGCCCCCTCCGGCATCTCGATCCGCCCGCTGCCCCAGGGCGCGAGGCCGGCGATCGCCCGGAACAGCGCCGCCGCCGCCTGCGGCGTGGCCTCGACCAGCACCCGCTCGCCCGGGGCGATCTCGGCCGAGAAGCGGGCGACCAGGACGTCACCGGCGGCGGAGACGAGGCTGACGTCGCGGAAGGCGAGGCCGGGGCCGTTCTCCTCGACGCGCTCGACCTCTCCCTGACGTGCCGCCCCGGCGGCGCCCGCGAGGTCGGACACCGCCTCGGCGAGCACCATCACGCGCTCGGCCGAGGCCTCCCACTGCGCGATGGCCGGGTAGTTGTCCGACATCCAGAACAGCGCCGCCGTCACCTGGCCGAAGGCGATCGTCACCTGGATCAGCGTGCCGAGCGTGATCTCGCCGTCGACGAAGCGCGGGGCGAGGATCAGCATCGGCAGCGCCGCGGTCAGCAGCCCGAAGCCGGAGGTCAGGAAGGCCATGCGGCGGAACGAGATGGTCTGCTCGGCCCAGGTGGCGCGGACGCGGCCGAAACGCTCGCCGAGGCGGCGGCGCTCGTCCGGCTCGGCGCGGGCGACCGCGATCGCCCCGGCATGCGCCACCGCGTTGACGAGGCCCGCGCGGAAGCCGGCCTCGGCCGCCTGGCGCCGTTCCGTCGCCCGGACGAGCGGGTGGCCGATCCGCACCGTCACGGCGGCGGCGAGGCCCGCATAGGCGAGCGCGATCCACAGCATGTGGCCGGGGATGGTGACCGAGATCCCGCCGACCGCGACGAAGAGCGGGCCCGAGACGAGCCAGAGCATGCCGACGAACATCAGGAACTACAGCGCGGCATAGAGGAGCGAGGCGAGGAAATCGACCACCATCTCGCACACCACGCGCCCGTCCTCGGCGATGCGGCCGTCCTCGTTGGCGTGCGGCACCGGCGCGTCCTGCAGCCGCGCCGCGCGACCCCCGGCCATCCAGGTCTCGAGGAGGAGGGAGGTCAGGTGCGCGCGCAGCGTGATCTGCAGCATCCGCTTCGCTTGCAGCGATGCCGCCTGCACCGTCATCGTCGCCGCGACGATGCCGAGGAAGAGCCATGCCTGGCGCATCACGCCGTCCCACGACCGCCGCTCGAGCGCGTCGAAGAAATCGGCGTTCCAGGTGGCGAGCCGAACGGCGAGCAGCACGAGCAGCGCGGTGGCGCAGACGACGGCGGCGGTCAGCGCGATCGCCCGCAGCCGGAGCGGTGACCGGAACACGCCCGCGAGCACGCCGAGCATGCGCACCGCCGCCGGCCTGGGATGCGGGCGGGCCGGGAAGCGCGCGCGCAGCGCGCTCCGCTGGCCGAGGCGGTCGGCGATCACGGAGGGGTGTTCCAGGTGCATGGCGGGCTTGCCGGTCGCTGCCGCGTCGGGGGCGCGCGGCTGTCGTCGTGATCATGTGCCACGCCCGCCGCCGGTGCCGCTTGACGTGGATCATCGCCCGCAGCGGCCGGCATGGCGCAGCCGGCCGCGCGGCCCGCAATGCCGAGGCGGGGCAGGTCCTGCCCGCAACGAAGCGGTCCGTCGCGCCGGCGGATTGCTCCGCCGGCAGCGGACGCGCATCATCGCCGCGGCCGGGACGCGGGAGGGAGCGATGATCGAGACGACGCCGACGCTGCTTCGGGGCGCCGCCTGGGCGGTGCTGTGGGACGAGGGGGCGAAGCGGCACGTCTATGCGCGCGATGTCGACATCCTGCTCTCCGGCGGCAGCATCGCAGCGATCGGGCCCGCGGCGGAGGCGCCGCCGCCCGCGGGTGCGGCGGTGATCGACGCACGGCGGATGCTCGTCATGCCCGGCCTCGTCAACGTGCACACCCACCCGACGAGCGAGCCGGCCTATCGCGGCGTGCGCGAGGACCACGGCGTTCCCGAACAGGGCATGACCGGCCTCTTCGAGCGCTTGCAGGCCTTCCGGCTCGACCGCGCCGGCAACGAGGCGGCGATGCGGCTCGCCTATGCCGAGCTGATGGGTGCGGGCGTGACCTCGGTGGTCGATCTCACCGCGCCGTTCGAGGGCTGGATGGAGGTGATGCGCGAGGCCGGCCTCCGCGTCTGGGTGGGCCCGGGCTACGCGAGCGCGCGCTGGGGCATGACGGCGCCGCAGACCGTCACGTGGCAGTGGGACGAGGCGCGCGGCCGCGCTGGCTTCCAGCGCGCCCAGGCGGTGATGGACGAGGCGGAGGCCGACCCCTCGGGCCTGCTCCGCGGCATCGTGTTCCCGGCGCAGATCGATACGGTCGAGGAAGGCCTCCTCCGCGACTCGGCCGCGCTCGCCGCCGAGAAGGGCCGCCCCTTCACCACCCACATCGCCCAGGCGGTGGTGGAGGTGCGGGAGATGATCCGCCGCCACGGCATGACGCCGATCCAGTGGGCGGACGCGATCGGCATCCTCGGCCCGCGCACCATCCTCGGCCACGCCATCTTCATCGACGAGCATCCCTCGATCGGCTGGCACACCTCGCGCGACCTCGCGCTGATGGCCGAGCATGGCGTCGCGGTCGCGCACTGCCCCTCGCCCTTCGCGCGCTACGGCGAGCATCTCCGCCACTTCGGGCGGTACCGGTCGCGGGGCGTGCGGATGGCGATGGGAACCGACGTCGCGCCCCACAACATCATCGAGGAGATGCGGCTCGCCATCCTGCTCGCGCGCGGCGTCGCCCGCGACATCGCCGCGGCCGACACCGCTGCGGTGTTCCATGCCGCGACGGTGGGCGGAGCGGACTCGCTCGGCCGGCCCGATCTCGGGCGGCTCGCGGCCGGAGCGGCGGCGGACGTGGTGTGCGTCGACCTCGCGCACCCCCAGATGGTGCCGCCGCGAGACCCGCTGCGCAGCCTCGTGTTCCACGCCGCGGACCGGGCGGTTCGGCACGTCTTCGTCGCCGGCCGGCAGGTGCTGAAGGACGGGCGGCCCGCCATGCTCGACGTCTCCGAGGCAGCGGGCATCCTCGCCGAGAGCCAGGCCAGGATGCTGCGCGACGCGCCCCTGCACGACTACGCCCGGCGGAGCGGCGAGGCGATCTCGCCGCTGTCGCTGCCGCTCGCGTGACGGTGGCGCCCCGATGACGTTCTCGCTCGCCGGACGCTGCCCGCGCACGGGGCAGCTCGGCGCGGCGGTGACGACCTCCAACCTCGCCGTCGGTTCCCGCGTGCCCTTCGCCGAGGCCGGCGTCGGCGTGGTGCTCACCCAGCACCGCACCGATCCGCGGCTCGGGCCGCGCGGCCTCGCGCTGCTGCGCTCGGGCTGTTCCGCGGAGGAGACGATCGCCGCGCTCGTGGCCTCGACGCCCGATCACGGCTGGCGGCAGCTCGCCGCGATCGACCGCGCGGGGCGGACGGCGCATTTCCACGGCGCGCGGGTCAAGCCTGACTTCGGCGCCGCGCATGCCGAGGGGTGCGTGGCGATCGGCAACATCCTCGCCAACGACCGTGTGCCGGGGGCGATGGCCGAGGCCTTCGCCGCCGCGCCCGACGCGCCGCTCGCGGAACGGCTGCTGCGCGGCCTCGAGGCGGGGCTCGCCGCGGGCGGCGAGCACGCGCCGGTGCTGTCGGCGAGCCTTGTCGTGGTGCACGAGCAGTCCTTCCCGCTCGTCGATCTCCGCATCGATGCCGGCGAGGAGCCGATCGCGCGGCTGCGTGGGCTGTGGGAGGCCTACGCGCCGATGGCGGAGGACTTCCTCCGCCGCGCCGTCGCGCCCGACACGGTCTAGAGCGGTTTCCACACGGGTGGAAACCGCTCAGGACATGCTATGCGAGCAGCCTCACGCACACGGCTGATCCCAGCCGTGTGCGATCTGCTCTAGGGCAGGATGGCTTTGTCCATCACGAACAGCACGCCGTTGGTGCCGAGGATGTCGGCCTTGGCGATGCCGGACGAGCCCCAGGCCGCCTGGCCGCCGCCGATGCCGAAGCCGCCGCCGCCGACCGACCGCACCGACATCCGCTGCGGGTTCGAGCCGTCGATCTCGATGCCGTTGCCGTTCATGGTCGTGAGCCTGGTCGTCTTGCCGGCGAACTCGGCGGCGGTGTGGCGCCCCTCGACGATGTGGGCGGCGACGAGGCCACGGCCGCGCACCGGGTCGGCCGGGCCGTTCGGCGGCAGCACGTCGTTGCGGAGCTGCAGCGGGATCGAGCCCCAGCCGCTGTCGGTCGGCGCGAACACGGTGAACTCGCCGGCGCCGGCGAGGGTCGGGAGAAGGCCGGTGCGGCGGACCGCATCGACGAAGCGCTCGAGATCGCCGTCGGACGCGATCAGCACGGCGAGGGTGCGGGTCGGTGCCTGTGCCTGTGCCTGTGCCTGTGCCTGATGCGCCGCCAGGGCAAGCCCTGCACCCCCGAGGATGACGTTCCGTCGTTCGATCATGTCCCTGGCCCTTTGCTGCGGGATGCGCCGGCAGGTGCGGGGCGCATCTCCTGGTGCCACCTTTCGCTCACGGAACGAACGCGCCGCAGCGGGGGTGAAGCGGGCGCATGATACACCACGTGGCCTCGGCCGCTGCCCGCAATCCGCCTCGCCGCGGATCACGCCCGCGGCATCAGCCCCGGCGCTCGACCATCAGCCGCTTGATCTCGCCGATCGCCTGCGCGGGGTTCAGGCCCTTCGGGCAGGCCCTGGTGCAGTTCATGATGGTGTGGCAGCGGTAGAGCTTGAACGGGTCCTCGAGCGCGTCGAGCCGCTCGCCGGTCGCCTCGTCGCGGCTGTCGGCGATCCAGCGATAGGCCTGCAGGAGCACGGCG
>Ga0272446_1000715_pt1 | contig 50846 bp, 43 predicted proteins | sample YNPCB0061_FD_194587 | JGI IMG/M metagenome (GOLD analysis project Ga0272446, IMG submission 194587) | Hot spring microbial mat communities from Yellowstone National Park, WY, United States - YNP-CB-006-1 | ecosystem: Environmental > Aquatic > Thermal springs > Hot (42-90C) > Sediment | place... | reverse complement strand
AAAATTGTCTAGTATATATTATTAATAATATTAGCAAGTTATTGATTGTCCTCTCATTGCTCAACAATGGCTTGACTAAACCCTGGACCTTTCAGGCCCAGAAAGGTGTTACCCGTCGTTTTTGAGTTAATAGAGCCCCTCAAAATACTCCCAAAAATCCGGGAAGGACTTGGCCACGCAGTCGGGGTCCCGGATGATGACGCCGGGGGTTTTGAGGCCGGCCACCGCGAAGCTCATGGCGAGGCGGTGATCCTGGTAGGTGTCGATTTCGGCGCCGTGGGGTGTTCCCCCCACGATGCGCAGGCCGTCTCCTGTCTCCTCGGCGGTGATGCCCATTTTGTTGAGTTCGGCCACCACTGCGGCCAGGCGGTTGGATTCCTTGTGGCGCAGATGAGCCACGCCGCTGATCACGGTTTCCCCTTCGGCAAACGCGGCCAGCACCGCCAGGGTGGGAACCAGATCCGGCATGGCGGACATGTCCATGGAGATGCCCTGCAGCGGCCCGCCTTCCACGGTGAGGCCTTCCGGGCCGGAGGTGAGGCGGCAGCCCAAGCGGGCCAGCACGGACAGAAAGTCAATGTCCCCCTGAACCGACTCCAGGTCCAGGTTGGCGACGGTCACCCGGCCGCCGGTGAGGGCTGCGGCTGCCCAGAAATAGGAGGCGCTGGAGGCGTCGGCCTCGATGTCGTAATGGCGGGGCTGGTAGTTCTGGCCGCCGGGTATGGTAAAGCGTTGATAGGACTCCCTCGAGTAGGTGATGCCGAAGGCGCCGAGCACCGCCAGGGTGAGGTCCACATAGGGGCGGGACACCAGTTCGCCGGTAATGTCGATATCCACGCCGCGAGGGGCTAAAGGCCCGATAAGCAATAAGGCGGAAAGGTATTGACTGCTCACCGCACCCGACAGGCTGGTGCGGCCGCCCGTGAGGCCTCCGCCCTGAACGATAATCGGCGGACAGTTGTCGCCTTTCTCCGAGATGACTTGCACTCCCAGTTTCCTCAAGGCCTCCAGGAGTTCACCCATGGGCCGTTCGCACAGGCGCGGGGCGCCGGTGAGGCGGTAAGTTCCCGGTCCCAGGGCTGCGACTGCGGTGAGGAAGCGCATGGAGGTGCCGGAGTTGCCCAGGAAGATGGACTCGGCCACCGGCTTGAGTTTCCCGCCGGTGCCCTGGACCCGGATGGTGTGGCCCTGCCAGTCGAGGGCCGCGCCCAGGCCGGCCAGGGCCTGGGCGGTGAGTTCCGTGTCCTCGGCCAGGAGCGCGTTGGCCAGGATGCTCTCCCCCGGGGCCAGGGCCGCGGCGATCAGGGCCCGATGGGTGTAGCTCTTGGAGCCGGGCAGGGTGAGGATGGCCTCGATGTGCTCCCGCAGCTTGATTTCTTTAGGCAAAGGGACCTCTCGATACTCCGTGGTTAACCTTCTTTTCCAGAAATACCATGGTTCATTTTTCCGAGACCGGTTCGTGCCGTATCAAATTCACTAGAGGATTCGCTGCCCCTCTGACAAAGACCCATAGGCCGCGTCAGCCATGATCTCCAGGGGGGCCGGCCGGCCGGTCCACAGGGTAAACTGCCCGGTGGCCTGGTGGATAAGCATCCGCAGACCGTCAATTACCTGGCAGCCCCGATGGGTGGCTTCCTGGAGCAGCCTGGTCTGAAGGGGTTTATAGACTATGTCCATGACTACTTGAAAACGCTCCAGGAGGCTCGGGTCAATGGGGATATCCCCGCTTCTAGGCTCCATGCCCACCGGGGTGGCATTGATCAGGATATCGGCCGGATACTGTCCCAGGCGATCGGACGCCACTGCCTCTGCCCCCAATTGTCGGGCCAGGGCCAGGGCTTTGTTCGTATCGACATCGGTGACGGCTGCCTGTCCGCCTTTCTCCTGGATGCCAAAGACTATGGCCCGGGAGGCGCCGCCGGCCCCGAGGATGAGCACGCGTTTGCCGGCGATCCCGGTTTTCTCTTCCAAGGCCAGAACCGCCCCCAGCCAGTCGGTATTGTAGCCCCTGAGCCGGCCGTCCCGGTTGACCACAGTGTTCACCGCGCCGATGCCGGCGGCCTGGGGATCGATGTCGTCAAGGAAAGGAATAATCACTTCTTTAAAAGGAATGGTAACGCTCGCCCCGCGGATCTGCAAGCCCCGGAGTCCCGCCACCGCGTTGGCCAGGTCCGCCACGGGAAAGGCTACATAAACAGCATTTAAGCCCACATACCGGAACGCGGCATTGTGCATGGCCGGGGACAGGGAATGGGCCACCGGCCGACCGAGGATGCCGTAGATTTGCGTGGCGCCATTGATGGTAGTAGAGAAAATAGTCATTGATTACAGTTAGTTATAATTTTCAGGTAGAAAGTTCTTGGCTCAAGCCCACAGCCAGCTCACTTCCTCAATATCCGCCACATCCGCCGGAACTCCGCCACCGTGATTTGCCCTGGTGCCGAGGCCTGTTGGGGGTTGAAGGGCGTAAAGGTGAGAAAGCCGCCCAGGAATACCGTGGCCACCCGGGACCATTTTCCCAAAGGGCCCATGCAAAAAGCAATGATTTCTTTGCCCGCGGCCCGGGCCTTGGGGATGAGGGAGAGCAGCCGCAGATTGTCATCGGGCTTGGTGGCATACGTCACCATTTTGATAATGTGGGACCAGCGATCTTCCAGCATGATATCCAGGGTGTCTTCCAGGAAAAATGAATCAGGCGTCCCGGTCAGGTCATGCCAGGAAAGAATGAGCTCGGTTGCCGATGGCTTTAAGGCCCACATGGTTTCGCGCCACTGGGGGTCAGACCTGAACTCCAGGTCGAGGTAGGGCACTCCCAGCTCCCGAGCTTCTTCCAGAAGGAGGCAGCGGTCGTCCTCGGTTCCCCGCCAGCGGCCCCCTTCTTCGGGATGCCGGTTGGTGGCGATCACCGGACCGGGGAAGGTCCGAAACAGGCGCCGCAGGTCAGGCTTCTCCAGATAGTCCAACCTTATTTCAGCCCACAAGCCCTTCCGGGCTGCCCGGATATAGTGGCTGCGGGCCCGGGCCGGGTTGGCCGCAACTATGGGAACGCAGAGGCGGAGCGGGTTTGCTGTTTGCTGTTTGCTGTTTGCTGTGTTCATGGTTTTGGGAGCAGGTTTAAAGTTCGCCGGACAGGCATACCGCCCGCCAATTCAAAATGTTACCGTCGGCGGGCGAGACGCCCGCCCCACCAAAACTTTGCATAGACAGGGGTAAGGCCAAGGCCCATGAGCACTGTTTTCTTCCCATACCCGGGCATCTTCTGTGGAAACACCGAAAACTGAAAACAGTAAACCGAAGACCGTTTTTTAACTCAGCTTCTCCACGCCAGGGGCCTTGGGGAAGGAACCCAGGAGTTTGAAATGGGCGCTGATCTGTTCGATCTCACTCAGGGCTTCGCGCACTTCCGGTTCCGACTGGTGCCCATCCAGGTCGACATAGAACAAATACCGCCAAGCCTCGGTCTTCACCGGCCGGGAAACAATGCGGGTCATGTTCAGTCCCCGTTCCGCCAGGGGGCGCAGGGTCTTGTAAAGCGCGCCCGGGATATTATCCACCGCAAACAGGATGGCGGTCTTGTCGCGGCCGGTGGGGCCGGGCGCGTCCGGGCCGATGACGAAAAAGTGGGTGACGTTGCCGGAATGGTCTTCAATGCGAGGTTCCACCACCCGCAAATTGTACAGGGGAGCCGCAAAGGCGCTGGCGATGGCCGCAGAATTGGGATTTTTGGCGGCTTTCTGGGCGGCCACGCCGGTGGATGCCACTTCCAGAACGGGAATTTCCGGCAGATGGGTGGCCAGCCAGTTGCGACACTGACCGTGGGCCTGGGGGTGGGTGTAGATCACTTCGATGTCCAGCTTCTGGCCGGATTTTGATACCAGGTCGTGGGATACTTCCAGGTAAATCTCTCCGCATATCTTCAGCGGCGTTTCGGCAAAGAGGTCCAGGGTGGCGTTTACCACCCCTTCGGTGGAATTCTCAATGGGGACCACGCCGTAATGGTATTTCCCCTTCTCCACCTCCCCGAAGACCTCTTGAATCGTAGCCATGGGCCCGAAGCGGGAGGCGTAGCCGAATTTTTTCAGGGCCGCCAGGTGGGAAAAGGTGGCTTCCGGTCCCAGGAAGGCCACTCCCAGGGGGGCCTGGATCTCCCGGGCTGCGGAGATGATTTCCCGGAAGATGTTACGCAGCGCGGTGTGGGAGAGGGGCCCGGGATTCAGGTGGATAAGGTGGGCCACCACCTCTTCTTCCCGCCGGAAGTCCAGAGTGCGGGAGCCTTCCTGGTTTTTAATCCTGCCGATGGCGGCAGCCAGGGACTGACGCCGGTTGAGGAGGGCCAGCAGTTCCTCGTCGGTGGCGTCGATCTGTCGCCGGAGCTCTTCTTTTTCGGTCATGGGCTATTTCTCGACTATGGATTCTTGGATTTTGTGGCCGAAATGGCGAGCCCCGCCTTCGAGAGCCACCAACACTTCATCCCCCGGCTTGAGGGTAACGATGGACACCGCTTCGCCATTGGGCCGGGTGAGCCGGATGGTCTCGGCGTTCTGGAGGATGGTGGTGACCTCCCGGCCGCCGGCCTCAGCATTCACCAGCATCAGGGGGCGGCTCTCCACTTTGGCCCGTCCCACCACGGCAGGACGGGAATGGCCGTCGTGGCCCACCACCAGCACCTCGTCGCCGGCCTGCAGTTCTCCCAGGTACTTGGTCCGGTTGCCCGGCACCCGGATGTAGGCGTGCACCGGCCCGGCATTGACCCGAAAAGGGCGGGGAGAGACGTAAGGATTCTCCAGGGATTCGGCATGCACCAGGAACAGGGAATTGCTGGTGTTGCCCACCAGCATGCCTTCCCCCAACCCCAGGTTGCTGCAGGTGTCTACACAGACCCGGTCCCCCATGCCCAAGGGCTTCAGCGACGTGATGCGGGCGGCTTCGAGGTCCACCTTGGGCGAGGCCTCCTTGACCAGCCGGGCGACGGCCTTGATCACCGCCATGTCGGGACTCACCACCACCAGGCCGTTCACGCCTTTTTCCAGGACACCCAGGAAAGTGCGGGCCGAATCCAGGTCGCGCACTTCCACGAAGAGATTGTCTTCGCATTGGGCCACCAGGTTTTCCAGGGGAATAACGGTCCAATCCGGCGTGCGCACCACCACCGGCCCGCTTCTGGCCAGGCGGACCACTTCCGCCTCCTGTTCGGTGCCGGTGACAATGACTTCCTGAACATCCTGGCCGGGAATCAGGTCGCCGTCCGGGGCCACCACCTGGATAAGTCCCAGGGATTTCACTTCCCCGGCCTTGCCCTCCGGCACCCAGACGGCATCGGCGCCGCTTTCGAGCGCGGTGGTGACCAGCTTCTTCTGATAAGGGTCCACCTTGACCCAAAGCTGTTTCATCCTTTTTCCTTATTCATGTAAGTCTTGCGTTTCGAGAAAAAAGATCAAATATCCTCGAGAAAACCTCGAAACCTGAACCCTTCACTGCCCCAGAAAACCCAGGGCCTCATCCACCCCGGCGTTTTCATGGACGATGAGGCTGATGGCCCCCACCATCCGGCTGGGATCCCGGTGCTGGAAGATATTGCGGCCCATGGACACGCCGGCCCCTCCGGCCTCGATGGCGCCTTTTACCATTTCCAGGACGTCCCGGTCCGTGCTCATCTTGGGGCCGCCGGCGATGACCACGGGCACCGGACAACCCAGCACCACCTCCCGGAAGGAGTCCGCCGAGCCGGTGTAGGACACCTTGACAATGTCGGCGCCCAGCTCCGCACCCAGGCGGGCCACGTGCTTGATCACGCCGACGTCGTATTCGTCGGTGATTTTTTCACCCCGGGGATACATCATGGCCAGGACCGGAATCCCCCATTCGGCGGCTTCCCGGCAGACATGGCCCAGGTCGGCCAGCATCTCCCGTTCGGTGCCGTTGCCGATATTGACATGCACGGAGACCGCGTCGGCCCCGATTTTCAAGGCCTCCGGGACGGTGCAGATCAGGGTCTTGGCATTGGGAAAGGGGGACAGGGCGGTGGAAGCGGAGAGGTGAATGATCAGACCCACGTCTTTGCCCCGACGGCGGTGGCCGCCTTCCACCAGGCCCTTGTGGATGACGATGGCGTTGGCGCCCCCCGAGGCAATCTGGTTCACGGTGGTTTTCATGTCAATCAGGCCTTCAATGGGCCCCACCGTGACCCCATGGTCCATGGGCACAATGACGGTGCGTCCGGTTTCCCGGTTCATGATCCGTTCCAGGCGGATATGTTTGCCGATCACAACTTCCTCCTCCCGTGGCTCGGCTCCGAGGCACCCGGCAATAAAAAAAGCCGTGGTCGCCTCGCTGCGCCACGGCTTCTAAAAGATCTGTTTTTTGGGTTATGGTCTTTTAAAAGTCGAGGCGCAGCTATAGCCCCAAAAATAATAATAGCTAAAAAAGTAGGGGCAGGGCTGCCAGAGCTTCACGGGTGTTAACCTCGACTCCTTGACAGTAATGCTTGTAAACAATCAAGCTGGTCGTGTCAAGAATTTTTTTCGGATATACTTTCTCAAACCTTAGGAAAAACCGAGGCGCAAGCTTCCGCCTGCCCTCGCAGAGGCTAAAAGCCTGGGCCCACCGGGAGTTTGCCTGGCATGCAAAAAAGTCCCAAGTCTCTGAAGGAATTTTGCAAGTGGCTCAGCTATCAGCTTTGGGCAAATCGGGTTTTTAGGGTATCTTATATTTTTCCACTACCATCTGGAATGCAGGCCACGAATTTCCCGTGAGCCCGATGCGTTAGGTTATGATTACAGAAATCTGGACACATAGTCCTCCCCGAATGTATGAACCACGGTACCTGATTTTTGGCGAACAGCTTCCGAAGGAGACAACATGGCGCGCATTGATGATTACCTGACCGCCCGGGCCATGGCGGCAGAAGAACTCACCCGGCGGAATCCCAAGGGAGTGGCGAGCCGGAGCCGCTCCGAATACCTGTTTGAAGACGGCAAGGAAGGCCTGATCGTGCCCTATTTCGGCCAACCCCGCCGGGTGATGTGGCCGGAGGTCACGGTGACCCCGGCGGCTGGCGGCACAGACCTCCCCTTGACCGAGCAGATTCTCATCCTGCATTATCTCCAGACCACCTCGGGGATGGAGCCGGAAGGGGTCAACATCGACTTCAAGCAGGTGCCTCAGGGGGGGTTTTATTGGTCGGCGTTTGTCTCCCGGGCCCAGAAGCCCCTGCTCATGACTTTCGGCAATGATACCGATTTTTATCTGCAGGTGGCCACTGCCATGGGAGGCATCCCTCAGGACATGGGAGATGCCTCGGCCCGGTTTCTGGCCTTCCCCCTGGTGCCCATCAGCCACGTTTTGTGGCGGGGGGATGAGGAGTTCGACCCGGAGGCGTCCATCCTGTTTGACTCAACCATCCCGGGGCATCTGCCCACCGAAGACATCGCGGCCCTGGCCGGGGCCTCCGTCTACCGCCTCATGGCCGCGGCCCGCCAACTCAGGAAGAAATGAGGGAAGGCCCTTGAAGCGGGGAAATCCTGGGCCGACCAGACCCAGGCCGGCGGTCCGGGGAGAGTTGCAAACCCCTAAAAAGTGATTATAATAAAAACGAGGGGGCGAAACGGCTTCGACGTAGATGGATAACTTTAAGTTGCATGCCGAGGTCCTGTCCGCTCGTAAAACGGGTAGGGAACTTACAAGTGCCGACAACTACGGCTACGCTCTAGCTGCTTAAAGCTAGCGCCTGGGAGTTTTCGCCAGGAGGAGCTCCCAGGTGACGATATCTTGGCAAAGCCGCCATTTTTGCCTGTGGTTTGGCGGTCGAAAACTACAGCAGGCTAGTCCCCGGAAATTCCGCCGGCGGAAGGTCCAGGGGGCGAACCTAAAACGCCGGCTATGCATGTAGACGCTTAAGGGGACCTTTTGCGGACGCGGGTTCGACTCCCGCCGCCTCCACCAGTTTTAATCAATTATGTCAAGGACTTAAATCTAATCCTTGGCGTCCCCAGACCGGCTCATCGATCTGGTCGGTGGACCCGGCTTTCCTCACGGTGCTGGAAGATTTCGGCACCCGGAGCCCTGGGAGGCCGGTGATTGCCGCTAAGGTTGCTTGTGTGCCTGCCCCTCTCCAGGGGGGGTTCCGGGTAAAGCGTCGCCACTGCATTTTCCCCAGGTACCTACATATTCCTGCGGTATTTTCCCCCGACCTCGTACAGCGCTTTGGTAATCTGCCCCAGGCTGGCCACCCTGACGGTGTTCATGAGCTCGGCAAAGACATTGCCCCCGCTCAGGACCGTGCTTTTCAGGGCTTCGAGGGCAGGCCCGGTCTGGGCCCGATGTTTTTGCTGAAAGGCCCGCAGATTTTCCAATTGGGCCCACTTTTCCCCATAGGTGGACCTGGTCAACTGGGTGGGCGGGCGGCTGTAATTCTCCGCTAAGATATTGGGATTGGTGTAGGTATTGACCCCGATGATGGGATATTCCCCGCTGTTCTTTTTCATCTCGTAATACAGGGACTCATCCTGGATCTTGCCGCGCTGATAATAGGCTTCCATGGCGCCCAGGACCCCGCCCCGCCGGCTGAGACTGTCGAATTCCTTCAAGACTGCCTCTTCCACCATATCCGTCAGCCGTTCCATGAGGAAACTGCCCTGGAGCGGGTTCTGGTTCTTGAAGATGCCGTATTCCTTGCTGATAATCAGTTGGATGGCCATGGCCCGGCGCACCGATTCCTCGGTGGGCGTGGTGACGGCTTCGTCATAGGAATTGGTATGCAAGGAATTGCAATTGTCGTTTAGGGCCATGAGGGCCTGCAGCGTGGTGCGGATGTCGTTAAACTGCATGTCCTGGGCATGGAGCGACCGTCCGGAGGTCTGCATGTGGCACTTGAGTCTCTGGCTGGCCTCATTGGCCGCATACTTATATTTCATGGCGATGGCCCAGATCCTCCGGGCTACCCGGATAATGACGTTGTACTCGGGGTCCATGCCGCTGGAGAAAAAGAAGGAAAAATTCCTGGCGAAGTCGTCGATCTTCATGCCTCGGCTGAGGTAATACTCCACATAAGTAAAGGCGTTGGCCAAGGTAAAGGCGAGCTGGGAAACGGGGTTGGCCCCGGCTTCGGCGATGTGGTAGCCGCTGATGCTGACGGAATAGAAGTTCCTGATATTATTAGTAATAAAGTACTGTTGGATATCCCCCATGAGCCGCAGGGCAAAGGGCACGGAAAAGATACAGGAATTCTGTCCCTGATCCTCTTTGAGAATATCGGCTTGGACTGTGCCGCGCACCGTAGCCAAAACCGTCTTGCGGATCTGCTCCTGTTCCTGCGGTTCAGCGTCATGGCCGTGTTCCGCCTTGAATTTTTCCAACTGTTGATCAATAGCGGTATTAAAAAAGAAGGCCAGCAGTATCGGGGCCGGCCCGTTTACCGTCATGGAGACGCTGGTGTTGGGGGCGCACAGATCAAAGCCCTGGTACAGCTTCTTCATATCGTCCAGGGTGCAGATGCTGACCCCGGCTTCGCCGATTTTCCCGAAAATATCCGGTTCTTCAGCAGGGTCTTCGCCGTACAGGGTGAGGGAATCGAAGGCGGTGCTCAGGCGCTTGGCGGCATCGTCCCTGGTCAGGTAGTGGAAGCGGGCATTGGTCCGCTCCGGCGGGCCTTCGCCGGCGAACTGCCGCTTGGGGTCTTCCCCTTCCCGGCGGAAGGGGAAAACCCCGGCGGTGTAAGGGAAATAGCCGGGCAGATGCTCTTTCCTGAGCCACTTCAAGGTTTCCGCCCGGCAGTCGAAAGCCGGGAGGGCGATCTTGGGAATCTTGAGGCCGGACAAGGATTCGCTGTACAGCGGTGTCCTGGTCTCCTTATCCCTGATTTTTACGGTAAACTCCTCGCCGGAGTATTGCTTCCTGGTATGGTCCCAGGCTGCCAGGAGACCGGCAATCTCCGGGTCGATCATTTTCTCCAGGTCGGCGGCGCGGTCGGCCAGATGCGGATCAAATTCCTGCATAACGGTCTGAACTGCCTCCAGTTTTTTCAGCAGCCGGGCGGCCTTCCTGGTTTTGTCGTGATAGGCGCGGATGGTGCAGGCGATTTCGCTCAAATACTGCTGCCGCGAGGTGGGCAGGATGGCGGATTTCGACGATTCCTGCAGCGAATAGCTCTCTTCCGGGGGCAGCGGCCAATCTATGGCGGCCTTTTCCTTTAAGGCCGACAGGACCCTGGCAAAAAAGACGTTGAGGCCAGGGTCTTGAAAATTGCTGGCCACGGTGCCGATGATGGGGAGGGCCTCGTCCGGCGTCCCGAAGATGTTATGGTTGCGCCGGTATTGCTTGCGGACTTCCCGCAGGGCGTCCAAAGAATTCTTATGATCGAATTTGTTGATGGCAATGAGATCGGCAAAATCGAGCATGTCGATTTTTTCCAGTTGTGAAGGGGCCCCGAAGTCGGCGGTCATCACATAGACGGCCAAGTCAACGTGGCTGGTGATGGAGACGTCGCCCTGTCCGATGCCGGGGGTCTCGACGATGATCAGGTCAAACCCTGCGGCTTTGAGAATATTGATGGCGTCGTTGAGGGCGCTCGACAGGGCGCCGGCCGATTCCCGGGTGGCGAGCGACCGCATAAAGATCCGGTCAGAGCTGACGAAGTTCATACGGATGCGATCGCCCAACAGGGCGCCGCCGGTTTTCTTCCTGGTGGGATCGATGGCCAGGACCGCCAGGGTCTTGTCCGGGTAGTGAGTCATAACCCGGCGGATAAACTCGTCTTCCAGGGAACTCTTCCCGGAACCGCCGGTGCCGGTGATGCCGATCACTGCGGATTGCCGCGCCGGGGTCGGCATTGCCTCCCTGATGGGGGCGAAGGCATGGCCATTCTCCTGGCAAGTATTCTCTGCCAGGGTGATGAGCCGGGCCACGATGCCGGTATGTTGCCGGCGCACCTGTTCCTGCCAGTCCTGGGGCAGCTCGGGGAATTGCACGGCTGCGGCCTTCTTCATCATGTCCTGGATGATGCCCAGGAGCCCCAGTTTCTGGCCGTCTTCCGGGGAATAAATCCGGGTAATGCCATAGTCTTCGAGTTCGCGAATTTCCTCGGGAACGATAACACCGCCGCCCCCGCCGAAGATCTTGATGAAGCCGGCCTCGTTTTCTTCCAACAAGTCCTTGACATATTTAAAGAATTCTATATGCCCGCCTTGATAGGAACTGACGGCGATCCCCTGCACCCCCTCCTGGATGGCCGCTGAGACAATCTCTCTGGCGGAGCGGCCATGTCCCAGATGGATGACCTCGGCGCCGGCCTGCTGCAGCAGGCGGCGAAAGACATTAATGGCGGCGTCATGGCCGTCAAAAAGCGTGGTGGCGGTGACAAAACGAACTTTGGGTTGAATTTGTGTATTATTCTTCATTGCCCCGACCATTATGAAATAGTTCCTTACCCCCGGGCGGTTGAGCCCGCAGCAGGCACACTGCCCCTGGGAAGGATGATAGCCAAAAATTTCCTCAGAAGTCAACGTGTCCAGCCGCAACGTCCTGTATCTCCTGGATCCGGCCAGAGGTTGCCTGATCGCCGTCATCACCGGTCTGTGTTTCTCACTGCACAGGGCAGGCCCTGCCCCGGAGAGGGGGTTTTTCCTTGACAGTGAGAAGGAATTGCTATACTTTTTGAGCATAATTCGGGTGCCCTTCGGGGCATAATAGGGAAGCCGGTGAGAGACCGGCGCGGTCCCGCCGCTGTAACCGGGGACGACACCTGCACTGGCCACTTTTCCGCCTGAGCGGGGGGGGAAGGCGCAGGCATTAGGACGATCCGGAAGCCAGAAGACCTGCCCGGATGTATCTGATTCTTGCGAGAGACGAGCGGATCAGATGAGGACGCTCTGGACAAGCGGCCTCTTTAAGATTAAGGACGAAGAAGCTGGGTATATCCTTAAGTCCATCGGGACTTAAGGATTTTTTTTGGGAGCAACACCCCGGGACAGGAACGCGACCAGGGAAAAACCAGGAAATTCAGTTGGTTATCCCTGATGCGACCCCGCCCCGCGGTAAGCGGTCTTAAGCTTCTCTCATCATTATTCTTATGTGGAGGTGCCGCATGCATATTATGGAAGGGTTTTTACCGGCCAGCCATTGCGTGGGCTGGGGTCTGGCGTCCTTGCCTTTCGTGGGCTATGGCGTGCGCGTCGTTCAGAAGATCATCAGGGAAAAGCCGCAGCAGCGCATGCTGCTGGGGGTGGCTACGGCCTTCACCTTTGTGCTGTCCGCCCTAAAGATGCCCTCGGTTACCGGCAGTTGTTCTCACCCCACCGGCACGGGCCTGGGGGCGATTCTCTTCGGCCCGGTGGTCATGGCGCCCATCGGCTTGGTGGTGCTCTTCTTTCAGGCCCTGTTGCTGGCCCACGGCGGCCTTACCACCCTGGGGGCCAACGTGTTTTCCATGGCCATCGTGGGACCTTTTGCCGCGTACGGCATTTTCCGCCTGTCCGAGAATCTGGGGCTGTCCTTCGGCGTGTCGGTCTTTCTGGCTGCAGCCCTGGCTGATCTCATGACCTATGTAACGACCTCGATCCAGTTGGCGCTGGCCTTCCCCGACCCGGTGGGCGGTTTTTGGGGCTCTTTTGCCAAGTTTGCCGGCATCTTCGCCATCACCCAGATCCCCCTGGCCATCAGTGAGGGTCTCTTGACCGTGGTCGTCTTTAATGCCTTGAAAAAGTTCAATTATCAGGAGCTCCGGGAGATGAAGGTCATGCAGGGCCAGGAGGGGCGGGCCCAGGAGGTGCGGGCATGAAAAGGTATCAGAATCTCCTCTTGCTGGCGGCTGTGGTCGTGCTGGTGGTCCTGCCCCTGATGCTCGTCCAGAAACCGGAGCCGGCACCGGGGCAGAAAGAGGTGGAGATTTTTACCGGGGCCGACGACCAGGCCAAAAACCTGGTGAGCCAGATCCAGCCGAATTATAAGCCCTGGTTTGAGCCGCTGTTGGAGCCGCCCAGCGATGAAATCGCCTCCCTGCTGTTCTCGCTCCAGGCCGCCCTGGGCGCCGGCTTTCTCGGCTACTGGCTGGGAAGTTCCGTCACCAAGGCCAAAGCAAAGCGGATGTCGTGATGCATGAGCAGTGGGCCTACAGCAACCGCTGGCGCTGGATTCACCCCGGCGCCAAGGGCTTGTTGACGCTGTGCGCCCTGGTCAGCGCCTTCGTGTCCACCAATCCCTGGTTTCTCATCACGGCGGCGGTGCTCCTGGCCGTACTCACCGTTTGGGGCGCGGGTATCCCGTTGGGTCAATACCTGCGGGTGTTTCTGCCGCCGCTGGGTTTCCTGGCCACCGGCGGGGTCATGATCGCGTTGTCCGTGCAATGGCCCGGCGGTGGTCAGCACTTCGCCCTCCGCCTGGACCCGTCCCAACTGCCGCAAGTGGCTGTCCTCGTCGGGCGTTCCCTTGCCTGCCTGGCGGCCCTGTTGTTGCTGGCCCTCACCACCCCCATGACCGATCTCATCTTCCTGTTGCGCCGTCTCAAGGTGCCGGCAGAGATCCTGGATCTCATGACGGTGGGCTACCGCTCCGTCTTCGTTTTTCTGGAGGCGGTTCATGACATTACCACGGCCCAGGCGGCCCGCCTGGGCTATGCCACGGCCAGGACGGCGATGCGCTCCCTGGGCAGCCTCATTGCCGTCCTGACCGTGCAGGTCTGGCAGCGCTCCCTGGCCCTGGACCAGGCGGCCCTGGCCCGGGCCAATGACGGCCCCCTGTTTTTCCTGGAAAATGAGTATGCCGACAGTCGGCGCAGCTTTGCCGTGGCCGCCGCGGCCGGCCTTTTGCTGCTGGTCCCGGCGGCGGTGCTTCGCGTAATCGGATGATGACCCAGCCCATTCTTGCACTTCAGGACGTGAGCTTTACCTATCCGGACGGCAGTCGGGGCCTGACGCATTGCACCCTGGAGGTGGCGCGGGGCAGCCGCACTGCCATCCTGGGCGATAACGGCGCCGGCAAAACCACCCTGTGCCTTCATCTCAACGGCATCCTGCGCCCCCAGTCCGGCCAGGTGTTATGGAATGGCAGCCCCCTGGACTACAGCCGCCGGGGCCTGAAACAATTGCGCTCCCGGGTCGGCCTGGTCTTCCAAAACCCCGATGCCCAATTGCTTTCCGCCAGTGTCCGGGAAGACGTCTCTTTTGGGCCCATGAATCTGGGATGGGATCACGGCATCATCCGGGAGCGGGTGGAAAAGTCTCTGGCCGCGGTGGGTTTGAGTGAGCTGGCCGAGAAACCGGTGCACAACCTCAGTTTCGGGCAGAAAAAACGGGTGTGTCTGGCGGGAGTCCTGGCCATGCAGCCGGAGGTGATCATCCTGGACGAGCCCTTTTCCAGCCTGGACGTGGGTATGCGCCGGGATCTCCACAGCATTTTGGAGAGTCTCTCGGCCGCAGGCATCACGGTGCTGATTTGCAGCCACGACCTGGACTTCGCTTATGAGTGGGCGGACCGCTGGCACATTATCGAGGCAGGGCAATTGGCCGCCAGTTACGGGATGGCTGAGGTGCCGCAGGTCTTCACACATCTGACTGCACTGGGTCTGGGCATTCCCAAGGTGGCTGAACTGTATCAGGAGCTGGTGAACGCCGAGGTCCTTCCGCCTTTTACCGCTTCACCCCGGAGCCATGCCGACCTGTTGCTCCTGATCCGCCAGCTCCGGAATGCGGTGCACCGAAACACGGGCAGGTCCCGGTAAAACATGTTCCTCAGAGGAGAAAATTTCTTAAGCCTGTCGGGGAAACAGGGGAGAAGCGCATTTCGCAGGGGAAACGCCCATGACTCTTGAAGGAACGGCCAGCCTCCCGGGAGCCGACCTGGCGGGGCAACGCCGGGGGAGAATAAGGTGCCGGGCCGTCCCAGTTAAAATGATCCCTTCCGGGGCCATCTTTGTTACAATAATTTCTGCTTCAGGTTCTAACCGACTGTGGAAAGATGCTTGTTATTTGTCGTCCTGAATGACATGAAAGAGATTAACCACTGGAAAATACGAAATTAATCGCTTCGCTCAGCATGACAAGGTTGCTCTTTTGGTGGTTTTTCACCAGCCTGCTAACTTAAGCTTCAATGATGAGGCCCTCCGCCGGGGGCGTATCGATGCTGAACCCGCAGCAGGAACCGGCCAGACAGCTTACATTTCCAGAGAAACCAGAGCATGCAGATACCCATCGTTTTGACTGCGTTTGGAACCACCTCCAGCGCCCTCAAGACCTATGATTTTATGGATCAAATCATTAAGGCGGAATTTCCCGGCCACGAAATTGCTTGGGCGTTTTCCTCCCGCATGGTCAGGGACCGCCTCAAGGACCAGAAAAAGAGAGAGGCCAGCCACCCTCACGAAGTCCTGCAGGTTTTAGCCGATAAGGGGCATGTCTGGGCGGTGGTGCAATCCATGCACCTTTTGGCCGGGCACGAGTTTTACCGGATGCTGGAGGAGGTGAGCCCTCTCTCCATCCGCACCAGCATCGGCTTGCCGCTGTTGACTTCATACGAGGATTACCACGCCTTGGCGCAGGCCCTGGGGCTTGACCGGCTGTCGGAAGGCGAAGCCGCGGTCCTGGTGGGTCATGGCACCGATCATCCGTCCTGGTCAACATATCCTGCTTTGGAAAATATTCTGCGGGAGGTTTACGGGCAGGGAATCTATGTAGGAGTGGTGGAAGGATGCCCTTCACGACAGCAGGTGATGAAGGCGGTGGTCAGAACGGGTGTGAAAAAGGTGAGGCTGATCCCGTTGATGCTGGTCGCGGGGGTGCATTTTATCGAGGACCTCTGCGGTGACGAGGATTCCTGGAAGGCCGCGTTCGAGGACGCAGGCCTTGAGGTGGACGTCGAACCGGAAGGTATCGGTACGAAAAGGGAAGTCGTCCAGATTTTTATCAATCATATCCGGGAGGCTTTGGACATCATCCCGGGATCGGCAGCCGCGCCACAAAAAACTGAGTAATACCAGGTTACGTAGCTAAGTACCATTCATCTCTGCGTCTCCGCGGTGTTTTTTTTAGCGCAGAGACGCAGAAAACGCTGAGAGACGGACGGGACCTGACAGGAAGGCCCCTCCTTGCGGGAGAAAAAACACCGTGAAAGGCCTGGTGGTGGCGGGAACTCAGAGCGGGGTGGGGAAAACTACCCTGACCCTGGGGCTCATGTCCGCCTGGCGAAGGCTCGGGGTTAAGGTACAGCCCTTCAAGGTGGGTCCCGACTTCATTGATCCCGGCCATCACGGCCGGGCTGCGGGCCGGGCCTCACATAATCTCGATGGCTGGATGCTGCCCCAGGAGGAAAATCTCCGCATTTTCCGCCAGCACACCGAGACCGCGGATCTGGCCGTGGTGGAAGGGGTGATGGGACTCTTCGACGGGTATGACGGCAAAACCGAGGCCGGCTCCACCGCCCAGATGGCCAAGTGGCTGGGACTGCCGGTGCTTCTCGTTGTGGATGCCCGCGCCATGGCCCGGAGCGCCGCCGCCCTGGTGCATGGTTTTGCCACCTTCGACCCCGATCTTGCCCTGGCCGGGGTAGTCTTCAACCGGGTGGCCGGTCCTTCGCACCTCAGCTACCTGACCGAGGCCATGGAACTGGTGCCGCAGGTCAGGTTTTTCGGGGGGGTCCCCCGGGAGAACAGCCTTGCCATTCCCGAGCGGCACCTGGGCCTGGCCACCGCCGAGGATCATCCCCTGGATGAAGGGTATTTGGAAGGTTTGGCCGACTTGGTGACCAGGCACCTTGATCTTGCAGGCCTCTGGCAGGCCTTGCCGCAGGTGAAGCGGCCGCAGGTGGCCGGACCCTGCCGCGATAAGGCCCGGCAAGTATGTTTGGGAGTGGCCCGGGACCAGGCCTTTTGCTTTTACTACTCCGAGAACCTGGAGTGGCTGCGGCAGTATGGCGCTGAACTGGTGGAGTTTTCCCCCCTGACCGACACCCGGTTGCCCCCTGGTCTCGATGGCCTTTATCTGGGGGGCGGCTATCCCGAGCTTTATGCCGGCCGCCTGGCGGCTAACACAAGGCTCAAGGACGACCTGAAAAAGCAAGCTGAGGCCGGTCTCCCCATATATGCCGAGTGCGGCGGTCTTATGTATCTGAGCACAGAAATCCAGGATCTGTCAGGGGAGCGGCATGACATGGTGGGGGCGGTGCCCGTGAAGGTCCGCATGTTGCCGCGTCTCAAGGCCTTGGGCTATCGGGAAGTGACGCTCACGGCCGACTGCCTGCTGGGTCCGGCAGGAACTCGCGTCCGCGGGCATGAATTTCATTACTCCGAGATAATCGAGGAGCCGGCGGGACTGACAAAGCTGTATCAGCTCACCCCCAGACGCGGCGGCAACCCTGCGCCGGAAGGCTACTGTGTCGGCCAGGTGTTGGCCAGTTACGTCCATCTGCACTTCGGCAGCAACCCTGAGGTGGCCCGGCATTTTGTGGCCTGCTGCAGAACAGTTAAGGAGAACCGATGAATTGGCGATCCCTTCGCCCCCATGAGATTGAGCTGGAGAGTTTTCGCCGCATCGAGGCCCAGGTGGGGTCCCATGATTTATCCCCCGCCAAGTGGGCGGTGGTGCGGCGCATGATCCATACCACCGGCGACTTCGAGTATCTGGACAATGTCCGCTTCCACCCCCAGGCCATTGCTGCGGGCCTCGCGGCCCTGAGACAGGGCCGCCCGGTGGTTACCGACACCCGCATGCTCGAGTCCGGGGTCGGCACCGGGCGCCTGTCAAGCCTGGGAGTGGAGATTATTTGTCTCATGGATGATCCGGCCGTGGCCCAGGAGGCTAAAAACCGGGGGTTGACTCGGGCGGCGGTGGCCATGGAGCGCACCCTGCCCCGGGCCGCGGGAGGGATTGTGGCCATCGGCAATGCCCCCACGGCGCTGCTCAGGCTTCTTGATCTTCTGGCCGCCGGTGTCTCGCCTCCGGCCTTGATTGTGGGGGTGCCGGTGGGCTTTGTCAATGCGGCGGAAGCCAAGGAGGCCCTGGCCCGCCAGGATATTCCTTTTATCACCTCCCTCGGCAATAAAGGCGGCTCGACGGTGGCTGCCAGCATCATCAATGCCCTGGCCATTATGGCCCTGGCGGAGCAACCCGTGTGACCAAAACTAAAGGAACTCTCTATGGAATCGGGGTGGGGCCCGGAGATCCCGAGTTAATCACTCTGAAGGCCCTCAAGGTTCTGGAAAAAAGGCCGCATATTTTTGCCGCCGCGTCCAGCAAGAACACCTATAGCCTGGCCCTGGACATCATCCACTCACACCTCGATGGCGCTTCGGTGGAGCAACTCCCCTTTCCCATGACCAGGGACCCGGAAGTCCTTCAGGAGGCCTGGGAAAAATGCGCCCGGCGGGTTTTGGCAGTCCTTGACCAGGGGGCGGACGCCGCTTTTATCACCCTGGGGGACCCGCTGACGTTCTCCACCTTCGGCTATCTCCTGAAAACTATCAAGGGCCTGGATCCGACGGTTAAGGTTGTCACCATCCCCGGCATTACCTCCTACCATGCCGCCGCCGCCCTCACCCAGACGCCCTTGGGCGAAGGGGAGGAGTCGTTCCTGGTGGTCTCGGGGGCTATGGGGGCTGCCAAGCTCCGGGAGGCAGTCGACCAAACCGACACCGTGGTGCTGCTCAAGACCTACCGCCACGCCGACGATATCCTGGATGCCCTCGAGGAGCTGGGCCTCACCGACCGGGCCGTTCTGGTCAGCCGCTGCGGTCTGGACGGCGAAACCGTGGTGCAGGAGGTGGCCAGTCTCAGGGGCTGTCCCGTGCCTTACCTTTCCCTGATTATGGTCAGAAAGAAAGGGTAGGGGGTTTCAAAAAAGATTCAAAGTGTTATGGCAGTGAGCAGGCATACTATCGGGACCTTGGGGAATGAGCCGGACCAGTCTGAGAATGACGGCCCGGTTCGCCTTCCTGGTCCTCGCAAGACCCTCAGGGTGGGGTTCTCCACGGGGTCGGCGGCGACTGCCGCTGCCCAGGGGGCCCTGCGCCAACTCCTGGGCCTGCCCGGCGGGGAAACGGTGGAGGTGAGCCTTCCCGGGGGCGAGAGCTTGACCATTCCCTTGCTTAGTCACGGCAGGAGCGGCTCCCGGGGGGAGGCCCTCGTAGTCAAGGACGCAGGGGATGACCCGGACGCCACCCATGGGGCCCGAATCGGTGCCCGGGTGGGGTTTGCCGGAGAGGGGTCCCAGGAAACGCTGATCCTGCGCGGCGGCGAAGGAGTGGGGCGGGTGACCAAGCCCGGGTTGCCGGTGGCCGTGGGTGAGCCGGCCATCAACCCGGTGCCCCGGCGCATGTTGCAAAAGAATCTCGCCGCCCTGTGGCAGGAGTCCGGCCTGGACCGCCCCCTGCAGGTGGAAGTGGAAATTTTCGTACCCGATGGCGTTGAGATCGCCCGGCACACCCTCAATCCCCGGCTGGGCATCCTGGGGGGCATCTCGATTCTGGGCACCACCGGCTTGGTCCGCCCTTTTTCCCATGACGCCTACCGGGCGACCATCGTCAGCGCCCTCAAGGTGGCGCGGGCTGTAGGGCTCGCCAGCGCGGTGCTCACCACGGGGGGGAAAAGCGAGGAGTATCTCCGGGACATTCTCCCCCGCCGGCCGGAAGAATCCTTTGTGCAGATGGGGGATTATGTGCGCTTTGCGCTCAGGGCCGCAATCAACCTGGGATTCACCCGCCTTACCGTAGGGGCCTTTTTCGGCAAGGCCGTGAAAATTGCCCAGGGCTTCGGCCACACTCATGCTTCCCGGGGGTTGGCCAACTTTAGGGAACTGGCCCGCTGGATTTATGAAATAACCGGGAACCCGGACCTGGCCCAGGCGGTGGCCCGGGCCAATACCGCCCGCGAAGTTTTGGAAAATCTCCCGGCGGCCAGTTTACCGGCGGTGATCGGGGAGGTGGGCAGGCGGATGCTGGCGGCTCTCAGGGACCATGTCGGCCCCACCCCTGAATTGGCCGCAGTGATCATGGACTTTAACGGCACTCCTCTTTTCTGGGGCGGTGAGGTGGAGGGGGCGCAGTGATTCCCGTTCAGGTGGTGGGGCTGGGGATGTCGCCGGCCGACCTGACGCCGGCGGCCCTTGACATCATCCAGGACGCCCAGGTGCTGGTGGGAGGCAGGCGACTGCTGGCCTTTTTCCCTGAACATGCCGCCGAGAAGCTCATCCTGGGGAGGGACCCGGAAAGCACCATCGGCAGATTGCCGGAACTGGCCCGGGACCGGCGCGTGGTGGTGCTGGCCTCGGGTGACCCCAATTTTTTTGGCATCGCCCCTCTGGTGGTGCGGATGGTAGGGCCCGAGAACGTAGTTATTCACCCGAATCTGACCGCGGTCCAGGCGGCTGCGGCCCGTCTCAAGGTGCCCTGGCACGAGGCCCGGGTGGTGAGCCTCCACGGCCGCGGTTGGGAAGCCCTGGAAGCCGTGCTTGACGGGACCGGACTGGTGTTCATTTATACCGACCCGGTGCACACGCCGGGGGCCATTGCCCGGCGATTGCTGGACCGGGGCCATACCCGGGCCCGGCTCTGCGTCCTGGAGGACCTGGGCGCAATCGGTGAGAGTCTTACCTGGCTCACCCTGGATGAGGCCGCGAACCTGGCTTTTTCGCCTCTGAATATCGTCATGTTGGACCTGGCCGCGGTTCAGAAGGATTTATCCAAAGCAGTTTCGGGCCTGCGCCTGGGCCTGTCGGAGGAAGCTTTTTCCCCGGAGCGGGGCTTGATCACCAAGGCCGAGGTCCGGGCCGTGGTTCTGGCCAAACTGTCGCTTTATCCCGGCCAGGTGCTCTGGGACGTGGGGGCGGGCAGCGGCTCTGTGGGGCTGGAAGCGAGTCTCCTTCTGGGTAACGGGCGCGTCCTGGCCGTGGAAAAAAATCCGGAACGGGCTGCGCAGATTTCTGCTAATCGGGACAAATTTGGAGTTTCCAACCTGGAGGTCATCTGTGGATCGGCTCCCCAATGTTTGGTGGATTTGCCTCCTCCTGACCGGGTATTTATCGGCGGCGGAGGGAAAATCATGGCAGACATTCTCCGGGCCGCCCTGAGACGGCTTCGGCCGCAAGGCTTGGTGGCCGTCACCGCCGCGCTTCTGGAAACCCTTGAGGAGGCTCGTCAGATCCTGCTTCGGGAGAACTGGTCGGTGGACGTTGTCCAACTCCAGGTCAGCCGGGCCCTGCCCCTGTCGGACGGAAGTTATTTGAAGGCCTTCAATCCGGTGTGGATTATCACCGGCCAGGCGCAGGCGAAATAATGGCGGCATTGGAGCCGCTTTCGAAAGCTAGCCGCAGGCGTTAGCCTGCGTTTGCACAGGCGTTAGAGCCTGTGCCGCCAGGGTTGATTAATGATCGGGGAACGTCCCGGAAGTGAGAGAAATTTAGCAGGAGGCCTGGTAGGTTCGGGATAGATCACGCTTCGTTGAACCGAACCGAAAACCACCAAATATGACAGACTTACACCCCATACTGTTTGTCGGCGCCGGTCCCGGCGACCCGGAGCTCATTACGGTGAAAGGCATGAAGGCCCTGGCGCAGGCGGATGTGCTCCTCTATGCCGGCTCGCTGGTGTCCCCGGCGGTGCTCACCTGGGCGCCTCCGGAGGCGGAACTGGTGGATACCGCAGCTCTGGCCCTGGAAGAGATCATCGCCCGCCTTCTCGAGGCGCACCGGGCCGGCAAGCGGGTGGTGCGGGTGCATTCCGGGGACACCAGCCTCTACAGCGCCATCCAGGAGCAGGTGGAGGTCCTGGAGCAGGAGGGCATCCCTTTTCAGGTGATCCCCGGGGTCACGGCCGCGGCTGCGGCCGCTGCGGCCTTGGGCCAGGAACTCACCTTGCCGGAAGTGACCCAGACGGTTATTCTCACCCGGGCGGCGGGGCGTACCCCCGTGCCCGAGGGGGAAAACCTGCGGTCTCTGGCGGAACACGGCGCCACCCTGGTGATTTATCTCAGCACCGGGCTGCTGTCCCGGGTGGCGGCGGAACTGGCCGAAGTTTACGGCCCGGACGCCCCGGTGGTGGTGGCCTACCGCGTAAGCTGGCCGGAAGAGCACTTCATCCGGGGAACGTTGGCGAATATAGCGGTTCAGGTCCGGGAAGCCGGCATCAGCCGCCAGGCCGTAATCATCGTGGGGCCGGCCCTGGCCGTCCGGGAAGGACGCCTCAAGGCCAAATCCCGGCTGTATGACCGAACTTTTACCCATGGTTGGCGGGATGCAGCCGATTAAAGTAGTGGCCCTGACACCGGCGGGGGCTGGTGTAGCCCGGCGTCTCTGTGAGGTTCTGGACGGGGCGGAATGCTGGCTCCCGGCCTCCAGGGCGGAACCGGGAGCACACACCTTTGACCGGCTGGACGGGGTCTTCGCCGAGGCCTTCGCCCGAGGGCACAGCCTGGTGACTATCATGGCTGCCGGCATCGTGGTGCGAAAGCTGGCTCCGCTGCTGCAGAGCAAGGACCGGGACCCCGCGGTGGTGGTGGTGGACGAGGATGGCCGGTTCGCCATCAGCCTCCTTTCCGGCCACCTGGGGGGCGCCAATGGTTTGGCCCGCCGGGTAGCCGCGGCCTTGGGCGGCACCCCGGTGATCACCACGGCCACGGATGTCCAGGGGCTTCCCGCCTTGGATGTTCTGGCCGCCCAGGCGGGGTTGGTCATTGAAAATCTGACCGGGGTAAAAGAGGTGTCCATGGCCCTGTTAGCCGGCCAACCCGTGAGTCTGGTGGACCCGGATGGGTTCCTGACTGGGGCACTGGAAGCATATCTTCATCTCTTTCACCGGGAAGACGATCTGGATAAGGCCCTGGCCGCAGACCTGAGGAGTGCGGTGTATGTGGGTTATGAAGAGCGACCCTGGCCGCTGGGGTGGCTGCGGCTGCGCCCCCGGGTGCTCATCGCCGGGATGGGCTGCCACAAGGGTACCCCGGCCGGGGAATTACTGGAATTTCTTCAGGAAATCTTTCGGCAGGCCGGGCTTTCGCTCCTGGCCCTCCAGGCGTTGGCCACCATCGCCGCCAAAAAAGACGAGCCTGGGCTCAGGGAGGCGGCCCGCCGCCTGAATGTGGAATTGCTATGGTTTACCGCAGAGGAATTGGCAAAGGTGCCGGTGCCGACCCCGTCAGCACAGGCGGCCCGACACGTGGGGGCGAAGAGCGTCAGCGAGGCCGCGGCCCTGAAGGCGGCCCGGGGGAAACTGCTGGTTCCCAAGCGCAAAGGCGCCAACGCCACGGTGGCGGTGGCCCGGGCCGCCTCGCCATTGTGAGCCTGGGCCCCGGTTCAACAGAATATCTGGCCCCCAAGGCCCGAACGGCACTCACAGAATCCCAGGTGGTGGTGGGGTATCAGATGTATGTGGACCTGATAGCCGACCTCCTCAGTCACCAGGAAGTGGTGGCCACGGGGATGAAGGCCGAGGTGAACCGCTGCCAGGCGGCCATCGACCGGGTCAGGGCCGGCCAGAACGTGGCCCTGGTGTCCAGCGGGGATGCAGGCATTTACGGCATGGCCGGCCTGGTCCTGGAAGTGTGCGCCGCCCAGGGACTCAGGGTCGGCCCGCCGGACGCCGGCCGCGAGGTGGACCTGCGCCTGGAAGTGATCCCCGGGATTCCGGCCCTGGCCGCAGGCGCGGCGCTGTTGGGGGCTCCTTTGATGCACGACTTTGCCTCCATCTCCCTAAGCGACCTGCTCACCCCCTGGGAAGTCATTCAGCGGCGGGTGGCAGCGGCCGCCCAGGGCGATTTTGTCATGGTTCTCTATAACCCCAAGAGCAAGAAAAGGGATTGGCAACTAGGGGCTGTAGTGGAAGTGCTCCTGAAACATCGCCGGCCCCAGACTCCGGTGGGCCTGGTGAGCCGGGCCGGGCGAGCCGGCGAAAAAGTGGTGATTACTACCCTGGAAAACCTGACGGACCAGGAAGTGGATATGCAGACCATCATTCTGGTGGGCAATTCGCAAACGTTCCGGTACGGCGATTATATGATCACTCCCCGGGGCTATCTGGCCAAATACCAGGTGGCAGGTCAGGAAAAGCCACCCCGTTTGTTTACCGGCCCGGAGGAGTAAATACCAAACGGGATGGCCATACCATCAAGTGCCGCGCCCCATGTATGTCGATAAACCTCACCCAATCTGGGCAACTCAGGTAAGAATGCCTGCAAATCCCCCTCAATCCGTCTTTAGAAAAGGGGGACTTGATAAGGGATTCCGGCAAGTCCCCCCCTTTTTTCAAGGGGGGCTGGGAAGGATTTGTTTCCTCCTTGGTTTCCTCACAATCTTAGTTTGCCTGTATTCAACAACAAGTGGGAGTTCGAACTCTGAATATTAAGTACAGGCCCCTCATGATTCTCGGTTCCGGTTCGGATGTGGGCAAAAGCCTGGTGGCGGCGGGCCTGTGCCGCGTCTTTCGCCAGGAAGGCATCCGGGTGGCCCCCTTCAAGGCCCAGAACATGGCCTTGAACAGCTTTATCACCCCGGAAGGCGGCGAAATGGGCCGGGCTCAGGTAGTCCAGGCCATGGCGGCAGGGCTCGCGCCCCACGTGGACATGAACCCCATCCTGCTCAAGCCTACCTCCCAGGTGGGTTCCCAGGTGATTGTGCACGGCAAGGTTTACGGCAACTTCCCCGCCCGGGATTACTACCGGGAAAAGCCCAGGCTAATCCGCAAAGTGATGGAGAGCTACCGGCGTCTCTCCCAGGCCTACGAGTTGGTCGTCCTGGAAGGGGCCGGCAGCGCCGTGGAGTTGAACCTCAAGAAAAACGACCTGGTAAATTTCGCCATGGCCCGGCGGGCCGGGGCGGCAGTGCTGCTGGTGGCGGATATCGACCGGGGCGGGGTCTTCGCGGCCACCATCGGCTCCTATCAGTTGCTCACTGCGGCCGAACGCCGCTTGCTGGCCGGTTTTATCATCAACAAGTTCCGGGGGGATCCCGAGCTTTTCCGGGACGGGGTGGATATCATCGAGAAGCGCACCCGGCGTCCTGTCCTGGGGATTCTGCCCTATCTGACGGACTTGGCCCTGCCGGAAGAAGACAGCGTGGCCCTCGGGCGCAAAATTGGCGGATTCTGCCAGCCCCAGGCCAATGGCTTAAAGATCGGTGTGCTCCGGCTGCCTCATATTTCCAACTACACCGACTTCGATCCCCTGGAGCATGAAGCCGGTGTTTCGTTGCGCTACCTCGACCACAACAACGACCTTTCCGATGTGGATCTTCTGATTCTGCCGGGTACCAAAAATACTATCAATGACCTCCGGTACCTGAAGGAGACCGGGCTTGCCGGGCGGATTCAGGATTATGCCCAAAACCGCGGGCGGCTGCTGGGAATTTGCGGCGGCTACCAGATGCTGGGGCTGGAGGTGCGGGATCCGCTGGGGGTGGAAGGACCGCCTCGGGTTGAGGCCGGGTTGGGGCTCCTGCCCATGGTAACCACCATGGCTGGCGAAAAAACCACCACCCAGGTGCGGGCGAAAGCCCTGCCGGCCTTGGGCGGGACTGGGAATGAGAGCCTGGCAGCCTATGAGATCCACATGGGGGAGACAGAGGCCAGGGGGCCCGGCAGTCCGGCTTTTGCCATCTTTGAGCGCCACGGCAGCGGGGTCGATGTGGCGGACGGCTGGGTCAGTCCGGACGGCCGCGTCATCGGCACCTATCTCCACGGTTTGTTTGAAAACGATGCCTTTCGTCGGCGTTTTCTGAACGTCCTGGCCCCGACAGCGGATTTCCCGGCTTCCGCCCCTCTGTCTTTCCGGGATTTTCTGGAGACCCAACTCGATAAGCTGGCCGCAGAATTGCGAAAGCGCCTCAATATTTCCCTGCTGAAGGACCTGATTTGCTCATGAAACCGGATTCAGTTAACGGCACGCCGCCCCACGGCGGTGATGTCTATCACCTGGCCCGCAGTCTTGGGGTCAGGCTGGAAGATCTTCTTGATTTCTCAGCCAACATCAATCCCCTGGGCTATCCCGCCGGTGTTCCTGCCGCGGTGCAGGCTGCCCTGGCCAACCTGGTTCATTATCCGGACCGCCGCTGCTTTGAACTCCGGGGTGACCTGGCGGCCTATCACGGCTGTTCCAGCGACGAGATTCTGGTGGGGAACGGCTCCACTGAGCTTATCTATCTGGTGGTCCGGGCCTTGCAGCCGGCCCGGGCTCTCATCGTCGCGCCGGCCTTCAGCGAATACCAGGAGGCCCTAAAAGCCGCGTCGGTTCCTTTTGCCTTTCACCTCACCTCGGAGGCCGATCTTTTCAGCCTGGAGCAGTTGCCGGAAGCCCCGGGAACAGAACTGGTCTTTTTGGCCAATCCCGCCAGCCCCAGCGGCGCTTTACTGTCTCCTGAGCGTCTGCTTCCCTGGCTGGAGGCCTGGGACGCGGCCGGCACGTATGTGGCCCTGGATGAGGCCTTTATCGACTTTGCGGAGGAGGCTTCCCTCAAAACCAGCCTGAAGCGGTTCCCCCGCCTCATTATTATGCGCTCCTTCACCAAGTTTTTCGCCATCCCCGGTCTGCGCCTGGGGTATCTCCTGGCGGCCCCGGAACTGGTCGAGAGCTTTGCGGCCATGCAGGAGCCCTGGTCGGTGAGCAGCCTGGCTCAGGCGGTGGGGCGGGCCTGCCTCCAGGACCGGGACTATATGACCCGCAGCCGGGCCCTGGTGAGGGAAGAGCGCCAACATCTTTTTCAGGGATTGCAAGCCCTGCCGGGGGTGACGGCCTTTCCCGGCCAGGCCAATTACCTGTTGGCCAAGCTCACCCTTCCCGGCTGGACCGCAAGAACCCTCCGGGAACGGCTCCTGCCCCGGGGCATTATCATCCGGGACGCCAGCAACTTTCAGGGTCTGGATGAACGCTATTTCCGGGTGGCGGTGCGCCGCCGGGAGGACAACGACCGTCTCCTGGCCGCCCTGGACGCCTGCCTGGGACGGGACTGACCGGTGCGCCTGGCCTTTCCTTTCCTGATCGGCTATCTCCTGGATCTGTGTCTGGGGGACCCCGCCGGCTGGCCCCACCCGGTGAGATGGCTTGGTCGCCTCATTATTTTCTGGGAAACACGCCTGTATCAACCTCGGGTATTAGCCGGGCTTGTTTTCTGGCTGGCGGTGGCCGGGACCTCTCTGGCGGTGGTCCTGGCGGCGCTGGTCCTGGCCAGCGGCCTGGGGCAGATGGCACAGGCAACGGTGGCCGCCTATCTGGTCTATGCCGGATTGGCCACCCGCAGCCTGCACCGGGAATGTCACAAAGTGGAAGAAGCCTTGGCGCGGGGAAATCTGCCAGAGGCCCGGAAGAATTTAGCCATGATCGTGGGGCGGGAGACGGCGCATCTGGACGAGGACGACATCCGGCGGGCTACCCTGGAAACCCTGGCGGAAAATCTCAGCGATGGCGTCATCGCCCCCCTGTTTTATACCCTGCTGGCCGGCATCCCTGGCCTCGTCCTGTATAAAGCCGCCAACACCATGGACAGCATGGTGGGGTATAAAAATGAGCGCTACGAGCGCTTCGGCAAAGCAGCCGCCCGGCTGGACGATGCGCTGAACTTCCTGCCGGCCCGCATGACTGCCTGGTTGCTGTGCTTTGCGGCTGGGCCGGCGGGTCTGGACCGACCGCAGGCCGTGCGCATCCTGAACCGCGATGGCTACAAGGCAGCCAGCCCCAATGCCGGCCGGCCGGAAGCCGCGCTGGCCGGAGCCCTGGGGGTGCGCCTCGGCGGCCCCAGCGTCTATTTCGGCCGCCGGCTGGACAAGCCTTTTATCGGCGATCCCGGCCCGGCCTTAAGCTCACGCCACTACCGGCAGGCCCTGGTGCTGCTTTATAGCGTTTCAGCCCTCATGGCCGCCTGCACCTTTCTGATTCTGCTGATTTCGGGGGCCGGACTCGGGGGGCTGCTCGGCTTGGTGTAAGGCGGTTTTCGGTTTTCTTTCCCCCCCCTTTTAAAAAAGGGGACATGGGGTTATGTGGCATAAGACGCTCCGCCTATAACCTGCCCCTGCCGCTGATGAGAAAATTCAGGGAGCAGTAAGAATTTTTTTTACCACTCGATGCCCTCCCGGGCCTTTACTCCTGCCTGAAAATAATGCTTCACCGGATGCATCTCCGTCACCAGGTCCGCAAGTGCTATGATTTCCGGGGGCGCCTGGCGGCCGGTGAGGACGACTTCCACTTCGGGGGGACAAAGGCTGAGGGTCTCCAGAACTTCTGCCAGGGGGACCTGCCCATAGGCCAGGGCCGGGTTGATTTCATCCAGAATAACCAAATCATGTTGGCCGGCGCTGATAACCCGGCGGGCCAGGTCCCAGGCCGCCCTGATGATCTGCAGGTCCTTTGGCGTGGGAGAGCGCAGCTTTCCCAGCCCCGGCCGCCCGAAATAGCGCAGGGTCAAGTCCGGGGCCAGGCGGGCCGCAGTGCGGCTTTCTCCGGTTTCCCGCCCCTTTATGAACTGGATGATATAGACCTTAAGGCCCTGGCCGACCGCCCGCAACCCCAGCCCCAGGGCGCAGGTGGTCTTGCCTTTGCCGGCACCGGTATAGACCTGGATCAAACCCTTTCGAGAACCTTTCCTTACCCAAGGCAGAGTGGCGCAGGACTCTGCCCTTGCGCGGGGGCACACGCAGGTGCCCCGCGGTTTTTTGTCATTTGATTGCGCCCTGGTATTACGCCTGCACCCTCTCCTGCCTCAATGGGTCTCAGCCGTACCGCTCATCTCCCGATAAACCGGCAGGTAACGCATGCCGAAGTCGAAGATGAGGATGGCCTGGGCTATCAGCCCGATGGTCAGGATAATCTCGATGGCGGAGGGAAAATACCAGAAATCCCGGTAGCCGCCGTAACTGGTCAGGCTCACGTTGAAGCGGTTCAAGACCACCCCGAAGGCGGCCAGACCAGCGGCCCACAAAAGTCCTTTGGCGGAATTGCGGACCTCCGGCACATACAGCAAGAGGGCAGGCAGCGCCACGCACACGAGAAGTTCCACATAAAAGAGCACGTGCGGCCAGTCCAGCCCCAGGACGGAAACCTGCCGGGCATAGAGATCAGTGACCTTCATGGCGAAATAAATCACCAGGGTTAAACCCAGCCCTTTGCCCAAACTGGAGATGATCTCCATTTCAGGCTTTCTGCCATAAGCCTTGGCGCTCAGGATGCTTTCGATGATGACCATGCTCATGCCGGCAATGATGGCGCTGGTGAAAAAGAGGATGCCGATGGCCGGGGAGGCCCAGAGAGTGGACATTTTCTCCGGCAACAGCAGGAACAATGCCCCCAGGGACGATTGGTGCAAGGTGGAAAGGACGATGCCGGCGACAATGAGAAACACATAGATGGACCGGAAGAATTCCACCCATTCGTACTTCTGCCAACGCTCCAGGGCCCAGATAAACACATCGATGGCCAGGACCGTGGTGTACAGCATGACGCACCAGGACACCTCAAAGAGCACCGATTGGGGGTTCCACATGATTATGGGATGCCAGATGCGCCAGGGTTGGCCCAGGTCAAAAAAGAGCCCGATGATAAAAATGAGATACCCGACGAATGCGGAGAGCTTGGCCGGGCGGAGCAGGGGTTCGAATTTTTTCAGATTGAAGATATAAATGGCGGCGCTGATGGTAAAACCGCCGCCGGCCAAGGCCACGCCGGTAAGAATGTCAAAGCTGACCCACAGGCCCCAGGGATAGGCGTCACTCAGGTTGGTGGCGGCCCCCAGGCCCGCAAACAGCCGGTAAATCCCGACAATGATGCCCAGAGCAGTCAGACCGATGAGGATTGCCCGCCCTCTGCCAATTTTGTTTTCCCGGGACATGGCTTATTCCTCCTTTTTTTCCTGGGTCTGGACTTCGCCCCGGCGTTTATTCAGGTAATAGAGACCGGTGCACAGACCGCCCACGGCAACCGCCACCCAGGGGACTTTGGCCATCCAGGCCCGGCCGTACATGCCTTGGGGATAGTCTCCCAGGTCGGTGCGAAATCCTTCGTGATTCAGCCCCAGGGTCTCGAAGGAGGCCGCAGTGAGATAAAGGGTGGAAGTGCCTCCGCCGGTTTTCTCCCCGTAAACCTCGGGGTAGTATTTGCCGGGATGGGCGCCGATGCGCCGGTGGGCCTCCTTGAGAAGCTTGTCCCGGTCGCCGAAAAGCAGGGAGCCGGTGGGACAGGAGGAGGCACAGGCCGGTTCCTGATTGATGGCCAGGCGGTCGGCGCAGAAGGTGCATTTACGGATATAAGGGATGGCCATGCCCCACTCGAACTTGGGAATCTGGAAAGGGCAGGCCATCATGCAGTACCGGCAACCGATACACATATCATCATTATAAACTACCGGCCCCTCCAGCAGCTTCTGCAATGCCCCCACCGGACAGGCGCTGGCGCAGGCCGGCGTCAGGCAATGCATACACCGCCGGGAGATGAAATGCCACTGCACCTGGCCGTCGGGCGAGGTAACTTCCCGGAAGATAATCCGGTTATAATTGTCGGCGTCCAGGTATCTGGGATTGGCCCAGGTTTCGCTGAAGGCGGTCTTTTCCCCGGGGAGGCTGTTCCAACTCTTGCAGGCTACCTGGCAGGCCCGACACCCGATACACTTGGTGGTATCGATCAGAATCGCTTTCATGGGTCGTCTCCTTTATGCGGCCAGGTCAGGCCTTCTCCACAGACACCAGGAATACCTTGTATTCCGGGATCATGGTGTTGGCGTCACCCACCATGGGAGCCAACTGGTTGGCGGCATAGTTTTTGGTCCTGTCCGGCCCGCCGGTGATCAGGCCGGCAAAGCCGAAATGCCAGGGCAAAGCCACCATTTCCACGGTGTTCTGCATCCCCGGCGCGCCGCAGGTAAAGGAGGCCACCCGGTTGGTGACGTTGGCCCGAGCCAGCACCTCCCCCCGGGCGCTCTTTATCCTCACCCAGTCGCCGGCCTTGATCCCCTTGGACCTGGCCAGGTTGGGACTCATCTCCACAAACATCTCCGGCATCAATTCGCATTGCCAGGACAGGTTCCTGGTCATGGCTCCGGTCTGCCAGTGTTCGGTAACCCGGAAGGTGGTGGCGATCACGGGATATTTGGGGTCGCAGATCTGCGCCACCGTGTCCCAGGCCGACTTCCAGATCTTGATCACCGGGTTGCTCTGCTGCTTGGATACCGGGTTGATAAACGGGCACTCCAGGGCCTCGTAATGTTCCGGCAGAGGTCCTTCCTTGCAGAGCCCCTTGGGCACAAAAATCCGGCTTTTGCCCTCAGGCAGCATGATGAAAGGGGCCTTGAGGGATTCGTCGGGAGGGAACTCCACCTTGGTGGCCGGGTCCAACCATTTAAAGTCGGGAACGTCGTTTCTGATCCACTTCTTGCCTGCACCGTCCCAACTCACCAGGGCCCTTTGCGGATTCCAGGGCCGGCCGGCGGGGTCCACCGAGCAGCGGTTGTAGATGATCCGCCGGTTCACGGGCCAGGAAAAAGCCCACCCGGGATATAATCCCAGGCCGCTGGGGTCCTTGCCGTTTCGGGCGGCCGCCTTGTTGTCCTTCTTGTCGGGGCCGGGGTAAAAACCCGAGAAGATCCAGCAGCCGGAAGCGGTGGTGCCATCATCCTTCAGGGCCACGAAATTGGCCACCTGCTTTTTGTCGGCCCAGGTGTAGCCGTTGATCTCCTTGGCTACCAAATGAACGTCGGGGTCCTCGCCATAATCCCAGTGCAGGTTGACGATGGGATCAGGGAAGGCCGCCTTGGCATCTTCCTTGTATAGTTTCTTCAATTCCAGGGCCAGGGCGTTGGCGTACCACAAATCGCTATGGGCATCCCCATGGGGTTTCACACCCTGGTAGCGCCACTGAATCCAGCGGCCGCTGTTGGTGATGCTGCCTTCCTTTTCCAAGGCGTCGGCGGCGGGAAACAGGAAGACTTCGGTCTTGATGTCCTTGGGATTGGCCCCGGGGCGCTTCCAGAACGCCGAGGTGTCCGTTTCCCAGAGGTCGATGGCCGCCAGCCACTTGAGCTTCCCCAGGGCGGCATAGGTCTGGTTCAGGTTGGAGGAGCCCACCGCGGGGTTCATGCCCCAGATCAGCAGGCCCTGGATATTTCCCTCCCCCATGCTCTCAAACAGGGGCAGCCAGGAGTAGCCTCCGCCCTGGAAGCCTTTGCCGATCTTGGGCAGGTAGTGATAGGCGAACTCATTTGCCGGGGTGGCCGCGTCCCCCCAGAAGGCCTTCAGCATGCTCACGAAATATTTGGGCTTGTTCATCCACCAGCCGGCCTTGGGGGTCTCCTTGTCCAGATAATCCTTCAGGGTGGGATGGCTGGCCTGGCTCGGGATGGCCAGGTAGCCGGGGAGGGTGTTAAAAAGGAGGCCCATATCCGTGGAGCCCTGCACGTTGCTTTCCCCCCGCAGGGCATTGATGCCGCCGCCGGCAATCCCGATGTTGCCCAGGAGCTGCTGCAGGATGGTATAGCCGCGAATGATCTGCACCCCGGTGGTATGCTGGGTCCCCCCCATGGCATACATGATGGTGCCCGCTTTGTCCGGCTGGCCGGTGGCGCAGTACAGGGCGGCCAACTTGAGGAAGGTGGTCTGGGGGATGCCGGTGACCTCCTCCACCAATTCCGGGGTGTAGCGGGAGTAATGTGTCTTCATGATCTGAAACACACAGCGGGGATGTGCCAACGTCAGGTCCACAACCGGGGTCTTGCCGTCCGGGCCCAATTCATAGTCCCAGGATGAGGTGTTATAGAAGTGCTTCTCCTTATCAAAGCCGGAGAAAAGCCCCTCCGGGGCATTAAAGGAATAATCGGCCTTGATGACGAAGGGGGCGTTGGTGTAATGGGCCACATAATCTTGATGATAAAGCCCGTTTTGCAAAGCATAGTTAATCAGCCCGCCGAACAGCGCAATGTCGGTCCCGGGCCGGAGCCTCACGTAGAGGTCGGCCTTGGCCGCGGAGCGGGTGAAGCGGGGGTCCACCACGATGAGCTTGCCCCCTTTTTCCTGGACCTGGGTGATGTACTTGAAGCTGATGGGATGATTTTCAGCGGGGTTGCAGCCGATGATCAGGACGCAGTCGCTGTTGGCCAGATCGTTCCAGTGGTTGGTCATGGCGCCTCTACCGAAGGTCGGCCCCAACGAGGCCACGGTAGAGGAGTGTCAGAGGCGGGCCTGGTGCTCGAGATACACAATGCCCAGGGACCGGGCCAGCTTAGAAATGAGATAGCACTCTTCGTTGTTGAGGGCCGCGCCGCCGATGCAGGCCACGGCCTCCGTGCGGTTGACCGTAACCCCGTCGGCGGTGGGGATAAAAGATGCATCCCGGGTTTCCTTGAGGCGCTGGGCCACGGTCTTGATGGCCCAGGAAAGGGGTTTTTCTTCCCAGTGGTCGCTGCCCGGGGCACGGTACAGCACCTTCTTCAGGCGGCGGGGGCTGGTGACCACCTCGAAGACGGCCTGGCCTTTGCTGCACAGACTTCCCCGGTTGATGGGGTGTTCGGGGTCGCCTTCCACAGCCACCAGTTTGCCGTTTTTCGTGTAGGCCACAAGCCCGCAGCCGACACCGCAGAAGGGACAGATGGATGTGGTTTTGGCGGCTCCTTCGGTTTTGGTGGGATGGACAAAGCCGGCCCAGCCCTGGCGGGCGAAGATCACGTCGCTCAGGCTGAGTGCAGTGAGCCCGCCCCCCAAACTCTTGAGAAATGTCCTGCGGGAAATACCCATATGATTCCTCCTGACAGGGTCTTCCATCTTGAGGTGAGCGGTATGTGTGGGTTACTTCTGGCCAAATGTTATGACTGTGAATCTCCACCGTTCTCCGGTGAGGGCTGCATACCGGGAATTTTTGCCGATACTGTCCTTCCTGCCGCGTAGATTTGCATGATAGCACAACATGGTCAATGGGTACATTATCAATCGAATATGTCCCTGCCTGGAAATCCGGCGGGAAGTTTAATATTCTAACAAAAGAATATCGATGTCTGAATGCATCTTGCCAGGACTTCTTATGATGCTAACGATAAATCGCTAAAACCGCGTCTATTGTCCTCATATATTGAACCTATGGCACAAACCTCCGGATGCCGAACATGCGGTGCGAAGATACCATAATCATCCCGTCACGTGCGGCAAGAGGAAATCGGCGACGGCTTTTCCATTGGAATCGACACCTTATCCTAGCAGACCTTCCTTGCTTTTTGTAACTTTCCTGTAACTCCCGCATGGTAAAAATCAGGTAAAAGAAAAAAAGATCAGACGTGGCGGCTTTTCGACCTGAAGACTTAGCCTGAACCGGGGGAGGATCATTTCACCTCAAGAAAATGGAGAAAAGAAGATGCAGCGCCTCGTGCTGGTCCTTTTTGTACTGCTTCTGCTCCTTGACCTGGTCGACGACGGGTTTTCGGGGAAGGTTAAATGTGTCAGCCCTGCCTCTCCCCTTTCAGATTCTCTGGCCTCCTGTTCCCCTTATAGTGCGGAGCAGGTGGATTCCTGGTGCGGACCTCCAGTTCCAGAGGCACGGGCAATCTTTCACCATTACCAAAAACAAACCGTAACCTTCAATTTTGTCAACAGGTTGAAAAAGAAAATACTCTGGCAAACCAACAACTCCGGCTATATTCCTCTGTAATCAGCCCTTGCCGGCCGGTCTTATCTTGCGTCTTTTTCCGGATTTCACGGCATATTGATCAGGTTCTCTCCTGGAAAACATCAGGCAGCAATCGTTTCATGGCATTACAGGAGTCCAAGACATGTCTGCGATAGCCTTACAGGCCCGGTCTGAAACGGAGGAATCCCTGCTTCTTTTGGATTTGGCCGAAAAGATGATGCAGGCCCAAGATCTGCGGGAACTGGCAGAGGCCTTTCTGGGAGGGATAGCCGGTCTCAGCGGGGGCCAGGCTGCGGTCCTCTTGGTAAAAAAGACCGTCCTTCCCGTGGAGACCTTCTTCCAGGTGGGTTTGAGTCCTGAGGCAGTGCCCATGGTCACCGGTCTGTGCGCAGCGCGCCTGGGGCACTGCCCGCCTGATGCCGGGTCGTCACCGGAAGCCGGTACTATTCCGGCTTATGGGCGGGCCTGGCTGGATTTCTACCCTGTCTCCGAAAAGGATTGTGTACTGGGGTTGCTGGCAATCCTCCAGAAAACCCAGGCCTCTCCCTGTTCCGCGCTGATCAGACGAGCCCTGGGGTTTTTTGCCTGTGCCCTGCACAAACATCTGGATGAGGCGGCCCGCCTCAAACAAATCAAAAACCTCAGCACCTACATGAACATCAGTTCCATTATCGCCCAGGCCCTCGATTTGAAAGATGTTCTGGAGGCGGTCCTTTATTTCTGTATGGAGTCCTTCGGGGTGGAGGCCGCTTCGGTGCTCCTGCTGGATTATGAGCTCAAAACCTTTCGCTTTTACAGCGCCGAAGGTCCGTCCAAGCCGGTGCTGCTCATGGCCACTTTTCCGGCCGACCATGGGCTGGCCGGGGCGGTGCTCGCCACCCAGAAGGCCGAGTTCATCAACGACGTCCAGAACGATCCGAGGTTTTTCAAAAAGTTTGACCAGGAATCGGGGTTTGTCACCCACAACATGATAGCAATGCCCTTAACCGCCGGTGAAGAAAAAATCGGGGTGCTGGAAATTCTCAATAAGTTCGAGGGGGATTTTCTGGAGGAAGACCTGCTGTTTCTCGAAACCATTGCCGAGGAGATCGCTTTTGCCATCCGCAATGCCAAGTTGTTTGAAGTGGTGGTCAAAAGCTACTGCAAAATGCGCCAGGGTGAGAATAGCTGTCGGGGCTGCAAGCGCCCGCTGGGGTCCTGGACCCCTTGCGTCAAATATCGGCAGGGGTTAGGCCTGATTTGACGTTCATGACGTTCTTAACCGGCGAAGCACACACCGGAAAAAGCCAAAGGTCAGGAAAGCTTCCGGCGTTAAAAAGAGGACAAGGTCATGGAAGTCTTGGCACAAGGCAGCCACAACGTTAGGGGCGTCGGGATATCCTCCGGCCGCCGAAAGCTGACAGGAGTGAGGTCAGATTACCGTTTCTATCGTAAATTTGTTCCTCTCAAGAACCACAAGCGGGTCATGCTGCGCTTTTTAACTGAAGAAGACCGCCAGGATTTGATTTTCCTGTTTCGCCATGCTTCCGATGAGGATCTTCGTTTTTGCCGGCATGATCTCAGGGAGGCCCACCTGCTCAGCCGCTGGCTGGACCATATCAATTCCCCCAGACTGCTCCCTTTGGCAGCAGTCGATCTGGATAATAACCAGCTCATTGCAGCAGGCACAGTGCTGCGGGGAAAACACGCCGCCAGCCACATCGGCGAGATCAAACTCTTTATTGCCCAGCCTTTCCGCAACCTGGCCCTGGGTTCAACATTGCTGGACGAACTGATGCTGCTGGCCGCCCGGGAAAACCTCCACTGCCTCAAAGCGGAAGTGGTCGCCGACCAGAAGCAAATGATCAGAGCTCTGCGCCATAAAGGGTTTCAAATCAGGGCCAACCTGGAAGACTTTTTTATGAGCAAGGACGGCACGACTTACGATCTGGTCCTGATGATGCGGGCCTTGAACCAGGAGGCAGGGGAACTTTAGGCTCTGTCAAGACCGGGAGGCAGTGCCTGCCGGGCCGGGACCCCGGGCAGGGTCTCTTGCCGAGAAGGCGGTGCTGCGGAGTTTCCCCAGGTCGCTGCCAACGATCACTTCATGCCGCGTCCGGTGGACATCGGCGCCGGCTACTGGTATACTGCTGCACCGGCAAGAGCAGGTGGTAACGGAAGAAACCGCCTGGCCTGCAATCTCCTGAGGATGTTTTGCATGCCGATGAAGGGGATAACCAGGGATAGATTCCTCGATATCTTTCCGGACCTCCTCCAAAAGGACCCCCAAGCTGTGGTCTTCTCAGGCCACTCTCCTTACTTGGTGACAAGGTCACCATCGGGAGGTGACACATTCACTGCCTGCCCAAGCCTTTTTCTGTAAAATGTAAAACAGTTTTGACTGCTGGTGGTTCCGGCGTCTAACCATAAGCAGCCTTTGGCAAAGAGTAGCCTGCCCCCTTGTATCCGGGGAGGGCAGGCTTATCTTAAGGAATATGTGGCGGGAGTTCTCGCAAGATTCCTCTGGGGGGAGATGTCAATTTTTGCACCCTGGCTCTGATCGCCTGCTGATAAAGGTGGTGGCCATTTATCGATCGCTGCCCTTCCTTTGCCTCAAAGTCGTCAGCTCTGGGGCCGGTCTGAGCATGATGTCTTTAAGGTCCTTCATCCTGGCTACCCTTCTATGTGTTGCGTAAGACTTTCGGGTATCATTTTCTTATGGCTTTATTCGGGGGATAGCCGCGTCCTGGGCGGCCGCCGCCAGATACCGTGAGGGACAGTCATGGACCACTCAAAAAATCTGGGCGACGCTGGCCGGAGCCAAGACCATGCCGTTCAGGCGGAACCCGGGGCAGGGCGGCCAGGCGGGGGCCGGTGGCGGCCAGTGCTGCTCCTTGCGGTGATCATCGCCCTACTGGTCCTGGCCCGGGTCTTCGGCCTGGGGGACAAGCTGGGGGCCCTCCGGGATTGGATTCATGGTCTGGGACCCTGGGGCCCCCTGGTTTTTATGCTCATCTATATCGCAGCCGCGGTGGCGGCCATCCCCGGTTCCGCCCTGACGGTGGCCGCCGGGGTCCTGTTCGGTTCCTTCTGGGGGGTCATCCTGGCCCTCAATGCCGCCACCATCGGCGCCAGCCTGGCCTTTCTCATTTCCCGCTATTTTGTTCGGGAGGCCATGGTCCGCTGGCTCGGGAGCAACGAGAAATTTCAGCGCCTGGACCGGCTCACGGAAGAGCATGGCGCCATTATCGTGGCCCTGACCCGGTTGGTGCCCATTTTCCCCTTCAACCTGCTCAATTATGGCTTCGGTCTGACCAAGGTGCCGTTCTGGACCTACGTGTTCTGGTCCTGGCTCTGCATGCTGCCGGGCAGCCTCCTTTATGTGGTGGGCTCTGATGCGATTTTCCAGGCGGTGGCCCGGGGTGAGGTGCCCTGGACCCTCGTGGGCGTGCTGCTGGTGGTGGCGGCGGGGCTGACGGTTCTGGTGCGCGTCGCCCGGAAAAGGCTGCAACTCAAGGAGATGAAAACCCAGGCCGGCGGTACGGATGCGGGCGAACCCTACCGGGAGCCCGAAGTAAGCCCCCTGGATCAACATAACCAGGCCCTGGTGGCCAATGTCCATCCTCCTGACTGGGAGAACCCGGAGCCCGCGCCCCGGTATAACCTGGTGGTCATCGGTGCGGGGACCGCCGGGTTGGTGTCCGCCGCCGGAGCCGCGGGTTTGGGGGCCAAGGTGGCCCTGGTGGAGCGGCATTTGCTGGGGGGAGACTGCCTGAACTACGGCTGCGTGCCCTCCAAGGCCATCATCCGCTCCTCCCGGCTGGTTGCCGACCTCCGGAACGCCGGCCGCTTCGGGGTGAAAGCGGCGCAAGACGTGTCTGTGGATTTTCCGGCGGTTATGGAACGCATGCGGCGTCTCCGGGCCGGCATCAGCCAGCACGACTCGGCCAGGCGTTTCCAGGACCTGGGGGTGGATGTCTTCCTGGGTGCGGCCCGGTTTGCCGGCCCTGACACCGTGGAGGTGGGCGGCAAAACCTTGCGGTTTACAAAGGCCGTCATCGCCACGGGCGGCCGGCCGGTGCATCCCGAGCTTCCCGGTCTGGCCGAGGCCGGCTTTCTCACCAATGAGACGGTTTTTTCTCTCACCGAGCAGCCGGCGCGCCTTTTGGTCATGGGCGGCGGTCCCCTCGGCTGCGAGTTCGCCCAGGCCATGCAGCGTCTGGGGTGTCAGGTGTTCCTGCTGCACAGGCATGATCGGATCATGAACCGGGAAGACGCCGACGCGGCCGAGATCGTGCAAAAAAGCCTTTGGCGGGACGGTGTTCACCTTATCCTGAACGCCAAGCCCCTTAGGGTTCTCAAGACCCCCACCGGGAAGGTGGTGCAATACGACAGCAACGGCCGGACCGCCGAAATCGAGGTGGACGAGATCCTGGTGGGGGCCGGCCGGGCGCCCAATGTGGAGGGCCTCAACCTGGAAGCCGCTGGCGTGAAATACGAAGGGGGCAAAGGCCGGGGCATTATCGTCAACGATTACTTGCAGACCACCAACCCTAATATCTATGCCGCCGGGGACGTCTGTCTGCCTTATCAGTTCACCCACCTGGCCGACGCGGCGGCCCGCCTCGTCATCCAGAACGCCATGTTCTTCGGCCGCAGGAAGCTCTCCGCCCTGACCATTCCCTGGTGCACCTATACCGACCCGGAAGTGGCCCAGGTGGGCCTGTCCGAGGCCGCGGCGCAGGAGAAAGGCAGAGCCGTGCAGACCTTTGTGAGGCCGTTGAGCGAGGTGGACCGGGCCATTCTGGACGGGGAAGACGACGGGTTCGTGAAAATTCTGGTCAAGGCCGGGACCGACAAAATCCTGGGGGCCACCATCGTGGCCCGGCACGCCGGGGAGATGATCAGTGAGGTGTCCACCGCCATGGCAGGAAAACTCGGGCTGGGGGCCCTGGCCGCGGTCATCCATCCCTATCCCACCCAGGCGGAGGCCATCCGGCAGGCCGGGGACCTTTATAACCGCACCAGGTTGAGGCCGGTTCTGAAACGCCTTTTCACCCGATATCTGGCCTGGCGTCGCTGAAATGACCGTGAACGGCGTCCAGGAGAAGGCCTGCTGATTCGCAGGCATTTTTCTAAAACCGATTATGTCCGTTGCTCCGCCAAGAGAATAAAGCCTTTCACGTGGGGGGAGGGCCAGGGAGCGGCGGCTCTCTGCCCCCTCCCCCGCAGCGCTGCGATTATGGCTTTGCGGAGCACAAGACCTGATCGAATTTCCAACATTGCAGGAGCATGCCCGCAATCCGGCGGGCAGGTATCTTCGGGACCAGACGGCCCGGATATGCGGCAATGAAGACGGAAGACCCAAATAATTTCAGGAGTGAAGATGGCTTTTCAAAAAGATCTCTGGACCAGATTTGACTTCAAGGGAACTCCCGTTTACCTCAGGGGGGATAAACCGGATTGGTTTGTCCCCAACGAGGCCGGCGATAAGATCCTGCAGGAGTTGGGCAGCGGCGGCAAAAACGGCCTGGATATCCAGGCGCAGCGGTTCCTGGCCCGTCTGCCTGACGACCCGGTGCGGCCTTATGCGGGGCGGGCCGCGTATCTTCCGACCGACCATCTGCGGGAGCTCTGGTTTCATATCACCAACCGCTGCAATCAGGCGTGCCGCCATTGCCTGTTCGCCTGCTCCCCGGCTGAGAAGACTGAGATGGCCGCGGCCCGGCTGCGGGAGATCGCCTCCCAAGCCGCGGCATTGGGCTGCCGGGTCTTTGCCCTGACGGGGGGTGAACCCCTGGTGCACCCCGACTTCGAGTCCATCGTGGAAAGTCTCCTGGGGTATGATGACGCCCATGTGGTGGTGCTTACCAACGGCACGCTTCTGAGGAATTACGCCGGCGCCCTGGCCCGTTGGCCCGCCGACCGGTTGCATCTCCAGATCAGCGTCGATGGACTTGGCCCCCGGCACGACCGCGTCCGGGGGCAGGGAGCCTTTGAGACCCTGGCCTTCCAATTGGCCTGGTTGAAGTCCCGGAATCTTGCCTTCACCCTGTCCATGTGCGTCACTGCCGAGAATGTGGAGGATATGCCGGGGCTGGTGGATTTCGCCGCCGAGATGGGTGCGGGCAACCTCCACTTTATGTGGTATTTCGTGCGGGGCCGGGGCGGGGCTGAAAGGTTTGCCCCTCCGGCCGACATTTTCCCCCGACTGGTGGAGGCAGCCCGGCGGGCCCAGGCGGCCGGCATCAGCCTCGACAACCTGGAGGCCCTGGAGTCCCAGATCTTTGCCCCCAGCGGCACCAAGCACGACGGGGCCGGGAGCGCCTGGGAATCTCTGGCCGTGGGCCCCGACGGCCGGCTCTACCCCTCCCCGGCCCTGGTGGGCGTCGAGGCATTAGGCACCGACCTGGACTCCGATCTGACGGCGGCCTGGCGGCGCAGTCCCGCGTTGCAGAAAATCAGGCACTCCTCCGCCGCGCGCCTGTCCTCCCCCTGGCGGTTCCTCCTGGGAGGGGGGGACCCGGATCACAGTTATCTGCATGGGGGGGATTTTGTCGGGAAAGACCCCTACTCGCCTCTGTACGAGCACCTGGCCCTGTGGCTCATCGCCCAGGAGGCCTCGGTTACCCCGGCTGATCAGGGCTTGCCGGGCCTGCGCCTCAAGATGGGGGACACTCTAAAAAGGTGCGGGACCCACGGCTCGGTGGCCCTGACTCACAGCAATTGTTTGCTGGCCGCGGCCTCCCCCGACAGCCGCACCGTGGTGAAGGAATTTTATCAGGCCGCGTCCGCAGCCATGCAAAAGGACATTCTCAACCCGGTCTGTTACCCGGAAGAAGCCGTTGCTCATATCCCGCCGCCTTTCCGGTTCCGGGGCTACGGCTGCGGCAGCCCGGTCCTGGATGCCGGTTTGCGGGCCGGGGAAACGGTCCTGGACCTGGGATGCGGCGCCGGGGTGGAATGCTTCGTCGCCGCCCGCCTGGTGGGGGAGAAGGGCCGGGTCCTGGGGGTGGACATGCTGGAGTCCATGCTGCTCCGGGCGGCTCGGGGGGCTGAAGGGGTGGCCGGCACCCTGGGCTTTCGCAACCTTGAGTTTCGGAAGGGCTATTTGGAGGAACTGCCCATCCCTGATGCTTCCATAGACGCGGTGTTATCCAACTGCGTCATCAACCTCTCCGGCCACAAGCGCCGCACCTTTGGCGAAATATTCCGGGTCCTGAAGCCGGGAGGGCGTCTGGTCATCTCCGACGTTGTTTGTGAAACCGAACCGGATCCAGCCATAAAAAATAACGAGGACCTGCGCGGAGCCTGCCTGGCCGGCGCCCTGACCCAGCGGGACCTCTTCGGCCTGTTGGCGGAGTCGGGATTTGCGGCCGCCCGGGTCCTGAAACGCTTTCCCTACCGGGTGGTCCAGGGCCACCAATTTTTCTCCCTGACCTATGAAGCCCGCAAACCGGCTGACCAAAAAGCGCTGAAGGTCATGTATCGGGGGCCGTTCCCGGCCATCGTCACCGGCAAGGGGGAAATCCTGGAAGTGGGAATAACCCGGGAAATCGCCCTGGAGGAGCTGCCGGCCCATCCTGAAAGCCTGTTTGTCTTTGACGACGCCGGCGCCATCACCAATATGGATGTATCGCCGCCGGCCTGCTGCCCCTCCGAGGCGCCGGCTTGCTGCCCTCCGCCTGAGACGACCGTCAGCCATCCTGCCGGGGAAACGCCGACCTCCCCCTGGGGTCCGGCTCTTATGGCAGGGGCGAAACTATCGCTGGTAACCCCGGGTTCGGAGGCCAAACCTGCCCCAGTCTCAAGACAAGAGGCTGGCTGCCTGGTCTGTGGCGCCCCCTTGCGCTATCTGGAGGGAGAAACCAAACAGGGCTGCACGTTTTGCGGGGTCCTGCTTCCGGCCAATGCCCTCTGCGAGCAGGGCCATTTTGTCTGCGACGCCTGCCACACCCGGGACGCTGAAGCCTTCCTGGAGCATATCTGTCTCACCACCCGAGAGACCGATATGATCGCCCTTTTGCAGGAAATCCGGCATCACCCGGCCATCCCTCTTCATGGACCGGAGCACCATATCCTGGTGCCGGGGATTATCCTGGCCACTTACCGGAACCTGGGGGGCGAGGTGTCCCCGGACCTGCTGCGCACCGCCTTGAAACGGGGCCGGGGCGTGCCCGGCGGCTATTGCGCTTTTACCGGGGCCTGCGGCGCGGCCGTGGGAGTGGGCATCGCCTTCAGCCTGCTTCTGGGAGCCAACCCGGTGAAGGCCCGCAAGCGCCAGCAGGTGCAGCAGATTACCCAAGCGGTGCTTCAGGAACAGTCCGGCTTGGCTGCGGCCCGCTGCTGCCAGCGGGATAGCTGGCTGGCCCTGAAAAAGGCCGCAGAGTTATCCAAGGAATATCTTCCTCTCGCCCTGCGGGCCGACTTTCCCCTCCACTGCCGCCAGGCGCACCGGCATCGGGAATGTCTGGGAACCGCCTGTCCTCTCTGGGAAGAAGTCTCAATTGCTGACAATGTTGCAAAACTGTCCCAAACCGGCGAAAGGTTTTCCTGAGGGCACCGCGCGGGGGCAGGAACGGCGATCATCTTAAGGAATACAGCGACCCCGGGGTGCCTTGAGCGGCCGTGGGGTTCAGGTATCCTCCGGGATACCTGCGCCAAAAGATGCGGGAAGACGGCCGGCGGCTGCCTGTTCCCAACGCATCTTCACCCTGAGCAAGGCTCGCAGACACATATCCTGAGCCCGAAGGTCTTCTGGCTGCTTCAGGCGCCGGGTGATCTCCGCTTCGATCTCTCCGGCAGCCTCCTGTTTTAAGTTGACCAGGCTTTCCACAATATCAGCCCGCAGATGCCAGGGGGCGGAAGACAAAAGCTCAATCAAGCGTCGAGCCATGCGCCTGCGGTCCTCTTTTATGCCAAGCCTCATTCCCAGCTTCGCAGCTTCCACGACGAGCGCCGCATCCGAAGCGTCAAGCAGGGGTCGCAAGGTTTGCCAATGGACCGCAGAAATTCCAACAAGGTTTAAAAGTCGGACCGCACTGCGCCGCCGTTCCAGGCTGGAAGGGGTCTCCAGGCCCGAATGCGGATGCGGTGTCATCGCCGACCGCACCAAGGCGCAGGCCGCGCTGGCCCCCAGCTTTACCAAAGCTTTTTCCGCCGCAGGTCGATAGAAGTCATCCTCGAGGGCGCGCTCGAAATACGGGATGGCCTCCGGGTTCCTGAAGTCCGCCAGGGCATCGATCAGGCCATTAAGCAGGCGTCGTTCCGAGAGCTTCAGGAGAAACCGGTAGGTATCTTCATCCTTCCAGGCTGCAAGGTGCCGGGCTGCGGCGCTGGCCACCGCTTCTTCACCGAAACTCTCTTCCGGGTCGGCAATCTCCCTTTCCTGGAGCAAATAGGCGATCAGCGCATCCCTGGCGCCCAGGCGGGCCAGCGCCTGCACCGCCCAGAGCCGGGGCTGGAATATTTGGCTAGGCTTGCCTGCCAGCAAAAACCTCCTCAAAGGCTCAAGGGCTGCAGGCCCCAGGGCGACCAGGGCTGCGACCGTTTCTTCGCCGTGACGCAACGACTCCAGCTCCCAGATGAGACGGTGGACCTCATCGACCGGGGTTGCCATCAGTTCCGCGTCAGCCCAGGTGCAAAGGGTTGCCGAAAACCGCAGCCTTGCCGAGTTCCGCCTCGATTTCCAGGAGGCGGTTGTATTTGGCGATGCGCTCGCTGCGGCAGACCGAGCCGGTTTTGAGCTGGCCGCCGCCCATGGCCACCGCAAAGTCGGCAATAAAAGGATCTTCCGTCTCCCCGGAGCGATGGGAAATGACAAAGCCCCAGCCCGCCTGGCGGCACAGTTGGATAGCCTCCATGGTCTCGGTCACGGTGCCGATCTGGTTGAGTTTGATGAGCGAGGCGTTGGCGGATTGTTCCTCGATTCCCCGGGCGATGAACCGGGTGTTGGTCACAAAGTTGTCATCCCCCACAATCTGAATCTTGTTCCCCAGGGCGGCGGTAAGTTCTTTGAAGCCCTGCCAGTCAGTTTCCGCCAAACCATCTTCCAGGGAGACGATGGGGTATTTCGCCACCCAGTCTTCATAAAGATCGACCATCTCGGCGCTGAGTTTTTCTCCCTGCCCGGATTTCCACAGGTTATAGACCCCATTTTCATAGAAAGAAGTGGCCGCCGGGTCCAGGGCGATGGCCAGGTCCCGGCCCGGCTGGTATCCCGCCGCCTCAATGGCCGCAAGGATCGCTTCGCAGGCTTCGTCGTTGCTTTTAAGATCGGGGGCGAAGCCGCCTTCGTCCCCCACGCCGGTGCTGTACCCCTTTTGCTGCAGGATCTTCTTTAAGGCATGGAAGGTCTCCGAGCAATAGCGCAGGGCTTCCGCAAAGGTCGGCGCCCCGATGGGCATGATCATGAACTCCTGAAAATCGATGCTGTTGTCGGCGTGCTTGCCGCCGTTGATGACGTTCATCTGGGGCATGGGCAGGCGCACCGCGCCCCGGCCGCCCAGGTAAACGTATAAGGGAAGGTTGGAACTTGCCGCCGCAGCCCGGGCTACTGCCATGGACACCCCCAGGATGGCGTTGGCCCCCAGCTTCCCCTTATTGGGGGTGCCGTCCAATTCCATCATCAGGTTATCGATTTCATCCTGGAGCACCGGGTCATAACCGATGACACGCGGGGCGATGACGGTGTTGACGTGGTCAACTGCCCGCAATACGCCCTTGCCTCCGTACCGTTTCTGGTCCCCATCCCGCAATTCCACGGCTTCGTTGTCGCCGGTGGAGGCCCCGGAAGGCACCGACGCGCTCGCGGTGATGCCGTTATCCAACGAGACATAAGCCCGAAGCGTCGGGTTGCCGCGGGAATCCAGGATTTCCAGGGCCTTGACTGAGACGATCTTGCTTCGCATGAGCCTTCCTTTCTTTATTCAGGATAGGATGGGGCCATGATTCCATCCCCTGGTCAGAAATCCACAAAAGCGCCCCGTTTCATGCCCCGCAGGTGGCAGACATCGTTCATGGAAATGACATACCAGGTCTTGTCCGGCCATTGCGGGTCTGCCACCAGGCGAAAGCGGTTGATGCAGGTGGTGTCCTGGGCGATGCGCCAGAAGTGGGAATTGTCCAGGCCGATGAGGCCGGCTATGATCACCTTGTTTACGGCGCGATGGCCCACCAGCAGCACCGTCTGGTCCGGGTGCCGCTGCACCACTTCGTTGACCGCGGCCAGGCCTCTGGTGCGCAACTCTTCCAGGGTTTCCCCATTCGGGAAGCGCACCGTATGCGGAGCGGCTTCCCATTGGCGATAGAGGTCGGCATATTTGACCTTGACCTCCTTCAGGGGCAGGCCTTCCCAATCGCCATAACACAGGTCAGCCAGGCCGGGAAGGTCCACCACCTCCAGGCCGCGGGGGCCGGCGATAGCCAGGGCTGTGTCTCGGGACCGGGAAAGGGGGGACGTATAGGCGGCCTGGATGCTTTCGTCCTGCAGCCAGGCCGCCAGGGCCCGGGCTTCTTCCCGCCCTTGGTCGTCCAGAGGGATGTCCTTGGAGCCCCGGAAGATTTTGTCTTTGTTCCACGGGGTGTTGCCGTGGCGCGCCAGAATGATTTGGGTCATGTGCAGCCTCCTTCAGAAGTTGTATCCAGTCGTCTTTCCTGTGGCTTGTTTCTGCCGATCAGACTATCTTCAGGTTCATGCCGATATAGGCAACCAGCACCCCGGCTAGCGTCAAGGCGACAGCCCAGCGCACCGGGCTGCCATAGGCGGCCCGCCCCAGAAAAAAACCCAGCACCGCCAGGGCGCCGATGCCCACCGCGGCTCCCAGCCACCTCGGGCCATGGGGAATCAGGCTGGCTGATAACGGAATGAGCGCCCCGATGAAGGTGCACACGCTGTCAATCACCGCACTCACCAGAGACTCCCGGAGAACGGCCTTGCCCAGTTGCGTGGTGGCAAAGCGCCCATGAGACAGGAGGTTGAGTTGCCGCTCGGCTCGTATCAGTTCACTGCGGAGGTCGGCATAGTGGGCCACGAAAAAGATAAAAGCTCCCGCTATGGCGGCAGCGGCCGCTACTCGCAGCGACAGGCTCCAACTCATGGAAGAGTCGGCATGCAGCAGGGGGCCGCCGCCCAGGATCAGGGCGGTGAGGATGCCATCGCTGAGCCCGGCCACAAAATCCAGCCGCTTTTTGGCAAAAATGCCTGACATGTCTATCCGCCTTTGCGCCAAGGGCGGATGCGTTCAACCAGGCGGTTGCCGACCCCCACATGATCGATGCTGTGGACTACCGCGCCGGTATTTTCAATGGCTTCGGCAATCTTGTCATAATGAAGATTTTCCCCCTCGATGGTGATGATCGTGCTCACCGTCTCGATGTCGATTCCCTCTACCGAAATATTAAAAGCCTCAACTCCCTCACAACTATCAATGGCTTGAGCCAACTCGATAAGGGAAGGGCGCTTCAGGGCCTTATCCACATCCAGGACCAGGCGGCGAATGTTCATGTTATTTCTCCCCTCATCATCCGGTCCAGGGCCGGATATCCTCAAACAAAGGCGCCCCGCCGATTAAATGCAGGTGCAGATGGCTCACTTCCTGGCCGCCATGGCTGCCGGCCCGGATCAGGAGCTTATAGCCTCCCCTGGCAATACCCAGATCTTCGGCAAGCTTCTTGGCCACCATGACCAGATGGCCCATCAGGGCTTCATCCCCTGGCTCAACTTCGGTGACACTGGCAATGTGCTTTTTGGGAATGATCAGCACGTGCACCGGCGCCAGGGGATAGCGGTCCGGAAAGGCCAGGACCGCCTTGTCCTCGTAGAGAATGCGGGCAGCAGTTTTTTTCTTGGCAATATCACAAAAGATGCATTGCTCCATAGGTATCAGGTAGTGCCAATTTCCATAAAGTCAAGACACGTGAGAGTCTCGCTGGAGAAGACAATCTTAGTGAAACGTAGCTTCGATCCTATCCTTCAAGGCCAGCAGGTCGGCTTCGGCCTTCAAGATGGCTTCCAGACTTTTATTTAATTGTCCTGCTCCAGCCGCGACCGCCTCGGCGCTGCTCTGTGATTAGCGTGCTGTTGCCACGTTTGAAGGCGCCCATGACCACCAGGTTGAAACGGCTGGTGCGCAGCTTGTCGATGAGACCTTGCAGGTTTGGTCCTTTAAGTTCCGGCAACTGGGCCAACTGCTGGAGTTGTCGTGCCAGGGCCCCTTGAAGTTCTCGATACGTTCCCATGGCTTTCTCCCCATTCGCCTGGGCAAAAAAAAGACTTCTGCCCAAGACTGGACAGAAGTCATTAGCCCATCTCTGACCGATGAGCGGTTCTGGCGGACTTCATCACCATTCGCTTAATTAAAACATAACCGATTCTATTAAAAAGTCAATATTTTTAAAGACTTTGTATTACTTGTTCCTAATTTTTTTCGCTCATTTTTTGAAAAAAAAGAGCCAGCTTTGGGGAGGAGAACCATCCTGGACTGTTTGGGGTAAACCATACGGCCCCACCCCCCGGCTCCCGGGAAAGTCCTCGGAAGCCGGGTGGTTCGGCCCAAGGCAGCGTGCGCTTTAGGCCTGGGCATGGGGTGTGGGATTCTCAGTTAAAACAGCCCGTAGGGCTTGCCGGTCTTGAGGTTCACGTCCACCTTGAGGAAGGCCGGGCTGGAGCTGGTGCCGGGCATGAGGCTGATGGTGCCGGTGCAGGGGCAGATGTACTTGGCGCCGCTGTACAGCAGGAAGTCCCGCACCGCCAGGGTCCAGTTCTTAGGCACTCCTTTTTTAGTGGGGTCGTGGCTCAGGGACAGGTGCGTCTTCACCATCATGGTATAGTAGTCATTATATTTGGGATCAGCTTCAAAGGCCTTCGCCTTGGCCTCGGCCTCGGGCGTATAGACCACCCCGTCGGCCCCGTACACTTCCCGGGCAATGGTTTCTATCCGCTGGCGCAGCGGCATATCCATGGGATAGAGGAACTTGAAGTCCACCTTCTCCTTGCAGGCCTCCATCACCGCGTCGGCCAGCTCCAGGGCCCCTTCGCCGCCGTAGCGCCAGTAGTTGCCCTCCGTGGCCCGGGCCCCTACGGCTTCGGCAGCCCGTTTGACCATGGCAATTTCTTCATCAGTGTCGGTGGGGAAGCGGTTGATGGAAACTACCGGCATGACCCCGGACTTCTTGACGATGTTGATGTTGTGGATCAAGTTGCTGATGCCGTCCTCCAGCCAGGCCAGGGTCTGGGGGGTGCATTTGTAGTATTCCTCGGGAATGGGTTTTCCTGGCCGCACGGGCAAAGCCCCGGCGTTGACCCCGTGGTGCTTCAGGGCCCGCACCGTGGCGGTGAGCACTGCCACGTTGGGTTTGAGACCGCCGGCGCGGCACTTGATGTTCCAGAACTTCTCAAAGCCCAGATCGCAGCCGAAGCCAGACTCGGTGGTGCAGTAGTCGAAGAGCTTCAGGCCGGTCTTGCAGGCGACAATGGAATTCTGGGCCACCGCGATGTTGCCGAAGGGCCCGGCGTGCACCAGGACGGGCTGCAATTCTGCGGTGGCGCACAGGGTGGGGTTGATGGTCTTGGCCATCCAGGCGGTCATGGCCCCGGCGCACCCCAGATCCTCGGTGGTGATGGGGTTGCCCTGCTTGTCATAGGCCACGGTGATCTCGCCCAACCTTTTACGCAAATCGGCCAGGTCGGTGAACATGGAGAGGATGGCCATCACTTCCGAGGCCACCGCGATGACGAAACCGGAGCTCATCATGTAGCCGTCCATCTTGCTGCCCAGGCCAATGACAATGTTCCTGAGGGCCTGGGCGCACAGATCAAAGCACCATTTCAGCTCCACCCTTCTGGAATCGATGTTCAGCCGTTTCATGCCGATCTTGGCCAGTTGCTCGTCGTCGTAGTTAGATTCGTGCTGCAGCCGGGAGGTCACCGCCACCATGGCCAGGTTGTTGGCAATCATGATGGCGTTGATGTCGCCGGTGAGGCCCAGGGAGAAGTCGTTCATGGGAATCAAGAGCGCGATGCCGCTGCCGGCGGCGGTGCCTTTGATGTTCATGGTGGGGCCGCCGGAAGGCTGGCGGCAGCACCCGCCCACGTTCACGCCCCGCTTGCCAAGGCCTTCGATCAGGCCCATGTTGGTCACGCTCTTACCTTCCCCCAGGGGAGTGGGGGTGATGGCGGTGATGTCGATGTAATAGCCGTCCGGCTTGTCCTTCAGGCGCTCCAGGATGGCCGCGTAGTCCACCTTCCCGATTTTCCGACCGTAGGGGATGCGCTCTTCGGGCAAGATGCCGATCTTGTCGCACTGCCGGTTGAAATCCAGTTCCTCTTCCGCGAGTTCGCCAATCTGCCAGTCTTCCTGTTTGGTGGGGTCATACTTTGCCATCACACGAGCCCTCCTTAATAGTTTGAGATAAATTTCACATTCATCTGCGCAATACTTCGCTTTCATCTCCCAATAATGATGGCTTCTCAGGTCATCCTGTTTAAAACCGTGGCCAAGTAAGTTCCCCAATCCCTCCATCTCACTTCGTCTATTTCCCCTCTTTCAAATGGCCACCTTGACTCCTCATCCATAATCGGGTCGTTGCCGCCTGCCGAAAGCTGGTACATCCGGTTGACTTCCTTTACCGCGGCCCGGTAAATGGCCTTCTTGGTCAGGCGGAGCTCGATAACCTTTCCCATAATCAGATCTCCTTCCAGGTTCCCTGATAAGGGGTTGGCCTTTGGTTCCTTCCAAGGCACTGGTGTCCATCAGCAAGCCCTCTCCTGCAGCCCCGTTCTTTATGAATCAGGTCATGATTTCCCAATGAAGGTCAAAGGTATTGTCATAAAGGGTATAGGTAAATCCCATTACCCTCCCTCTGCCGGGTGATCCTCCCTCCTCAATTTTCCAATAAGATAGAAAAATACCAGGAATCATACGAGGTTGCCCAGTCTGAGGGTCATCTAAGATGGTTTCCCAAACCTCTCTTTTCTCCATGACTCGCCACAGAGTGCCAAAATCCTTGCTGCGCACCGTTTGCCCTACGTGAGGCAGACCCTTTTCCCGGATGATTTCATCAAACTCTTTCATGGCGGTCCCTCCTCTCGGATGAGGTGGGCAGAAAAAAAATGACTTCTGCCCTGTGGACAGAAGTCATCGGCCCACGCCTCAAGGGCGGGGCGGTTGCGGCGGACTTCATCGCCATGCTTGATTAAAGTGTGGACATGTTATGGCCAAATGTCAATATTAGTGAAAATTATTTTATACGATTATGTCCTTTGCTCCGCACAAGACATAATCGAAGATGAGTGGGGGAGGGGGCTAAGGGCCGGTG
>Ga0272446_1000714_pt1 | contig 50852 bp, 42 predicted proteins | sample YNPCB0061_FD_194587 | JGI IMG/M metagenome (GOLD analysis project Ga0272446, IMG submission 194587) | Hot spring microbial mat communities from Yellowstone National Park, WY, United States - YNP-CB-006-1 | ecosystem: Environmental > Aquatic > Thermal springs > Hot (42-90C) > Sediment | place... | reverse complement strand
CGAGACCTAAAGTTCTGTCTTTTTGGAAAATGACAGGCTTTGAACTCGGTCTGGGTTAGGTCCAGGGCATTAACCAACAGGTGCTCAAGCCGGTTTGAACACTTTATTCACAACAAGATCTACCTTTTCCGCAGGGTTTAACCAGAAAAAAGCAAAATCGAACCTCATCCCATCCAGAAAAGTTGACTGGCCTGGGCCAAATTGCAACTTGTCGGCTAACCATGGTTTCAGTTTGAACGATACTCATCGAACAACTCAATTAGCTAATGGATTTTACAAGGAAGTGGGCGCTTTTACCAAAAAGATGGGCTTCATCATCTTGTTTTTTGATTACAAGAAGATAAAAAATTGGTTTGAACTTCTGTTTTAAGGGGGAGCATGTCACCTTTGCGCCCTCACCCTAAATCTCTCTCTCAACCTTGGGAGAGGGACTTGAGGCTTCGACTCCCCTGCTCCCAAACTTGGGAGAAGGGGTTGGGGGATGAGGGCAAATGCAGAGACTTGCAGAACTGATATGCTCTCTTTTAAGGCTCTCTAACATGCGTTCATAAGGCTTCTAACGGTCATAGCGGCAGGAGATTTTCTGCGATCGCTTTCTTGCCAATGAGACTTGGTAAAAAAGCGATTCACGTTAATGAGTGAAACCAGACCAGACCCGGCAAGTGCCCCATTTTTGGAGGGCACAGGAGGTCGCTCTAATTTGTTGAAGACCCTTCCTCAAAACTCAAAACAGGACACTGGGGCCAACTTTCTGTGATTGATCCATTAGAGCAATCCAATGTCATAGATTTATCGTCCAGCATTTGTGAACATGAACAAACTACGCTCAAGAGTCAGCCTTAGGGGAGTTGTCTTTTCGGTAGAAATATAGCGTTGGTCAGAAAACTTAGGACTAAACCAGGTGCTCAACCACCGATGCTGGGTAGGCTTCCTGACTCGCCATCACCCTGTTTCTCATGGCGACGGCTATAGCTAGGCGCAATTAAGGTAACGATAGTATGGGGGGTGGAGCGGGGCAGCTCCCACCCCCCCTGCTTGCAACTAATTCACAATGAATGACACCGACCTACTTACCTATGAGTCTGGCATCATTAGGAGCTGGATGCGTTGATATTTTCAGCCAATTGAACCGTAGAATTGTGACTTCTTCAGGAGAAAAACTTAGTTGGCAAACGCCCTGATCAACCGCTTCTACTGGTCACATTTTCAACTGAAATCGTTATGGACTGAAAGAATTCAATCCACTTGAAAGGATTGAACCGACTCCTTAAGCAAGCCTTCCATCTTGTCCCAACGGTCTTCAGGGGTAGAGGCGTTAAAAGTGTAGAGCTTACCGCGATTTACTGTCACACTGGCAAAGTTGTGCCGCTTGTTGCCGTTGACATCAGTGGCATATTCCAGAATGTAGTAGATTTTACCGGCGGCTTCTTTTTCTTCTGCGGTGACCAGTTCTGCTTTACGTCCTGAGTCTGGAGGCGCGATCGCGCTTGTCGCCAAACGATAACCCACTTCGCCAGGAGTGCCTAGATCACGCAAGGTTTTGCCCACCGCTACAGGATTAATCACCACGCTAACATTTTCGGTCTGCTGAATAATGTCATGAAACACCACATCTGCCCCAGTGCTAACCTGGACAGGCACCCAACCATTGGGGTAAAGAAACTTATAACCATCTGTACTATCGATAAAGCTCTTCATGCCCGCTCCGGGTGCCACACACCCTTGCAAGCTCAGGCTTACGATGCATACCAGTGCAACAATGATGCGCTTTAGCATTTCTAGAGGGTCTCCCATCCTAAACTCAGTCCGCAGACATTAGAAAGAAAGCGTGACTTCTTTTCATCTTCCCACCTCCTGGGACGCTTATTGCCATAGGCCCAAAATTTTGCCGGTTGCCCTAAGCAGAGTCATTCCATAAGACTTCGGATTGAAAATTACAGACGAACTGAAAGTTATAGCTTTGGTCAAAAAGCGTAGGACCCAACTAAGCGCTCAAACGTTGATGCTGGGTAGGCTGCCTGACTCGTAGTCGGGATGTTTCTCACGGCAACTGCTAATCTTGCACTTTGCACCTGGCGTTTTGAATTTCGCGCAGCGGTAGGAGTACCCTAAAAATGAGACAAGCCTGAAAATGGCGATCGGTAATGACTGTCCTATGAAAAAGCCTGTATCCGTCCGCTCTCTTTATGAGTGGCTTTTCAATCAAGGAGCTGGCTGGCTATTTTTGACTCCAGCACTGCTATTCCTGGGCCTTTTTGTGTTTTACCCGATTGCTGACCTAATTTATCTCAGCTTTACAGCGGGTAGCTTTACCCGGGCCGGCGTGCATTTTGTGGGGCTGCGCAACTATGTACGCCTGTTGCTCAATCCCGACTTTTGGCAAGTCTTGGGCAATACCCTTTACTTTACCGGGGCAACCGTGATTCCGAGTTTGGTGCTTTCTCTGGGGCTAGCAGTGCTGCTCAACCAGGCGATCGCCCCAGCAAAACGCTCCTGGCTCACCCTGCAAGATCTTCTCCGCACCGCCTATTTTTTGCCCTCGATTACCGCCCTTGTTGCCGTTGGGCTAGGCTGGCGCTGGCTGTTTCAAACTGATGGGCCTATCAACCAGATATTGTCTTCCTTGGGCCTTGATCCGGTTCCCTGGCTCAGTAGCCCAGTCTGGGCAATGCCGGTCTTGGTTTTGCTCAGCATCTGGAAGCAATTAGGGTTTAACCTGGTGGTGTTTTTAGCAGGGTTGCAAACAATTCCCAAAAATCGTTATGAGGCAGCAGTGCTCGATGGTGCCAATGCCTGGCAGCAATTCTGGCATATCACACTACCTGGCTTGCGCCCGACCCTGATCTTTGCTACGGTGACGACTGCGATCTTTAGCTTGCGTAGCTTTGAGCAAGTCTATGTGATCACGGGAGGAGGCCCGCTTAACACGACCAATTTGCTGGTCTACTACATCTATGAACAGGCGTTTGCCCAGTTTGATTTTGGTTATGCGGCGGCGGCGGCCACAATCTTATTAATCATCACCTTGGGTCTCGTCTGGCTCCAATTACGCGATCGCCCCACCGCAGAATAATCCTCACCACCTAATCACCCGTCGTAGACAACGTTCCGTTCCTAACAGATAACTGAGATTTGGCACCAATTTCAGCAAAAAGATTTGTCAGTCAACCAGGTTCCGCGTCGCTAGTGGGCAGAGTTTTCTTGCAAAGATTTTTATATTTTTATAGCTGTTGCCAGGTTGCGTAGGACACGGGTTTAAGGAGATGTGGGGGCTTCGCCCCCAGCTAGGGGTTCCACCCCTGCACCCCGTCCTAAGTCTGGTGACTACGGCTATATTGATGAGCCAAAACATTTGACACCTCCAGTTCCTTAAGACAAGGCTGATTTTGATAATTTTGCGCCCTTGTAGGGACACAATCGTTGGCATTACTACGCAAGCTCAGTGGAAGCGATTCAGCAGAGATTTAAGATTCACGGCTTTATTGATCGATTATGAAATTGTCGATGCATCAGGTTTCTGTTTTGATACGGTTTTGGCAATATTGATGAATTGTTGCAGAATGGGTGATGAATGGCCCTGTCGCCAAACCATGGTTAAGGGATTAGCTCTCACCTGCTCTTGAATTGGGCGGTAGATCACGCCCTCGCGCCGAAGAGTCTGTACGCTGGACGGCAGGATGCTGATGCCAATTTCACCTGCAACCAGCCCCAAAATTGTGACCATAAAGATTACTTCTTGTGCCACTTTGGGGACAAATCCTGCCTGAGCACACAGATAATAAATTTGCTCTGATAAACTAGATACCACTGAACGAGAGGGCATAACAAATTCTTCATCTGCTAAGTCAATTACTGAAATTGTGGGTTGGATTGTTAGCGGATGGTATTGAGGTAAAACGGTAACCAGTGACTGCTGTGAGAGAATTACCATTTCTAGATCACGGGCTTCAGTCAAGTCAGGGGTTTGATAGACAAATACAATATCAGTTCGGAGATCACGTAATCCCTGAATTTGGGAACCACTACTTTCTTCCCGTAAAACCAGATTGACATCTGGATAGTGTTGCCGAAATGTTCGCAGAATATTAGGTAATCCACTATTAGCAATTGAGCTAGTAAAACCTACTGTCAAACAGCCTAATTCTCCTTGATGGATGCGTCGGGTTTTATGTATTGCCTGCTCTAGGCTGGCTAGAGTCGAACGTGCTTCTTCTAAAAAAGCTTGACCTGCTGGCGTTATCTGGAGCGGGCGTTTTTTGCGATCGAATAGCTTAACGCCTAATTCTAACTCTAGGGCTTGAATTTGCTGGCTCAATGGCGGCTGGGCAATCTGCAATCGTTCAGCTGCACGGCTAAAGCTGAGCTCATCAGCAACCGCGATGAAGTAGCGAAGGTGGCGAAGTTCCATCTTGTTCTCATAATACTTTTGCTCATAATACTTTTAAAGTATGAAAGCATATCAAAACTAGTATTTGACATATGCTGAGGATCTTTTTACAGTGAGCACAAGTGGTACGAAGCGTTGAATACTCCACAGTTCTGCGGAAAGTTTTTTATCATGTCAGACTTAATTCGACGAGTTGTGATTGTCGGTGGAACCCATGGCAACGAATTGACTGGGATTTACCTGGTTAAGAAGTTTCAGCAATTCCCCCATTTGTTACATCGGCCCAGCCTTGAATGTACTACCTTGCTGGCTAACCCCGATGCGATCGCGGCTAATCGACGTTACATTGATCGTGATTTAAACCGTTGTTTTGCTAACGAAGATTTGGCAAACCCAGCGTTAACCAGCTACGAAGACAAGCGGGCTAAACAGATTGCAGCACAACTGGGGCCGAAATCCCAACCTAAAGCCGATGTCATCATCGATCTTCATAGCACAACCGCGAATATGGGCTTGACAATTTTACCGTCTAGCCGGCATCCATTTAACTTGCGATTAGCTGCCTATCTGAGCACACTCGATCCTTTAGTGCGCGTTTGTTGTGGGCTGCAATGCAATCAAGATGCGCCTATGTTGCGATCGCTCTCACCCTTGGGCTGCACGATTGAAGTAGGCGCGATCGCCCAAGGTGTAATTAATGCTGATTACTTGCAGCAAACAGAACGATTAGTTCATCACATTTTGGATTATCTCGATGCCGTAAATCAGGGAAAAGATTTGCCTATTCCACCTAGTTTAGAGGTGTATCAAGTGATCGCATCTGTAGACTATCCCAGAAATGCATCCGGTGATCTGCAAGCGATGATTCACCCCCACCTCCAGTTCAAAGACTATGAGCCTTTATGTGATGGCGATCCGATGTTTCTCACATTTACGGGCGAATCGATTCTCTATCAAGGAGAAAATACCGTTTACCCTATTTTTATTAATGAGGCAGCCTATTACGAGAAGAAAATCGCCATGACTTTGACTCATAAACAACAGATTAGTTTGGAAACTGTGTAACGCGGAAGAAGGGTTAGGGATTGGTTTACGGTCATTTTTAGAGTGCTTAGGAGCAGGCTATGCAGCAGCATCAAAAAAATAGGATCACGACTAACTCAAGCAATTCTCGGCTCTGGGAATCCCAACAGGTCGAACTGTATGCTCGAATTCAGGCATTAACCATCGACCAACCTGGTGCTTCTTTCCCCTTTAGTGAGCGGTTAGCGAGAGAGCATCAATGGTCATTACTCTACACTCAGCGAGTCATTGAAGAGTACAAAAAATTCTTGTTTTTGGCGATCGTGGCAGACCACCCTGTCACACCCTCAAATGCAGTGGATCAAGCATGGCATCTTCATTTAACTTACACGCATTCCTACTGGAATGATCTATGTGCTCAAATTTTGTCAAGGCCATTGCACCATCATCCTACCCAGGGAGGTCAGCAACAGCGAGAACTATTTTGGGATTGCTACAGCAAAACGCTGAATAGCTATGAAAGCTTTTTTGGCTATTGCGCTCCAGCCGATATTTGGCCAACTCCCGTCACTCAATTTCAGCAGGCAGGACACTTTAGACAGGTTAATGCTCAAGACTATTGGATTATTCCAAAGCCAAACTTTATTCCCTTTCAACAAGTATGGTTCAATATCCTCCATCGGTCTTGGTTGCAAACTATTATCATCGTTCTGCTAACTACAGGATTAGTTTTTGTCCTGGATGCTTTGTATCATCCAGCGATCGCAGCTTGCCTAGATTTAATTAACGCTGTATTCAACCAATCTACCGTTGCTCAAGTTTCACCACCACCAAATAGTTATACGCCTTCTACTCCAGAGGTTAAACCAACACAGGGTTCTCGGTGGATGTGGTGGGGGATAATAGCAGGATCTTGTCTGATATTCGGCTTTCTCTGTGTTTTGAGAGATTCCCGATGTCCTAAATGTGATCGCTTTTGGTTCATGAAAACAACGACTGTTCTCATTCGTCGATCAACAGAACTAGAGGAGGGAGCAGAACTGGTTACCAGTCGTTGCAAGTGCTGTAATTACACTGAGGAAAAGTATAGGACAATCCCTAGAAAACCTAACACGTCTGATTCTGACGTTGGTTGTTGTTGCATATAGTAGGTTGGGTGGTTATCGGGAGCATCGGTTCGGCTGTGGCATATGGAATCTAGAGCTAATCAGGGGGTTAACTGTAACACTTGAAGATTTGTGGCGGCAGAAAAGTGATCGAGAATTAAAAGTTGCAGCCAGACAACTTGATGATTACACAGAGGATGCCTAACAAGTTATACTCGCTGAAATGCATAGGCGAGGTATGGTTGAAACAGCTTTAAAAGCAAGCGTTGCACTTCAGTTTCCTCCACAACAGTCAGAGACAAGATACGCGGGATTCTGGATTAGATTTGGTGCAGCTTGGATTGATGGTTTAATATTACGTGTTCTTGCTGCTAGATTTGCCTATGCTATTGCTTCTTTTTCTAAAGCGAATTTAGAGGAAGTTCAACTTTTAACAAATGGTAGTGTCATTTTCATTGGTTGGCTTTATTTTGCCTTTTTAGAGAGTTCTTCTGAACAAACAACGCTTGGGAAACAGGTATTTGGCATTTTCGTGACAGATCTTGATGGTGGTCACATATCGTTTTTTAGAGCATCAGGAAGATTTCTCGTTAAACTGTTAGCGGCTCCATTTTTAGTGGGATATTTTATGGCAGCTTTTACTAAAAAGCATCAAGCCTTATATGATTTGATTGCTAGCACTTTAGTTGTCAAGAAGCATATTCGTTAAGAGTTATGAATCTTGTGAGTGGTGAGTTGTGGAGCGGCGATGGCTAACAAGTCTGGTGCAGCGGATTGACGGACACAACTGGTACTGAGTTTAAGTTACTCTGAAACCGCTGACTTGTGCCGTTAGGCATCATTTCAACTTCTATTTTTGCTATTGAAGCAAGGTTGAAAAGTCAAAAGGAGACAATAATGGATGACCATGCCTTAAAACAAGAAATAGCCAAAGCTGACAAAGCGATCAATGAACGTGATTTTGATACTGTAGCCAGTTGCTATACAGAAGAAGCGGTATTGGTGGTTAAGCCTGGGACACTGGTACAAGGTCGTGAAGCTATTAAAGTGGCTCATAAGAAAATTTCTGACTACTTTAACGATAGTCTTAATGTGTCACAAGGTGACATGGTTATTATTGAGGCAGGAGATATAGCATTGGTTTTGTCGAAGACTCGTATTGAGTCTCCTGAAAAGCTAGATTCAGAGTTTTCCAGTGAAAGAAATGCAATTTACGTCTATAAAAAGTCTGCTGATGGAAAGTGGTTGTGCGCTATTGATAATTCATACGGCGTAGAGTTATTAGAAACAAATGCCTAACAACGCTTTACCTGAAGAGCTACGCTTGAAACCCTCTCTCTTTCATCAACCCTGAACAATTACCTTTTGCGATGAATATAAATGCTTAAGCTTGTTTTTTGAGAACAGACTACACTTTGAGCAATTCCCTTCGTCGAAAAAGCCTGATGGATGCTGACAAAAAACTCAAATTCAAGCTCATGCCCGAGTGATCGTGGCCTTGCTCTATGAGGCAACCGACCCCGAACAAGTGAAATCTTTAGCCAGCATTAAGGCAGCCGTTCGAGGTCACCTGTTGGAGCATGTCGGTCCCGAAATTGGTAATTTTTTATCTAAACAAGCAGTGGCATAACAACCGGGCGAAAACAGAGCATCACCCGCATCCTCGGATGATTAAGCGTGAGTGAAAAACAAGCTCAAATTCTCGATGTTGAACCCTATACTTAGAAGCCAATCTGGCGATTTGCCAAAAAACAGTCTGTATTTTGAGATGTTTCTGCCATCAAGGTTTCAGCGGTTGGTGAGTAATCCAGGCTAGACGGCGGTAAAGTACGACTGCGTACGCCCCAAGGAGAACCCTGTAAATGGCGAGATTACAAGGCCATTCATTTACATAAACAAGCAGTCGGTACCTTCTTCCAGGACAACCTCAAAGCCGTGGACTGGGTTAATGCTCAACCCTTGGCGACCTCGTTAACGCCCTTGGGCGATGGGCATGACGGCATCTGGAACATCTACGAGCAGGTTAGTACGCCTGACCAAAGACGTGAGATTTTAGACTGGTATCACTTGGTCGAGACCTTGGGCAAGGTGGGTAGTTCACAACAACGTCTGGATGCGGTTGAAAAGCAATTATGGCAAGGGGATGTTGACAGGGCCATTAGCCGTTCTAGAATTGGCACCACGAGCGGGGCATCACATTCATGGCCTATCTCAACAAGCATCGTTATCGCCTTGTCAACTATGCCTATTATCAAGCTGAAGGCATTTCGATTGGTTCAGCAACCGTGGAATCAACCGTCAAACAAATCGGTCAACGCATTAAGCTATCGGGGGCGCAATGGAAAAAGGACAATGTACCGCAGGTGCTCAAGCATCGCTGTGCCTACCTCAATGGACATCTCTCAAAATGAGACTTGCAAGATTGGGATGCTCTCACCTGACGAACGGAATCATTAGTTTCCATCCATTTTTCTATTTGAAATGAAAACACTGGAACTCTGAATTCTATCCAACGAGATAGAATGTGTCGCAAAACACACTATGTTTTAGTATTCACTAAGAATTACCCAAATTTTGTATACAGAAAAACTCATCGAAGAAAAAATATTAAGAACTGCCCCCAAGCTTAATCACGCATCCCCTTGTCAGACCCATCCCCCCTTCCTGATCGGCTCGCTCCATTCAGGGCAATCAATCACCATATCCACGCAAACTTCCGAACAATGAAAAGAATCACGGCAATGTATATAGCCTTTGCCAGGGCTTTGCTAAAGCGCACCAGGATATCCCGCAATTACAACGCTTTCCCCAAAAGCCACTCTTTCCCAGACAGATACGGCACCTAGCTTTAGGGAATCAGTATGAGTAGGGAATCAGATTAGACTAGCATCTGCAAATATATGGAAATATCTGGCGATCGCCCTATTTCCCACGGCGACCGTCAGTCAGAAAGCCTGCCCAGTATCGATGTTTGAGCACTTGGTTTTGTCTTCAACTTTCTGACCAAAGCGATAGCTATAAAATAAGGCAGAGCCTGAGCAGACTCTGCCGATCAAACAACAAAAGGCTTGAGAGGATGCTTTCAAAGCCCTTTGCAACGTATTGCGTGTGAATGATTAGTAAGTTTCGACGTGCCAGCGACCGGCTTTCTTGAGTTGACTGCGGTATTCTTTCCACTCAATCCCCGCTTTAGCAGCCTGGGCACTGAAGGCTTCGTCAATGCCATCTTCCATCCCCTTCAACCCACACATATAAACATGAGTCTTTGGACTTTGCAGCATCTCCCACATTTCCTCAGCGTGTTCTGCAACCCGATGCTGGATATACATCCGCCCACCTTCGGCATTTTGTTGCTCACGGCTAATCGCATAGGTTAACCGGAAGTTATCAGGATACTTAGCCTGCATTTCTTCCAATTCTTGCTTGTAGAGGATGTTGGGAGTCGTAGGAATTCCAAAAACCAACCAGGCTAAACCCTTGAATTGATAGTCAGGATTAAGCGCCCGTTCTCCATCCTTAAACATGCGCCAGAGAAAGGCTCGGAAAGGAGCAATCCCTGTACCAGTAGCCAACATGATGATGGTGGCATCTTCATCGTCAGGCAGCAGCATTTCCTTACCAGTCGGGCCTGTAACCTTGACTTCGTCGCCGGGCTTCAGGTTACAGATGTAGGTTGAGCAAACACCGTAAACCGTCTCGCCTGTTTCAGGGTGCTTATACTCCAACTGACGCACACATAGCGAAACCGTTTTGTCGTTCAGGTCATCCCCATGGCGAGTGGAACCAATAGAGTAAAGACGAAGCTTTTCGGGTTTACCATTCTTATCAAGACCTGGGGGAATCACACCAATGCTCTGGCCCTCTAGGTAACGTAGATCGCCCTCTGATAAATCAAACTTAACGTGCTGGCAGATGCCAATACCTCCTTCCTGAACCAGGGGCTCGTTTGAAATAACGCGAGCCACAAAGGGTGCATTCGGGCGGTAAATGTTGATAGGAACATCAGCTTTCTTTTCTTTCGCTTGAGTCATAGGTTTCGTCTCTGGTTTTTGGGCTTCCTGTTTAGTCTCAGGGGTCGCACCACCGTTTTTCTGTTCAGCGGTAACGTTTGCCGTTGCACCATTGGGATCAAGTGGATTGATGCTGACGATTTTGCCACCCATGCGCGTAATTCGCTGCATGACCTCGTTCATGCGGCTGTACGGCACATTAATAAAGGTGCTGCCACTGCTACGAATAGGGTAGCCCAGGTTGTCAGTGGCGGCATTTTGGCGCAGACCAATGACTTCGTAACGATACATCCGGCTTCCAGCCGAGGTATTCGCGGCAGCGCCTAGGGCGGTTGAGTTATTCATCGACGTGATCTCTCCGAGGTTGACTTAACTTAACATTTTGCAGTAATCCGGGCTTGAGGGCTAGGGTTGGCTTGGGACTGATGGAGGCAAGAGCCATCTATCAGTTCTATGGCCAACACTAATAAGCCTACTGAATCAGGATAAGCACGATGCTGAAAACACTGCAAAAAATGCAGATTTTTATTTTCTCTTAAACCTGTAACCAATTCCCGATGATGGCTTGTTTGGATGATCCCGTTTTTGATAGAATCTGATTACGCGGTAGTATTAAATACCTATCGGAGGTCTTGCATCTAAGCTTTATTTAGATGGAGATATTTTCTCTGTTGGTGAACGGGGTTTTTTGTTTTTTGCTTAAATCCCTGGGATGATGACGGCGTAAGGCTTTCTTAGAGATGGGGTGCTTTTGCCTCCCTCCTTCGGCACAGAATGGTGCTTACGCCAATCAGATGGCCCGTAGACCGCAGATTTCGCTTACTTAAATGAAACGCAGACCAGTTAGTAGATATCGTTGCTAGAGGGAACCTATGACCAGTAAGCCAGACCGCGTGGTTCTGATTGGCGTTGCCGGAGATTCTGGGTGCGGCAAGTCCACGTTTTTGCGCCGAATTCAAGATTTATTTGGTGAAGAGCTTGTCACGGTGATTTGCCTGGATGATTACCATAGCCTTGATCGAAAGCAGCGTAAGGAATTGGGCGTTACGGCTCTAAATCCCAAAGCGAACAATTTCGATCTCATGTATGAGCAGATTAAGGCGCTCAAGAGTGGGGAAGTGATCCACAAGCCAATCTACAACCATGAGACAGGCATGATTGACCCACCCGAGTTGATTGAGCCTAATCACATTGTTGTGATCGAAGGTTTGCATCCTCTCTATGATGAGCGCGTGCGTGGCCTGCTTGACTTTAGTGTTTACTTAGATATTAGCGATGAAGTCAAGATCGCCTGGAAAATTCAGCGCGACATGGCAGAACGCGGCCATACTTACGAGGATGTGCTGGCAGCGATTAATGCACGACGTCCTGACTTTAAAGCCTATATTGATCCTCAAAAAGAGTTTGCTGATGTGGTGTTGCAAGTTTTGCCAACTCAGCTCATCAAAGATGATAAGGAACGTAAAGTTCTGCGGGTTCAGATGATTCAGCGGGATGGAGTTGAAGGGTTTGAGCCAGCCTATCTGTTTGATGAGGGGTCAACCATTGATTGGATTCCCTGTGGGCGTAAGTTGACCTGCTCTTACCCTGGTATTCGGATGCACTATGGGCCAGATTCTTACTATGGCCATAGTGTCTCTGTGCTTGAGGTTGATGGTCAATTTGATAAGCTAGAAGAGGTGATTTACCTGGAGCAGCACCTTAGCAATACCTCAACCAAATATAATGGTGAATTGACAGAGCTACTTTTACAGCACCGGGAGTATCCTGGTTCTGCGAACGGAACAGGTCTATTTCAGGTTTTGACGGGTCTAAAAATGCGAGCAACCTATGAGCGGTTAACAGCAAAACAGCCAAAGGTTGCGGCTAGCGTTTAGGTTTTTTTTAAGGGGGGAGTAGGCCCCCCTTTGCTTTTGGTGAGCATATTAGCTGGGACAATTGGCTGGATAAGGAATTCCAGTGAGTGATGAAGAGTGTTGTGTCTTCCCCTACCCCTATAATGTGTACTGGAGGCTCCGTAAAAACGGATAAGCGCGTGTCACAAAGAGATCAAGTCTTGTTCCCTTAGAGTGATTCTTTTTAAGGGTTTAGCTAAGTGCAGGTGGGTTAAGTATGGCAACTGGTAAGCCGACAGGGACAAACTCAACAGGTGGTCGTAGGCGTACGAGTAGTGCCCGTACTCGCTCAACTGCTCGGTCTGAAACCTCTGCATCAGAAGAAAAAATGATTGATAAAGCTGAGGAAGCAACTATGAGTAGTGCTGCTGAAAATGGTGAAAATGGCTCTGCTGCTGTTAGTGAGCCTGCGCCAGAGTTGGTGAAGGTCGAAGCAAAACCGGCGCAAAAGGTGAAGTCATCTTCTGCCTCTTCTAAGAAAACTGCTCTCCAACTCCATCAACCAACTGCCATGATTATGAATCGACCTGTTATGCCAAGTGAAGTTGAAGTTTTTGATACGATGACGATCGCGGGAGTCCGTCCTGTGGGTGCAAGCCATTTGGAATTGGTTGGCTCTTTCCTGAATGGTCGCCCGATTTCAGCGAGTCACTTGATGGTTTTGGAGATGTTACCGGGCGATCGCCCGATTTTTGCCAGTGAAATTGTGATGGTGGGGGAATCTGGGCTGCCAGGTCGTCCTGTTATGGCCAGTGATCCGGCGTTGCTTGAAGCGAGTACCTTACCTGGTAATCGTCCCATTGCTCCCAATGATATTGTTGACCCTGAGCCAGCGACACTGATGGGCTATCTAGATTAAGACGCTGATAAATTTGACCAATTAGAGAACTGATTACAAGGGTAATGGGCTGCAAATAATTGCAACCCATTTTATATTGCGATCGCGCTTTCTAATTGCCGTACCGTCCCCAGCGGAGAAAACTGGTCAACAGATACAGCACAATAGCTGAACCAATAATAGACGGAATGATGGGAATATTCTGGACACTCCAATGCAGCACCGGAATATCGGAGCTGACTTGCTGGCGTAGGAGCCGATAGCCTAGATCGCCAATCAAAACACCAACCAAGCCAACCCCAAATAAGCCAACAACCTTACCTGGAACTTGTCGGGGTATTAAGATGTTGGCGGCTAGACCACAGGCAAAAGCAATCAAAAATTGAACAATAATGCGAATTGGCTCGAGATCCATAGATTCCTCCTAGTTAAGGCTATGGGGCATAGAACATAAGCTGCACCCAGATGGAGGTTGTACAGAAGCTGATGATATGGATTGCTCTAGTGAGAACGTTTGCAGTGGGGCGATGACTCCGTACCAAGCTGGGGTGAGCTTTTTGACTGGTGCTATGCCATGACTAAGGATGCAGTTGCGCTACATTGAGGCTTAAACTTTCTGTTTGCTCAGGGGCAAAATGAGCCGTCTGCAACTAAAACAGAGCGATATTTTATTTTTACTAAAGTTAAGACCTAGAATCCGGATAAAACGTTCACTTGTAACACTTTGTTAAGTCAACGGGGCTAAAAAGAATCGATGTAAGCCATGCAGGTGAAAGAGCAAGGAACAACCACGTTTAAAACTCTCTTATTGCTCGGCGGACAACATGAAGAGCTGGTAACTGATTGGGGTAAGTTCAACGCTGTTGCCTGTTTATTGGATAGTGCGACCAACCAGCGCGAATTTGAGACGATCGCGACCTAAAGTTTGGCATTTAATCCATTATGGCGATCGCCGTAAGGAGCATAGCAACCGCGAGTCAGAAAGTCTATAAGACCAGTTCACTCATTCAACAAATGGGCTAAGAAATGATTTGGCAGGTAGTGTAACGAGCGTATATTCCTTGATATTAAAAGTCGGCACCAACCTGGAATAAAGTTAATCTAATGAATAAGATAAAGAGCTGTTGCAAAGATGATTGAGATAGCCTAGAAATTGCAATAACGGAAATATTAATACCAGCACCGTTGTACCCGAGTGGTGGGAAAGACTTGCGCTAGCGCCTTCCAAAATCCTAATGCTCCATCGCCAATTGCCAGTTCTGGAGCCTCTTTCAGCCCTTGGTCTTGCAGGCGTAACAACAACGGTTTCCAACTCAATTCGGATTCTCGGAATCCTGCTTCCAACCCCAGCAGTTCCTTGGTTCCCGTATCCGTGACACCAATGATAACCAGAAGGCACTGGCGGTCATCCTCGTTGCGGATGTTGCAGTAGATGCCATCTGCCCAAATGTAAACGTAACGTTTACCGAGCAGGGAGCGTTGCTACCACTGTTGATGTTCATCAATCCATTGCGCCTTCAGTCGGCTAATGGTACTCGACGACAAGCCTTTTGCCTGTGCTTTCAGCAACGATGCCAACGCTTCTGCAAAATCCCCTGTTGAGACTCCTTTGAGGGATAGCCAAGGCCGTACCTCCTCGACGCTCTGGGAACGCTTGAGATAGGGCGGCAGCAACGATGAGTTGAACTTGATACCGTTGCCACTGCGGTCGCGCACCTTCGGCACCTGAATCTCCACTTCCCCAACGCCTGTCATACTCGTTCGCTCTGGCAGGTACCCATTACGAACGATCGCCTGTCGCCCCTGCTCATCGTTGAGGGACTCGTATTGGGCAAGAAATTCTTTCAACTCTGCCTCGACTGCTTGAGCAATGATTTGGCGAGCCCCCTGACGAACCAGTTCACTCAGGGCATCCCTAAACGGGGCAACTGTTTCTGTCGGTTGAAATGCAATAACATTGTCGTTACTCATGGTGTATGCTCGTCTGGTCTTTTTCCTTTTCCAGCAGGATACGCCGTTTCTTCTCCTTCAAGCCATACACCACAAATAAACATGGCTCCCTTTCTCATCCTATCTGTCAGCCCCTGATTGACTGACAAAACAACTGAAACCTCCGATACTTTGTGCTCACGGCTGGCGACTAAAGTCGCGCCTAGATATACCAAGTCCGCGGCGGACTTGGTATATCTAGGGTTTCACAACCCACGAAGGCGGGTTTTAGCTGCCTTGCTGCGGTTTTAACCGCCTAGGAAAAAATGTCAGTCAACTAGCTGTCAGCCTAATTCATCGCTAATCCTTTGCAATCATGACATCGGAGGATTTGATTACGGCATAGACGGCTTTCCCTTCTGTTAGGCCTAACTTCTCTGCAGAAGCTTTGGTGATGACAGCCGTAATTTCTACACCAGGAGCTACTTCGACGGTAACCTCTGTATTCACAACTCCGGGGATGATCGCTTTAACACTGCCTTTGAGCGCATTCCGAGCACTAATTTCCATGACGTTTAACCTGTTGTGAGGTGGACTAAAGCAAAAAAATCTCATTCAAGTCCCGGAAGTTTTGTCTGTGGGAAAACATCCGATTTCGGGCTGGACTTGCTTCTGGACTTGTTCAAAGTGGCTATTTGAGTTACTAGAAACACTTGTCGCACAAAATATCCCACTATAAGAGATTTCGACTCTGCTAATTAAGCTACAAATTTAATGCCGACATGTTGGCACCATGTTAATAATACTTGCATAAGTAGATGCTAATAGAAAATGTGAGTAAACCATGAAAACGTGTCGCTGGTTTCTGTTTGCGCTTGTGGGGCTGCTGATGGCTTGTGGGGCAACCCCAAACCAGATAACGCCCGTTGCTTCGCCCACTCCAAAAACAGAACACATTACTCTGACGGTTTCGGCTGCCGCCGACTTAAACTATGTCTTCCCAGAGATTGGTAAACGATGGGAACAGGAAACCGGCAATACAGTAACTTTTAACCTGGGTTCAACCGGACAACTGGCTCAACAGATTGAGCGGGGTGCGCCTGTAGATTTGTTCGCTGCTGCCAATAAGAAGTTTGTGGAGGAGTTAGACAAGCGGGGATTAGTGTTTTCAGAAACAAAAGAATTGTATGGTGTAGGACGACTCACCCTCTGGCAACGGGAAGGCAGCCCTCTTGAGATCACGGATATCAAAGACTTGACTAAATCAGAGGTGAAACGGGTGGCGATCGCCAATCCCGATCATGCTCCTTATGGTGTGGCGGCGCGGGAGGCGTTGCAATCGGTAGGGATTTGGGAGGAATTACAACCCAAACTTATCCTGGGAGAAAACATCAAGCAAACCCAGCAATATGCTGAGACCGGGAATGTGGATGTAGCGATCGCGGCGCTCTCTATCAGCGTGCAAAAGCCAGGGAAATGGGTATTAGTACCCGAAAACTTACACACACCTTTGGAGCAGATGCTGGTCGTACCTAAAAGTGCACCTCACCCTGAAGCGGCGAAGCAGTTTGCAAAATTTATCAACAGCGAAAAGGGTAGACCCCTGATGCGGAAGTATGGATTTGTGCTGCCCGGTGAGACTTTTGCCGCAGACAAGTAGGGGGTAGTAGAGTGTTGCCGCAGGCATGAGGGATGAAGGTGATAGAGCCGGTCTAATTTATTAGGCTACCCGCAGACAGAGGATAAGACTTGCCGGTATTGTTCATTGATTTATCTTGAGGGTCTGTCAGCGTATGATTTGGGAACCTGCAATTTTGTCGCTACAGGTGACGCTTGTAGCCAGTCTGTTGATCTTGGGATTGGGGCTGGGGTTGGGGATCTGGCTGGCAAGAACACACTTTCCTGGACAGATTTTTGTTTCTACCTTGCTCAATTTGCCCCTAGTATTACCACCCAGCGTGGTGGGCTATTTCTTGTTACTGGCCTTGGGGCGGGGTAGTCCGGTTAAGGAATGGTTAGGAATTGATTTGTTGTTTACCTGGCAGGCGGGGGCGATCGCCTCTGCGGTGGTAGCATTACCCCTCATGGTGGAATCAGCTAGAGCGGCCATTGTTAGCATCAATCCCGAATTAGAAGCCGCCGCCCGCACCCTTGGCTCATCTGAGCTGGAAGTCCTCTGGCGAATTACGATACCTGTTGCTCATCGTGGCATTCTGGCGGGGTTTGGCTTAAGTGTCGCCAGAGGGCTGGGGGAATTTGGCGCAACTTTAATGGTGGCAGGCAGCATTCCTGGACGAACGCAAACCTTACCCTTGGCCATCTACGATGCGGTACAATCCCAGCGCTATGGCTTGGCCAATGGGATGGTGCTGATAATGACGGCGATCGCCTTTGCCTTGCTGTGGTGGGTGAGGTTGTTAGAAGGGAACAGGCAACAGGCAACAGGCAATAGAGAAAAGGGGCAACGCCAACAGAGACGAAAAACTAGGATGAGCGATGCGATCGCTGATATGACAGACCGACTAGGTATCTCAAGATTTGCGGCATTCAATAGAGTTCGTCGTAATCGGTTTTAGTGAGTGTCAATTTATCTGAAAGTACTTAGTGAGAAAAATTATGATCTAACTTCATAAACAAGAAGTCATTACCCGTTTTGATCAGAGCAAAGCTGAGATAAGCTAGCGCACTAACTCTATCTGTTTTATATCTGCTAAGATTTGCGCGATCGCTGGTCTCAACCTATCCGTTCACAGCATTTGCTTTCAATTACAACCAACCAGCAATCACCATCAAATAAATGTGATCTTGTATCATCAGAACAAGGTTGTCTTATCCAGCGGAGTATCACCATCTTCAATTTCAAGCCGGACATGTTTTTACTCCACACCTGCTCTGGTGGATTGATAAACCCTGGCAACTCTAACAAAAGGGGATAGCAAAATTAGCTTGACCGTGTCTTCAGTCATTGTTCCATTATCAGCGGAGTCAAGAAATCGCTGCTTCAGGTGTTCAAGCCTTGCTTTCTCTGTATCGGTCAATGATGGCAGTGACGCTTTCCTTTCTGAAAAAAGCCAAATCTAGGCTAGGCGAAATACCTAATCTTGCCTGAGCTGCAATCAGATTCGTGATTGCTTTTGGAATCCCAAGAGTGACTGTCAACGTTTCCTGGTTAGGAAGTGGGTTCACTCCAGCATCCCCCCCCTTACTCCCCTCACCTCTTTTCCTCCTTGGACCATGCACCTCCTTGTCGATATCCAAAAGCAACTTCCTAACTATCTCTTAGAGGTCGCCTTTGAGCTTACGGGAGAAACCCTAGGGATTTTGGGCAGTTCCGGCTCGGGCAAAAGTATGACGCTGCGTTGTATCGCTGGGATTGAAACCCCCACCAGTGGCACGATCGTACTGAATGGCAAGATTCTGTATGATTCCTCTAAGGGGATTAATTTGCCCAGCCGCGATCGCAAGGTGGGGTATCTCTTCCAAAACTACGCTCTCTTTCCCCATCTGACAGTGGCTCAAAATGTGGCTTACGGGTTAAAAGGATGGGCCAAAAATGCGAAGACCCGATGGGTGATCGACCACCTGGAGCAGATGAAGCTATCGGGATTGGGCGATCGCTATCCGCAACAGCTATCTGGCGGGCAACAACAGCGGGTAGCTTTAGCCAGAGCATTGGCAACAGAGCCAGACGTGCTCCTTTTGGATGAGCCATTTTCTGCCCTCGACACGCATTTACGCAGTGAACTCGAAAAGCAGCTCATTAAGACTCTATCCAATTACAAAGGCTTAACACTCTTTGTTAGCCATAACCTGGAGGAAGCCTACCGGGTGTGTCAAAAATTACTGGTACTGGATCGGGGTAAAGTGGTTGCTGTTGGAGACAAACAACATATTTTCGATCGCCCTGGCACCTTAACCGTTGCGCAACTAACTGGCTGCAAAAACTACTCTCGCATGCAGCCGGTTGACCGCCACACCATTCGTGCTCTGGATTGGAATTGTACACTCCAAACCACAGACCCAACGCTGTCATCCCACACTCACGTTGGCATTCGTGCCCACCAAATCCGCTTTCCCGACCAGACCAATCAACCCAATACTGTTTCTGCCTGGCTCGCCTGGAAGAGTGAAACCCCCCACCGCATGACACTGTATTTGAAACTGGGTGAACCGCCCACTGATCCAGACGATTATCACCTTCAGGCAGAAGTTTATAAAGATAAATGGGAGCAGCTGCAAGACCAGCCAATGCCCTGGCGAATCGAGCTGAATCCCCAGCGCCTGATACTAATGCAGGCCTATCCTCACTGAGATGGGTGACCTGGGATTCGAACCCAGAACCAGCGGATTAAGAGTCCGATGCGCTACCGTTGCGCTAGTCACCCTCATTCATTCATATTATCAGGCCCGTCTAACTAAGGCCACTTTAAGCTTTAAACGACAGAAACTTTAAGCTGATACCATTTTGAATTTTGGATTTGCGATTTTGGATGCTAAAAGCCCTGCAGCATAAAGGGTTCGATTGGGTATCTGCCACATCCTCCATTTAGATTGGTATGGCATCTGTATTGACCAACCTTCTCAGCGATCGCCCGGATAGCTTGAAGGGATATCCCTAATGCCTGATGCCATCTTCGCCAGTTTCAGGGGTAAACGAACGGTGAAGGTACTCCCTTGCCCAAGTACACTCTGCACCTGAATGCTTCCTTGATGAGACTGGGCGATCGCCTGAGCAATAGCCAAACCCAGTCCGGATCCCCCCGTATGTCGAGCACGGTCTTGATTCACCCGGTAAAACCGATCAAAAATTCGGAGTTGCTCGGATGGGGAAATGCCTGAACCCGTGTCTTGAACAGCGAATACGGCGGTGCCTTCCTCTTGATGGAGATGAATAATCACCGTTCCACCCGCTGGCGTGTATTGAATGGCATTGGTGACTAAGTTGGCAAACAGGCGATACAGTTGTTCCTCGTCGCCCAAAACGGTTAAGGATTGGGCTATTTGCAGGTTAGACTTCAACACCAGGCCAGCGGCGATCGCCAGAGCCGAAAATTCCGCGACCAAATCTTCCATCAGGGTATTGAGGCTGCACGCACGCAGGTTCAGGGGAGGAGGATGCAAATCAATCCGCGACAACAACAACAAATCCTGAACCAGGTTAGAGAGGCGATGGTTTTGCCGTTCGATAATGCGGAGGGTATTGCGCACCTCGGTGGCAGAGAGTTCTGGCTCATCTAGCGTAAATTCAACCGTCGAGCGAATTGCCGCCAGAGGCGTGCGGAGTTCATGGGCGGCGTCTGCCGTAAACTGCTGAATCTGCTGATAGGACTGGTAAACTGGGCGCATGGCTATCCCTGACAGCCACCAGCTTGCCCCAGCCACCAACAGCATCGCACCGGGTAAGCCCAGCATCAGTGTCCAGCGGATGCGAGCCAGATAGGCTTCATAGGTTGCCAGGGATTGCCCGACCTGAATGTAGCCCCAGGGAATTTGAGTTTGGGTTTTGAGAAAGACAGATATTTGCCGATAGGAATTACCATCTGCTGCTTTCAGGGTTTGGTGGGGGACTGAGTCGCTTGGGGTGGGTAATCCTACAGGTTGTCGTCCGGCGGTGGCCAGCAGGTTCCCTGCGGGATCAATGAAGCGAATGTAATAGTCTGGCTGTTGCACCACTCCAGCAATATGGCGTTCGGCGATCGCCACCTGTTCTGGGCAGGGGGTGTTGGGAGTACAGACCAAACCAGGGAGGAAGTGATCCATAATCGGTTCGACTTTTCCTGGCTCTGTGAGGGCGGGTTCAATGCCATCATGCAGGGTGCCAGCGACGGTTGCCAGTTTCCGGTTGAGGGATTGCCATTGTTCCTGGGCAATTAGCTCATAAAACCCAATTCCACAAACGGCCAAGATCACCCCCATCGTTCCGGCATAGAGGCCAGCGAGTCGCTGGCGGGTGAGAAAAAAAGCTCGGTTGCGATTCATGATTCAGAGGAGGCAGATGGTGGGGGTGTTTTCAAACGGTAGCCAATGCCGTGAACGGTTTCAATCAGTCCTGCACAGCCGTATTCTGCTAACTTTCTTCGCAACAGTCGCATCTGGGCAGGTACCACATTACTGGTCGGCTCAGCCTGCATAGACCACACCTGGTTCATAATCTGGTCACGACTCAGGATTTGATTGGGATGTTGCATCAAGTATTCTAAAATCTGAAATTCTTTAGCTGTTAGAGGAATTGGCTGAGAATTGGCCCGACTATCTGTAATGGCGATCGCAAAGGTGCTGTAATCCAGGGTAAGGTTTCCAACTTTTAGTTGAGTGGGTTGCAGAGACTGCGATCGCCGCTGCAATGCCCGCAACCGTGCCAGCAGTTCCACATTACTGAAGGGCTTGACCAGGTAATCATCAGCTCCCGCATCCAACCCAATCACCTTATCCTCTATCCGGTCTTTAGCAGTTAGCATCAAAACCGGGATCGTATCCTTCCTGACGCGCAACCGCTGACACAGTTCGAGGCCTGATAATCCGGGCAGCAGCCAGTCAAAAATGGCGACAGTGTAGTGGATCCAGGGATGCTGAAGACACTCCCAGGCTGTTTTACCATCCATCACCCAATCGACAATATACTTTTCCCGCAGTAGCGTGCGCTCGATCGCTGCGCCCAGATCAGGTTCATCCTCAACTAGCAAAACTCTCATAGGCTGACAGCATAAACGCTGCTGGGTTGAGGCCACAAGTCTCCCATTGCCTTGCAGGCCATTCCCCATGATTCGAGCGCTTCAACCCCTTGAATAGTTGCTTTCTCATAGGTGGCGTCGTGGGTACGCCACTGCTGCCTCAGAAAGTCAAGAAACCCAACCGGAAAACAATCCTCTTTATCTGACCACTGAGCCACCATTTGATCCTTAAGCTTGTTTCTCATTGTTGCTGTCCTCCACTTCCTGAATCGCTCTTAATACATCTGCTTCCAAAACAATTAGGATGTTGAAGATCGAGAGGGGCGTGGGAACGGTGCCCCCAGCCAAAGGGTTCCCTCCTTGCACACCGTCCCAACCAAGATGACTATGGCCATACATCCTTTTCCTGGTCAGGTTTAGCATTTGCCCCCTCTTTTCCAAGAAACTGTTATTTTGCCGGCATCAAGTGGGTATTTCCAGTGTGTGTAACTTTCTTTCTCTGGGAGGGATTGAAACCCGACTTGGCGCAATTCCTGCTTCAGTTCTCAAAGTTTCTTAGGCATTTTTCATAACAACTATATCGGCTCAGTTATAAACGAGTGTTTCAGAAAAATTCACCGTTCATCTCCCTTGCCGTTTCCTGTCTACTTGTTGACTTAGGGGTTTCCCCTGCGATTTCATCCTGATTTTATTTCTAGCTGAGATGCTAATAAGCAGGCTTAACTCTAACTTAGGATCGAGATCAGGAATTTGTCAGGACTATGAATTCCCCAATAGTATTGTTGCTACTTTTTCTGATGGGAGCCGTCGGTTTAACCGGCTGTCGTCAGGAAAGTTCCAGACATTTACCCTTTCAAAACCCGCCCGAGGATCTGGCAATGGCGCAGGATGGTCATCAGTCTGGTAGCCATTCTGAGATGAATCATGATTTTATGAGTCTGGGGCCTAAGGATGAGTTTTTCGACCTCCGCTTTATTGACGGCATGATACCTCATCACGAAGGCGCTGTACTAATGGCACAGGAGGCTTTACAAAAGTCGAGTCGTCCTGAAATTCGGACGCTGGCAAGAGCCATCATTGATGCCCAGCAAAAGGAAATTCGTCTGCTTCAAGGCTGGCGCAAAGACTGGTATCCCAATGTGGGGCAAGAACCTGTGATGTGGCACAACCGTATGAATCACATGATGCCCATGACGCAGAAAATGCGGTCTGCCATGATGATGGCTGGAAATTTGGGTTTGGCCGACGATCAGTTTGATTTGCGCTTTATAGAGGCCATGGTTCCTCACCATGAAGGGGCACTGGTGATGGCGCAGGCAGCGTTGGAAAAGAGCGATCGCCCCGAAATCCGCCAAATGGCAGCAGATATTCTCAAGTCTCAACGACAGGAAATTGCTCAGATGCAGCAGTGGCGCAACAACTGGTATGGAAAATGAAGCAGCAGAAGCAGATGATAGAAATGGGGCAAACCGTGCCGAACTGCGCAGATGGGTGCGTTTTGCGCAGGTCTGTTTGGTCACGGAATGGGAGACATTCCCTGCTCTTGACAGTGCTGGGAGTGTTTTTGCTGTCCCCTGTGAGCCTGGTATTTGCCCACACTGGCCATGATCACGGTTCTGACTTTCAGCCCGGAAATCGCCAGCCGGTACAGGGTATTCGGGTGGATAGTCAAACCGCTCAACGGCTGGGAATCGTGGTGAAGCCAGTCAGCCGTGAGTTTCTGGAGGTTGGCATTCGCACGACCTTTCGCTGCACTCACTAAATCGTTGGATGGGTGCTATCCCCCAACGACTTTCAAAGCAATAGCCGAATATGGGCTTCGACCCAGATACTCGATGCCACTGGCTTGAGGTTAGGGTCGCCGTCTAAGGCATCCCGTGCGGGTTGAAAGCTCCAACTCGCAAACACCTGATTTGCGATACTGGCAGCATCGCGCTGAGAGTCTGGAGAAATTTGGCGGCCATCCAGGGTGGAAATTTCCGCTTGGCCGATTTGCACCACCTGGCCACTGGGGTTAAGGAACAACTCCGCCTTAAGCTTCAGATTGGTGCTGGGTTGCGGCAGGGCTGGATAGGGAATTCGTACGGTTTTTTCTCGGTCGATGGGTTGGGCTTGTTCCCGCTTGCGGTCATTTCCCTGATAGGTGGCTTGCACGGTAATTTCAGCGTCCCCCTCAGGGGGTAGAAGTTGCCCATTGCCAGTGCGATCCCCATTTCCCTGCTCTCCACCGCCCGCCTCTGGAACTGGTGGCGGCAATCGTGGTGGCTCGGTTGTTGCATCTTTACCAACTTCGGAATCCGTCTCCTGGGTTGGGGGTAGGGGGGTATCGTTACCCGGAGCACTCGGAAACGGTACCAAGGGATCCTCTACCGGGTCAGCCGGAGATTCTGTCTGAGGGCTAGGCGGAGTGTTCTGGGGAGTGGGGGCGGGCTGGGGGCGATCGCGGGGAGGGGATGTGCGAGGTCGTGAAGCAATGGGTGGAGAACCAACTTCTGAGCGTGGGCTAGCGGTTGGGGGTGTGGGACGACGAGCCGTGGGTGGATTGGATTGGGAGATGACAGAGTCCTGTGAAGCAGTTGTGCGCGGCTGGAGCGATCGCCCCTGTGGGCGACCCGATGCCTGTCTTTGGGCAGAAGGTCGTGCTGTAGTTGCCACACCTCGGCTAGCGCTGGCTGAAGATCGACCATCAATAAAAGTTAACTCAATCGGAGCAGCGCTTGGCGTCACTTTGACCGGTTGCACCCAATAGCGCTGTAACGCAATCAAGCCCAGCAAATGCAACAACATTGACCCAGTCACAACCGAAACCCAAAAGGATGGCTGCCCCTTTGGTCGGCGATTTTGCTGATGTTCTAAAAAGTTCACGACACTCATAGGACAAAGCGAACCCTGCGATCGGCCAAAGATGCCAAGGCCAGTAGGAATGATGAATTTTTGTCTCAGGGAACACAGGGGGCTTTCGGCTGCTCCATCCTAACTTAGAAGGATAGACTTAGGCATCTTCTCTCTGGGGATTGCCGCATAGCAGGATCAAGACATTGCAACCCTCTGATTGCGGGTGCAGGTCTCACTCATCGCATTTTGAATTTAATGCTGAATCGCTTGTTTCACCTGGGCCTCATCCACACCGGAGGCAAAAGCCGTATTGTGAATAGTGCCCATTCTGCCTTGGGTAATCTATGAAATATTATGAGGTGCATCTATGACCACTCAACAATTAACAAACCAGCAACAAATCGATTTTTGGAGAATTCAAGCCTTTAATCGCCTAGAAGAACTGATTAAAAAAATTCCGGTTGGTGCGAACCCCAACGATCTCTTAATCGATAGTTTAATTCGGGCTTTTAACCGCTTGCCTGCTCGCCCTGCCGATAAGCCAGCCTATGCGGGCATCTTTGGTTCAACCGATCCTACCGTGGGTCGGGTTAAGGCCCTTGACCAATTTAAAGCGGCACGGGCAAACCTGAACGGCGCATTGAATGGTGTGGATGCGCTGATCGATGATTTGATTCGCGCCCTCAGTGGGCTGCCGCCCCGTCCAGCGACGCGCCACCCCTATGCGGGCATCTTTCCAGAAGTAAGGGTTGCGGTTTTAACCCCGGAAGATTTGCTGAGAATTGTGCCAGGGGCACGCCGCAGCCGGGTAGTTGAACTAGCGCCCCATCTTAATCAAACGATGATTGAGTTTGATATTTCCACACCGTTGCGGCAGGCCCACTTTTTGGCTCAGGTGGCCCATGAGTCGGATCGGTTTAATGCGCTGGAGGAATATGCCTCTGGTACGGCCTATGAAGGGCGGCGCGATTTGGGCAATACTCAGCGTGGAGACGGGGTGCGTTACAAGGGTCGGGGCTTAATTCAGGTGACCGGTCGCACCAACTATGCCGACTGTGGAAGAGCGTTGGGGGTCGATCTGATTAACAATCCACAGCGGTTAGCAGATCCCGATTTAGCCTGTCGCAGTGCTGGTTGGTTTTGGAGTACTCGCAAACTCAACCCGGATGCAGATAAGGATGATATTCGTACGATCACGCGAGTGATTAATGGCGGCTTTAATGGGTTGCAAGATCGCTCGGAGTTGCTAGCCCACGCAAAACAGGTATTCCGTCTTTCTTAGGAGACCCAACAGGAAGGACGACGTTCAGCCGCTGCATCCCGCTCTTGTGGGGGCGGTTTTAGTGCCGCAAAGCGCGATCGCTAGCGACGAGTTGGCTCAACCAGCCGTTACCTCGATGCAATCCGTAGGGCGCAAGGGGAGAGAAAGCCCTCCCCTCGTTCCTCATCCTCAGGAGGCGTTGTGAGTTAAACCTGCTATCCTCTGGTTGATTGAGGTTCTGGCTTTGCTCACAAGTCAAAAGTTGACGCTGCCTTAGGCCGCGATCGCCGGTTTGAGATCCTGGCAGTAGGCATCGTAAACCCCATCCAGGAATTGCCAGAGGGCGGTGGCTGCGGTTTCGGCAGCGGCGAGCACCTCGGTGGCTTTTTCGGGGGTATCGGCATACTGTTCAATCAGATTGGCGGAGGTTTCCGTGTGGTAAACGTCAGCCTTTTGGTGCACGGTGAAGAACTTGTAATCCTCAGCGTTTTCCATGCCGTAAAACTGCTTCAAACCCTCAATCTTGATTCCAGCAATTTCAGGAATTTGAGATTCATAGGCATAGAGAGCTGCCAAACCCGCATAGAAGGGCACATTCAGACAAAGATTCCGGAAAGTGCCGACCAGGTTTTCGGTCGTTGGCAGCGCAGGAGTTGCTTCTAACTCTGTGGGCGTTGCCCCCAAGGCGATCGCAAACCGCTGCCACAGGGCAGGATGATTTTGCTCGCCCCGTTCCTCTTCGATTAGGTTTTCCAGGATCTCCTGCCGGATGGCGATCGCGCCGGGCACATCGAGAGTGTTAAAGTGAATGGCACTGAGATAAGTGGGAAACGCCTTAACATTCTGAAAATACTGAATCGCATAGTGCTTTAAGTGCTCACGGCTGAGTTTCCCTTCAGTCCACGCCACATAAAAGGGGTGGTTTAGAAGATGTTTGCGGTTGACAACTGCGGCCAACTGTTCACGTAGGGTCATAGCCTCACCATTGTTGTTGTAAACGAATATCTGGGATGAATTCCAGCCAATTATAGGGAAACAGTGTACCGCGTTCAGGGAGGATTGGTCGCTGTCGGGCCAGACAAGATGAAAATGCATCGATCTGCCTCCGCGTGGGTTTATATTAGGAAGTATTTCCTTGTTTCTGCGGCTACTGCCTCTCCATAAAAGGGTAGCCTTTGGTTTTTCTGGCTTTTTTGATTGATCGACACCATGCATAACTTTCTGCCCATTGCTTATTTTCGCAACCAGTTTGTCCCTTTTGCTGAAGCCAACTTATCTATTGCCACCCATGCGCTGCACTACGGCACTGGGGCGTTTGGTGGGTTAAGGGGCATTCCTGACCCCCAGAACTCCGGCCAAATCTTACTGTTTCGGCTAGATCGTCACTGCCGTCGCCTTAGCTCCAGCGCTAAGTTTTTGCACTACGATCTACCCGCCGATAAGATTCAGGGATTAATCACGGAGTTTGTGCGACAAAACAAGCCCCAGGCCTCTTTTTATATTCGCCCCCTGGTCTACACGTCAGATTTGGGGATTTCGCCGCGGTTACATAACATTGAGCACGATTTCTTTATCTACGGCATTGAGCTAGGCGATTATCTCTCCCCAGATGGGGTCACCTGTCGGATTAGCTCCTGGGTCAGGCAGGAAGACCGCAGCTTTCCCCTGCGGGGCAAGATTTCTGGGGCCTATATTACGTCTTCCCTGGCAAAGACCGAGGCGGTTGCTTCTGGGTTTGATGAGGCGATTTTGATGAATTCCCAGGGCAAGGTCTGTGAAGCCTCAGGGATGAATATTTTTCTAGTGCGGGATGGACAATTGATAACGCCAGGGTTTGACCAGGACATTTTAGAGGGAATTACCCGCGACAGTGTGCTGGCGATCGCCCGGGAGTTGGGCATCCCTGTGGTTGAGCGAGCAGTGGATAAGTCGGAGCTGTTTATCGCCGATGAAGTGTTTTTGAGCGGCACGGCTGCAAAGGTGACCCCCATTCGTCAGATTGAGAACTACACACTCCCCAGCGATCGCCCGATTACCGAAAAGCTCCGCTATCAGCTCACGGCGATTACGGAAAACCGTGACCCTGCCTATCAAGACTGGATCACGGCCATTCCGATTCATTAAACTCATTCACGCATAGACTGGTTCATAAAAACTCACTCTTTTTCATAGGGGCGAACATACTTTGCATTTGCTCGCACCAGGCAGATCTGGTCATTGTTGCCAATACTAACTTTTAACCAGGGCTTATTATTGCTGTCGTTGATCAGGGCAAACCCAGCGGGTGTGATGTTTGCCAGCAAAGCTTGATTGCGCTCATAACGATGCACCACATCCCACTCACTAAAGTTCGTCTCAAATTGAGCATCTGGGCGATACCAATCTTGTGGTGCCGACGCAGACCATCGACAGTTGACCCCTTCAGGATCTGGATCAACGACGACCCAGTAACGGTGACTAGTGCGGTTATAGTCTCCCGCTGGGTTGGTAGAGGGTAACTCGGCAGCAGCTTGAGCTGGTTGCACCAGGCAGAATACAAACAACAGCAGGGCAATAGTACGCAGGATTTTTTGCAGCATCAATAACCTCACCCCTCTTGGGTTGGATGAATCGTCAGTGAATGAAATCAAAGATTTTCTGAGCAATCGAAAAATATCAATTTGGATGATTAGTATCAAACCCAACCTGAAATTGCATGTTTTCCCGCTAACAAGGGGCTATTTTTAGGGCTGGGATAAGACTTAGCTACATCAGAGCAACGAGCAATTCAGGATGATACGGACGAGCTTTGAACGGTTGATCTTGCCTGAGATTCGGTGAGGTAGGGTTGAATCCCCAGCCAACATCCCTGAAAACTCAAACCTGATACAGGCTCTTACTCCTCCACCTGATAGCCAAATTCAGCTAAACGGATACGGGACTGCCGCCACTTGGGCTGTACCTTTACAAATAATTCCAGGTAAACATCTCCCATCAGGAGCTTTTGGATCTGGTGCCGAGCGTTACTGCCAATTGCTTTCAACATCGCTCCGCCTTTGCCAATCACAATTCCCTTTTGGGAATCGCGTTCCACATGAATCGTAGCCCAAATCCGAGTGATGTGAGGAGCTTCTTCCACCCGATCAATGGCGACCGCCACCGCATGGGGCACTTCTTCACGGGTCAGTAAAAGAATCTGCTCTCGAATCAATTCGCCCATAATAAAGCGTTCTGGCTGATCCGTCACCAAATCCGGCGGGTAGTAATAGGGGCCAGGCTCCAGAGTCTGAATGAGTTGCGTTTGCAAGCTGTCTAGCCCGACGCCAGTGGTGGCTGAAAACTTTACCACTGGCCAGTGACGCGATTTTGCCAGGTTGCAGTAAGACTGATCCAGGGGATGGGAAAGATCTAAGGTTGGCTCCGGCTTCATAGCCATCGGCGGTTGCAGGTCGGCCTTGTTAATGCCGAGAATGACTGGCCCATCGATTTCCTGTAGCAGTTCGGCGATGTAGCGATCGCCACCACCTAATTCCGTTGAGCCGTCTACTACAAATAGCAAACCATCCACAGAGCGCATAGCAATCTGGGCGTTTTTGACCAGCACTTCCCCCAGTTGATGGTGGGGTTTGTGAATACCGGGGGTATCGACAAAGATAATCTGGGCAACCGGGGTGGTGAGAATGCCTCGCAATCGATTGCGGGTCGTTTGGGCTACCGGCGAAGTAATCGCAATTTTTTGCCCAACCAGTTGATTCATGATGGTTGATTTGCCGACATTAGGCCGACCAATCAGGCCAATAAACCCAGAACGAAAGCCAGTAGGCGCGGGCGGAACCAGACCCCCAGTCACTTCAGGGAACGTCAAGGCATCAAAATCACTCATTGTAGAAAAGGCAAACGAAGAACCCAGTTGATTTTAGCGAATGAGTCGTTGAGAATACGGGAACTCTCTCTACGCTTTGAGTGCAAGGGGGGAGTCTGGCTGCTGGGTCGGAACAATTCCTGGATCGCCCTGACAGACAGGCGTTTGGGTGGTGTGAGGAACGAAAACAAAATGAAACAGATTGCACAGCACTGGAAGTCTCCCTGGTTGAGGCGGAGCTTGGCCGTTGTCTGGTTTTTGGGGGTGGGGGGAATCGCTTTTTTATGGCAGTTAGGCGATACTGGGCTGTTTGATGAGACCGAGCCAGTTTTTGCAGAAACGGCCCGCCAAATGTTAGAGCGTAATGACTGGGGAACTCCCTATTTTAATGATCACTTGCGTTTTGATAAGCCGCCCCTGATGTACTGGTTGGTGGCAATCGGGTATCAACTGCTGGGAGTCAATGAGTGGGCCGCTCGTCTACCTTCGGCGCTGGCCGCGATCGCCCTGCTGGGTTTGTGTTTTTATAGTTTGCAACGCTTTCGCCAAACACCCCCTTTGCTGTCAGCAGGTCAGCTCTGGGTTCCAGGGATGGTAGGGGCGGCGATTGTGGCGTTTAATCCCTTGATGCTGGTATGGGGGCGGGCCGGAGTTGCTGATATGCTGTTGGTCAGCACCCTCAGTGGGGCGCTGCTGGCTTTTTTTATTGGCTATAGCCAGCCCCACTGCCCTGCAAACCAGCGACGATGGTATGCGGTTTTTTATAGCCTGCTGGGGTTCGCCGTTCTGGCAAAGGGGCTGGTGGCGATCGCCCTGCCTGTCGTAATTTTGCCCACCTTTTTATTCTACTGCGGCAATGCTCGCCAAGTTTGGCGGGAGTTGCGTCCGGGCCGGGGAATCTGGCTTACCCTGGCGATTGCAGCCCCCTGGTTTGGGTTAATGCTGATTACCCACGGCCAGCTCTTTATCGACAAGTTTTTCTTTTACCACCATGTGGAGCGCTTTACCAGTGTCATTAGCCGCCAGAAAGGCCCCTGGTATTACTACTTTGTCGTCGTTTTTCTAGGGTTTGCTCCCTGGTCTGTGTTTTTGCCCGGTGCAATTCTGCGGCTGCGATTGTGGCGACGACACCTGTGGCAGCAGCGCCCCCGCCATGAGCAGTTAGGTCTTTTTGCCGGGTTTTGGCTGATTGGAGTCTTTGGCTTCTTTAGTCTGGCGATGACCAAATTACCCAGTTATGTGCTGCCATTGGTTCCGCCAGCAGCGATTTTGGTGGTGTTGGGCTGGGCTGAGCTGCAAACGACCCCTTTGAGATCGGGCTGGCAACGGCTCCATTTGAGCCTGAGTAGTGGCTTCAATGTTTTGATCTTTTTAGTGCTGGTGGGCGTTTTTTGGGCCTTGCCAGCACAATTAGCCCAACGACCATCAGAGGCTCGGTTTGTGCCTCTATTGTTCGCCGCAGATCTTCCCTTTCGCGGGATGGCCCTGGGAGCGGCGATCGCCCTTTCAATTCTGGTTCTCTGGCTTTGGCGCAAGTATCTGTTACTGTGGGTACCCAACCTGAGCGGTATGGTTGCCCTAGTAGCCTTTATACTCTTACCCCTGTTAAGCATCATTGATACCGAACGTCAGCGACCTCTGCGCCAGTTAGCCCAGACGGCTACCGCCAATTTTCAACCGGGAGATGAATACGTGCTGATGGGGCACCGCAAATCAAGCGTGGTTTTTTATGCGCGGCAAAAGGTCAACTTTTTGCGTAAACCTCACCACATTGAGCGATATGTGCGAACAATATCCTCTCAGTCGGGAGCCTTATTGATTATTGGAAAAGCCGATGAGATTGCCAGCTTGGCCTTGCCGACCGATACCTATCAGGCTTTGGGCGAGGCCGGTCAATATCAGTTGATTCGGGCCGACCGTCGATCGTTTCAGACCCGTCCGGTTCAGGTTAGGTGATAGGGTGCAGCAAAGTCGTATGGAGATACTTGCAGGGAATTTTGCTGAATGCCGATAAACCAGGGAAATGCCCCGTTCTATGATCGCTGGTCTGCTATTCTTCTCCTGATAGGGTTGGCAGTCCGAGGGGCGATCGCCTACGTTCTTCCCGTTGGGTTTGATGAAGCGTACTACTACCTCTACACCCAACATTTAGATTGGAGCTATTTTGACCATCCCCTGCTGGTGGCTCTGGCAACAGGGTTAGGGGTATGGATCACGGGGCAAGCCACCCCCTTTACCCTGCGCTGGGGCGCTTTACTGCTGCATACGGGAGCTTTGTGGTTTATCTATCTCACCGGGAAGCGGCTGTTTGCGGCCAGAACTGGTTGGTTAACTCTGGCGATCGCCTCCCTGGTGCCCATTTTCATGGTGGGGTTTGGGGTGATGACCCTGCCGGATGCCCCATTGATGTTTTTCTGGGCAGCAACGCTCTACATCGCTGCTTGGGAGTTTTTTCCAGAGGCGTCTGAGTCTACGTCTTCCCCCTTTACCTATCGCCCTGGACCGCGCTTGGCACTACTGGGGTTGCTGGTGGGGCTGGCCTGTCTCGGTAAATATCACGGAGCAGCTTTAGGCTTGGGTTTGCTGGGTTTCTGCTTGACCCAACGCCCCTACTGGCGGGTTTTCACTTCCCCCTGGTTAGTGGTAAGTGCGGGTTTATTTAGTCTGGCGATCGCCCCCATTTTGGTGTGGAATGCCCAGTACGATTGGGTATCGCTTCGCTTTCAGTCGGGGCGTGCCATTCCAGCGCAGGGCTATCATCTTCTAGATCTACTGGGCACTTGGCTAGCTGGCGTAGCCTACCTGTTTCCCAGTTTTGGGCTGCCCCTCTGGTGGGTCAGTGGCAAAGCGCTCTGGCAGCAAATCTCAGGGTCGCAGCGGCACAGCAAACCCTCTCCTGAGAACGCTCTGTTACTCTGGATGTCCCTTCCTCTGATGATTCTGTTTACCTTGATGGGGGGGTATCGGCCGATTTTGCCGACCTGGGTTACCCCTGGCTTTTGGAGTGCTACTCTCTTGCTGGGAGCGGCGGCCAGCCAAATTTCTCGCCGCTGGGTGTGGCGATGGCTGGTGGGGTCAGCCGCTGCGATCGCCCCGATTTTGCTGCTGGCCCTACTGCACTTAAACCTCGGCATTTTGCAAAAACCTAGCCAATTTGCCCTGGCCGGTGGGTTTCTGCCCCCCGCTACTGATGCCTCGACCCAGCAAATCTCCATTCACCAACTCCGAACTCAATTAGCACAACTAAACCTGGCGGAGCAGGGAGACTTTTTATTTACCAACGATATTTTTCTAGCGGGGCAGGTGGCCCTGGCGATCGCTCCCTTGCCCCAGCGCCCCATCACCTGCCTAGATCCCGATCCACGGGGGTTTGCCTTCTGGTCTACTGCCACCGAATGGGTAGGGCAGCGGGGCGTGTTGATCACCAGAGCCGAGCAGGCCGAGCGTGCGATCCGCCAATACCAGCCCTACTTTGCCACTTTTCAAAAAGTAGCCGACTTACCCCTGCAACGGGGCGGCGTAGTCGTACAAACCCTGCAGATTTACCAGGCTGGGCCGTTGCTCCGGCCCTACCCACGCCCCTACGGTAAATCGTCTGCTGAATGAACGGAATCGGTGATTTTAGACGGCTATGGAAAAATAGCCCAAGCCCAAGCTGGTTCTATCATTGGGATTGGGCAATCGGTCAAACGCTGCCATACAACACCTATTCCACTGTTTGCAGAAACAGTCAGAGAATCCAGCTTCACCCCTCCCAAGACTGCAGAAACCATCGAATGGGCAAAGTGTAGTGTACCCATTCTTCTATGATTAGGTGGAGCAACAAACCAGAAAAAACCAAACCAGGTCTGCCATTTGTCAAATGGGTTAGCTCCTTGGGGGTTTAGGAATTCCATGTTCCTTCGATGGCTAATTGGCAAAGACCCTATGAGTCAACCTTCTGTTTGCGTTGTCGTCTCCTACTGGGTTGGGCATCCCCGCCAGCCCCTCTACCGATTGCTGCGGCAAATGCAACGGATGAATGCGGGCATCGCCTTTGACCTGGTGATTGTTTGCAATGGTGGCGATCGCCAGCCCTTGCAATTACCCAACCGCCTTCAAAGCCTGAGGCCAACCGTGCTGAATCGTGTTAATCAGGGCTATAACCTGGGAGCCTGGAATTATGGCTGGCAGGCGGCACCGGGTTATGACTATTACCTATTTTTACAGGATGAATGCTTTATCAAACGTCCGGGTTGGGTTTCGGAGTTTGTTTTTCGGATGCAGAACGATGCCGGAATGGGTCTGCTGGGCGAAACCATTATGTGGGACAACATGACCTGGGAGTATGTACGCATTGCCACTGATCGCGACCTAGGAATTGACTGGTTTCCAGGTGAGGCGATGCATCCCCTGGATTTTTATCAACATTATTTGAGGCAACGGGGCATTCCCCTAGGGGAGATCGCGACCCATGTCCAGACTTTAATTTGCTTTAGCAGTGGAGCGGTTTTGACTCAATTAGGTGGGCTGCTAGTGGGGACAACCTATCGAGAGGCCGTCGCCTGCGAAATTGGCCTGTCGGCATTGGTGCGAGCTAAAGGGTATCGCATTTCTAAGGTTAAAGATGCTCCCTACACGCTGTTGGGCCATCTCCAGTGGACCTGGGGCGATCACCTCAAACGCCAACTGCGTCACAGCGCTGCTACCCTGGTGAAACAAATTCTGGGCAGGGCGAAGGGGTAATTTTGCCGGCTCTGGCGGCTGCTGACTCCTCCAAAAATTACAGCAGTACGAACCAAGGGTAACGAACTTTAGAGTTCAAATCTCTGGCCGGCAGAGAAAACCCCATTTTCCCTCTTACCAAAACGTTGTAACGCGCTTGCGTAGGCCTATCAATTCAACCTTCCCCGATCCTCGACCCTAGGGGATATAGCCGTCGCCATGTTTCTTGCGGCGATCGCAAGGCAGCAAGCCGACCCAACATTGGTAGTTGAGCAATTGGGTTTGTCCTCAGCTTTCTGAGCAAAGCTACATTTCCGGCATACTGAAGAGCGTAGCTTTCTGCCCTTCTGCAACCATGCATCCCGACGCACCCCGCCAACCCCAAACTGGAGATGTTGTCTTAGGGGGAGAAACGACTCTGCCAAAGGGCGCAGCAATTTTAGGTGGGTTTGCGGGCCTCAAGCAACGCCTGCTTAGCCCCTATCCGCAGCAGCGCAGTGCGGCTCTTGGCGAAGCGCTTCAGCATGGCCCCAAGGGGGTTAACCTGGTGTTGCGGGCCTTGCTCGATCCCCAGCCAGCAGTACGGGAAGTGGCCTATCATCTGCTTAAAGACCGAACCGAACCCAAGGTGCAGCAGGCGTTAGAACGCTATTATCAGCGGCAGCATTACGCCCAGCTTGAAAAACTGCTGAGTACCCACCAGTGGCAAGCAGCCGATCAGGAAACCAGAATTGTGATGCTGCGGGCCTTGGGGCTGGAATTTCAGCAAACCCTTCGGTCTGAGCAGATTCAGCAGTTGCCCTGCCAAGATTTACGTGTGATTGACCAGTTGTGGATAACTTACAGCCGGGGACGTTTTGGTTTCACGGTACAGCGGGCCATCTGGCGCAAGTATGATCGTCGGTTTTGGAATAAGGCCGACGTTTGGAGTGCCTTTGCCGATCGCGTTGGTTGGCGGATTAACAACTTATTTCGTGAAAATCACTGGAAGAGCCAGCGTGAGTTAACCTTTAACCTGACGGCTCCTGTTGGCCATCTCCCGTTTCTCGGCGATGCTTGTGGTATTTTCACCATTGAAGCCATTTGCGATCGCCTGGACGCCTGCTAGTCTCGCTGAATCAAGCATCTAAAGAATCGGGACGGGAAAAAATGTAACGTTTTCTGGCCCCTGAGGAGGCTCTATGCGCAAGCAAGCAAGCAATGGTGCGATCGCGGTGCAGGCCATTGCGGGTACCTATGTCGTCCTGCTTGGTATGGATATCGCCGAGTCCCACAGTGCTGGGGTGCTAGGGTTTGCGATCGAACGAACGGATCATACCGAAAATGAACGCTACTGGCTGCGGGGTTTTAAGACCTTTGCCGAAACCGATCCGGGGGTTCCTCCTGGGAGTTTAGTTTCAACTCTAGAGCATCCTGTGCAGGCCTTTCTTTGGGGCGACTTTACAGCAAAACCCCATCATGACTATACCTACCGAATTGTGGCTCTGCGGGGTAAGCCCAAAAATCTGGAGCAGGCAGAAACCGTTGAAGTGCGGGTACAAACTGAAGATGAAAGCAGGGGTAACCATGCTGTTTATTTCAATCGAGGGGTCGCTGGTTCCCAGGCCTATGCCCGCCGCTTTGGCAACCAGCCACCGGGCCAAGTACCCCATCGCCAAGCCTGGCGCTGGCTCTCACGCGGGCTAGAGGAAGCGATGCTCGGCTTTATCCGTCAGGCAAAAGGAAAACGCTACGGTCTCCGAGCAGCCGTTTACGAGTTTCAATACCAGCCTGCCCTGATTGCCTTTGCCCAGGCAGCTGCGACAGGGGCAGAAGTCAAGATTATCTTTGATGGGCGACCGAATAGTCAGAATGTCCCCAATCAAGCAAACCGCCGGGCGATCACGGATGTTGGCATTGAAGCGCTCACCCTACCCCGTGAAGAAAATCGCAGCTATATTTCACACAACAAGTTCATTATCTTACTGGAGAATGGAGAACCCACCCAGGTTTGGACCGGTTCCACCAACTTCACCATGGGGGGAATTTTTGGCCAATCCAATGTCGGGCATATCGTGCGCGATCGCGCTGTTGCCACCCAATTCATGGAATACTGGCTGACCCTTAGCACAGACCCCCCAGCCAAAACCCTGCGTTCCTGGAATGAAAACCACAATCCGGTACCCGTGCCAACTCCCCTCCCCGATCAAACAACGGTGCTATTTAGCCCCCGTTCTAGCCTGGAGGCCCTGGAATGGTATGCCCAACAGGTTGCCACAGCCAAAAAGGCAATTTTTTTTACAGCCGCCTTTGGGGTCAGTGCCTCAATGAGCGCCATCTTGACCCAGCCTAGCAACTGCCTGCGCTATGTATTGCTCGAAAAAGAGGGAGGCAACATGGAGAGCCTCCGCCGTGACCCCAACAACCGCATCGCAGTTGGCGGGTTGCGGAAAGAAGATGCCTACAATCGGGTACTGCGCGAAACCCTCACCGGCCTGAATCGCCACGTCCGGTTTGTCCATACAAAATATCTTTTGATTGATCCCCTCAGCGACAATCCACTGACGATTACTGGCTCCGCCAACTTTAGCAATGCCTCGACCAAAAACAATGACGAAAATATGTTGTTGATTCAGGGAGACAAATGGGTTGCCGACATTTACCTGGGCGAGTTTATTCGTCTGTTTAACCATTACTACTACCGCTATGTCGTGCAGGAAGAAGAACAGGGGCATCCCTACCACCTGACCCCCGATGATACCTGGCTCCAGTCCTACTACCGGCCCGGCACCCCTCGCTATCAAGAACGACTTTACTTTGCTGGTATAGAAAGCCCCTGAAAAGGTCGCCTAACGGTTTGTGCCAGCCGTCCTCTGCACGCGGTGTTAGCCCGCTGCTAGGGCTTTTACGCCAACAATGTTACTGGCGGAATCACGAACAACCGATGCGGCCCGGTATCAGGCCGGTAAACATCCTTCCAGTTCGAGGCTGCCTGCTGAACCAACATGGATACGATGTAAATACGCTGTCACACTTGTAGTACGTCCTCTCGGAAGAAACGAGCATCTCAACAGTTCCGAAATCGTGCAATACTCCCGCAATTAGGGATTTCAATCCATTTCTCTAATCACAGCACTTCAGTATTATTAGGATGTCGTCTTGAGCAGCCAAAGACGAAACGGAGTAAGGAATTGTTGCTTTTGATTTTGCATGCCATGGCAATCTGATTTAGGCGCGATCGCCTTGCTGTAAGGTTACCTTGCTGTGAGAGTAGGGTTATCTACATAGGCTTTTTATGGTAGCCACTACCGTACTATTGCCTGGACGATTTGCTAACGTGGAACTGTAAACTTATCGCATAGACTGAAGTCCAGGAAAGGCTGGCTCAGATTCGTTTCGATACTGGGTGCAAATGCCTGCGATTTGTGCGTCCTACGAGTGAATGGAAGACTAGAAATGTGGAGAGATAAGATTTTAGAGGCAATCTATAGAACTCGAGGTTATCTGCAGCGGCTAAGCTTAGCCCTTTCACTCTAAGCCTTTCACTTTAGACCAGGAGAGCCGATTGAAACTTTTGGGTTTGACGGCTGTCTAATCATCTATGGGCTGCTTTAGCAGCGCGCTCGCTTTGGCAATGGACGATTGGAGACTGAGCGCCCAAGGGAGCGATCCGTTGCTTGAGGTGCTGCGCTCTGGCTAGGGTAGTAGTAGGGCTAAGAAGTTCATGAAAAATAGGTGACTCACGTTCTGAGCCAGGGTAAACCCCGGCCCGCCTCTTGCCTCCCTGGCGATTGCGATCGCCCTCCTCCTCTCAAATCTTTATGAGTGCTCAGATGTTAATGACTCGATTTTTGTAGTATCAGCTTGTAGTTAAGAGAATCTATCCCCCACTACCAAACGACCTATGACAAGACCAACCGACAATCATAGCCAAACTCGTAAACCTCAGTGGCAAAAGCCAGTCACCTACTTTCTCCTGCCCTTTTTAGGAGCGGGGGTTGCGATTCTGGGGGGGCGCTGGCTCAACTCCTCAGCGTTGATGCCTCGAGAGGCCCTGACGCAGTTCACCAATCCGGTGGCGGTGGCGCAAGCTCCCAGTCGAGGCGGGGCGATCGCCGCCACGGTTGACCCCAACTTCATTGTGAATGCGGTGGATCGCACTGGCCCAGCAGTGGTACGGATTAATGCCTCCCGCACTGTGCGTTCGCGTCGTCCGGCTATTTTTGATGATCCCTTCTTTCGCGACTTCTTTGGTGAAATCCCAAATCAACAACCCCGCACCCGAGTAGAGCGTGGCACTGGTTCTGGTTTCATCATCAAGTCCGATGGTGTGATTTTGACCAATGCCCATGTGGTAGAAGGGGCGGATACTGTGTCGGTAACGCTGAAGGATGGCCGCGAGCTTGAGGGCCGGGTGGTTGGCACCGATTCCCTCACGGATGTCGCTGTGATCAAGGTCAATGCCAGCAATTTGCCTACTGTGGCGATGGGCAATTCAGATACGCTCCGCCCGGGAGAATGGGCGATTGCGATCGGTAACCCGCTGGGGTTAGATAATACCGTTACCGTTGGCATCATTAGCGCCACCGGACGGCGCAGTGCTGAGGTGCGCGTTCCTGACAAGCGGGTAAGCTTTATTCAAACCGATGCGGCGATTAATCCTGGTAACTCTGGTGGCCCCCTGCTCAACCAGCGTGGAGAAGTGATCGGCATGAATACGGCCATTATCGGTGGTGCCCAGGGTTTAGGCTTTGCCATCCCGATCAATACGGCGCAAAATATCGCTAATCAGTTGATTACGAAAGGCCGGGTAGATCATCCCTACCTAGGCGTGCAAATGGCAACATTGACACCAGAGTTGCGCCAGCGTATTAACAACGACCCCGAAGCCCCGTTTAAGCTTAACGAAGCTCAGGGTGTATTGATTGTGCGCATCATGCCGAATTCGCCAGCAGCACGGGCTGGTCTGCGCGTTGGGGACGTCATTCAAACCATTGACGGGCGGGCAATTAAGTCTGCTGATGAGGTCACTCAAGCTGTAGAGCGCAGTTCTGTGGGTGGGCGATTAGAGCTGGGTTTGCGGCGCAATGGGCAATCTCTCAAGCTGGCTGTCAGCCCTGGAGCTTTCCCTGCCCAAACTGCGCAAAACTAAATGGGTAGTCGTGATGGGGTGATCGAAGGATTGGGAAGGCAAGTTTTGAATTGGGTAGGGCAAAGCCCTTCCCAGAGGGTATTCTAAATTTCAGGCTTTGCCTTTCCCCATTCCCCTTATTCCTCTTCCCTATGCCTCAACAACTCCCCATCCTTCAGGTTGGTGATTCCATCTTGCGGCAGACTGCTGAGGCGATCGCGGATCTGCCGGATGGCTCGATTGACCAATTGGTTGCAGATCTGATTCATACGCTCACAGCCAGTCATGGCGTTGGCATTGCAGCTCCGCAGGTGGCTGCTTCGGTGCGCCTGGTAATTGTGGCCTCCCGTCCCAATCGCCGCTATCCCAATGCACCCATGATGGAGCCAGTGGCCATGATCAATCCATGTATCATCGCCCATTCTGAGCAGCAAGAATGGGGCTGGGAGGGCTGCTTAAGTGTGCCAGCTTTGCGTGGGTTTGTGCCCCGTTATCAGCAAGTTGAGGTGCAATACCTGACCCCAAAGGGTGAGCAAAAACAACAAGTACTGACGGGTTTTGTTGCCCGCATCTTTCAACATGAGTTAGATCACTTGAATGGGCTAGTCTTCCTGGATCGGGTGAAGGCAGCCCATCACCTGATCACTGAGGCAGCCTTTCAAGCGCAGATGCATCAAATTGGGCTGGGCTGTGGCTAAAGCTTCAGTCTAACCCGCCTCTTTGCCTGATCAACCGAATGATTTGATCGCCTCCTATGCCGGTTTCTCGCTGATTTCGTTCCCGTCCCTTAGACTTTGAGGTATCTGTTCTGGTTTCCATGCTCTGGCCAAGGTTCCATTTTCAGATATGCTCAACCGCTTTGGTTACTATCTTGGGCAACGGTTTGATCGGCTTTCCCTGGGTACTGTCCTGGGAGTCATTTCAGTTGTGCAGGTGGCGAGCGTTGCTGGGCTGGTTGGTTATTTCTCTCAGCGGGATGGGCAACGTGCGGTTAATGAAACGGCTCAGCAGCTCCGTGCCGAAATTTCTAACCAAATTCAGCAAAAGCTCACCAGCTATCTGGCGATTCCGGAATCGATCAATCAACTCAACGCAGAGGCTATCCGGCAAGGTCAGCTAAAGACACAAGATCGAGCCAGTGAGCGCTACCTCTGGCATCAGATGCAAGTGTTTCCCCGGGCGAGTTGGATCTATTACGGAGCGGCCAGAGATGGCTCTTTTGTGGGAATAAAGCGTCTCTCTGAGCAGCATCTTCAAATCGCAATTAACGATGCGACAAATCAGTTTCAGTCTTCTTACTATCGGGCTGATTCCCAGGGTCGGCGGGGGCCGCAGGAACAGTTTATTCCTGGTCGCTATGATGCCCGCCGTCGCCCCTGGTATCAGGGGGCGATCGCAACTAACCCAAAGAGCTACGTTAGCCCAATTTATCCCGACCATAGCCAGCCCCAGCTGATTTTGAGCTTTACCTTGTCGGTTTCGACTTCTGCTGGTGAAGTGTTAGGGGTCACTGGGGTAGACTACTCCCTGCGGGATATTGGCCACTTTCTCAACCAGTTGCGCATTGGCAAATCGGGGCAGGCGTTTATCATTGAGCGCTCTGGGTTACTGGTAGCAGACTCAACCGCAACCTTACCCTACCGCGTGCAGGGCAAGGATATTCAGCGTGTGGCAGTGGTTCATAGCCCAAATGACTGGGTGCGCAATGTAGCACAGCAATTACATGCACGCCGTCTGCTAGAGACTCTACAAACCCCCGTTGAGCTTGAATTTCAACAGCGAGGGCAGCGTTTCTTTACAACGGTTGTACCCTACCAACATCAGGGAATTGACTGGCTCGTTGTGGTCACGATTCCAGAAGCCGATTTTACGGAGCAAATTCAAGCCAATCATCGCCAAACCCTACTGCTCTGTCTGGGGACAGTGATGGTGGCGGCGGCAATCAGCTATCAGTTGGCGCGCTGGCTGACCCGCCCCCTCCAGGATTTGACCCAATCGGCGATCGCGTTGCGTGCAACCAAGTCCTTTGCCTTGGCCAGCAGCGACCAGTTGCCCCCGCCTCTTCTAGCCATCAAGGGATCGGCAGAAGTCCGCGCCCTGACCCATTCCTTCAACCAGATGAGTCAGCAATTGCGATCAACCCTGGCGAGTCTAGAGCAGCGCGTTCAAGAGCGGACAATGGCCCTGCAACAGGAAATAGTCGAGCGTGAACGTGCTCTGGCTGAACTGCAACAGGCTCAGGCCGAACTTGCTGCCAGTGAAGAGCGCTGGCAGCTTGCTCTACAAGGAAATAACGATGGGATATGGGATATCGATCTGAGCACGGGCAAAAGCTTTTACTCCACCCGCTGGAAGGAGATGCTGGGTTATCAAGAAGCAGAAGTGAGCAATACCTATAAAGAATGGATTATTCGTGTGCATCCTGACGATTTAGACACAGTGATGCAGGCAAACCAAGAGCACTTGCAAGGGCTAACCCCCTACTACCAGGTAGAGTATCGCTTGCAATGTAAGGATGGCTCCTACAAATGGATTTTGTCGCGGGGTAAAGCCCTCTGGAATAGCGCTGGTGTAGCCATTCGCATGGTGGGTTCCCATACCGACATCACCGATCGCAAACGAACAGAAGATGAACTGCGACGCAATGCAACAATTCTGGAGATTGCCCAAACAGTGGCTCATATCGGCAGTTGGGAGATTGACTGTCTGACAGATGAACGCATTTGGTCCAGGCAAATGTTTGAGATTTTTGGTTTGCCGCCCCAGCCCGAGCCTCCCACTTATGCCGAGCTGTTAGCCTGCATTCACCCAGAGGATCGGTTCCGCTGGCAACGGGCCTTTTCTCAATTGCAGAACCATGGCAATTGCTACGAATTGGATCTGCGCATCCTGCGGCCCAATGGTGAAGTGAAGTACGTTGAGGTACGGGGTAAAGCAATTCGCAACTCTCAAGGAGCCATTATTCGGTTGGAGGGCACCGCTCTGGATATTAGCGATCGCAAACGCCGGGAAGAATCACTCCGTCTAATTGTTGAGGGCACAGCCGCAACCACTGGGGTGCAGTTTTTTCAGGCTTGTGTGCGTTATCTTGCTGAGATTCTACAAGTTCGTTATGCTCTGGTCACCCAACGACTTGAGACCACACCTGACCGGGTGCGCACCCTTTCCTTTTGGGTAGGAGATAGCTGGAGTGAGCCAATCGAGTATAGCTTGGCACAAACCCCCTGCGAAGGAGTCATAGCTGGCAAAACCTGTTATTACCCCAATCATGTCTCAGAGTTATTCCCAGAGGATCCTGAACTGATCAAAATGGAGGTTGTCAGCTATCTGGGCGTTCCTCTGACAAACGCTGCTGGCCAGGTTTTGGGTCATCTTGCCGTGCTAGATGTCAAGCCAATGCAGAGCGATCCAACACGAGAGCTGATTTTGCGCATCTTTGCAGCTCGAACTGGTGCAGAGCTAGAGCGCCAATTTACTCAAGAAGCCCTGGAGATGGCCAAAAAAGCTGCTGAAACAGCTAGCCAGGCTAAAAGTCAGTTTCTGGCCAATATGAGTCATGAACTGCGCACGCCGTTTAACGCCATTCTTGGCTATACCCAACTGCTTCTGCGCGATGCCCCCACAAACTCTAGCCAGTACCACTATCTAGAGATTATTAACAACAATAGCGAGAACCTGCTGCAACTGATCAATAGTGTCCTGGATATGTCGAAGATTGAGGCAGGGCAAATCACCCTGACCGAAACAGAATTTGATTTCCACTTCTTGTTGGAGTCAATTGAAGAGCTATTGCAAATGAAAGCCGCTGCCAAAGGGCTATTTCTTGTCATCGATTTGGCACCTAATGTCCCCCAATACCTGCAGGCCGACGAAGGGAAGCTGCGCCAAGTCTTCATCAATCTGTTGGGCAACGCCATCAAGTTTACTGAGACAGGCGGGGTCGCCTTGCGGGTTGGTTACCACCCCCCCGCAGCCGCAGATACTCGCCCTTGGCTGCAAGTCGAAGTCGAAGATACTGGCCCTGGCATTGCCGATCCTGAAATTGAGCGCCTGTTTGATGTATTTGTACAAGCGGAAGCGGGGCAAAAAGCACGGGAGGGAGCGGGGCTGGGGCTGGCGATCGCGCGCCAGTTTGTCACCTTGATGGGTGGCCGTATTACCGCCAGCAGTACCCTCGGCCAAGGCTCCACCTTTCGGTTTGACATTCCTATTCGCCTGGCGAATGCGGCCAGTGTGCACCCGCGCCTAAAGCCTCAGGCTAACCTGCGATTGGCCCCAGGGCAACCGGCCTACCGTATTCTGGTGGTAGAAGATAAACAAGACAACCGTGAATTACTGGTCAAGTTGCTGGAGTCGGCAGGCTTTCCAACCAAAGCGGCGACCAATGGCAAAGCCGCGATCGCGCTCTGGCAAAGCTGGCAGCCCCACCTGATCTGGATGGATTTGCGCATGCCGACGATGGATGGCTACGAGGCCACTCGCCAAATTCGTGCTAGAGAAGCCGCCGCCACCGCCGCTTTTAGGGAATCCTGCTCAGCCACTGAGCCACCACCAGCCGCTGTTAAAATCATCGCCCTGACGGCCAGTGTTTACGACGATGAGCAAAAGCAAATCCTAAACGCTGGTTGTGATGCCTATCTGCGAAAACCCTTTCGGCCAGAGACGATTTATGAAACGATGGCACGTTTTTTGGGCGTACAGTACGAAGTTGTACCCAGCAACGAACCAGCCCCACGGGAGTCAATTTCCATACTCAACCAATCCCAAATGGTAGGGGCACTGTCAACCCTGCCCCAGGCATGGCTGGCCCAGTTAAAGCAGAGCGCCACCCAACTAGATGAAGATGCAATTTTAGACTTAATTCAGCAAATTCCCCCTAACCAAACCGTGCTGGCACAAACCTTAATAGACTTGGTTAAGAACGTTCGCTTTGATTCCATTATTCATCTCATCAATCAGGTGGTTTCGGGATGAGCAATTCTTTCTCCAATAGTTTTAAGGGCGATATCCTGATTGTCGATGATGAGCTAGATAATCTTAGCCTGCTGGCGACAACCCTGATTAACCAGGGTTACAAGGTGCGCAAAGCAATTAATGGCGAAATGGCCCTGTTAGGGGCTGAGGCGGCTCCTCCCGATCTGATTTTGCTCGATGTCCGCATGCCCCAGATGGATGGTTATGAAGTCTGTGAACGGTTAAGGGCGGAGGAAAAAACCCGCCAGATTCCCGTCATCTTTCTAACGGTTTTAGATGAAGTCACAGATAAGGTAAAGGGCTTTCAGGTGGGTGGCACCGATTATCTGACTAAACCCTTTCAAGCAGAGGAGGTGGTTGCGCGAGTTGAGCATCAAATCATGATTCGGCGTTTACAAGAGCGCTTAGAACAGCAGAACGCGAATCTTTTGGAAGTCAACCAACAACTGATACAGGCAAATGCCCAACTCACTCAGGAAATTGCTGAACGCAAGCAACTGGAAGCGGAACGGGAGCAAATCCTGCAATCAGAGCAGGTCGCCAGTCGTGCTAAGGATGAATTCTTGGCAACCGTTTCCCATGAGTTGCGCACACCGCTGACCAATATGAAGATGGCCATTCAGATGTTACGGTTGGCGGCTGAACCAGCTCAGCGCGATCGCTATCTGAGTATCCTAGAAGCTGAGTGTCAGCGCGAGATTCAACTTGTGAATGAGCTGCTGGACTTGCAACGGATTGAGTCAGGTGCGATTCCATTGAATCTGGAGGCAATTCGGTTACAGGATGTGGTGTCGGCGATCGCACCACCCTTTGTGGAGCGAGCCAAGGCTAACCAGCAGCAATTCTCGCTGCACATCCCGGAAGATCTTCCCCCGATTCATTCGGATGCCAACTACCTCGAACGCATTGTTTCAGAACTCCTAAATAATGCCTGTAAGTATACGCCGACAGGCGGTGAGATTTGCGTCCTGGCCCGTCCCCTGGCATCTCAGGCTGAAGAATCGCCTGTACCAAAGCAGATCGAGCTGGTAGTCAACAATACCAGCTTGGAAATTCCCCCCCAGGAATTGACCCGTATTTTCGATCGGTTCTATCGCATTCACCGCCAGCACCCCTCGATGCAGGCAGGCACTGGTCTTGGGCTAACCCTAGTAAAACGCCTGGTCGAGTTATTACAGGGGCAGATTCAGGCCCGTTGTCACGAGGGTCAGGTATCGTTTGCGATCGCCTTACCAAAGCACCCAACCAGCGCGATGCTCCCAGGAGCTTAAACCCTGCTAATTCGCTGTTACAGAGGGGGTTGTAGCGCTACCATCTTGCTCATCGCGATCGCGATCGCAGCCTCAACCTGGCGCTTGTTTGGCACGCTGCGATCGCACGAGTAGAACTGGGATCACGTCAGGATAGTGCCCCCCAGCAGCCGTTGATAGCGGTAGTGTAGCTCGGTCTGCATCGCTGGCCACAGGCTCAGGGTTTTATCTTCAGCCAGAATTGTTTCAGCCGCTGTGCGGGCTAGTTCCAACACGTCCTGATCTTCCACCAGGCTAGCCAGGGCAAAATCGGGCAGGCCCGATTGTCGCATCCCCAACACCTCTCCCGGCCCACGAAAGCGCAAATCCATTTCGGCGATAAAAAAGCCATCCTGGGACTGTTCCAGCACTTGTAACCGTTGCCGTGCGGTTTCAGTTTTAGCACTGCTCATTAACAGACAGAAGGATTGAGCACCCCCGCGCCCGACTCTCCCTCGAAGCTGGTGTAATTGGGCTAGACCAAAGCGATCGCTGTGTTCAATCAACATTACAGTGGCATTGGGTACATCTACCCCCACCTCAACCACTGTTGTCGAAACCAGGATTTGGGTCTGGTTATCGCGAAATTGATGAATCGCGGTATCCTTTTCTGCCGCTGTCATGCGGCCATGGAGCAAGCCCACTCGAAATTCAGGAAAAACTTGGTCTTGTAGTTCCTGATATTCGGCGATCGCCGACTTTAAATCTACCTTCTCTGACTCCTCCACCAGAGGCAAAACCACATAAGCCTGGCGACCCTGAGCCACCTCCCGCCGGATTAAATCATAGGCTTGCAGGCGATCTCGGCCAGTTAGCACAGTTGTTTGAATGGGTTTGCGTCCGGGAGGAAGTTCATCAATCTGGCTGACATCCAGATCCCCATGGAGCGTCAGGGCCAGCGTCCGGGGAATGGGTGTTGCTGTCATCGTTAACACATGAGGGTTTTGTCCCTTTTGCTGAAGTTTTGCCCGTTGCTCTACCCCAAAGCGATGCTGCTCATCGATCACGACTAACCCCAACGCCTGAAAATTGACCGAATCTTGAATCAGGGCATGGGTGCCCACTAATAGTGGCAGTTCACCCGTTTCTAACTGGGAATGAATTGCGCGCCGTTTCGCTGCTTTGGTCGAACCTGTTAGCAATTCAACAGGTAGATGTAACAGGTTAAACCAACCCACCATCTTACGGTAATGCTGCTCAGCCAGTACCTCTGTAGGAGCCATAATGGCCGCCTGAAAGCCCGCCTGAATTGCGGCCAGACAGGCAATCACCGCAACCACCGTTTTACCCGAACCGACATCTCCCTGCACCAGGCGGTTCATGGGTAGCGGCTGACGCAAATCCGTTAGAATCTCATTCACAACGCGCTGCTGGGCGCGGGTCAGGGTAAAGGGCAGCAGTTGATAGAACTGATCAATCAATCTCCCCGTGGGGGCCAGCACAGCAGCCGTCTGAATTTGTTGTTGATCTTGTCGGCGTTTGAGCAGGCCCAGTTGTAGATAGAAAAATTCATCAAAAATCAGACGACGACGGGCTTGCTCTAGGGCGGCGGTATCTGCAGGAAAGTGAATTTGGGCGATCGCGGCCTGGTTTCCGATTAACCCATAGGATTCGCGCAGGGCTGCCGGAAGGCTCTCTTGAATTTGGGTCGCCGCTGGTAAAGCCGCCGCCACCGCTCGTCGCACCAGGTCGCCCCCTACTCCCTCTGTGAGAGGATAAACTGGCACAATGCGGCCAACTTTGAGGGAATCGATCGAGCCTCCTGCCTGGTCGAGAACCTCTATCTGGGGGTCTTCCAGAGTCATGCCATATTTACTGCGTTTGACTAACCCGGATGCGGCAATCGTCGCTCCTGGGATGTACAGCCGTTTTTGCTGCTCTTGCCAACCCCGGTTGGTGTAGCGGCTACCTGCATAGAAGCGACTCAGCTTGAGTTGGCCGGTGCGATCGCGCACCAGCAGATCCAAAATGGCAAGCTTGCTATTGCGGGGGCTGGTGAAGCAACTACAACGCTTCACCGTCGCGATTAGAGTAACGGTTTCTCCTTCGGTGAGGTTGCGAATATCCACCTGGCGAGCATAGTCAATGTGGTCGCGGGGATAGTAGTAAAGTAAATCTCGCACGGTGTACAGCCCCAACTTGGCCAGCTTTTCCGCGTTTTTGGGGCCAATCCCCGGCAGATAAGTCAGCGCCTGATCGAGGGCAAGGCGAGGGGCTGCCGCTGTTGTGACCGGGGCCACGCGAGCAGTCACCTCAACCCTGGAGCCAGTGGGCGTTGGGTTTCGCTGCAGTGGTGCCGTGTCCGGTTGTTCCAGCGATCGCCGCACTTGAAACAAAAACCGTCGCGTTTCCGCTACCAGGTGTTGGCGTTGAGCAAAGGTCTTTTCTGAGTAGGTGAGGTACTCTTGGCCAAGCGCCTGCCAGCGCTCTTGATCCAGGTTTGGTAGCGATTCTGGCACCTGGCGGAGGGTCGAGCTGAGGAACTCACTAAACCGTTGGTGTTTCCCCTCCAGGTCATTAAACCCCCGCTCTGCCTCAACAGAGAGCGCTTTTTGGAGCCGGAGCCAGTCAGGTATGGTTGCCATTGTTCACTCATCATACCAACCAGCACGCCAGGCAGCCTGAGCTTCAGCGATCGCGCGTTCTCGCTGTTTTTTCTGATAATCCCGTCCAATATTCCTCAACTGCGCCGATAACTGTCGAATTCGATTGCGGGCAGTGCCCACAGCAACATCGGCAAACTCAATTTCGGCCAGCCGCAGATTGACCGCAATAATATGCAACAAGGTATGGGGTTTCGAGTTTTCTGACTCACCACCTTCTCCTTCACTGCCTTTGCGAGTTTCCACTAAAAGATTGAGCAGATTGGGTTTGCCTGCCCCCACTTCGCCCGATTCAGCCTTGGTGGCGGCCTCCAGTAATGGCTCTGGCAAATTGCCCGGCAACACCCCTGCCTGCTGCAGGGTACGATTGACCGCATAGGAAACGGTCTGTAATTCTGTCGCGATCGCTTGCTCTAGACTTTGTTGCCAGTGGGCCAGGCGAGGCGGGTCTAACCTGGTTTGTTTTTTATCGTGAGCTTGATCAGGAGGAGCGATCGGCGTGTCAGCCCGCCCTTCTGCTCCTTCCATTGCTAGCTCTGCAAACAGCGGATCCACATCCGGCTCAACCTCTGCTGTGGGGGGATAAAGCTGCGCCAGCAATTCTTCCCGAGTCTGGTTCGCAATCTGCCGCAGAATCCGCTGTAACTCTTGCCGCTGATCAAAGGAAAGCGCCAAAAACCGCTCTGGATAGCCCTCGGTGCAAACCGAATAACAAGCCATAATTAACTGCTGATGTACGGCTGCTCCCAGCACACTAAGATAGTCACTATAGGCCGCTTGTAAATCCTCTGAGAGTTGCACAACCGACTGATTGATCGCCGCCAGATCCTGCTCAATTTGCGCCAGTGAAGCAACCATAAACCTGTAGAAAAACGCCACAGCCAAAAGTACCAGGGCTTTATTGTACCTGCCAGGCCACTGCCGTGACCAGGGTCGATGGCAAACAGCAAAAGCGAGGTAACATGCCAACTCCAGCAGATTGCCACAGAAACGCCCGGCCCATCTTCAGGCCAGTATTTACCTGTGATTCAGACGCACCAGTTGTAGCACTGGCAACGCCAATGTCGCAGTGCTCAGGCGATACAATAAACAGAACATTGCTCCACTTCAAGCTTATGTCAGACACGCTCATCCAACTTTTAGCCATTGGTCTTGCCGCTGGAGTCGCAGGCGGTTTGTTTGGGATTGGTGGCGGGGCCATTATGGTGCCAGCGATGGTTCTCCTGTTGGGAATGGATCAAAAGTTTGCCACGGGCACCTCTGTTGCCGCTCAAATTCTCCCGATTGGGATTTTGGCAGCAGTGGTTTACCACAAAAATGGCAACCTTAATATTAAATACGCCGTCATCATTGCCCTGGGGCTTGTTTTAGGTAACCTGTTTGGGGCGATATTTGCCAATCAGTCCTTTGTTAGCAGCGAATTAATGAAAAAGCTCTATGGTATCTTCCTGTTTGCGATCGGTGCCCGTTACCTCTTCTTTCGCTAAGGCGATACCAAACCTTCAATCCCAAGCAGGCAAACAAGTAAAGGATTTAGTAAAGAGCACAACGACTGGGTTGTGACTGCCCGACCAATTCCCGTTAACATTCGTGAAACTTTGAGGGAGCTGGCAAAACCATCAGAATAGACCCTGATGGTACCCACTTACTGGCGACCGTCATTGATAAAATTGCCCGGCGATTACCGCTAAAATAGGCTTATCTAAGAAAGAACAGCAGATCAGTTGTCACACAAAAGGTAACTGATGTCATTTATTTTCCTACATCCCATTTTATTAAAATATGCCCCCAGAATCTAGCAGTGATTCCGAAAAGGATCGTTTTTTCTACCCTGTCGGGCGTTATCGGGGTGAGTTTAAACCTGAGACCCTGGCCTTTAACGCTAACCTGCAAGAATTTGCCCAGCGTGTCTCAATCATCTGTGGTTTAGAAACAGGAGGGAAAATTCCACCGGGAGATGCCTATAAAGAAATCAAGAAGTTGTGGCATCAACTGAAGAAATCGAAGCGTAACCTGCTTGACGCAGAAGAGTCGGAGCCACCAGAGTTGCCAGAGTCCTGATACCAGTAGGGCGTTGGTTAGGCTAGTACTGCTGCATGGGATTCACACATTACAATTCCAAACCCTGCGAAAATAAGCGTTTCAAGGATTCCAATGAGGGGACTGTTTTCGTCGGAATGTACAGACGTTGCCAAGTCTCTCGTGGCAACGGCGCGTTAGAAAGCCTACCCAGGATTAGTAGTTGAGCACTTGGTTTGGTCTTAAGCTTTCTGAGCAAAGAGGGAATTGTTGAGAGTTGAGCACAGCCGAAACCCAATCCCCCCTCCAAATGGGGCTAGCTTACCCATCTGTGCCTTCTTGGGTGAGGGCTATTCG
>Ga0272446_1000713_pt1 | contig 50879 bp, 51 predicted proteins | sample YNPCB0061_FD_194587 | JGI IMG/M metagenome (GOLD analysis project Ga0272446, IMG submission 194587) | Hot spring microbial mat communities from Yellowstone National Park, WY, United States - YNP-CB-006-1 | ecosystem: Environmental > Aquatic > Thermal springs > Hot (42-90C) > Sediment | place... | reverse complement strand
AATAGAGCGAATGTTTTGCCGCCTGAAAGATGCCCGGCGTATCGCCACACGCTATGACAAAGACGCCGTCGTCTTCCTTAACGCCATATGCCTGGTTTCAACAGTTTACTGGTGGCTCAATTGAGTCCAGACCCTAACCCCCCTCTGCCGCAACCTTGTGCACGGCGAAACAAATATGCAATATGTCATCCGGCGGTGGCGGCGTGCGTAAAGATACGCCGGATCAAGAAGCTGATTTTACCTACCGTTTTTCCCCACAAGTCTGGGACGTGATACTTTCACGTTATCGAAAAACATGATTTCCGAGTCAAGAAACCGCTCGATCGTGAAGAATTTTTCCGGGCCGACTTTATACGCAAGCAACGCGGCTGCAGGGGTCGAAACACCTCTGTCACCCTTGAAATCTATGCTCGCAATGCCACTTCTGGCGGGGAAAACCGCCGCTCCTTTCGGCGGCTTTGTCTTCTTCGCTACCGTTGAAAGAAACCATCCTGTTTTCCGTTCCGTTATCCAATAACGCGAAAAAACACCCTTCCGGTCAGAAACCAACGTATAACTCTTCCACTTGTGGCGTTTTCCGTCAAAGCCGTCCATTAGATATGAGTCTATCCCGATGAGCTTGCCCTTTACAGTTTTTCCATTGACACTTACTAACAATATGTCATTGAGTTTGAACATTATGCGCTCCTCCTGAAAACCGTGGTTTCAGACGGCAATTCCTGTCGGCTGAAACCAGCTTCAATGTCAACTTTTACGGATTCCAAACGAACACTGAAGGCTGGAACGAATTTTCTTTTGAACTGGTCCAGGTTTATAGTTTCAGCCCCGCCGATGTTCAGATATTGCACCCCTTCCTTCAGCAGTCTGTCGGCAAGATTTTTTGTAGTGAAGTCGGCCATTCCCCTGTAGGAAGTATTGCAAAGATTGACGAACCTGTTGCCGGTTGGATCATCAGGATTTGAAACGTCCCACATTGTGAGGGCTTCCACCTGGCCTTTTATTAAAACCACAAACCCCTTCAAACCGACAAAGGGAATTTGTGAGAGGGACAGAATATACTTATAGAGACGTATAAGTCCGGCAGTTTCGGCCTGTATATTTGTAGCCGCTTCGGCCCACCTTTCTATAAAATCCGCCACTTCGGTGTAGTCCGCCTCCGGCAACTCAACGACAGAGCCACCGGCGGCTTCTATATGCCGGACATGATTTCGTATGTATCTGTAGGATGGTCCCTCCATTTTAGAAACGGCTTCGGTGGAAAGAATTCGAACAGGATATTTCCAGTCCAACACTTGTTCCACAACAGGTGAAAGAAAAACCGAACGATTTGAGGACGATATTTCCCTGCAGGAAGGAGCGTAAAAGCCTCCCTTAATGCGCGCAAGGCGAATACCGGAAGAGGGAAGTGGTAGTTTTTTCAGCAAGGCCGCTGTAGCTTCTCCTGTTGTTTTTCCGCGCTCGGGGAAAATCAAAACCTGTCCTGGTGTGTTCGGGTGCCAGCAAAAAGGAACGAAAGCGCCGCCGTCTTTATATATCCACAGCCCTTTTCTCCCTGTGAAAAAATAATATGATGGAGAGGTAAGATAGCTGTCTATATCGTTTTCACCGCGTAAGGCATCGCAAAATGCCCAAGATTTATAAGGCAAAATTCTTTGCGCGCCGGTGAGTTTTTCCGTCAGACGCTCCCATTCGATGTCTTCGCTTCTTTCAATCGGCCAGAGCGAGTTTTTCGTCTCAGGGTCAGACATTCTGTTCAGCCTTTACCCCATTAGGTTTTGTAGAAAGCAGGTCGTTCTGTTCTGTCCCAAACAAAATTGAACAATTTCCTGGCACAATCAGCAAAGCGTCCGTCATTGATAATAATTACCTTCGGTATCACGGTTCGGGAGAGAAGGGCCAGTTTTTGTCCATAAATATACAACTGATAATCTGAAAAGTATTCTTCGGGAATTGCGTGATAATATTCAAGCGGAGCCAGAAATGTTGTCTCATTTTTACGGACAAGCAGGCGCTCTGTGATGCCCGCTTTTTTCAGGTGTTCCAGATGTTGTTCGATGGTTTGCTTGGTCAAATATTCGGTTGTCTTGCTCTCGTCGACATTGGCGATTAGCACCTCTCCACCGCTATCTTTCAGTGTTGCATAAATATCATCCAACAGCCTTTGGTTGGCGTCTTCACCTTCATGGCTTTCAACAATGCGGTCCCTGCGGCGCACTCCTGAGCCGGTGAGGAATTCCAAGCCGGCTTCCTCAAAAACACTTTGTATTTTGTCAAGGGATGTTTTGTGAGGGCCAACATGTCCTCGTTCGATTTTGTTTATCCCATTAGCGGTCAGTCCCGTGGCTTTAGCGAGATCCTCCGTTGACCAATCCAGAATTGCTCTGGCTGCTCTGATTTGTTCATGGTTTATCATGCCTTAACGATCTCCCGTATAGTCATCGCCGGAAAAACAACCTTTTGACTGGCAAGGTTGTTTCCGAATTTTTGGTTAACAAAAGTTGATGATATAAAAACCATAAGTTTGATTTATTCAAAAAATAAAGTTGATTTTTTATCTTGTCAACGCTATATTGCATTTATAGTTTGAATTTTTTATGTCTATTTTTTCAGGCTTATGGTGCTAAAAATGCTTGATTTTAACACAGTTATCAAAAAGCACAGCGAAAGCTTGATACAGCATATTGTCGAAATCTGGGAGCACTATAACAACGTTCATTACCTCGACCCGCTTCCGCTCGAAGAGCGCTGGGCGCGCTTCATAGACGCCACCAACGACAATCAGGCGGCTGTTAGCTTCGCCTCCGAGACCGGCAAATAAAGGAGGGTCGGACGATGGACAGCCACGAAATCCCGAACCCAGTCGAAAAAGCTTGCAACAATCCTGCAAAATGCAAAGGCATTTCCATCGGCCGTCCTTTATCCGCGGCGTTCTCCGCACTTCGCAGGGTGCGCGAAAAACCCTTGAATGGCGTAGAACTAAAAGCAATTTCCGCCATGATTGCCTATGTGGCGTATCAGCAAAAAACGGACGAGACGACTGTTCGCGAGATTCTGGCGGCGCGTTTCGGCGTCAATGAAGTGAGCGCCCTGCCTTCGCGCCTGTATCAAAACGCCATAGAGTATCTGGCCGACCTGCAAATAAGCTGCAATATGAATTGACGGCCGGAAAAAACAAAAACACGCTGTAATCCGCGACAACATGACGCCAGCAAAAAGCATAACGTCGCCGGACACAAGGGTAGCGTCATACCGGCAGCGGCCTTGGCTGTATTTTCAGCGTTTCTTCACCTCTCTTTAACTCTGGCTTCATATTGTACCTTTCCATTAAACGGCCGGAGGCCGCTGAAAATTGGTTAAGGAAAGAGCGTGTATGAATAAAGAGACTTGGGGTTATCTTTCTCTTGCGGTCTCAATAGCCGGGTATATTCCATATTTCCACTCTATCATAAGCGGCAAGAGCAAGCCGCATGTGTTTTCGTGGATAGTCTGGTCATGGGCCTCATGTTTTCTGTTCGTGGCCCAATTTCTCCGCGGCGCGGGCGCCGGCGCATGGGTGACGGGAATAACGGCTTTAGCCAGCGTTCTTGTGATGCTGCTCTCCCTGAAATACGGGGAAAAAAGTATAACACACAGTGACGAAACCGTTTTTGGTCTGTCGCTTGCCGCCTTGCCGCTTTGGGTGATAACCGAAAGTCCGCTGTGGTCCGTCGTTTTGCTTGTAGGCATCTGCGCTTTCGGGTTTTTCCCGACGTTCCGTAAATCTTATGACAATCCGCACGAAGAATTGGCCGTGTTTTATTTGTCCAATGTTTTTAAATTCCTTTTCGGCTTTTTGGCGCTTGAAAATTATGCGGCATCAACCGCTTTGTATCCTGTTTACGGCGTTCTAGCAAACGGGGCTTTCGTCGCTATGTTGTTATGGCGCCGTAATTCCATGATTCGTGTCCCTGGCCATATAGTTGAAACGGAATCCGTCAGTATAGCAACATCTCCCTCGTCGGCGGCCTGAAGCTCCCATAGTTTGCGCACTCAATTACAGTATGAATTTCGACAGGTCCACGTTTTTGGCGAATTCCTCCAGACGCTCCTTAACGTAACTCGCGTCAATCGTAAGAGATGTTCCCGGCTTGTCGCTGGCATCGAAACTTGTTTCCTCAAGAAGCTTTTCCAGCAAGGTATGTAACCGCCGTGCGCCTATGTTTTCCACGTTGGCGTTGATTTCCGCCGTAAGGCGCGCGATTTCGTCAATGGCATCAGCTGTGAATTCTATAGCCACTTTCTCGGTGGCTATCAGCGCTTTGTATTGTTTTATCAGGCTTGCCTCAGGCTCGGTCAAAATGCGCCTGAAATCTTCCCGGGTCAGAGCCCGCAACTCAACGCGGATCGGCAACCGTCCCTGCAGCTCCGGCAAAAGGTCCGATGGTTTGGCAATATGGAAGGCGCCGGAAGCTATGAACAGTATGTGATCGGTGCGTACCGCGCCGTGTTTCGTGGAAACCGTCGTGCCCTCCATCAACGGCAGCAAGTCGCGCTGTACGCCTTCGCGGCTAACATCGCCGCCGCTCTGATATTCCCCACGCGAGGCGATTTTGTCTATTTCATCCAGAAACACTATGCCGTTCTGTTCGGCGTTGGATATTGCCTCGGTGACAAGCTTGTCCTGGTCAAGCAGCTTGTCGGATTCCTCGGCCAGAAAAGCCGCACGTGCTTCATGCACCGTAAGCCGGCGCGGCTTGGTCCGGCCTCCTATGGTTTTGCCTAGAATCTCGCCGATATTTATCATGCCCATCTGTGCGCCCGGCATCCCGGGAATGTCGAACGCAGGAATGCCGGGAAAAGACGTATCCGGCACCTGAATTTCTATCTCGCGATCTTCAAGTTCCCCGCCTTCCAACATGCGTCGGAATTTCATGCGTGTTTCCGGCGTGGCGCTTTCTCCTACCAGTGCGTCCAGCAGTCTTTCCTCGGCTCGTTCACCTGCCTTTACCGCGACGCTTTTGCGGAATTTTTCCTTTGTCTGGTTCAGCGAAATTTCGACCAAATCGCGCACTATCTGCTCGACATCACGCCCCACATAGCCGACCTCGGTGAACTTTGTGGCTTCAATCTTGATGAACGGAGCTTCGGCCAGCTTTGCCAGCCGCCGCGCTATTTCAGTTTTGCCCACGCCGGTGGGGCCGATCATAAGAATGTTCTTGGGCAAAACTTCCTCGCGCAGATCCTCCGGCAATTGCTGCCTGCGCCAGCGGTTGCGCAGGGCGATGGCGACAGCCCGCTTGGCGTCGTTCTGCCCCACGATATGACGATTGAGTTCAGCGACAATTTCCCGTGGTGAAAGATGGCTCATGATTTTGTTCCGTTTTTTTAATGTTGCCGCGCTTTCAGACAGGACTTGGAAATGAAGTTGGAAATTTCACGCCCGAAGCGTCTCCAGCGTTATGTCATCGTTAGTGTAAACACAGATTCCAGCAGCTATTTCAAGCGCTCGGCGGGCTATGGCCTCAGCGTCCAGCCCCGGCACCTGCTTCAGGGCGCGCGCCGCGGCCAGCGCATAAGGCCCACCCGATCCTATACCGATAAGACCGTCCTCCGGCTCAAGAACGTCGCCGGTGCCGGAAAGAACCAGGCTGGTGGATACGTCTGCCACGGCCATCATCGCCTCCAGGCGGCGTAGATAACGATCGGTACGCCAGTCCTTGGCCATTTCGACGCAAGCGCGCATAAGCTGTCCGGGGTGTTTTTCAAGCTTGCCTTCAAGCCGTTCGAAAAGGGCGAAGGCGTCGGCTGTGGCCCCGGCGAATCCCGCTATCACCTCCACGCCGGATGCTCCCGACTTGAGCCGCCGCACTTTCCTTGCGTTGCTTTTGACTATGGTTTGCCCGAACGATACCTGGCCGTCGCCAGCCACCACTACCTTGTCTTCCTTGCGGACGGAAATTATCGTCGTGCCATGCCATGGTGGGCCGAATCGCTGATCGGAAACGTCAAATGGAACCATGCCGGAACCTTCCCTTCGAAACCTTAATTATGTACAAATGGCCCTTGAATCTGTTTTTTGCAAGTGAATAGAAAAATGTCCTTTCAAATAAGGGACAAGCTTGCGGATTAGCGCGGTTTTATTCTAAAATTAAAACAAATGACCGTGGCATCCGTTCGTTCAAAAAATTCGCAACTACAAGCTCCGGGACTTGGTTATGCCTTACGACTCAAACAACGTTTTCGCCCGTATTTTACGCGGCGAAATTCCGTGCAACAAGGTTTACGAGAACGATTTCGCCCTTGCGTTCCATGACCTTCATCCGCAAGCCCCTGTGCATGTGTTGGTAATACCGAAAGGCGCTTACACCGATCACAAGAATTTCTCGTCCAACGCCAGCGATGCGGAAATAGCAGGGTTCGAGCGCGCAATAGGCAAGGTGGCGGAAATTACCGGCGCTGCCGCAGGCGGATACCGCCTTATCTCCAACTGTGGATCCAACGCCGGACAGGAGGTTCCCCACTATCACGTGCATGTCCTCGGCGGCCATACTTTGGGCCCCATGTTGGCAAGAAAGTAGAAATCTGGAACTACGCTCACAGAGACAAACAAGTTCTTTCAGCAACAACAGCTTAAATTCACGGGGTTTTTTGTTCATGGTTAACACAGAAAAATGGCTGTAATATTTTTTTGACATTGCTGCGGAATTTATCTAATTATCGCTTGGCTTGAGAACAGGACTGTTTTTCGTTCCCTGACTTTCCCGCCCGGATTTCCCGTCATCAAACGCCGAAGCATTTGCCGATCAGGTTTTAAATCGCGGCGGCGTTCTGGATGAATTCCTTGATGAGCGATTTATTCGCGGTGGTCTTTTGAAGATTGGACAGCGAACCTTTCCCTGGACCCGAAGCCGTTTCAAGGCAAGGCCTCTTCCTGTGATGGTTTTTCCCGAGAAAGCATGTTTTTAAACTTCAACTTGTGATCGCAACGCGTCCAACAGAACTAAAACACCCTTTCCGTCATGAATTTGAGAGAACTTAAAAACAAGACTCCGGCGGAGCTGCTCGCTTTCGCCGAGGAACTCAACATCGAAAATGCTGGCGCTTTGCGCAAGCAGGAGATGATGTTCGCCATCCTCAAGGCGCAAGCCCAGCAGGACAAAGCCATCTATGGCGACGGCGTGCTTGAGATTCTGCCCGACGGCTTCGGCTTTCTGCGCTCGCCGGAATCTAATTATCTTCCCGGACCAGATGACATTTATGTTTCCCCCAGCCAAATAAAGAAATTTTCTCTGCGTACCGGGGACACGGTGGAAGGTGAAATACGCGCCCCCAAGGACCAGGAACGTTATTTCGCCCTTCTCAAGGTAAACCGCATCAATTTTGAGGATCCTGAGAAAACTCGCCACCGCATAGGATTCGACAATCTGACGCCGCTTTATCCCAACCGCCGCCTTAAGCTCGAGATACAGGATCCGGCCAAAAAAGACTATTCGACGCGGGTGATAGATCTGATAGCGCCGCTCGGCATGGGACAACGTGGACTTATCGTCGCCCCGCCACGCACCGGAAAAACCGTGCTGCTGCAGAACATTGCCCACGCCATAGCCAAAAACCATCCTGAAGTTTTTCTGATAGTTCTTTTGATCGACGAGCGTCCCGAAGAGGTTACTGACATGGCCCGCTCGGTGAAAGGCGAAGTTATCAGCTCCACCTTCGACGAGCCAGCTTCGCGCCATGTGCAAGTGGCGGAGATGGTAATCGAAAAAGCCAAGCGTCTTGTGGAACACAAGCGCGATGTTGTCATTCTGCTGGACAGCATCACCCGCCTTGCCCGCGCCTATAACACTGTCGTGCCTTCTTCTGGAAAAGTTTTGACCGGCGGTGTGGACGCCAACGCCCTTCAAAGGCCGAAGCGTTTCTTCGGGGCCGCGCGAAACATCGAAGAGGGAGGATCACTCACCATCATCGCCACCGCATTGATAGACACCGGCAGCCGCATGGACGAAGTAATTTTCGAAGAATTCAAAGGCACCGGCAATTCGGAAATCATTCTCGACCGCAAGCTGTCGGACCGTCGCACCTTCCCCGCCATCGATATAACGCGCTCCGGCACACGCAAGGAAGAGCTGCTCGTTGACAAGGCCACAATGTCGAAAATGTGGGTGCTACGCAGGGTTCTGATGCCCATGGGGGTCACAGACGCGATGGAATTCTTGCTTGACAAGCTGAAATACAGCAAGACCAACGCCGACTTTTTCGAATCCATGAGCCAGAACGCGAACGAAGGCAGCCCCAAGGCGCGGCGCGGGGGGGGTGAATAGTGAAAGCCTGAATCCGCCTGCTAGGTATTAAAGCGGCTTTCGGTGCGTAACGGAACAAGTGTGCGGCACACAAGGGTTGGTTAATTTGCGCGTTTGGTCTTACGCTGGGTCTGAACAGTTGCCGCTTGACTTGCTTCCGGCGTGGCGCCTATAAGGCCCGCTTTGGCGCGGACAGGGTGTTTCCCGCCCTGTGGTCGCGTTTTGTGTAACTGATTGATAAATAAAGCACAGAAGGACAAAAACCGGTTAAGGCTGGAGGAGGTTTATATGGCTAAGATATGTTCGGTGACCGGCAAAAAGCCGCGCTGTGGAAACAAGGTCAGCCACGCCAACAACAAAACGCGCCGCCGTTGGCAGCCGAATTTGCAGGTATGCTCTTTCCCTTCCGAAATTCTGGGGAAAAGTGTTTCGCTGCGCCTGACGGCGAACGGCATTCGCACCATCGAGCACAACGGCGGCATAGACGCCTGGATTATGGAAACGAAACCGAGCCGTTTGACGGACGCTGCCCGCAAGCTGCGCAAAAGAATGGAGCGCGCCCTGGCGCGCAAAGGCGCGGCGTAAAAAACAAAAAACCCCATCGGTATCATTGCCGAAACAGGGAACCCCACGGCTGGTAAACCGTCAGCGTGGGCCAGGACGTTTGCCCGGTTCAGCCTTCGATGACGGTGAAACGCGTCCGGTAAGTTTGGACAGAAAATCTGTCACCAACGCGAAACCGCCGCGCGCATCGAACTGGACCAGCAGATGCGCCGAAGCTCGCGCAGGAACGCGCACAAAGTCCATCAAACGTCTCAACAGCGCCTCGCCGGTCAGATGCGACCAGTTGCGTAGAATCTCTGTTATTTTGTCTATAGGGACGCCGAAGCGGGCCATGCAGGCGGCCAGCGCCGGCGAGAGGGAAGTTTTGGTTATGCCGGCCTTGCCTTCTTCTTCCCCCCGTTTTTTGCTCCGGGTTTCGTCGCTTTCGCCGTTTTCTTCGACCATGGAGTCCCCTTAAAAATCAATCTATGGCGCGGCCGTCACGCAAGCGCAAGAAACTGGTGTCATATCCTTCGACAGGTTTTCTGTTTTCCATGCGAATTATCAGAATCTTGTTTATGCGCATAAGATATGCGTTCATCTCGTCTGTTGCTTCCCATTCTATGGGAAAGGTTCCGCCGGTGTCGAAAATTATTTCAAGCTGTTTTCTGTCAACATGATAGCCTACCCAAAGGGGTGTAGCCTCGAAAGGCTCGTCATGTACAAGACACAGCTTGCCGCGAGCGTTCACTACAAGGCCGATATTCACTGTGCTCCCTTCCCCAGCTTGACTGAAAAACCTTCTTACCGCGTTCTTACCGCGCCCAAATCTTCATGACGAGAACCGCTAGCGGCTTTCGCCGGAATAATATTGGCCACATTTTCCAGCAACATGGTTAAGACTAGGTGAATTCCTCTCTGCTTTCAACGGCAAGACGGTCAAATGCCGGAAAACACCAAAAATCAACCGAATTCCCTTCTGGCCTGAAGCGCAGCGGTAAGTGTGCCGTCGTCCAGGTAATCCAGTTCTCCGCCTACAGGCAATCCATGGGCCAAGCGGGAAATTTTTACGCCCAGCGGGATCAACCTTTCGGTCACGTAATGAGTGGTAGCCTGGCCTTCCACCGTGGCGCTCATCGCCAAAATTACTTCGTTGACTTCGCCGCCTTTTACGCGTTCTTGAAGGCTTTCGATACGCAAATCGGCAGGCCGGACGCCCTCCAGGGCCGACAACGTGCCGCCCAGAACGTGATACAGGCCGCGGAACGCGCGACTGCGCTCAAGGGCCCACAGATCGGCCACATCTTCGACCACGCATATGACGGAATGGTCGCGCGTGCCGTCGCGGCAGATTTCACATGGATCCAGAACCCCCATGTTTCCGCACAAAGCGCAAGTTTGCACTTTTTGCGCGGCATTATTCATAGCCTCGGCGAGCGGCAGCATGAGCGCCTCGCGCCGTTTCAGCAAATATAGCACTGCCCTGCGCGCCGAGCGGGGCCCAAGACCGGGCAACCGCGCCAGAAGTTGTGCCAGTTGATCGAGCGGAGAAATCACTCAGCGGCTCCGGTTTCGGAAGGATTATTAAAAAGGCAGTTTCATTCCAGGGGGAAGCTGCATTCCTCCCATCGCTTTTTCGGTTTCGGAAGCGATGGCCGCGTCAAGCCTGACTCTGGCATCATTGCATGCAGCCACTATAAGGTCCTCCAGAACCTCGATTTCGGCAGGATCTGCGAGCTTCGGTTCTATCTTTATCTTTTTCATCTCGCCCTTGCCGTTCATCGTCGCCCGAACCATGCCTCCGCCTGATTGTCCGGAAACCTCCATGGTCCCAAGCCGTTCCTGCATTTGCGCCATTTTGTCCTGCATCTGCTGAACCTGTCTCATTATTTGGCCTATATTCATTCCTCTTCCCCCTGTTCTTCCGGATCAGGCAAAAAATCTTCTTTTTCTTCGGACAACAAATCCGCTGTTGTCTTTTTAGGATATATCGATTTTATCCTGGCTTTCGGAAAAGTTGCCATTACCGCTTGCGTCAAAGGATGGGTCATCGCGCGCGCTTTTTTCTCCTCTTCCGCCTTGCGCTTTTCTTCAGCGATGGTCGGAAGGCCGGGCTTGTCCACCAGTGAAATCTTCCAGCGTTTGCCGGTCCATTTGTTCAAACAGCGGTTCAGTTTGTTAAGGAAATCAGGCGGAGCCCCGTTTTCCAGCCTTAGTTCAAGCAGCCCCGGCTCATAACGCACCAGATGCGCGAAATTTTCCAATTGCGCGCAAAGATTTCCCTCACGATTGGCGGCGAACATGGTCACAAGATCGCGAAATGTCGCTGGCATGGGTTGCATGGCAGTTATAGTCTTTACTACCGCGACAGGATCAGCAGCGCGGGGTTCCGCCGTTATGGCAAGCGCGGCGGAGCCCTTGCTTTTGCCGCTTCCAGGAAACGATGTTTTAGGCGAAGGATTCATAGGCGCGGATGCTGTTCCCATACCTTCCTGCAGCTGCTTAACAAGCTCCGCCGGCGGCGGCAGGTTTGCTGCATATGCCAGGCGTATCAGCGCCATTTCCGCCGCCCGCGCCGGATCGGGAGCAGAGACAGTTTCGCCTATTCCCTTGAGAAGAATTTGCCAGGCCCTTGTTAATGCCGGAATTCCTAACCTCTTCAGATCATTGAATAATAAGCGATCTTCTTCAGGGAGATCTGGCGAGCCCGCATAACCGGGAACAATTTGCGCGCGCGTCAATCCATGCACCAGTTCGGACAAATCCTGCAAAATCTGCACGGGATCGTCTCCCGCTTTCAGCATTAGGTCATACGCTTCCAAAGCGCGCGGCATTTCTCCCAGCAACAGATAACGGCAAAGCGCTATGCTTTGTGCCCTATCGGCAAGGCCGAGCATTTCCTTTACATCGGTTTCGCGAACCTTGCCGCCGCCGCGCGCCATAGCTTGATCCAACAGACTCAGACCGTCGCGCACTGATCCGTCCGCCGCGCGCGCGATCAGTTTTATCGCTTCTGTTTCCGCTCTGCCTCCTTCTTTTTCCACTATCGAAGAGAAATGTTCCATCAGTTTGGAGCTGTCTATACGGCGCAAGTCGAATCTTTGGCAGCGGGACAACACGGTCACCGGTACCTTGCGGATTTCGGTTGTCGCGAAGATGAATTTCACATGCGGCGGTGGTTCTTCCAGCGTTTTCAAAAGCGCGTTGAAGGCGTTTTTCGAAAGCATATGAACTTCGTCGAGTATGTAAACCTTGTACCGTCCGGAAACCGGCCCGTACCGGACTCCCTCTATAATATCGCGGATATCATCAACGCCAGTGCGCGACGCCGCATCCATTTCCTGCACGTCGACGTGTCTGTCCTCTGAAATAGACAGACAGGATTCACATTTGTTGCAGGGATCGACAACTGGTTTTCCCCCGCTTTCTGGCCCCGTACAATTCAGGGCTTTCGCTATTATACGCGCCGTCGTGGTTTTGCCCACGCCGCGCACGCCGGTAAGAATCCACGCATGCGGCAAACGTCCCGCCTTTATGGCGTTGGCAATGGTGCGGACCATGGCTTCCTGCCCTATAAGCTCACCGAAAGTCGAGGGCCGGTACTTGCGCGCAAGCACGCGGTAAGCAGGGGCAGTTTCAGCAAGTGAAGCGAAAAGTTCCGTCATTCGGCTTCAGGGACCATGGTCACGGGCAGTAAAAAGGGAGTTGGCATACAGCAAAATGCGGAATTTTTTCCCTCATGTTTAAAAGGCGGAGAGCTGAACAACGACCCGAATCTTCAAGTGTTACGGCTGCTTCCTTTCGGACCTGACCGGGTTGGCACCGGATTCGCCCGCCGCCAGCTCCCTTGGCCTATATAACAGAAAAGACGGGCAGAGAGAGTCGAAAAAGCTTCATTCCATGTGGCAGGTGCCGAATTGGGTAAGCCCGGGCCTGTAGGATACCCTGTCGCACACAAGGTTTTGCTTCGGTCCCGGCCGCTGAAGCAGAAAGTAAATTATGCCTATGGTCGCCGCTATATAAATCCAGCCGAAAATGCGGCTGATCCATAAGGAGCCTGACGTTTTTTTCTCTGGCTTTTGAAGACGCGGCACGGAGAAAATCTCCCTGAAAAAACCGGGCTTTGTCAAGACATCGCGGTATCAGCTGCAAAACTTCCGCGGCAAAAGGACGCCGTTTGCCTTCGCCGGGAAAATTTCCTAAACATGCTGTGACAGCCTACAGCAAATTATTAACCATGACCACCAGCAAGCGCCGCCGGGCGCCATCATCGCCGCGTACTACAGCGAAGGGCCGCTACGGTTCATCGCTGGACATCGATTTGTCCAATCACGGCGTTCAGAGGATTGGCATAGAGGAAACGGTTGCCGAAGCGGCCATCTATCCCGGTAACTCCTCCTTTCAATTGGACCGCGTTGGAGAAACCTTGCGCCGCGCAAGAGAATGCAGCGGCGAAGATCTGTACGCCATAGCGCGTTATCTGCGCATACGCCCCGAATATCTGGCGGCCCTTGAAAACAGCCGGTATGAAGAGCTTCCCGCCGATGCCTATGTTATAGGTTTCCTGCGTACCTATGCCTCGCACCTCGGGCTGGACGGCCGCGAGATAATAGATCAATACAGGCGCGAAATGGCGGGGCGCAGACGAAAACCCAGTCTTAGCATGCCACAACCCATACCCGAGGGCCGGGCCCCTACCGCGGCCATCATAGCGGGGGCTGTGCTGGCGTCCTTGCTTGTATATGCCGCATGGTACGGGCTTTCCACAGCAAATCGCGAAGCTGCCTTGGCCCCTCCGCCGTTGCCGCAAACAGTGACGCAACAACCGGAAAGCCCGGTATCCTCCACTTCCAGCGCAACTCCCGCCCAGGCCCCTATTGCGGACTCATCCCAGTCCGGGACAAAAGAAAAGAAGGAACAAACGAATGATTCAGCGGTCACATCCATAGAGATTTCCGGGCCGCCGCCTGCCGCGACAGCTTCCGGGCAAGCCTCTATGGCAGTTGAAAGTCACGCGGCGCAGGTGGCTCCTGCAACGATGCCGAATTCCCGCATTGTCGTGCGCGCGGAAAAAAGCGCTTGGGTTTTGGTGGCGGATGAAAACGGAAACACGATTTTCGATCAAATATTGAAGCCGGGAGATATTTACGCCGTGCCTGATAAAGAAGGTCTTTTTCTAACTACAGGCAACGGCGGGGGTATCGTTATAAGCCTGGATGGAGCAGATTTACCGCGTCTTGCCAAGGATTCACGTCTTGTGCGCAATGTTCCGCTTGATCCCGAACAACTCAAAAACCGCCCGAAAACCCCTTAAAACATAGAGCAGCGGCTTAAAAGCCGTCACAGTTATGTTCAGCCTTGCAATGAAGAAAAGAACATGAGCGACTATCAACCCAAAGAAATTCTGCATCCCTGGCGTGAGATAAAACGCCGCAAGAGCCGCAAGATCATGGTAGGCAGCGTCGCCGTAGGCGGCGATGCCCGGATAAGCGTGCAATCCATGACCAACACTTTGACTTCAGATGCCAGGGCCACAATCGCGCAGATACGGCAATTGGCGGATGCGAGCGCCGACATAGTGCGCGTATCGTGCCCGAATGAGGACTCCACCTCCGCTTTGAAGGAGATAGTGAAGGAGTCGCCGGTGCCTATCGTGGCCGATATACACTTTCACTACAAGCGCGGCATCGAAGCCGCCGGGGCGGGCGCGGCTTGCCTGCGCATAAATCCGGGAAACATCGGTTCGGCCGATCGCGTGCGTGAGGTGGTCAAAGCGGCCAAAGACAACGGATGCTCGATACGCATAGGCGTAAACGCCGCATCGCTTGAATCCGAACTCTTGGAAAAATACGGCGAGCCCTGTCCGGCGGCCATGGTGGAAAGCGCTTTGGCGCACGCCAAGCTTCTGGAAGACAATGACTTTTTTAACTTCAAAATAAGCGTCAAGGCTTCGGATGTGTTTCTTGCCGTGGCTGCATACCGCGCCCTCGCAAAAGCTTGCGATTATCCTTTGCACTTGGGAATAACCGAAGCGGGCGGATTCCGGGCTGGTACTGTGAAAAGCGCGATAGGAATGGGAACGCTGTTGTGGGAAGGAATAGGCGACACGATCCGCGTTTCGCTGTCTTCAGATCCGGTTGAGGAAATACGAGTGGGTTTCGATATTCTCAAAACCCTCGGTTTGCGAAGCCGGGGCGTAACCATTATTTCATGCCCCACCTGTGCGCGGCGCGGATTTGATGTTATAAAAGTAACCGCAGCACTGGAAGAACGCCTGGCTCACATAACGCAACCAATCACGCTTTCGGTAATGGGATGTGTCGTCAACGGCCCCGGAGAAGCCATGCATACCAACATAGGCATCACCGGCGGCGGCAATGACACCCACCAGATATATATAGACGGCAAGCCGGACCATCGTCTCAAAAGCGGCGATGTCGTTGAGCATCTGGTTGAGTTGGTGGAGAAATATGTTGCCCGGCTTGAAGCGAAAAAAGAAGCTTGAACAGCGCTGATAAACATGTCTCTTGCTGAAACATTTTCCCGTATTCTTTCGCGCCATGACGAATTGCGGGATATGCTGGCCAGTCCCGGCCTTGCCGCTGAACAATTCGCAAAGCTATCTAAGGAATATGCCGATCTTGCACCGATCGCCGAGGCGATATCGGCGCTCAGGCGCACACAGAAAGAATTCTCGGACGCCGAAGCGATGCTGGCCGACCCGGAAATGAAGGCCGAGGCGGAACGCGAGATGGAAAAACTGCGCCTAAAGATAAATCAGCTTGAAAGGCGGGTGCAGCGCCTGATGCTGCCCAAAGACATCGCCGATGAACGCAATGCCATCCTTGAGGTGCGCGCCGGAACAGGCGGGCAGGAAGCGGCGCTGTTCGCCGCCCTTTTGTTCGAAATGTACAGAAAATATGCGGCTCTGCACGGATGGAAATTCGAGGTTATGTCTCTGTCGGAAAGCGATCTCGGTGGCCTCAAGGAAGGCTCGGCCATGATAAGCGGCAAGGGTGTTTTCGCTCGCCTGAAATTCGAGTCCGGCGTGCATCGCGTCCAGCGGGTGCCGCAAACGGAAGCTTCCGGCCGCATACATACCTCCGCCGCCACTGTGGCCGTATTGCCGGAAATGGAAGAGGTAGATGTCCGCATAGAAGACAAAGATCTCCGTGTGGACGTTTTCCGCGCCTCCGGAGCAGGCGGCCAGCATGTCAACAAGACGGAAAGCGCCGTGCGTCTTACTCACATTCCGACCGGAATTGTTGTCGCCATGCAGGACGAACGTTCGCAACATAAAAACAAGGCCAAGGCCATGAAGATTCTGCGCGCGCGTATTTATGAACGCGAACGCGCAATGCGCGAGGCCGCTCATGCAGCCACGCGAAAGGAACAGGTGGGTTCAGGCGACCGCAGCGAACGCATACGCACATACAACTTTCCGCAGGGCCGCGTTACAGATCATCGCATCAATCTTACTCTTTACAAGATAGAGGATATCATCAACGGCGAAGCCTTGGATGAAATAATAGATGCGCTTACAGCCGCCGACGAAGCGGAAAAACTGGCTGCGATTGGCAATCAGTGATCAGGGACGGAAAAAAGGAAATTGAATGAATGAAGGAAGAGGCCCGAATCGTTTTGTCTGATATTATCCGCCTTTCCGAGAAAAGGCTGGCCCACACAGGGGTTGAAAGTCCGGGACTGGACGCGCGTATATTGACAGCGCATGCCCTTGGACTGAACCGGGCACAGCTGACACTTCAGGAAGAACGCGTTTTGGATTTACTTGAGACGAAGAAAATAGATTCGTTCATGGCCCGCAGGGAAAAACGCGAGCCGGTAAGCCGTATCATAGGAGAACGCGAATTCTGGGGGCTGCCGTTCGCGCTTAATGAAGCAACGCTCGATCCCCGCCCGGACAGCGAAACCTTGGTATCGGCGGCTCTATCCAAGTCCTGGAAAACAAAGCCAAACATTAGAATTCTTGATCTTGGCACAGGTACGGGCTGTTTGCTTTTGTCCCTTCTGTATGAAATGCCGGCCGCCACCGGCATAGGAATTGACAAATCCGAAAAAGCCGTGGAACAGGCGCACGCGAATTCTGTCCGGCTTGGTCTGTCAAGCCGCGCTGTCTTCAGGGCAGGAGATTGGTTTGAGGGAATAAACGAAAAATTCGATCTCATAGTTTGTAATCCTCCCTACATAGCCCGGCTGGATATCCTCTTTCTTGCGCCCGAAGTCAGGGAATATGATCCACCGATCGCGCTTGACGGGGGAATTGATGGACTGGAATTTTATCGGCTGCTTATCCCGTGGCTTCCCCGTTTCCTGCAACCATGGGGAATGGCGGTGTTCGAATGCGGCTGGGGACAGGCCGAAGCGGTATGTGAAATGTTCAAAAACTCTGGTTTCTCCGACATAGAGATTTTCAAGGATTTGGCCGGCGTGGACAGGTGTGCTACAGCCGGTTTGTCTTCATAGCTTTTAAAAAGGGCTCCCTTTGGATTCAAGCATAGCGCTTTCTTGATTCGTTTTGCGCCCAGCTGTCAAGCAAGTTCTTTATTTCCGTCTCGTCGTTTTTGGTCATCACCGCTTCGGCAAACTCCACAGCCTGCGGCATAGTTATGGAGCGTATCGCCTGCTTTACAAAAGGAAGGCGCGCTGGTGCCATGGAAAATTCGCGCAGACCGAGTCCCAGCAGTAAGGCGGTGGCGCGTGGATCCCCGGCCATCTCGCCGCATAGGCAGACCGGTATGTTGGCGCGCCACGCCGACACAATCGAAATCTGTATGAGCCTCAAAACCCCGGGATGATAGGGATTATAAAGCTCCGCCAACCGTTCATCCCCCCGGTCTATCGCAAGCGTGTATTGGGTAAGATCGTTGCTGCCTATCGAAAAAAAGTCGCACATTTTCGCGAAAGAATCAGCCGCAAGCGCCGCGCCTGGGACCTCTATCATAATACCGAGAGGCGGTCTCGATGCCGGAAGTTTAACCCCTTTGCGGCGGAGCCTTCTTTCAGCATGTTCAAGATGTTCGCGCACTTGGCGCAATTGTCGTATGGACGAAATCATGGGCACAAGGATGCGGACGTTCCCATAAGCTGAGGCGCGCAAAATCGCCGCCAGCTGCGTTTCAAGCACCCGAGGTTCCCTCAATCCGAGACGTATGGCACGCAAACCAAGCGCCGGGTTCGCGCTTTCCCCCACCATTTCGTTCAGCGCCGTGGCCAGTTTCTCGCCGCCCACATCCAGCGTTCTCACAGTCAACGGCAGACCTTTCATTTGCTGCAACACGCGGCGCAGGAATTCGAACTGCTCGTCCTCATCGGGAATATCGGGGCGGTTCATGAACATGAATTCAGTGCGTAGGAGTCCTACGCCTTTGGCCCCGTATTCCAGGGCCTTGGGCACTTCCCGTGGCAAATCCAGATTGGCGAAAAGCTGTATGGATACACCATCGCGTGTAACTGCCGGAACATCGTTAAGAGATCGGAGCTTTCTCTCCTCTCTGGTCCGTTGCGCCAATATTTGTCTGTAGCGCTGTAACGTGCCAGGCGCAGGATTCACTATGACTTCGCCCCTGCCTCCGTCTATGATTACGGTATCGCTCGGCTTTATTCCCTGCATGAGCTCAGCGACCCCCAGCACTGCCGGAAGGCCCAGCGCTCTCGCCATAATAGCTGCATGACCGTCGGCACCACCGAACACGGACGCATAGCCAGCTATGCGTCCGGCATCCATCATGGCGGTGTCTGCGGGAGTGAAATCCTCGGCTATCAGGACACTGCCTTCCGGCGCATTGGCGAATGGATTCAGCTTTTGCTCAAGAAGATTGCGCACAAGGCGCGATCCCACGGCACGCACGTCCTCTGCGCGCGAGGCCAGATAAGGATCTTCCATAGCCTCAAAGCTTGCGGCTATTTCCGTTATCTGTTGTTGAATAGCCGCTTCCGCATTGATGCGTTCACGCCTTATCGTAGCCTCGGCGCCGCGCAACAACCGTGAGCCGGACAGCATAGCCTTATAGGCGTCCATCAATTGCGTGAACGCTTCGCGCGCTCCTTCAGGCAAAGATTGCGCCTTGAATTTCAGCCTGCCCAACTGCTTATGGGTCTTGTTCACCGCCGAATGCAACCGTTTCAGTTCTTCATCTATTTTCGCCGCCGCAATTGAATATCTGGGCACAGGCACATCGCGCTGATCGACTATAAATGCAGGCCCTATAGCGATTTCCGGCGAAACCGGCAGTCCGTGCAATACAAGTTCCGGCGACGAAGCGGAGTCTGGATGTTCAGGCCTGGTCTTCATCGAACTTCCTCCTTACAAGATCCGATAGTGCGGCGATGGCTTCTTCTGCATCTTCTCCGCTGGCGCAAAGCTTCAGCCGAGTGCCCTGGACCGCCGCCAGCATCATAAGCCCCATTATAGAACGGCCCGAAACTCGCAGACTGTCCATAACAACGCTGATTTCCGAGCGGAAAGATTCCGCCGTGCGAACGAACTTCGCCGCCGCGCGTGCGTGCAGGCCTTTCTGGTTCTCTATCACCACCATGCTGCACAATTCGTCCGGAGAAAATTTATGCATGGCAGATAGCTACAAGCTCAGGATGACGGCGATGTAAGGTTTTCCGTGACGAGCTGTATATACTTGCGGCCTGCAGCTTCCGCCTCGCGCACCGCGTCCAGAAGCGGCGTGTTTTCACGCAGCGAAGCCAGTTTTATCAGAACCGGTAAATTCGCCCCGGCAAGCACCACGGCATTGGTTTTGGGCATAACGGAAATGGCCAGATTGCTAGGCGTGCCGCCAAACATGTCGGTCACAATAACAACCCCGCCGCCGGAATTAACCTCTTTTATCGCCAATAAAATCTCGTTGCGGCATTCTTCCATATCGTCGTTGGCTCCTACGCTTATAGCCCTGGCCTGGATCTGTGGCCCGACAATCTGGTTAAGAGCGGCGAGCATTTCCTCTCCGATTCTGCCGTGAGTGACTATTACCATTCCTATCATATCACCCTCCGTTATCCGCCCTGTTTGCGGGTTTCAATATCGCGATGGCTTACGCTGACGATGAACCCGTATCCGGCAAGCATAACAGCCAACTGCTCAGCCACCAACACCGAGCGGTGTCTTCCTCCCGTACATCCTATCGCTATAGTCAGATAGCTTTTTCCTTCCTGCCGATAACGCGGCAAAAGCGGCAGAAGCAAGGCAACAATCCTTTCAAGAAAAGATTCATAATCCGGATCGCGCTGAACGTACGCGGCTATTTCGGGATCCTGGCCGGTCAGGGGACGGAGCTTCAGATCATAATAGGGGTTGTCGAGAAACCGCACATCGAACACAAGATCGGATTCTCTCGGCAAGCCGTGCCGGTATGAAAAAGACATAACGGATATCAATAAACCTGGCGCCGCGTTAAGCCGGTATTGTCCGAAAATAAGCCGCCGCAGGTCATGTATCGAAATCAGGGACGTGTCTATCACATGATCCGCGGAATCACGCAATTTCCACAATATGTTGCGTTCGCGCTGAATGCCGTCGGTTACAGGCCGGTCCGCCGCCATCGGATGGCGCCGGCGAGTCTCGGTAAATCTGCGCTGTAGGCTTTCGTCAGAACAGTCGAGAAACAACAGTTTGACATCGATCTCTTTTTGCTCCGCCAGTTTTTGCCGCAAGGAAAGCAGAGCGTCGACGGAAAATTTGGCGTTGCGAGTGTCTATAGCGACAGCCAGCGCTTTTTTCTCCTCCGCCCTGTCCTCGGCGACAAGCGCAGGCACAAGGCTGAGACGCAGATTGTCGACTGATTCATAACCTATGTCCTCGAAAGCTTTCAGCGCAGATGACAGGCCGGCTCCCGACATGCCTGTTATAAGCACCACCGGCATTCGTGGAGAAGCTTCGTTTGTTTCTTCTTCAACCGTCATGGGTCCGTTTCCTGGAACAAATTTGATCTGTTTTTTTATAAAGCAAAGCTGCTTTTATTTTAGCGGGTGTCGCGCTTTCATGCGCCGGTAGCCTTAGCAGTCTGACCGCATGGCCAAGAAGGCGGACGGCAGCTGGTTCAGGTAACCTTTCAAGTTGCGCGGCATCCGGAACCAGCTCGACATATAGTTCAACCGGGGCCGAAGGCCTGTGACTCATGCACAAAAGGCCCACGTGGCGGACTTCTATCAGCCCGAATATGGATTCGGGTGCGGCGGCGGCCAAGGTCCCGTTTTCTAAATAAACGAACGTCTGATCGTCGGACACAAGCTCAGCCCCTGAATCTATTATAAGCTGAAGCGCCAAGGCCGATTTGCCGGAACCAGGGGCTCCCGCAAGCAATACGCCCAAGCCGTTGACGGCAACACATGAAGCGTGAATCAGTTGCTTCTGCATGTTTTCGAGTTTAAGCGAAAATACCGCCCAGGCACAGAGGCTGTGTCCGCACCCAGCAGAAGTAAAACAGAACACGTTTCTGGAATTCAGTATAATTTGCTCTATTATCATTGCCGGGAAAGGATAATTTTATGGAAAGCAATAGGTTAGAGCATGCAGACTCCACCTTGAGGGGAGGGATTCTGGTGCTTGGAAATTTTGACGGCGTTCACCGCGGGCATCAGGCCGTCATGGCTGCAGCTCGTGAAATAGGTATGAAGCTCCAGCTGCCGCTCCGCGCGCTTACGCTGGAGCCTCATCCGCGTACGCTTTTGTCTCCAGCACCGCAAACGCCGTTCCGCATCACTCCTGCATCCTTGAAAAACCGGCTGCTTCAGGCGCTCGGGGCGGAGGAAGTAATCACTCTCGCCTTCTCTCCTGAGCTTGCCGCTATGCATCCGCGCGAATTCGTGGAGGAGATTTTGGTGCGTCATTATCGTGCGCGACATATAGTCGCGGGCGCCGGTTTCGTTTTCGGATATAAGCGGACGGGAACCATGGAAGATATGCGTAAATGGTTGGAACCTCATGGCGCTGGCGTTACGGAGGTTGCGCTTTTACGCGATGAAAGAGGAGATATAGTATCATCTTCGCGCCTGCGCACGGCGATCCACCAGGGCGACTGGGAAACTGCGCGTTCTCTGTTGGGCCGCAACTGGTCGATAGCCGGTGTTGTGACCCGCGGCAGCGAGCGCGGCAGATCGTTAGGCTTTTCCACCGCCAACATGGAACTCGGCGAGATAATAAGACCTCCTTTCGGAGTTTACGCCATAAGGGCGCATCGCACTGGTGAAGCTGAAAAACATGAAGGAATAGCCAATATAGGAGTCCGACCTACCTTCGGCGGAGTCCACGAAATACTGGAGTTTCATCTTTTCAACTTCAACGGCCATATTTATGATCAGGAATGGGGGGTGGAATTGCTTCGCTTCCTGAGACCAGAGCGGAAATTCTCGGGCACCGAGGCTTTGCGGGAACAGATTGTTCAGGATGTTAACGCTTGCAAACAAGCCTTGAAAGCCTTCAAAGAGCAGCCCCTTGAATAATCCCGGCAAACCTATCAGATTACCCAGCCGCAGCGGTGTTTTTCCGTACTGAAGCGCCGCAACGGCGGAAAAATCAAACCTTAGTCAAAGATCCTGATAATGTCCGAAACGAAAAAACCCGATTACCGAGAAACAGTTTTTCTTCCCAAAACAAACTTTCCGATGCGGGGCAATTTGCCTACCAGGGAATTGGAGATTCTGAACCGCTGGCGCTCCATGGAGCTTTACGGCAAATTGCGTAAGCAAGGTAAGGGACGCAAAAAATTCATACTTCACGACGGCCCGCCTTATGCCAACGGCAATATTCACCTAGGCCATGCCCTGAACAAAATTCTGAAAGACATAGTTGTACGCAGCCAGCAGATGCTTGGTTTCAATTGTCCTTTCGTGCCAGGATGGGACTGCCACGGGCTGCCGATAGAATGGAAAATAGAGGAACAATACCGCGAAAAAGGCAGGGACAAAGATAAAGTGCCGGTGCTTTGTTTCCGCGACGAGTGCAGAAAGTTCGCCGAACACTGGAAAGAAGTGCAATCGGAAGAATTCCAGCGTCTGGGAGTACTTGGTGATTGGGAACACCCTTACTCCACCATGACGCACAAGGCCGAGGCGCAGATAGTGCGCGAGATTCACAAGTTTTTGCTCAACGGCCTGCTATACAAGGGCGTAAAGCCGGTTATGTGGTCGGTAGTTGAAAAAACTGCGCTTGCCGACGCCGAGATAGAATATCACGACCATAAGTCCACGGCAGTCTGGGTCAGATTCCCCATCATAAAAAGCCGGGATGAAGAGCTGAAAAATGCAGGTGTGGTTATCTGGACCACAACTCCCTGGACCATTCCTGGCAACCGCGCAATAGCTTATGGAGACTTCGTCTATAGCCTTATCGAAGTCGAGGAAACCACAGAGGAAGCAGCAGCGAACAAAGGCGACAGGCTTATCGTTATGCAAGACCTGCTCGCCTCTTTTTACGATGCTGCCGGTATTGCAAAAGCCCTGGAGATCAAAACTCTGAGAGGATCCGATCTGCAAAGCGCGGTTTGCGCTCACCCGTTCCGCGGACGGACGGAAAGCGAGGGTTATTTCGATTATGAAGTTCCGCTTTATCACGCCGATTTCGTTACCACGGACACCGGCACAGGGTTCGTGCACATAGCGCCTGGTCACGGCGAAGATGACTTCAATCTTGGACAGAAGCACAAAATAGCCTTTGACGAGACGGTCGGGCCGGATGGGCGTTATCTGCCCAATGTAAAGGGATTCGCCGGTCTTTACATATATAGGCCCGACGGCAAGGAAGGTGAAGCCAACGGCGCGGTGATAAAGGCTTTAGCGGAAGCAAAAGCCTTGCTGGCCAAAGCAAAACTGACGCATAGCTATCCCCATTCCTGGAGGTCAAAAGCGCCTCTTATCTTTCGTACCACTCCGCAATGGTTCATAGCGCTTGACAAGCCGATCAAGGGCAGCAGGAAAACCTTGCGTGAATCGGCGCTTAAAGCCATAAAAAACACAAAATGGCATCCCGCCTCAGGAGAAAACCGCATACGCGGCATGATAGAACAGCGCCCCGACTGGTGCATAAGCCGCCAGCGCGCTTGGGGCGTGCCGATAGCCCTGTTCGTGAACAAAAGAGATGGAAAGCCGCTGAAGGACAAAGCGGTGTTGGAACGCATAGCCAAAGCGTTCGAACAAGAAGGCGCGGACGCCTGGTATATGCACTCGCCCCAAAAATTTCTCGGCGATTTCTATAACGCTGAAGATTATGAGCAGGTATTCGACATAGTTGATGTATGGTTCGAGTCCGGTGCCACCCATTCCTTTTGTCTTAACCAAAAATTGGGGGCATCGGAATGGCCTGATCTGAGTTGGCCAGCTTCACTTTATCTCGAAGGATCCGATCAGCATCGCGGTTGGTTTCATTCCTCGCTTCTGGAGGCATGCGGCACCGTGGGCCGCGCTCCGTACCAAGCCGTGCTTACGCATGGATTTGTGCTTGACGAACAGGGACGCAAACAGTCGAAATCACTGGGCAATGTGGTTACACCGCAAGAGGTAACCGGGAAAATGGGCGCGGATATTCTGCGCCTTTGGGTTTTGGCTTCAGACTTTACTCAGGATCTCGGTCTTGGCCCCAACATTTTGCGGCAGACAGAGGGCCTTTACCGCCGGTTCCGCAACACTTTGCGCTATCTTCTGGGCGCACTGAACGATTTTACAAGCGCCGAAAAGGTAAAAGAGTCCGAAATGCCGGAGCTGGAACGCTGGGTGCTGCACAGAATAAGTGAACTGGATGAGATAATACGGGCAGACATCGCTGTGCATAACTACAATCATATGCTGCAAGAGTTACATAATTTTTGCGCCGTCGACCTATCGGCGTTTTATTTCGATATACGCAAGGACAGCCTCTATTGCGACCAGCCCGGTGAAAAACGCCGCCGTGCCGCGCGAACAGTTATGAGTCTTTTGTTTGATTATCTTGTCATATGGCTGGCACCCGCGCTTTGCTTCACGGCGGAAGAAGCATATCTCGCGCGCCATCCCGAAACGAAGGGAAGCGTGCATTTGCTTGTGTACCCGGAAGTTCCCAGCCGCTGGCGAAAACCAAAGCTCGGAGAAAAGTGGGAGAAAATTCGCGAAGTGAGAAGAGTAGTCACCGGCGCTGTGGAAATAGCGAGAAACGAAAAGAAGATAGGATCCAGCCTTCAGGCCCATCCGCACGTTTACGTTGCCGGGGGGACGTCCAAATTGCTGGAAGGACTGCCGTTCGGGGAAATATGCATCTGTTCCGGCATAACTGTGCACAGGAAGCCGGTTCCAGAAGGTGCTTTCACTCTTCCTGGCGTCCCGAACGTGGGGGTGACGGTAACGCTTGCCGAGGGGGTGAAATGCGAGCGCTGTTGGCAGGTGTTGCCCGAAGTAGAAAAAAGCACGGACGCCCTTTGTAACCGCTGCCGTAAAGCTGTGGCATCGCTGCTAAAGGCGGAAGAATGAACGCCCGGCTTGTGACGATAGGCATGTATTTGGCGGCTCTGATAGCCCTTCTGGACCAGGGCAGCAAATGGTGGATATTGAATTACGTTATGAACCCGCCGCGAGTTATACCGGTGACCCCTTTTCTTAATCTCATCCTGCACCGGAACAAGGGAATCACTTTCGGCCTATTTAACAGCGGACATCCTTGGCTTTCCTATGTTTTTATGGGCGCGGCGGTGTTGATTCTGCTGTTTCTGCTTGATTGGCTTATAAAAACCTCCTCCGTAGTGGCAGGAGTCGGCATAAGCTTGGTGATGGGTGGCGCCTTGGGTAATTTGATAGATCGCGTAAATTATGGGGCCGTGCTTGATTTTCTCGATTTCCACGCATTTGGCTATCACTGGTACGCATTCAATATAGCCGACGCTTCAATAGTTTGCGGCGTAGGATTGCTTTTGCTGGAAAATCTGGCAAGAAAACCGGAAAAAGAGTAAAAACTGTTTTCGTCCGGCGTCAAGGACCTGCCTGTTTCTTTCTTTAAACACGAACGCCATGAAACAAGAAAAATTTTTCGCCCTTTTGTATCTGGCTTTTTTTATATCGGGATGCGGCGATGTCGCGGATACTCTTGGTCTGGGCAGAAACCCGCCCGATGAGTTTGCCGTAGTTGACAGGCCTCCTTTGGCCTTGCCCCCTGATTATGATCTGCGCCCTCCCCGGCCGGGCGCTCCCCGGCCGCAGGAAGCTCATACCAGCAGGCAAGCCAGTGTAATGCTTTTCGGACCCCGTGCCGCCCTGAACAGCACAACCGATCCTAATGCTTTTAAAAGCGATCCTTCCTACCCTGGAGAGACGCGCGGCGGCGTTGAAAAAGCCCTGTTGGAGTCGGCGGGAGCTGACCGCGCGGATCCTGGAATTCGCGAAATTATAGACCGTGAAGCGTCACAGAAAATTACAAGCTCCAGACATCTTGTCGATGAATTGCTTTGGTGGCGCAAAAAAGAGCCGCCCGCCACCACGGTCGACGCCGCTGCCGAGGCCGAGCGCATAAAAGAAGCCAAGAACAACGGCGAACCTCTTAACAAGGGAGCAACCCCTGTTATAGAGAGGAAAAAGAGGGGTTGGCTTGGTTCATAGAAACTGCAACCCGGTTTTCCAAACTTAATTATATGTGCTGTTAGATATGGGAAAAACGCTGACGGCAAAGATTCTTGGCCGCATCTTTTCTGGCATGACCATGGCAGCGGCACAAAGGGTGTTGCTTGTTCTGTTGTCGCTTTTGTTTATCTTCTCTGTTCTATCGGCCCAAGCTGCGGTTTTCTACCCTGAAACCTTCACTCTTGCCAACGGCGTTGAATTCATTGTCGTGAAAAACCGCCTGTCCCAGGCGGTGTCGCAAATGGTCTGGTACAAAGCCGGAGCTGCGGATGAAGAGCAAGGCCATTCCGGTTTGGCTCATTACCTGGAACATTTGATGTTCCGTGGCACTGAAGCGATCCCCGGCAGCGGTTTCAGCCGGATAATTGCTGCATACGGCGGCCAGGACAATGCTTTCACTTCCTATGATTACACCGCCTATTATGTGAACATCGCCAAAGAGCGCCTCGGTATGATCATGCAAATGGAAGCTGATCGCATGCAAAATCTGCGGATCGATCCGGAAACCGCTGACGTCGAGCTTAAGGTTGTGCTTACAGAAAGGCAGGAACGAATAGACAATAACCCCAAAGGGTTTTTCGCTGAAAAAATGCATGCCTCGCTTTTTCCAGGACATCCTTACGGCAAGCCCGTCATAGGCTGGAAAAACGAACTGGAAAAAACAACGGCCGGACATGCCAGGGATTTCCACGAAAAACATTATGCGCCGGAAAACGCCGTGGTGATAATAAGCGGAGACGTCGAGTTGAAAGAAGTGATGCGTCTTGCGGCGGGCACCTATGGCCGTTTGCCGCGCCGCGGCAACGCAAAGCCGCGGTCGCGGCATATTCCGGAATCACCTTATCCGGCGGAAAAAAAGGTTGTTATGCAAGATGCAAGAATTCAACAGCCGCGGGTCAACATTCTTATTGCCGCGCCTTCGTATAAAAGTGGAAAAAGAAAGGAAGCATATGCCTTGGAAGTGCTGACGGAAGTCCTTGGCGGCGGAGAGGTGGGAGAGCTTTATAAGCGTCTTGTAGTCGACAGAAAAATAGCCAGTTTCATAGGCGTGGATTATGATCCTGACGTTCGCGGTCCCGCCGTTTTCAGCATCGCTGCCGCCCCCCAACCGGGGAAAGATGCTCCCGGCCTTGAAAAAGCCATTGAAGAAGAGCTCAAATTACTGGCCCAAAGAGGGTTGAGACGGATGGTCGTCAACGACGCCAAAGGAAGGCTTGTGCGCGAAGCCGTTTTCGCCCGCGACAGCCTTGCTTTTCCCGGATATGCTTTTGGACAAGCCATAGCCTCGGGACAAACGATAGAAGACGTGGAATCCTGGCCTGAAAGAATCAGCGCCGTTACGGTACAAGAAGTCAACGAATCTTTGCGTAAGCTTTTGTCCAGTGGACGCCGCGTCACCGGTTTGCTTTTACCAAATACGGATATTTATTCTTCTCCCGGCAAAGACGGTCAATGAAAAAAGTTCTATCGGTGCTTTTTTTCACATTCTTTCTCTTTTGCTGCCGCGAAGCAAAAGCGGCACATTTTTTACAGATAGAGGAGGTTGTAAGCCCCGGTGGCATTAGGGCTTGGCTGGTGCGCGACGACAGATTGCCGCTTATTTCCATACGCTTCGCCTTTCGCGGCGGAACAGAGCAGGATCCCCCTGACAAGCAGGGTCTCGCGGAAATGACAGCATCACTGCTCACACAAGGAGCCGGACCTTATGACGTTGAGGCTTTCCAAAAAAAACTTGCCAACAACTCAATCCGGATGGATTTTTCCGCCGGCCGTGACGCCATAAGGGGCGGATTGAAAACCCTAAAGTCAACCAGAAAAGAGGCTTTTTCTCTTCTCAGGTTGGCCCTGACCAGCCCGCGTTTTGATCCCGATTCCATAGAAAGAATAAAAGCTCAGCAAATAACCGCTTTGCAGTTTGAGCTTGGCAGCGCGTCATGGCAAGCGCGCCGGGCCCTGTTTTCGCACATTTTTGCCGGACATCCATATTCGCTGCGGAAATTGGGCACGGAGGAAACCGTCAACAATATAACTTCCAGTGACATCAGATCCTTCACCGAAAGAATCCTGGCGCGCGGCAATCTGCTGGTTGCCGTGACCGGCGATATAGCCCCGGCGGAGCTCGCGATACAGCTGGATAACATCTTCGGCGGTTTGCCCGCCCTCCCGCAACCAGCGCAAATAAGCGAAGCGGAATGGCCCGAAGAACGGGCTGTAATACTTGTCAAACGCGACGGCACACAGACTAATTTTGCTTTCGCGCTGCCAATGCCGCGCCGTGACGATCCAGATTGGTTCGCAGCCGAGATAGTAAACTACATATTGGGCGGAGGCGGTTTTTCTTCCCGGCTGATGCTTGAGGCGAGAGACAAGGCGGGATTGACCTATGGTATACAGACCGCGCTGGCACCCATGGATCATGCGTCAATTCTGATCGGGCAAGCGGCGGTCAACAACCCGGATGCCGGTGAAACGCTGGACAAAATAAAAAAGGTTTTGCTGGACATACACGAAAACAGCGTGACGCAAGAGGAGATAGAAGCAGCCAAGGATTATCTCACCGGTTCTTTACCGCTTGCGCTCACGAATACCGATGCGATTGCAAACACACTGCTCGATATACAACTCGACAAACTGGGGCGTGATTATCTGGAACGGCGCAATCTTTTGATTCGGCAAGTAGATACTGAAGCCGTGCTCCGTGTTATCTCCAGATGGTTCGACCCGGGGAAAATGTCATTCGCTCTTGTAGGAGCTCCAGAGGGGATTAATCCAACCATAATTCAGGAACAGGTCAAACGATAGTTTTCCACGCAAGGGAAAAGCTTTTAGGAACTGTTTTCCCGTTAACCAGTTTGTAACTCTAAGGGCATACTTCTTGAACAGGGGCAGAGCGTTTTTTTGCCTTAAGGTGTTATGCAAAAGGACTGATGAACGTCATTATTCAGGAAGAGCTGGAAATCATGCTCGCGGCCCATGAGAGGCATCTCAAGGGAGCGAGTAACGGGCGCCGGTTGGATCTTGCGCTGCAAACGGCGCGTGGTCTCGATTTTTCGGGGCGTGATTTGACGGAAGCGGATTTTGTCGGCGCAGTTCTGGACGGGAGCAAATTCACCAATGCGATAGCCCAGCGCGCCAATTTTTTCGGCGCCAGCATGACTCATTGTGATTTACGCAACGCTGATCTTACCCTTTCAGACCTACGCGGCACTCATATGCGCGCGGCTAATCTTGAGCGCGCAATTTTAACCGAAGCCAATTTTGGCGAAGGCTCTTTGTTGCGCCGTGATTTTCAAGGCAACATCGCTCCAGTGCATGAATACGGCACGAGTCCAAAGAGAATGCAAGGCACCATTTTTCGTGGCGCCAATGCGGAACGGGCAAGATTTTCCCCAGCCATCGCTCTTTCCACGGATTTAAGCTTGGCTAATTTCCGTGGCGCGAAGTTAAGTGGCGTAAATTTTTCTGGCAGCAACCTGCGCGGAGCATCTTTTCACCAGGCCGACCTCACCAATTGCAATTTCTCCAACTCGAATATGCAATCCGTTATATTGAGTGGAGCCATTCTTGAAGGAGCAATATTTGTCGACGCCGACCTCACAGCTAGCATAATCGATTCCAGCGATTACAGTAATGTGGCGTTTTGCGGCGCAAAATTGCCTCGTGAGTTGCACAATCTGGATCTCGAAATACAGGAAATTCTCTCCGATCATCAGGTGTGGGTCAGCAGTCTTGGCAGGCAAGGAAAGCAGGCCAACCTTTCTGGCGTAAATCTGTCAATGGCGATTCTGAATGGGGTGCAGCTTCAGGCTGCCAATTTGAAAAACGCATTGTTAAGAAATGCATCTTTTAACGGAGCCATATTTTCAATGGCTGATCTGGCCGGTTGCAACGCAGCCGGCGCATTTTTCCAGAAAGCGGATTGTCGAGGTGCCAATTTTTCTGAATCGACTTTGGAAGAGATAGATCTCAGAAATGCCAACTGCTCGCCGATGTCGATCATGACCGGCTTTTCGGCTTCACGCCCCATAAACTGGCCCGCCAATTTTTCCCAATCCAACCTGCGGCACGCAAAATTAAAAGGCGCCAATCTTTGTTACGCGAATTTCGAAGGCGCCTTGTTGATAAATTGCGATTTGAGCGAAGCGAATCTCGAGGAAGCGATTTTAACCGACGCCGATCTGACCGGTGCTGATTTGCGCGGAGCCAATCTCAACAAGGCAGATTTACGTGGTGTAATAGGTATGCGTTGACACTCGTTTATTGATACCTTGTCTCGATCCTGCCTCAGATATAGAATGCCCGTGACAGAGGCCGAAACAAGCGTAAGGAGAGTTACATGAGTAAACATAAACCAAAACCCGGCCGTATGCTGCTGCCCATAGTCCTGATGGTCACAGCTTGCGCCAGTACTTACCAGCCGGTCGTGGACATGCAGGGGGTCGATCACTATAAGTATCAGCGGGATTTAGCCGAATGCCGCGGCTATGCTGAAAAAGTGAGCCCGTTTGAAGACGCCGGTATAGGTACGCTTCTAGGCGCCGCGGGCGGAGCGGCGCTTGGCGCGGCCACAGGCGCCGCGGTCGGCAGTCCTGCAAGTGGAGCTGCTCTAGGAGCCGCCGCTGGGGGCATAGGTGGAGCCGGTTACGGTGGGTTAAGCGCTGCTGAAAGACAAAAAGCGATTATAAACAATTGCTTGAAGGGGCGCGGGTACAAGGTTCTGGGATAGCTCTCTCATGAACCCGCAGATAAAGAGCTCTGCATCGAGCTGAAAAATTCGGCGTATTCCGGCTTTAGTGACCATGGATCGTTGGCGAAGAACGATTTCATTCTCTTAAGGGATTTTTTGTCCGCGGTCTTCATCCCGAATAGTGCATCTTTGCCCATCAGATACCTGACCGCCCAGTTTCTTGGCGATTCGAAGTGAATGGCTATTTCCGCGAGGGTATCTTCGCTTATCAAGCCGCTTTCTTTCGATTTTTCGAAGAACCCCAAATCTATGCCGCACAGTGAAGACGCTTTGATGCCATGCTCTTCGAGCTTTTTCATTCCGTTTGATCCGCGGTTTATAACACATAAAGTTCCGGCGCATTCCGCCCCGGCTTTTTTCAGAGCAGGCAACCACAAGTCAAGATAGCTGGCGGCATTGTTTATCAAATCCGCGATATGCAAGACTCTTTCTCCCTTTCCAAGCTCACCGGCGTAATAAACAGAAAGATCCTTGAAAAGGAAAGCATGTCCAACGCCGGCCTCTTTTGCGAACGGAACCGAGAACAGCCAGTCGCGCCGTTCCCCGCCGGAAACAAAATCGAAAGATCCCGCCGGGAATTTTTCTTTTGCCTTGTTCAAGAGAGAGGAAACCAGGTCTTTGAGAACGGAATTTTTTTCGTATTCACCAAGAACCGCGGCTGAAATCCTGCCGCCCCGGATATTCGGCTCTTTAGACTCTGAAAGAATGGATGTTATTTCGCCCAACACCTTGTTAGCCGCTTCGGCTCCTATAAGCATCTCGGTGTTAACGTAATAAGGCCCCGGCACGCCGGCTATGTACCAAAAAACCGGTCCTTTTTCTCTGTTCCATATTGAAACGGCTTTGGTTTCGTGAATTAATTTTATCAAATCATTTTGTGTAAGCTTCAATTTTTTCTCCCTGTGTATAGCTGGGACGTGATAGCATAAAGGCTCCGCGGTATTCAAATGTTGTTACAAACTTTTTGGGACCAACCAGTATCTCATGAACATCAGCACCCGTCATAGACTTCCTTTTCCCCCGCCTCTGAAACCTAAAGGCACCGTAGGCATAATATCGCCGGGACGCTGGCCCGATCCGTTATGGATAGATAGACCAAAGAGTTTCCTTGAAAGCCGCGGATACCAGGTAGTCGTACATGCTCAAAACTATCTTAAAGAAGGCCAGCTGGCGGGCAGCGACGAGGCTCGTGCCGAGGCTATCATGGATATGTTCGCCGATGCCACTATTGATGCGATAATGTGCTCACGTGGCGGAACCGGAAGTTTGCGGTTGCTTGACAAGCTGGATTACGAAGCCATTGCTGGACAGCCAAAACCCTTTATCGGGTTCTCTGACATTACCGTGCTTTTACACGCCATTTCGCAAAAGTGCGGTTTTGCCACCTATCACGGACCGATGGGATGGAATTTCGCCCAGCCCAGCAACGACCCCCGTACAGGCGCGGAAATGCTCAACGTCATAGGCAACCGGCGCAAACATTGCCGTATGCACTATCCGGAAGTTGAGGTGATCCGCTCAGGCCGAGCCGAAGGGATCTTGATCGGCGGCAATCTTACCATGCTCCAACACCTTATGGGCACCGCGTTTGAATGGCCGGCGCACGATGCTGTTTTATTCATGGAGGAAGCGGATGAACCGCTCTATAAAATAGACCGCGCCTTGACACATTTGCGCCTGGCCGGAAAATTCAAGAGTATAAAGGCGGTTCTTGTCGGAGAAATGATAGAACTATCAGACGGAGAAACCGGACTGGCGCGCGAAGGAGAAAGACCTTTCGGCAAAACTTTGCGAGAGATAGTTCTGGAACACGTGCCACCGGAAACGATTCTGGCCTTCAACTTTCCCTGCGGCCATGGAAATTATATATCGACTCTTCCCGTCGGGGCCGCTTGCCAACTGACGCTCGGTCCGCGCGGAGCAGAACTGACCTATATTTTGTCAGAGTAAAAATGGACCGGAGCGGGATATGGAACTGATCCGGCTCGAACAGAAAGAGCTAGACGAAATAGTGCGCAAGCACAGCATGTTCCGCGCGGCGCAAATGGGCGGGGCCAGAGCCAATCTGGCACGCCATAATCTTTCCTATCTTTCCCTGGCGGGGCAGGATTTGTCACATGCCGATTTCACCGGGGCGCTGCTTGTGCAAACCAATATGCGCGAAGCCCGGCTTGATTATGCCGTGTTTTTCGGCGCCGATTTGCGGCAAGCCAATTTGCAGAACGCCAGCCTTGTCCGGGCCGATATGCGCGGCGTGTGTCTGCGAGGGGCGAATCTAGTAAATGCCGATCTCACCGGTGTGGACCTGCGCGAGGGAACTATTGTGGACCCCAAGGGAAGCCTGATAATCCCGGGAGACGACGCCAAACCAAGCGACACCAGTGGCGCGATATTGAGCGGGGCCAATCTTTCCCTTGCCAGACTAGCAGGAGCCGTCGCCATCGGAGGAGACTTCAGCGACGCAACGCTGCGTGGCTGCACGATAGTGCGCGCCAATCTTCAGGGAGCCAATTTTGAAGGCGCCAATTTTGAAGGCGCCGATATCAGTATGTGCGATTTCAAGGGCGCCAATTTGCGCTGCGCCGTGCTTATCAACGTGACCAAAAACAACGCCAACCTGGAACAGGCTGATTTGACCGGCGCGCTTACAGACACACCCATAGGACCGTCGATAAAAGAGCTGCCTATGCCTATCAAGGAAATGTTGCGCCAACATATAGAATGGCTGGGGAGCAACGGCAGGAAGGGCGCCTGCTTCGACGTAAGCGGATACGATCTGCGAGGGAGTCCATCTTTGGCCCGCGCATGTCTTACTATGATGCAGGGAAGAGGGGCGATGCTTTATGGCCTGGACTTTTCCGACGCCCAGATACAGGCGGCAGACCTTCGCGAGGCAGACTTGCGGCATTGTAGCCTTATGTCGGCGGACATGCGTGGCAGCGACCTTAGAAAAGCAAAACTGAACAATTCAAAACTTCAGGGGGTTTTATTGCAACCGTTGGTTTTAAGTGAAAACAGAAAAATAAAAACCGATTTTTCCGAAGCATCCTTGCGTTACGTCAATTTCTCCGGGGCCAATTTAAGAGAAGCAAAATTCTTGCGGGCCGATCTTTCGTACGCAAATCTCTTGGGGTGCGATCTGACCGGCGCAAATTTCGATGGGGCGATACTGCAAGGAACGCGCATCAACCCCAGGGATCAGCATGAGTTGCCGGGGGGCATCGTCTGAACCGGCAGACATGTATCCGGGGAAATCATCGAATTTACCCAATCAGTGGCGGGGTTTTTTCGCCCACATACCGAAGCTGACCTAAGCTGCCCACAAGCCGCCATTATGTCACGCCCGCGGGGAACACGTATCGGGCTTACATAACCGGCCCGGTTGACAATGTCCGCGAACTTCCGGACCGTTTCTTCATCTGAGCTCTCATAAGGGGAGCCGGGCCATGGATTGTAATGCAACAGATTGATTTTGGCCGGTATTCCGGCAAGTAGTTTCACCAAGGCCCGGGCGTCGGCGGAACTATCGTTGATTCCCTTCAACATCACGTATTCGAAAGTGATTCGCCGCGAATTGCCGGCCCCCGGATATTCGCGGCAAACCTGGAGCAATTCCCTGATGGGATATTTGCGATTTATGGGCATAAGTTTATCGCGCACTTCGTCCGTAACTGCGTGCAGACTGACGGCAAGATTGACACCTAGTTCTTCGCCGCAACGCTTTATCATCGGCGCCAAACCGGACGTCGACAAAGTGATTTTGCGCCTTCCGATGGCGATGCCGTCAGGATGCATGATAATCTTCACGGCCTTCGCCACATTTTCGAAGTTATTGAGCGGTTCGCCCATACCCATCAAGACTATGTTCGAAAGCGTCCGCTGTTCTTTGGTGGAAAGCCATGTCTTCAATTCGTCACGCGCCAGCAGCACCTGGCCTATTATTTCGCCCACCGTAAGGTTACGCACGAATTTCTGCGTGCCGGTGCGGCAAAAGCGGCACCCCATAGGGCACCCCACTTGTGACGAAACGCACAAAGCGCCGCGCGTTTTTTCCGGGATATGGACGCACTCTATCTCTTGACCATCATTCAGGCGTAAAAGCCATTTGCATGTGCCGTCTTTTGATATTTGAGTGTCAATGATTGCCGGGCGGCTGATAATAAAATGTTCCGCCAACATTGCACGCACAGGCTTGGCCAGGTTGCTCATATCCTCGAATCGCCGAGAGCCGTGGCAATAGACCCATGACCACACCTGCCTGGCGCGGAAAGATTCGATGCCTAAATTGGCAAGAACGGTTTCAAGTTCATTTCGATCCAGGCCAATAATGTCCTTTCTGACGTTCATTAATTTACAGCCGTGAAAAGCGGGACTTCAATCGCATTCATGTGGTTACTGTAAACAAACTAAGCCAAAATATCAGCTTGCTTTTTGTTTAACCAATTCTAATCTCTTGTTAACCATATGTTAGGTAAGAAATAAAACAGCGGGAATCGTGTTTAGATCCCGAGGGGCAAAAAGTCTGACGGTGGCTTTGAAAGAACAGGAGTCCTGCCGTGGCTAAAGACGAGAAGAAAAAAGAAGAAGAGAAAGAAGAAAAAACAGCCGGGGAAGAAGAGGCCTCGGCCGAAGGTTCTTCCGAAGGAGGCAAGAAAAAGCTCAGCAAGAAAATGATTATAATCATTGCCGTGCTGGCTGTGCTGATCACCGGTGGTGGTGTAGGGGGAGGACTGTATTTTGCCGGTGTCTTCGGCCACAAGGGGGATGAAGCAGGACAGGAAAAAAGCGAAACCGCTGCCGGAAAAAAAGAAGGGAGAGCGGTGTTTTTCTCTCTGGGAGACATAATCGTGAATTTGAGCGGAGAAGGCAAACGCCCTAACTATTTGAAAATAAATGTAAGTCTGGAGCTAGCGGATGAAAAGGACCTGCCTTTGATGGAATCCATCAAACCGCGTATCATCGACAATTTCCAGGCCTACTTACGTGAATTGAGAGTCGAGGATTTGCGCGGCTCGGCAGGCCTTTACAGGCTACGTGAGGAGCTTTTGCTGCGCGTCACCGAGACGGCCCAGCCTGTGCGTGTCAAGGACGTGTTGTTTCAGGAGATGCTGGTGCAATGACCGCCGAAGCAGATTCGTCCAAAGAAATGTCCGAAGAGGAGAGGCAAGCCGCTGAGTGGGCGGCAATGGCTGAAGACGGGGAAAGTGGAAGTTCGCGAATCCTCAGCCAGAACGAGATAGACAGCCTGCTGGGGTTCGGCGGCGGCGGACAACAGACCGATAGTTCCGGCATAATGGCGCTCATCAACAGCGCTCTGGTCAATTATGAGCGTCTGCCGATGCTCGAGGTTGTGTTCGACCGGTTGGTGCGCATGATGTCTACTTCTTTGCGCAACTTCACGTCGGACAACGTTGAGGTCAGCCTCGATCAAATAACGTCGGTCCGCTTCGGGGACTACCTGAATTCCATTCCCCTACCCGCCATGCTGGCCGTTTTCAAGGCCGAGGAATGGGATAACTCAGCGCTGATGACTATCGACAGCGCCATGATCTACTCCATAGTGGACGTGCTTTTGGGAGGCAGGCGCGGCACAGCGGCCATGCGTATAGAAGGCAGGCCGTATACAACGATAGAACGCAATCTTGTAGAACGGCTGGTGCGTGTGGTGCTGGCTGACGTAAGTGCGGCGTTCGATCCTCTGTCGCCAGTTACTTTCCGTTTTGACAGGCTCGAAACCAACCCTCGATTTGCCACCATCGCCCGCCCCGCTAATGCCGCCGTGCTGGCCAAATTGCGCATCGACATGGAGGACCGCGGCGGACGCATCGAAATACTTATTCCCTACGCCACCCTTGAGCCTGTGCGCGAGTTGTTGTTGCAAATGTTCATGGGCGAGAAATTCGGCCGCGATTCCATCTGGGAAACCCATCTCGGCAATGAACTGCTCCTTACCAATATGAACATGAACGCCGTGTTGGATGAAGTGACTCTGACCCTGGGAGAAGTGATAAACTGGAAAAAAGGCTCCCGCCTCATGCTGAATGTAAAGCCGGATGACCTGGTGTCTTTGCGTGCCGGGGAAGTAACGTTGTTCAAGGGACGCATGGGTTCGCGCAACAACCACATAGCCGTGCGCGTTGAGGAAGTATCCCTACTTGAAAACAAAGGGCGGAATTCATGACCGGGATTCTATCGCTTATTCTCGACATAGTGCTTATCGGCCTGCTTTCCGCGGCGATATTATATGCTTTTCGGCTGTCTCAGCAGATAGCCGGTCTTTCTTCAAGCCGGGAAGAGATGGAGCGTTTTATAATCGACTTCAGCTCGACCGTAGAACGCGCCGAGGCAGGAGTGAGGGGGCTTAAGCAAGCCGCGCGTTCCAGCGGCGACGATCTGGAGCAGCTTATAGGGCAGGCCAGATCTTTACGCGACGAACTGCAATTGCTGGTGACAAGCGCCGACAAAATAGCCGGCCGTTTGAGTGATGTTGGTGTGTTAGCCTCACGCGTTTCCGCCTTAGCAGGAGAGCCTGAAGAAAAAGCTGTGGACGCCGGACGGGATTCACTGAGCAAAGCCATATCTTCGATAGCCTCCGTCCATGACGAGGAACAAACAGCAGGGGAAGGTTTTTCCGTGGACACTAAAACCACGGCGGAAAGGGAATTGTTGCAGGCATTGAAAAAATCGGGTAAATGAAAATGAGCAATATTTCCTTTCACTACCGCCATTTTTTGTCCCTGACTATATTCGTTTGCGTTCTCGCTATGGGATTGCGTTTCGCCGACATGTGGGGCGCGGTTTCTTCTGGCCGCGTTTTCGAAGCAGTGACCCCCTCCATGGCTGAGGAAAAAAGATTACCTGCCATAAATCCCCCTTCTCTTTCATCGCCGCAGCAAAAAGCTGAATTTCAAACTGCCGCCGGAGAAACTCCGGGCATAAAACCGGCTTCTCCGCCAGCCGCTATCTCTGTTCAGCCCGAAATAAAGAATCTCCCAACCGGGTCGGCGATTGACGATGCTTCCGGAGCGGAAATGGCCCTTATAAAACAGCTTACGCAACGGCGTGATCAACTGGAACAGCGTTCGCAAATGCTCGACTCGCGCGAAGCAATGTTGAAAGTGGCCGAACAACGGGTGGACCAGAAAATAAAGGAAATGGAGATCCTGCGCGCGCAATTGCAGACCATGGTTAACCAGTTGAGCGCCCAACAGCAGGAACAGGTCGAGAATCTGGTAAAGATATACGAGACTATGAAACCGAAAGATGCCGCCCGCATACTCGAAGAACTGGAGCTGCCGGTTTTGTTGGGGGTAGTGCGTAGAATGAAACCTCAGCGCACGGCCGCGGTAATGGCGGAAATGAGGCCGGAGAAAGCGAAGGAAATAACCATGGCTCTCAGCAGGCAGGACCAGTTGCCCCAGATTAAATGACCGAAATTGCCGCAAAAAACCGCCGGTAACTATTTGTTTAGCTTCTTTGTTGTAAATTCCGTCTCTGTTTGCAAAGGAAAAACTGGCTTTTCATTTCGCGCATACGCCGTAAAAGGCAAGGGGTATTCCAATGGCTGTTGACATGAATATGAACATTCTCATCGTCGACGACTACAAGACGATGTTGAGAATAATTGAAAACCTTCTCAAACAACTTGGTTTCAAGAACGTATTTCAGGCAACCGATGGTTCCATGGCCTTGCGCATGCTGCGCGAGAACACATACGGACTGGTAATATCCGACTGGAACATGGAACCAATGACAGGCTTGCAGCTTCTAAAGGAAATCCGCGCTGACGAAAAGCTGAAGAAAATACCCTTTATAATGGTGACAGCCGAAAGCAAGGTAGAGAACGTGGCCGCTGCCAAGGAAGCGGGAGTAAACAACTATATCGTGAAGCCTTTCAATGCCGAAACGCTGAAACAAAAAATATCCGCTGTTTTAGGGGCTTTCTGAAGCAACGTACCCGCATCGGGAGAAGAAAAATGACAGAAGCTGAACGCTTGGCCGCGCTGGAGACCAATCTTCACAAACGCATACGCATGGCCAACGATGCCGCGCAGAAACCGCTTTCCGCAGATGATATAACCGATATAGTCAAACAAGTCATATCGTCCCTGACCGGCGAGATAACCGCAGCCGATCTGAAATTTTATGCCGAGCTTGAGGATCTTGCCCAATACATACGCAACGCCAAGGAAGAAATAGCGGCGATAAAACCTAAGGACATTAGCTCCAGCCACATACCTCATGCAACCAATGAGCTTGACGCGGTGGTGGGTGCGACCGAAGAAGCCACCAACAAAATAATGGACGTTTGCGACGTCATTTCCTCACTGGCGGAGCAATGCCCGCCCGAGATAAAGGAACAGCTTATAAGCTGTACCACTCGTATTTTCGAGGCCTGCAACTTTCAGGACATAACCGGCCAGCGCATCACCAAGGTGGTGCTCACGTTGAAATATATAGATACCAAGATCGAGGCGATTCTCAAGGCTCTGGGCGATGAAATTCACCGCAACGAAAACGCGGCCGAGACCAAAAAGCCTGACGACCTGGAAAAAGCCCTTCTCAACGGTCCGCAATTGCCGCAAAACGCCATAGATCAGGCCACCATAGACCGCCTGATGTCCGGTGATAATGGCTGACAGCGCGCTGCGGGAAGCGTGCCAGGCTTTCAGGCTGGCAACAAAACCGCAAGCTGGTATAACCTGAAGCCATGGCGCCGAATCCTGTCTCTCCTGCGGTGCGGAATCTGCTGCTGCTGTTTCTTCTGGCGTTTGCCGTTCCGGCAGCGCCCGAAGCTGCGTGCGCAGCCGCAAAAACACAAAAAACCCCCGCAAAAACGAACCAAAAACTCGCCTTGAATGTGGAAAAGCACAAGGACTTTGACCGGATCGTGTTCAACGGCGCGCGCGGCTTGAGTTATGAACTCATCAGGAAAGCGGAAAAAGTATCTTTGCGCTTCTCCGTCGTCGCTGACATAGATTTGAAACCAACCTCAAAATTGACGCGCGCCAGGGAATTCTATTCAATGAAAGAAGCGTCCGGCGGAAAAGGTTCCTTAATTATAGGTTTCTATGTAGCTCCGTCGGCAATAATCAAAGACTCTGCTAAAGGCGCGACTATAACAGTGGATATTTACGGCCCTCTGCCTCAGGCGGAAACCGCCGGGGCTCCCGCCATAACGGCTGCTACGCAAGAAACCGTCGCGAAAGAAAGCAAAGAGCCGTCTTTGCAGGCCGAGTTTGCGGCAAACACACCCGCCACAACGGGCAGGCAGGAGCAAAAACAGGCGGAAGGAAAAACGTCACCCTCTCCAGCTCCTTTCTTCGAATCCGCATCGCCCGGACAGGCGCCTTTGCCGGAAAAGCAGAACGCCCATGCTGCGAAAGAAAACAGGCCGGAACTTGTGGTTACTTTCGATCCCAAAATCGACACAGGGTTGGCAGTATTTGAACGCGGAGGCTTCGTGACCGTGATATTCGATCGCAAAATAACCATGGACAAACCGGCGTTGACGGCCGGTTCTCCGCTTCAGGTTCAGCTTGAAGCCTTCGATATGCCGAAAAACACCGGCTTCCGTTTTCCCCTGCCGGAGGGAACAAGCTCCCGCGTATCCCGTGAGGGTACAGCCTGGAAAATATTTTTCGTCAAGGACTCCCGGCTTCCCGCCGTTTCCACCACTCTGGTAGCCCAGCCCGATTTCGCTTTAGGAGCGCGCATAATGCTTCCGGTAAAAAACGCTCCCTCTCCTTTGCGCTTTGCCGATCCGGTGGTGGGAGATGAGCTTGTCGTTCTTCCCTTGCATGAACCCGCATCTTTCAGCATAACGCGCAGGCTTGTCGATTTTATGGTGATTCCCTCGGCGCAGGGGCTTGTTATAAAGCCCCTGAATGAAAAGACAACGGTGCGCTCTTTCGCCGAAGGCGTGGAAATAACCGCGGAAGGCGGACTTAAGCTTTCTCCGGCCAGTGAAACCGGCGCCAGACAGAAAACCAGCACCAAAATCCGCGGCGGTAAAAGCGGCGGCATAATATTCGACATCGAGCTGTGGAAAGGCAGACCCGGCGAAAGCTTTATAACCGCGCGTCAAAAGCTGGCCCGGACTATAGCCGAAGTTCCCGAATCGCAGCGCAATCTCGCACGTCTGGAACTTGCCCGTTTTTACTTTGCTCATGGCATGGGTGAGGAAACCCTGGCTTTGTTGAACCTGCTGGCCAAAAACTCCCCCGATCTCCTTTCTCATCCCGAATTTCTGGCCTTACGGGGCGCGGCCAGCATTTTGGCGGGAAATTCCGAGGCGGGATTGCGCGATCTTGAGAATCAATATTTGGAATCGCAAGCCGAGATGAAGTTGTGGAGGGCCGTTGGGCGCGCCCAATTGCGTGATTGGAACGCTGCAGAGGAAAATTTCAATTTTGTCGAGGAACTGCTCGCCTCTTACCCTGAGCCCTTTCATTCGCGTTTTTCCATTTTGGCTATAGAGGCCGCATTAGGAGCGGAAAAAGACAGGGAGGCTGCAGAATGGCTGGATCGTCTGGAAAGACAGCCCCATATGTCTGAAATCGACCCGGCGATAAAATATTTGCGCGGAGTTTTGCATAGCAAAGCAGGCCGCGCCGAGGAGGCGGAAAAGATGTGGAAGGAGGTATCTCTATCCTCCGATCGCCTATACAAAATCCGCGCCGAGCTGGCTCTTGTCGATTTGAAAGTTGCCATGCGCTCAATGACTCCGATGCAGGCGGCCGAAAGGCTGGAGGGCATGAAATACGCATGGAGAGGTGACGATCTGGAAGTCGACATCCTGCGCCGTTTGGGTAACTTTTACATAGAAGCGAAGAATTTCAAGGCCGGGCTGGCCATTTTGGCGCGGGCCGTGCGCCTTTATCCGAAAAGCCAGCTGACGCCGCAGATCCGCGCCGAAATGGCCAAGACTTTCCACGATCTGTTTCTGACGGACATTGGGGCGGATTTTTCTCCCGTGGAAGCCTTGACAATTTACCAGTCATATCCTGAGCTTCTACCCGCCGGTGAGGAAGGGTTCGCCCTCAAGAGCAATCTTGCCGAAAGGTTGGTAGCGATTGATCTGCTTGATCAGGCAGCCGCGCTTATCGAGGATCAGGTTAAAAATTCTCTTAAAGGAGAAGACAAAATGCGCGCCGGAACACGGCTAGCGGCTATCCGGCTGCTTGACGGCAAACCTGAAGCAGCGCTTGCAGCGCTTGATGCCAGCCAGGCGGATATAGCCTCGGAAGCTGTGGCGAACGACCTGAACGGTCAAAGGCGACTTTTGCGCGCCCGTGCCCTTTCCGAACAGGGCAAAAACGACGAGGCTTTGAACTTGCTGCAAAATGACGAAAGCAAAACGGCAAAAGCCCTTCGCGCCGATATAAACATACGCGCTAAACGATGGGCTGAGGCGGGCAGGATTTTATTGGATCTTACAGGGCCTCCGCCCTTGCCTGGGGGACAATTGTCAGAGGAACAGGCTCAATGGCTCGTGAAATGTGCGATAGCGTTGTCGTTGGCCGGAGACATGCAAGGGGTTGACCGTCTCGCCATAGATTACGGGGCGGCTATGTCAACCATGCCCCAGCGTGATACTTTCCGCGTCCTCACGCGCCCGGAAAACGTGGATCAAATGCGCGATATCGCGGCAGCACAGGCAAAAATATCCGAAGTCGATGTTTTTCGGGGATTTCTGGATGCGTATCGCGATCCCAATTTCGGCAAGAAAAAAGAGACGGAAAAAAAGAGATAAAAGCCGTCTTGCCCCAATGTTCATAGGTGATTTTATTTTCTGAATACATATGTAGTGGCTGCTTTTGGAATAAATAAACTTTTATTCCTGCAAGTTATGCGTCGTTTTCGTGGTGAGTTTCATGCTTTTTCACACGATGCGCCGCAGGATTTACGTGGCCGTTCTCGCTGGCGGAGCCGTGCCTTTTATTGGGCTGTCTTTCGCTGTGGATCCATTTGATAACATCTGGTTGTTTTCCGGAGTTGCGGCTGTCCTTTTTGCCAGTGGCTGGGGTTTGGCCCATTTCGCCGCACTGGCAATTCACTGGCGGGTAAAAGCATCCGGACAAGGAGATGCCAGCGAAGCCGGAGAGGGCAAGGAAAAAAGCGACCATGCTGGTATGCGCGAAACGGCAACATATATAACTGAGAAAACGCGGCGTTTGTTATGGCTTACCGAAGAGCACCAGCAACGCGCGGCTCAAACTACCTCAGCCACGGCAGAGGTTACGGAAAACGCCAGCATAATAGCCGGGTCCATAAGCAAAATGACAGGCGTCATACAGGAAATAGGCCATCAGGCAGACAAGGCCTCGCAAATGGTGGAAACGGCCGTCAGCAAGGGGGAAGACGCAGATAAGTCGGTGACAACCTTGGCCGCGCACATGGACGGCATAATAAGCATGGCAGAAATGATAGGTTCCGTCGCCAAGCGCACAAATCTTTTATCGCTTAACGCTACTATAGAAGCGGCACATGCCGGTGAACATGGCCGCGGCTTTACGGTGGTCGCCCAGGAAGTCAAGGCTCTCGCCAATCAAACCGCGCGGGCAACTACGGAAATTCAGAAAAAAGCGGAAGAAGTGCGTGCCGCATCGCGGGACGCGCTTGAACAAATAAAACTTACTCGGCAAAGCATTCAGCAAATAAACTCGATAACTCACGAAATCAGAAACGCCCTTGAACAACAGACTTTGGCCGTCAACGAAATTGCGCTCGGAACACGCAAAACCTCTGCTGCTACGGAAGGAATAAATACCGGCGTAGCCCATTTGCTGGTTACCACCGAACAGGTCCGCCTTGCTTGCGAAGAAATAGCTTTAAAAACAAAAGAACTGAAGCCGGGCTGTTAACCAAATTTTTTGGCGTTTTCTTTCTTCAAAAGGCTGTTATTTTTGTAACAGGCAATCTTCTGTATTGAAAAGAGGGTTTTTAATGAAAGATGCTTTGTTGGATATTATAAAGGAAGCAGAAGCCGAACTCGGCAAAAAGGAATTCTCTTCTGTTGTAGCTTGTTTGAATGACATGGCTGGAAAGTGTTTGAAGGAGGATGAAAAAGGAATTGTCAACAACGAAGCGGCGCTCAATTTTGTGTTTTCTTGCGCGCAAAGCGAGAATCCTGACGTAGAGCAAGCCGCCGCTTTTCTGCTTTTGTGTTTTCACGAAATGGGAGAACAAGAAGCGCTGAAGCGACATCCTTTCTTCAGAGAAACCATTGGTAAATTGACCAAAAGCCCTTACCGAGTGTCACGGATTGCGGGAAACAAGATGTCGGCAGCCGCCGATACAAAAAAGCAAAGCAAACCGAAAAAATATGCTGCTCCTGGCCTGTAACTGCCTTACGACAAATTCAACCGCTTTTTTATCTTCCGAAGCTCAGCCTCCGGTAGCTCAGCGCCTCGGCTATATGTGTCTGTGATACGCCGTCTTGCCCGGCCAGATCCGCCAGCGTGCGCGCTACGCGCAGAACGCGATGATACCCGCGCGCCGAGAGCTTGAGCTGCTCGCTGGCCTTCATAAGTAGGCTGTGCCCTGCGCCGTCGGGCGCAGCCACGTTTTCCAGCAGCTCTCCATCGGCTTCGGCATTGGTGCGTATCGCTCCTTCGCCATTTCGGGCTTTGGCGTACCTTTCCTTCTGGATTTTTCTCACCTCAATGACCCTGGCGGCGACAGCGTCAGAACCTTCTCGCGGAGCAGGCAGACTCAAATCCGCAGGACTTACCGCAGGTACATCGACATGAATGTCTATTCGATCCAACAGCGGGCCTGATATGCGCGCCTGATATTCCTGCGCGCACCGGGGAGCGCGTCCACAGCTGCGTGCCGGATCGCCGAGATGTCCGCAGCGACACGGATTCATGGCCGCTACAAACTGTACCCGCGCCGGATAGGTAACGTGATGATTCGCGCGTGCTACCACGGCGCGGCCGGTTTCGAGCGGCTGGCGAAGCGCTTCCAGCGTATGGCGCTGAAACTCCGGCAACTCGTCAAGAAACAAAACCCCGTTGTGCGCCAACGATATTTCCCCGGGTTTGGCGCGTATGCCGCCACCGACAATCGCGGGAGTAGAAGCGGAATGGTGCGGATCCCGGAAAGGCCGGCGCCTGAGAAGTTTTCCGCCCTCAAGTATCCCGGCAAGGGAATGTATCATGGAAACTTCCAGCGCTTCGTCGGGCTCGAGCGGAGGCAAAATCCCCGGCAACCTCGCGGCCAGCATGCTTTTGCCTGCGCCCGGAGGTCCTATCATCAGAAGGTTGTGTCCTCCTGCCGCCGCCACCTCAAGCGCGCGTTTGGCCGTTTCCTGTCCCTTTATGTCGCGAAGATCGAGCGGAGCGCCTTCTTCTTCGCGCAACCGCGGTTCTGGCCGACCCAATACCTGCGTGCCCTTAAAGTGGTTGATCAGGGCCAACAACGACCCAGGCGCAATGACCTTAAGGTTCTCCCCTGCCCACACCGCCTCGCCGCCGTTCTTCGCGGGACAAATCAATCCGCGTCCGCGCGCGTTGGCGGTTATCGCAGCGGGCAAAACTCCGGCCACGGGAGAAAGCTCGCCGTCCAAAGCCAGTTCCCCCAAAGCGGTAAACTGACTTATTTCCTCCTTGGGAAGGATGCCCATCGCCGCCAAAGTGCCGAGCGCTATTGGAAGATCGAAATGGCTTCCTTCTTTCAAAACATCAGCTGGAGCCAGATTTATGGTGAGCCGTTTCGCCGGCAGGGAAAGTCCCAGAGAATGCAGCGAAGAGCGCACCCTTTCGCGGCTTTCGGCAACCGCCTTGTCCGGCAAACCGACTATGTTGAAAGCGACCAGCCCCGATGAGATTTGCACCTGCACGTCTATGTCTAGAACGCTGGTTCCCTCAAATGCGACCGTGGCGACACGAGCTACCAAAACCAAACCTTTACGGAAAAACAACGGGATGGGAGGTTATGGTAACAGTCCGCATTAATGCGAGCAAGGTTAAAAATACGCTTTTTGCCTTCTCGATAACCGCTTGTATTGCGTTTATGTTTCTATTCATTGCCCGTATATTTTCAGTGCCTGTTTATACACTTCGCTTTTTTTCGATTTCGTGATGTCCGCCACATGCTTCACCGCGTCACGCAAGGACATTGTGCACATGGCCTCTTTCAGCAGTTCGTCAAGCAATGGGAAGCTTGCCGCGGTATCGCCGGTATGAGAAGGAGGGCCGACTACAATGACTATCTCCCCTTTTGGCTTTCCTGCTGCGCGGTAATGCGCGGCAAGATCGCCCAGGCTCTCGCTGCGTATCTCCTCGAACATTTTGGTAAGTTCGCGCGCGACCGCCGCCCGGCGTGTACCGCTCAAAACTTTTTCCATGTCCTCAAGCGACGAAGCAAGACGGGACGGGGATTCGTAAAAAACCAGTGTGGAGTTTATCGCCGCCAATTCTTCCAGGGTTTTCCGGCGGGCTGTTTTTTTCGGCGGCAAAAATCCGGCGAAAGTAAAGCGGCTTGCAGGCAACCCCGCCAGACACAATGCGGCAAGAAGCGCGCTTGCGCCGGGAACTGCCGTTGTTTTATGTCCGCACGTTCGGCAAGCCTGCACAAGCTTGTATCCGGGATCGGACAGCAGAGGTGTGCCGGCATCGCTGACCAGCGCCACCGTTTTGCCCGAGGCAAGCAGTGCCAGAATCTCCGGCCTTCGCTTTTCCGCATTGTGCTCGTGATAGGAAACGAGCGGTTTTTTTATGCCGTAACGGCGCAAAAGCGATCCCGTCACACGGGTATCTTCGCACACCACCACATCCGCGTTTGCCAGCACATGCAGCCCGCGTAATGTTATATCTCCGAGATTGCCTATCGGGGTAGCCACAATGTAAAGGCCGGCGGATAGTTTACTTGTTTCCTCTTCCCCGCTACTCTTCAGCCAGCGGCGCGCTGCGGAGGAATAATCGAATGAACGGCTTTTTTTTCCTGAAACCATGCTTTTTCCGGTGCTTCGCGGGAAAATCCTTGCTTTGCCTGATCGTACTTTCACTGTTGCCGGCTTGCCGCACCGGCTGGAACGAGCTTGACAATTACATTCAAGCCGAACCTCTGGCGCAAACGCAACCTGTTTTAAAAAAAACGCAGAAACAGGCTCAGCAAGTGGCAAAGCCCTTGCAACCGCCGCCGGGAGTAGCGGCCTCCAGACTTGAAAACCAGCCTTGGCCGCCCGGCATGGGCCGGCCGTTGCGAGAGGGGGGAGAAAAGCAAACCGCCTTGGCCGTAAGGCCAGCGCAGTCTTCCGCAACGCCTCATCCATTTGCAGATTCTCCCGCGAACGGAAAGATAAAAGTGGCCTTGCTGTTGCCCCTTTCCGGAAAAAACGCTCCTTTGGGACAGGCCATGCTTAACGCCGCGCAGTTGGCCGTATTCGATGCAGCCCCGCAAAATTTTGAACTCATGCCGCGCGACACCGGAAACAACGCCGAAAGCGCTGCGCGTGACGCCATAGCCAGCGGCGCCCGGCTGCTGATAGGCCCCGTATTCGCTGCTGAAGTCGCCGCCGTAAAGCCGGTGGTGCAGAGCTCGAACGTAAACATGCTGGCTCTTTCTACCGACACTTCGCTGGCTGAGCCCGGGGTTTATGTTTTAGGGTTTTCCCCCACGGCGCAGGTGGAGCGCGTTGTGACCTATGCCGCTTCGCAAGGTATAAGGCGTTTCGCCGCGCTTGTTCCGGGCACCTCGTATGGCAAGCTAGTGCTGAACACATTCAAGGATGCTGTGCAAAAAAATGGCGGCTTCATAATATCTGTGGAAAAGCCGGCAAACGTTTCCGCCCTGCTTGCCAAGCGTGATCAAATAGAAGCCTTGTTTCTCCCGCTTGGAGGGGAAGAGCTACAGCAAACTGTTTCCGCGCTTGTATCCGGCGGACTTGACTTGAAAAAGACGCGTTTGCTCGGCACCGGGCTTTGGGATGAAGCCGGCATCGGCTCCTGCATCGAGGCTCTGGCTGGAGGCTGGTACGCGGCGTCGGAGCCCGATGCAAGGCGTTATTTTATAAACAACTATAAAAACACCTATGGTGGAGAGCCTCCACGCCTTGCAACCCTGACATATGATGCCACCGCGCTGGCCTCGGTTCTTGCCAAACGTGGCGGCGTATATGACCGTGCCGCCCTCACAAATCCCGGGGGTTTCGCTGGTATCGACGGCATATTCCGCATTACATGGGGAGGTCTTGCCGAACGCGGTTTAGCTGTCAATGAAATAACCACGGAAGGAAGCAAAGTGATAGACCCGGCGCCTTCTACTTTTGCCGGCATTGACAACCGGTTCAATTGATTTTGATGCCAGTTTAAATCGCTTTTCCCGCTTTTCGGCCTTTTTTGTCGGTATATGAAAATTGCTATGCAGGTTATTATCAAATGCTGTTTTACCTCCGATAAGCATGTAAATTTTCGCCTAATGCCCATACGCCGCCTTCCCGAATCACTGGTTAACCGCATAGCCGCGGGCGAGGTGATAGAACGCCCCGCCGCCGCCGTAAAAGAGCTGGTGGAAAACGCTCTGGACGCCGGAGCTGATCGCATCGGCATAGCGTGGCGTGAAGGCGGACAAGCCATGATACGGGTGACCGATAACGGTTGCGGGATGTCGCGCGAGGAGCTTGAACTAGCGATCGAAAGACACGCGACATCGAAGCTTCCCGACGACGATCTTCTGAACATCCGTAGCTTCGGTTTCCGCGGTGAAGCCCTTCCTTCCATCGGCGCCGTGGCGCGGCTTGAAATTACGAGCCGCAAAAAGGGAAGCGGAGAGGCTTGGCGGATAGGTGTAGAAGGAGGAGCTGTCTCGCCGCCGCGTCCCGCCGCGTTTGCTGAGGGAACACAGGTAGAGGTACGGGATCTTTTCTTCGCCACGCCCGCGCGCTTGAAATTCATGAAATCAGTTCGCACGGAATCGGCGCTTATACGCGAAGCGATAGACCGCATCGCAATGGCGAATCCGCTGGTTGAAATAACGTTGTGTGAGGACGGCAAGAAACCTCTGCGCTACGCGGCGGTTCAAGGAGATCATGGAGAACGAATTGCCGATGTTTTGGGCAAGGAGTTCATCGTCAATTCCGTTCCGATAGCTTTCTCGCGCAACGGTATGGATTTAACCGGTTTCGCCGGACTTCCAACGGCGCACAGGCCTACTTCGCGCGAGCAATATCTGTTCGTCAACGGCAGGCCGGTACGAGATAAGTTACTGCTCGCCGCCGTGCGTGGAGCTTACGGAGACATGCTGCCGGCAGGGCGCCATCCTTCCATAGTGCTGTTTCTGTCTTTGCCGGCACATGACGTCGATGTGAACGTGCACCCTGCGAAAGCCGAGGTGCGGTTTAGAGATTCTGTGACAGTCCGCAACCTAATAACTGCCGCTTTAAAACCTGCCCTGGCCAATTCCTGCCGCATAAGTTCAGGGACTTTGTCTCACCAGGCGGTAAGTATTATACCCCAAAGGGCCGGGGTTGTATTCGCTGGATTCGCCGAAAGCGGCCTTGAGCCTAACAAATCTCTTTTTACCCCTATGATACCGAGCGTTCGTACAGATGCGGAGTCTTCAACTCCGCCAGAACCTGCTGGCAGGCTGGGCGCGGCGATAGCTCAGATTCACGGCACTTTCATACTGGCACGAACCGAAGATGGCCTTGTTATAGTGGATCAACACGCGGCCCATGAACGCATAGTGTACGAAAAGCTCAAGCTGGAACTGAGCTCGGGCGGAGTGAAAAGTCAAAGGTTGCTTATACCGGAAGTGGTGGAAATGAAAGAAAGAGAAATCGATCTTTTGCTTGAGCGTTCGGACGATCTAAATTTGCTGGGGCTGGGGATAGAGCGGTTTGGACAGGGCGCGGTTTTGGTTCGGGAACTCCCTGCTGTTTTACATAATGTTGATGTCAAAGCGCTTTTGCGCGATCTGGCCGGGGAGCTGGCAGAATACGGGTCGTCACAAATTCTGCCGGATAAGCTTGGAGAGGTTTGCGCGCGCGCCGCCTGTCACGGCTCCATTCGTGCCGGCCGGAAGATGAGTCTGGAAGAAATGAACGCGCTGCTTCGGGAAATGGAAAAAACACCTGCCAGCGGCCAATGCAGCCATGGCCGGCCCACCTGTGTGGAACTGAAAAGGGAAGACCTGGAAAAGCTCTTCGATAGAAAATAGCCAGGCGGCTTGACATGTCCGCAGCGCGCCATCGCCCCGGAAAATTTGCTTAAAAAAGGAAGTGTTAACGCAACCATTGTATAAGAGCATTGCGCGCCAACCGAGCGGATGCTAAATCGGCCTTACTGCGCTCTTCGCTCTTAACATTAAAAACCGGAGCTGAAAACCAGGGCTTGGACGCAGGGTGCGTAGCTCAGCGGGAGAGCACTACCTTGACATGGTAGGGGTCACAGGTTCAATCCCTGTCGCACCCACCACTTTATGATCTGAAGTGGTCTGGGAATGTCTAAAAAGCCTTGGATTTTATGAATTTTTCTCAATTTTAGCGTCTATTGCCGTTGAGAGAGATTTGTTGAAATCCATGTTCGAGTTGGGGTAGCATTGGGGGTATGTTCTAGGGTCTGGACCCAATTAACTTACGTTTAAGATATTGATGATTCAAGGTTGTGTGCAACAAAGGAGGCGGCGCATGACCAAGAAGAAGAAACCTGCGAGCCAAAGGCTGTTTTGGCTGGATGATTTGCAGTGGTCGGTTTTGCAAA
>Ga0272446_1000712_pt1 | contig 50907 bp, 34 predicted proteins | sample YNPCB0061_FD_194587 | JGI IMG/M metagenome (GOLD analysis project Ga0272446, IMG submission 194587) | Hot spring microbial mat communities from Yellowstone National Park, WY, United States - YNP-CB-006-1 | ecosystem: Environmental > Aquatic > Thermal springs > Hot (42-90C) > Sediment | place... | reverse complement strand
ATACGTATCCCAGTTATGGTGTATTTTTGCAACCCAAAATGACAGCGTATGCCTGCGGGTACAAGTACACAACCAGTGAGTTTGGCGGAGGAGATGACCAAGAGGTGCATATTACCATACAGGAACTACCCTTAAAAATGTTAAGCGTATATCCCAACCCTACCCAAGACCACGTGTGGTTGGTAGGCACGCAGGTACACAATGCCGTAGAGGGGCGTATTGTAAACTTGCAAGGTCAGGTAGTCAAGACCTTTACCTTAACTTCCGAAGCCTTGCGGTTAGATGTAAGCGAACTTACGCAGGGCATGTACTTTGTGCAGGTGCCTGGGTATAACGTGCAGAAATTGGTACGGCAGTAAAGTAGTATCTCTTTAATTATCAAATGTATTTTATACTGGTAAAAACACAATAAACCTGTCAAAATTTTAAATTTTGACAGGTTTATTTTTAAAGTACTACAAATGTTTCCTGTGATAAAAATCCTTTATTTCTTACCGAAAGGCAATCCCTTGATGGAGCGCCCTGCGGAGTTTAACTTCATCATAGTTTTCATCATTTTACGCATTTCATCAAACTGTTTCATCAGTTGGTTTACCTGTTGAACAGAAGTACCACTACCTTGTGCAATGCGTCTTCTACGACTTCCATTGATGATTTCAGGGTTTCTACGTTCTTTGATGGTCATAGAGTTGATAATCGCTTCTATATGTTTAAAGGCATTTTCATCAATTTCTACGTCTTTTAATGCTCTGTTTATACCTGGGAGCATACCTATCAGGTCTTTGATAGAACCCATTTTTTTGATTTGTTGAAGCTGGGACATAAAATCCTCAAAATTAAATTCATTTTTGCGGAGTTTTTGCTGTAAGCGTTTAGCTTCTTTTTCGTCATATTGTTCCTGAACTTTCTCCACAAACTTGACGATATCCCCCATACCCAAAATACGGCTTGCCATACGGTCGGGGTAAAATTCGTCAATAGCGTCCATTTTTTCACCGATACCTATGTACTTGATGGGCTTATTTACAACTGCTTTGATAGATAAAGCCGCACCTCCGCGGGTATCACCGTCTAATTTGGTAAGTACGACCCCATGAAAATCTAATACCTGATTGAATGCCTGTGCTGTATTAACCGCATCTTGACCTGTCATGGCATCAACGACAAAGAGAATTTCATTAGGTTGAACCGCATTTTTGATAGCCGCAATTTCGTTCATCATTTCTTCATCAACGGCTAAACGACCTGCTGTATCTATAATGATGGTATCAAATCCTTTTGATTTTCCATATTCAACCCCTCTTTGCGCTATACCTACGGCATCTTTGAGGTTTTCTTCTGCATAAACTTCTATATTGATTTGTTGCCCCAAAGTTTTTAACTGGTCAATAGCGGCAGGTCTGTATACGTCACACGCTACCAGAAGAGGTTTTTTACTGCGTTTGGTTTTAAGAAAGTTTGCTAATTTACCCGAAAAAGTAGTTTTTCCTGAACCTTGTAATCCTGACATCAGAATAACAGTTGGGGGGGTGGAGGCAAAGTTAATATCTGCTTTTGTCCCGCCCATCAAGGCAATAAGTTCATCATAGCATATTTTGACCATCAGTTTTCCCGGTTCTACATTGATGAGTATATCTTGCCCAAGTGCTTTTTCTTTTACGGTATCACAAAAGGATTTGGCAACTTTGTAGTTTACGTCTGCATCTAATAATGCTCTGCGAACTTCTCGCATGGTTTCTGCGATATTGATTTCTGTGATTTTACCATGCCCGCGCAGGGTACGAAAAGCACTTTCTAATTTGTCAGTAAGGTTGCTAAACATGGACATAAGCGTGTCTGTATAAAAAAGTCTGCAAATATAGAAAAAATAGAGAATTTTGTCAAGTAAGAATAATCGTAACTATTTACCTTACAAGAACAAGTATAGAAAAATAATTTTTTGGGCGTTTCTGCTTGCTGCGCGGCGCAGTCGGCGTGCTACGGGCTACGCTATCGCTTCGGTGCGTTGCACCATGCGTGCAAGCACGCATGCCCTTCGCATGCCTAACGCGAAAAGAAGTGTTTTTTGTGGGGTTTTCGGGTTTACCCACCCACCCGCCCCCGAGTGAAAATGAGGTAAAAAACACTTCTTTTTACCTGCGTGATGTACCTATGCACGCGTATCTGCGTGAGGGATAGCAGCGAAAAGCCCGCAACAGGCGTAGCTTGTGAGGATTTGTAGCGGATAGCCCGACCCGAAGCAGAAGGGCATCAGCCCTACCTGCGTAGGGACACGCCCTAAATAAACAATAAATCACGTAAATAATTACGAATAATCAAGGTATGCTTAATAATTTTTATTTTTTTTTAATTTACGATTTTATAAAATAAAAAAAATACGGAAAACCTATTGACTTATAAGATTTTATTTTAGTATATTTGCGTATTAGTTTGTAGCTTATGGGAAATAGTCCATTTTTGATATTTGTAGCAAGTATATTTATCTGTTTTTATGCAGATAATTGTATAGCACAATATGTTTTAAATGGAAAATACTCGGAAGAAGACGGGTACTGGCAGGAAAAGTACATCAGAAAATCCCATACACCCGAAGCGGAATGGATGATAAGACTTGGAGATATAGATAACTTGGGTTTTGGTTTTGACAAAGATTTTAACCCATTTTCAGGAGATACAACAGGATTTCATGCACCCCCTTCGGTATTTAATCCTAATGAACCCCAAGGTTTGGATATGATACTCTTACCTACAAGTTTCCGAAAATTTAACCAACCGTGTATTTATGATGTTTATAGCAGTTACTACGGCTTTCTGAAAACGACCTATAAGAGAGTAAATTTTCCGATAAAAATACCACTTAACCTCCCCGAAACCATGCCCATAGAAGGTATTAAACTTATGTTGTTTATTGATGATATACAAAGTAAGGTTTCTTGTAGTAGATTTGATGTATGGTTGAATGGAACGCTTGCTAATTTTATTACAGAAGAGCTTAAAAAACTGAATTTACATCAACAAGGCAAACTTTTAGTATTAGATGTTCCTGAAACACACTTCAAAGTATTTAAGAAAGACACTCTGGAACTGCTTATTGATGATGTTACTACGGGTGCAGGCGATGGTTTTGCAATAGACTTTATTAAAATACTTATCAATCCCAGAAAACAGTTGTTAGGGCAAATATCAGGGCAGGTTACAGAAAAAAGCACAGGAAAAACCATTGACAAAGCCATTATAAAAGACCAGAATAATATCCAGACAGAAAGCAAACAAGGTAAATACAGTTTGTCAGGTTTGCCAATAGGTATGAACAGGATTACCGTATCTGCCAAAAACTATCGTACAGAAACTGTTACCGTAGACATTTCAAACACACCTAAACAAATGAATTTTGAACTGTCAGGCAATACCATTATAAATACTGTTTTTCCGCAGGCAGGAGAACTTTCTATAGGCACAAAAATCATTTTACAGCATACGCACTTTGCTCCCAATTCTACTCAACTCAAGAAAGAGACACACTCAGAATTAGATAAACTTGTTGAACTTATGAATGCTAATCCTACTTTGAAAATATGTATAAACGGACACACAGACAGTGGTATACCGGGGACACGTGAGGAACATCTTCTTTACCTATCAGAAGGTAGAGCAAAATCTGTGATGGCCTTTCTCGTTGCCAAAGGTGTGGAAACCCATAGGATAACTTACAAGGGCTACGGTTCAAGCAGACCTATAGCAGATAATAAAACCCCTGAAAACCAAGCCAAAAACCGTAGGGTAGAATTTGAAATTATAGATTTCTAAACCTCAATGCAAAATAGTTGCTACCCCTTATGAGTTCATTTTTTGTTTGATTTTGCCTTAAAAGTACATTTTTATCACAAAATAAAAATATTTCTGAACACTCATTGTAATTTGGAACAACCTTTGTATCTTTACTACCTGAAACATTATTATTCAAATTATCGTTTAACTTAATATAAATCAAATAGAGTATGAAAAGTATAAAATTCTTCTTGGCAATTGTTTTTCTCTCTGCAAGCCTTACCTCGCTAATGGCACAGGGATATGACGAAATGTATGGGGATTATAGTAATAAACCTAAAAACAACTATAATAACAATAATAACACAAACTATGACTACGTAGGCAACAATAATAATAGAGATTATGATGATAACTCTTATGATTATGATGCTTTCGTAGAAGAAGACGGTTATTATACGTCCCGTTTAAGACGCTACTATGGCGGTTGGAATGGTTACAGCTACTACGATCCTTTCTACACTAATTCATGGTACTGGGGCTGGAATGCACCCGTAGTAACCGTAGTAACTAGACCCACAATCTGGGGTGGTTGGCGCACCCGAATAGTGTGGTCGTATGGTTGGGGTTGGAATAACTACTACTATAATCCTTTTCTTTATACAAATTCCTGGGGCTATAACCCATGGGGATACAGTTACTATAATCCTTACAGTGCATGGAATAACCCTTATATGGCAGGTTATATGGCAGGTTACAACGCAGGATATTACCATGGTTGGAATAATGGCTGGTGGGGAAGCTCTTGGGGCTATAATCCCTACAATTCTTGGGGCTACAATCCTTACTGGGGCTATAATCCTTATAATTCTTGGGCTTATGGAAATGGTTGGAATAATGGCGGTTGGAATAATGACCCTTGGGGTTGGGGCTGGAGAAATGCACCCCGTAATAACTCTGGCGGTATGGTAAATATAAGTAATGGCGGCAGAAGTGGTAACAACAACATCACAAATATCAACCCTGGTAGAACTGACCAACAAAGTGGTGGAAATACAGGAAACGGTAATAACAATAACATCAATAATCCTCGTGGTAACAATTACTCCAATATATACAACAATAACAATACAAATAATAATAACAACTACAACAGTACTCCACGTCCCAATTACTATAATAATAATAACGGCACTCCCCGTAATTATGACAACAACAGCAACAATACCAGCACTCCTAAAAACTATTACAACAATAACAACAATTATAACTCAACTCCCCGTAATTATGACAACAACAGCAACAATACCAGCACTCCTAAAAACTATTACAACAATAACAACAATTATAACTCAACTCCCCGTAATTATGACAACAACAGCAACAATACCAGCACTCCTAAAAACTATTACAACAATAACAACAATTATAACTCAACTCCCCGTAATTACGACAACAATAACACAAGCACACCCAAAAACTATTACAACAATAACCATAACTCAACTCCACGTAATTACGACAATAGCAATAATTATAACTCAACTCCCAGAAACTATACTCCAAGTAACAACAACTCAACTCCAAGAACTTATACCCCCAGCAATAATAGCGGAAACAGAGGAAGCGGCGGTGGTGGCAGAGTTTCCCCTCGATAAACAAGTAGTTTATCTTTGATATAAAAAAATAATCCCCTGTCATTTAAGCAGGGGGTTTTTGTTGCAAGCGGGGGAATCATTTTTTTACTTTTGACCTCCTGTAACGGAGTTGCCTTTTTTGCTAGTATTGCCTTTATTTGTTCCTTTTGAGAACAGTACACAACCCGAAAGCATAGAAACTATACACAAGGCAATAACAGCTAATTTTAAGTTTTTCATAGTTTTTATTTTTGATAGGTGTAAAATCCTTTACCGGTTTTATCTCCAAGATGTCCTGCGGCTACCATATTTCTTAATAATGGACAAGCACGATATTTTGAGTCTCTGAACCCGTCATACAGCACGTCCATAATATTCAAACATACATCTAACCCAATAAAGTCTGCCAATCTTAATGGTCCCATAGGGTGTCCCATACCGAGTTTCATTACTTCATCAATAGCTTCGGGAGTAGCAATTCCTTCATATACACAATAAATGGCTTCATTTATCATAGGTAAAAGCACACGATTGCTCACAAAACCGGGATAATCATTTACCTCTACAGGTACTTTTTCCATTTTTTTGGAAATTTCTACTACTGCTTGGGTTGTAGCGTCAGAAGTCGCATACCCACGAATAACCTCTACTAATTTCATCACAGGTACAGGGTTCATAAAGTGCATACCAATTACTTTATCTGCTTTTTTTGTATTTGCCGCAATTTTGGTAATAGAAATAGAGGACGTATTGGTAGCCAATATAGTATCAGGTTTGGTAAATTGGTCAAGTTGTTTGAATATATTTGCTTTGACCTCATAATTTTCTAATGCCGCTTCTACCACAAGGTCAGCGTCTTGTACGCCGTTTTGTAAATCTGAAGTAGCAGTGATTCTGTTTAAAGTTTCCTGTTTTTGTTCTTCGGTAAGTTTTTGTTTGGCGACCATTCTGTCCAAATTTTTGGTAATGGTTGTCATACCTCTTTCCAAAGCCGCAGCGCTAATATCAATCAAAGAAACAGGATAGCCATACTGGGCAAAAACGTGTGCAATACCATTTCCCATAGTACCTGCACCAATAACACTTACTTTTTGTATCATGCTACAAAAGTAAAAATAATTTGATTAAGACAAGGTTAATTTGTTTTTGTAGTAGCGGTTTTTCGGTATTTTTTTACAGATTGGTAATTTAGGTTAAAGGGTCGTGCCCATGTCCTCCCCAAGGGTGGCATCGGGATATTCTTTTCAATCCTTTCCATGTTCCCTTAAAAATACCGTATTTTTGTATCGCTTGAATCATATATTCCGAACAGGTAGGTGTAAATCTGCATGCGTTGGGAAGCAAAGGTGAAAGCATGAATTTATATATTTTTACTAACCCAATCAAAAACCATTTCATTGTACAAAGATATGCAATCCATTTTTCCTGAGAACATTACTCCCGAAATCCTGAATATAAGATGTCAAAATACATTGGTAAGCCATCTCGGAATAGAATTTACGGAGGTAGGTACACATTTTTTGTGTGCAAAAATGCCTGTAGATATGCGAACCAAGCAACCCGCAGGGCTTTTACATGGAGGCGCATCTATGGTTTTGGCAGAAACTTTAGGCAGCGCAGCGGCGTACCTGTGCGTAGACCAGGACAAATTTTATTGTGTAGGTTTGGAAATCAATGCGAATCATATTCGTAGTGTAACGCAGGGATACGTATTCGGCAGAACAGAACCTCTGCATATTGGCAGAAAAACGCAAGTTTGGGAAATTAAAATTTATGATGAAAATCAAAAATTGATTTGTGCAAGCAGACACACAGTAGCGGTTATTCCCAAAGAAGAAGTTAAATTTTAGTACGTTAAATATTTTATTTTTCAGGGCGTGTCCCCTACGCTGCGCTTCGGGGTCGGGCTATGCGCTGGTAGAAACGTGGCATGCACGTCTGTACTTCACAGGCTTCGCCTGTTGCGGGCTTTGCGCTGCTATCCCTCACGCAAAAACAAGATAAAAAAGTATGTTTTATCTTTTTGATAAAGTCTTGTTTTTTAATGATTTGCGAATAGATGCGAGGGCGGGGGCTTCGCCCCCGCCCTCGCAAAAACACATATATACTTTCATAAAAACACATAAAAACACGCATTTGGAATAAAAATAAGTGTTTTTTACCTCGTTTCAACTCGTGGGCGGGTGGGTGGGTAAACCCCAAAACCCCATAAAAAACACTTCTTTTGCGTTAGGCATGCGGAGGGTGCGTAGTAGAGGCGTTGCATGCAACGTCTCCGAAGCGATAGCGCAGCCCGTAGCACGCCGACTGCGCCGCGCAGCAAGCAGGAACGCCCAAAAATATATCATTCAATCATCACAAATGCACCCCAATAGTATGGTTCTTTGAACTGTTTGCGGAGGTCTTTTTGTGCGGTTTCAAAAGCAGTACGTTTATCCATACCTTTTTTCTGCCAGTTTTCATAGAATTTAGTCATCAGCAGTTGGGTCGCTTCATCATTTACTTTCCACAAACTCATAATAATGGATTGCGCCCCTGCTACCTTGAAGGCACGCTGCAAGCCATACACTCCTTCTTTGCTTGCTTGTCCAAGCCCTGTTTCGCAGGCAGAAAGCACTACTAATTCTGTACCGTCCAGTTCCATGTTCATCACTTCAAAAGCGGTCAATTTGCCATCTTCTTTGTCATAAGGGCGAATTTCCATTCGGTCATAATCTACCACCCCCGCAAATAATAATCCTGCATTAAGCATGGCTTGTGTAGTCGTTTGGTATTGTCCCTTTTTGAAGTATCCATGTGTAGCGATATGCAAAATAAGAGGATTTTTAATGGATTTAATGTATTCCTCAGTGGCATCTTTTCCGATAACTGTTGTGTTGTTCATTAAAAAGCGTGAGGCTTCTTTTACTTCTTTCTCAGCACCTTCCAATTGTGGAATATCTTGGAGTTCCGTACTTCTTGTATAATCTGACGTATTGCTGGAACTCGTAGTTATTTCATATTGAGGGTTGCCTATCATGTAGGAATATTTACCTGTAACAGATTTTTGTTCCAACAAGTCTTTTGTATTGGTTACATTGATAATCTGTACTTCATCAGACAAGTATTGCTGAGTAACAGTATTATAGAGCGTAAGTAAATTTATCTGATGATAAATGCCCTCAGGAGATAGATATATTGTTTTTATACCTTTTAATTTTGCTTTTATAGGTTGCCAATAAGTATTGTAGCTAATATCATCAAGAATTTTACTTTTTATGCTTCGTTTGTAATTGATAAAATACTCTTTTTCTAATTTACTTCCTTCATTTATAGGGACTAATTCAGGGTGTTTACTTTGTTTTTTAATGATTAAAGCAAAATACAGTACAGGGTCTGTTTTTTGATTTTCGCCTGTCAAATCTTTTCTGTAAATGCGTACTATTTCAATAGCGGCTTCATAAGGTTTGAGCGCATTCTGAATATCTTTCCATGTAGTAATTTTTGCAGTAAAGGTATGAGCAAAATCTTCACTTTTCAAAGCAAGTTCTTTTTCAAGTTCATTGATTCTCCTGTTCAGACTATCCAAACTGATTTTCTTCTTCTGACGGATTTCCGCACTGATGTTTTGTGCTTTGGTATATTTGTCTTTTGTGCTTTTCCATTCTAAGTACAGATTTTTTAGGTTTTCATCTTTACTGTTGATAATCCTGTTTTTGACTTTTTCAGCACTGCTCAGAATAAGCCCTTTGGTTTGAAGTACAAGATTATAGCTGTATTCTGTTATGGAAGGATTCTTTTTATGCCGCAAAAAAACAAAGTTTTGAAAAGTATTAAAAGCATTGTCTATATTTGCTTTGAGGTATTTTTCTTTCTCACTTTCAGAAAGGTTTTTGAAATTTGTTTCTATATCCTGCATTTTCGTTTGAATGATATGCTTATAAATGGTTTCTGCTTCTGTATATCGTTTGAGTATGGTATACATGGCAGACAGATTTTCACAGGTGGAAATATAAGAAGAATGCTTTTTTGAAAATAGTTTCTCATAAATACCCAAAGATTCTTTGAACAAAGACTCTGCCTGTGGGTATTTTTTTTCCATTCTATACACGCGCGCTAAGTTGTTGCAGGCTGTAGCATAATTTCCACTATTTTTACCCAATGTAGAGGCATAAATACTTTGAGATTTTTTGAATAAAGTTTCTGCTTCATAAAATTTGTTTTGCGAGGAGTATAGATAACCCAAGTTATTGCATGCGCCTGCATATTCCTGATGTTCTTTACCAAAAATTGTGAGTTTAATGTTTAATGCTTCTTTATACCATACTTCTGCTTGGTCGTATTTTCCCACAGCATAAAACAACCCTCCCAAAGAGTTACAAGATGCGGCATAGTCAGGATGTCCTTTGCCGAGTATTTTTAACCGTATATCTGATGCTTCTTTGTATAAAATTTCTGCCTGTTCATATAACCCCTGTTTTTCGTATAAAAATGCCAGATTGTTACAGGTAGTAGCATAATTCGGGTGTTTTTTGCCTAATATCTTTGCATATACTTGCTGTGCCTGTTTAAGTAAAAGCTCGGCTTCGGGATATTTGCCTTGCACTTGATATATTTTAGAAAGGTTATTGGAAATGGTAGCAAAATAAATATGATTTCTTCCCAGATTTTTTTCTATAATGTTTAGTGCTTGTTTCAGGTAGATTTCTGCTTCTGAAAGCCTGTCTTGATTAAGATATAAATTCCCTAAATTATTACACGAAGTTGCATATTCAGAATGGGTTTTTCCCAGTATCCGCTCACGGATTTGAATACTTTGCAGATAGAGTTTTTCCGCATCAGCATATTTGCCTTGTATTTCGCGTAAAATACCCAGATTATTGATGATTTCCGCATATTCCGCATTTTCAGTTTGCTGCAGCATTTCCATAATATATTTTGCTTCCTGATACAAACTGTCTGATACATGAAATTTTGCTTTGTTTTTATATGCCCATGCAATATGGTCTAAACAGACAGCGTATTCTACGCTGTTTTTACCTTTTTCTTTAATACAACCTTCAATAGCTTTTTTGCCAAGTAAAACAGCACTATCAGGCTTTGCATCATTATACTCATAGCATAAACTATCCAACTGTTTCCACGTTTGACTTATCCCCGATACAGTGAGTACCCACAAAAACATGAAAAAAGTTGTTACTTTCATATTTTTGCAAAGATAAAAAAATAGAATGTTATCTTTGAAAAAGAAATATACTAACTATTGCGTATCTTTGTTTTATTATGAGAATCCCTGAAAATGTAATACAGCAAATTAAAGACAGTACAGATATAGTAGATATAGTTGGTTCGTATGTGCAACTCAAAAAACGGGGCAGAGCTTATACAGGTTTATGCCCTTTTCATAACGAAAAAACGCCTTCTTTCCATGTAAATCCCTCTATGGGGATATATAAGTGCTTTGGTTGTGGTGCAGGCGGAGATGCTATTACCTTTTTAATGGAGCATGAAAAATTTTCTTACACAGAAGCACTTACCTTTTTAGCAGAAAAATACAATATTCCAATTCAATGGGAAAAAGATGAGATTAAAGATAATACTGAAACAGAAAGTCTTTATATCATCAATCAATTTGCACAACAACTTTTTACGCAACAATTATGGGAAACTGAGGAAGGAAAAACTGCATTAGAATATTTGCAAAAACGTGGTTTAACTGATGAAACTATTCAAAAATTTCAATTGGGATATGCCATAAGTCAAGGTAATACGCTCTTACAACAAGCCCTTAAAAAACAATATGAACTCAAATACTTGCTTACCTTAGGTTTAGTCAAACAAAATGAACAAATTCAACAGTATTATGATACTTTCAAAGGGCGGATTATGTTTCCTATTCATACGCCCAGTGGTAAAATCGCAGGTTTTGGAGGTAGAACCCTCTTGAATGATAAAAACACCCCCAAATACATCAATTCTAATGAAAGTCCTGTGTATCACAAAAGCAGTATTTTTTATGGATTGTATTTTGCCCGCACTCCAATCCGAAAAGCTGATGAAGCTATACTCACAGAAGGATATTTAGATGTTATTTCTTTGCATCAAGCAGGTATAGAAAACGCTATCGCCAGCAGTGGCACGGCATTTACCGAAGAACAGGCACAATTACTTATCAGGCAAACCAAAAACATCACTTTGTTTTATGATGGGGATAATGCAGGTAAAAACGCTTTTCTCAAAACCTTAGATATACTTATACCCTACAATACCCAAGTAAAAACGATTACTTTACCTGATACCGAAGACCCTGATTCTTTTGTGCAAAATCATACTGTTCAAGAGGTCAGGGAATATATTCAAACCCATAAAGAAGATGCTATTTTACATAAACTTGACTTTTTATACACGCAGGCAGGTAATGACCCTAACCGAAGAAGCAAAGTTCAAGAATCTACTTTAGAAACCATTGCCCTTATTCCTAATCCCATTACACAGCAAGAGTATGTATATGCCATAGCTCAAAAAATAAATGTCCCGAAAGAGAATCTGTTTCAGGAATTTCAACGGATTGTAACAGATAAAAAACGAAAAACTCAGAAAGAAGCACAAAATACAACTCATACCAATGCCCAAAATCAAAATGCCAATACACAAAATCAACACACAACGGTTATTCTTTATTCTGAATCAGAAAATCAACAGCGTGAAATTTTGAGATTGTTGATTCTATATGGAGATACCTACATAGAGAGTTTGGGTATATATGTGTTTCAAATATTCGCAGAAGAAATTTCACAACCGGAAGAAGAAATCAAAAATCCTGTTTTCAGATATATTTATCTTGATTTGATGAAACAATATCAAACTCACCATGCCGCAGACGTAAAAAGGTTAATTGACCATGAAGATAAACACATAGCCCAAATTGTTATAGACATTTTGGCAGAAAAAGACAAATATGAATACAGTCTTAAATGGTTGGAAAGAGAAGGGTTAAACTTTCAATTAGACAGAGATTTGACCAAAAGTCTGCAATACGCGATTTTGTATTTACGAAAGAAAAATATCGAGGCACTGATAAAAGAAAACATGCAGAATTTAAAAAACATATCGGAAGAAGATACAGAAAAAAGGATTGCCTGTCTGCAACTGCATCAGAATTTACATCTGATTCGCAGTAACATTTTGCAGGAACTGGGAATAGTGATTGTGTAAAATAAAGTGGTTACAGTGCATAAAGAGGAGAGGGCAGGGCTTTCGCCCCGCCCTCTCCGTCAGGAGGCTAAAAACTATCTATTATTGCAATATCAGTTTGTGATAGCTCACTTTTTCTCCACGTACCAATTTGACAAAGTACAAACCGCGCATCATTTCCTGTGTAGGTAGCGTGTAAATGTTTTCACCAATATTTTGCCCCAGGTATTGTTCTTTAATCATTTTACCTTGCAGGTCAAAGATTTGTACAAATACATTCTCGGATACCAAACTCACAACATCAAAGTGTACTTCATTTTGGGCGGGATTAGGAAATAGAATAGGTTCAGGAATATATTCAGGAATGCTTACATCAGCAATTTCTTCATCTTTCAAGAGAACATTCGTAGCGGTTATCGTGTAATCTAATAAGCTGTTGCTGTTTGCAGTGGTCGCTCCATATACACGGTAATAGTATGTCCCTGCGGGTTTATTGGATAAAGAAATGACTTCGTTGGTTGTACCTGAATTATATGAACCCGTAACATACGAACCTCCTACATACAATTCCAGATTGTAATTGTCAGGCAAATTGGATAGAGTAACTTTGAGGTTGGAAGTAGCGCTTAATGTAACCTTAAACCAGTCATAATCTGTGGAAGTACCACATATTTTACCTTGTTTGGAGGAGTTCAAGGCTAATGTTGTGGCTGTGGTAGAAGTGTTGTTACTTTCGTTGGGGTCATAACAGGAAACTTGTGTCGTAAAGTTTTGCGTGGCACTATATGCTGATGAACTGCTTCCGCAGTTGGTACGCACCCGCCAGTCATAATTTGTAGATGCACTTAACCCCGATAGATTAAACAAAGTAGAAGTTAACGTGTTACTCGTCCAAGTGCTTGATGCAGAAGGTTTATATTCTACGGTGTAAGAAACTGCCCCTGTAACTGCGTTCCAATTTAAAGTAGCTGTACTTGTATTGATGTTGGTAGTGGCTAGTCCCGTAGGCGTAGTACATGGGGGAGCAGTTGTAGTAAAGTTATTTGATGCACTGAATGTACTATTACAAAAACTTCTCACCTGCCATTCATAATTTGTACTTGCGCTCAATCCTGAAACAGAATAAGAATTGGTAGTAATACCTGAATAGGTTGTCCAAGTAGAAGCGCTTACAGGTTTTATGCGAACTTCATAAGTGGCTACCCCCGAAACTGCATTCCAGCTTAATATGGCACTGTTACTTGTAATACTGCTTGTAGATAATGTATTTGGATTTGTGCAGGGGGTACAATCCCAGTTGGTTACCCAACCCCATGAAGTGGTTGCCCCGTCAGAAACAAACCTGAATGTGATTGCCCCGCTTGTGGCTACAATAGTACCCGGTGAAGTTGTTCCTGTGTATGTGCCTATCAAAGGAGATGCAGTAGAAGTACCATTGTAAGCATAGAGAAAATCATAGCCATTTTCTAATCCAAAGCTACTAAAAGTAACACTGACTGAAGAGGCACCCGTAGGCGCTATGGTAAAGGTATAATCTTCGCTATTGCTGTAATTGGCAATATTTCCTCCGCTATCCATCCATGTGCCTGAACATGTGGTTGTAATATTTGGTGAAGTCGTAAAATTTTGTGTTGTAGAATATACAGAACTTCCTGCACTGCAATTCGTTCGTACCTGCCAATGATATGCTGTATTAGCATTCAAACCCGATAAACTATAAGTAGTGGAAGTAGTCGTAAAACTTGTCCATGTAGAGCTGGAAGCTAATTTATACTGTACTGTATAGGAAACTGCTCCTGAAACTGCTCCCCATGATACTCTTGCACTGTTAGGCGTAACATTTGCTATGCCCAAACCTGTCGGAACATTACAACTGGCGGCAAGCGTGGTAAAATTCTGTGAAGCAGAATAGGCAGAACTACCCGCACTGCAATTGGTTCGTATCTGCCATTGATAAGCAGTGTTGCTACTCAAACCTGTAAAAGTATAGTTTGTGCTGGTAACTGTATAAGATGTCCAAGCTGTAGAACTGGCAGGTGCGATACGAATGGTATAAGAAGTTGCCCCCGCAACCGCTGTCCATGAAGCCGTAGCACTGTTCACAGTAATACTGTTTGTGGTTAAACCTGTGGGAACACTACAAGGCGAACTGGTTACATTGTTTATGAGATTATAATACAAAGCCCAGTTCCAGTTTATACCGGGGTCTGTGTGGGTTTGGCTGGGATAGTGTTGATGTCCTTTTATTTTGTAAGAGGAAGATAAAGTAACTACTCCACTGTGAGATGGTCCATTGTAACAACTTGTTTTGGGAATACTGTAATCATCACAAATATCTCGTACTAATGCCGCAGATGAGTTATACATTGCCGTAGTATACCATGCGGGATTGCTTATATATCCTTCATGTTCAATTCCAATGGTATAAGGATTCGCACTCAACGCATGCCATGCTTTATTGGCTTCTAATACCATTTGTGTAACTTGCCCGTCAGAAGAGCGAATAACGTAATGCGCCGAAGCATTGGCACTTGTGTTTTGAAACCATGAAATACACCCTGCGTAAGAACCTTGTACTGTATGTATGGCTACCGCAGAAATAGTGGAACTTCCACGAGAAGAGTAATTCGGACTGGCTACCCACAAGGCAGGAGCATAATCCGTAGTTACGGTTTTTGCTGTAGGGTTAAGGTTTATTTTTGGACTTTGTAATAATTCCAATGTTTTTTTATCAAAAATGTTTGCCATGTCTATCGGCTGTGGGTCAAGGTGTATATTACCAATTTCAAAACCTTTTTGTGCATGATACACAATGTCATATATGTATACGTTGCGTGCATACGTGTTCAGTTCATCTTTCAGGTTAGGAATTTCCATAAATTCTTCCAAAACGGGTTTATAGCTTTTAAGGTCAAGGAGGTTTGATTTATGTTTTTCTATCAGAAAATTTAAATAAGAAGCAACACATTCTATTTGTAATTTAGGGTTTTCCAAAAATTGAGCTATACCTACTTTATTGTAATCACATACAGTTACAAGATTGTTCTTAAAGTACCCATGCCCGTTTTTAACTAAACCAAACAAGCCATATCTATGCGGTTGATGATGCTCTTCGTTTTCTTCCACGGGCATAAGATTTTCCATACGGGAGGCACTGTATGCCATACTTTCCAACAAACCTTTGGGTAAAGAAGGATATTTTTGATAGGCACTTGCAAATGCTTTATCAAGGTTTATTTCTTTTTGAAGATTTGGTTTATTTTGACCAAAAACAAAGAAAATAAAACCGAATACGAAATATACGAATATAAAACTTTTTTTCATAAATGTAAGTTTTTTACCCTGCAAAAGTAAAAATAAGAAATGATACATGCAAGTTATTTAAATGCAAAAAACGTTAAACACCTTGTTTGGCTTTGAAAAAGTGATGTGGTTTCTTTTTGTAACAAAAAAATAATAGCTTTGCGTTATGTTTAACACTTTATTATACGAAGTAAAAGACGGTGTTTGTACCATTACTTTTAACCGTCCTGATGTATTTAATGCGTTTAATGACGAAATCAGTTATGAATTTCAGGACGCACTTAAAAAAGCAGAACAAGACGAAAATATCCGTGTGGTTGTACTTACAGGTGCAGGAAAAGCCTTTTGTTCGGGTCAGGATTTGAAAGCAATCGCGGGACAAAACAGAAACCTTTCTGAGTCTTTGCAAAAGCGGTATAATCCCATTATCCGCAGAATGCGCAATATGCCTAAACCTATTGTATGCCGTTTAAATGGCGTTGCCGCAGGAGCGGGTTGTTCTATGGCATTAGCCTGCGATATTATTGTAGCCGCAGAAGAAGCCGTTTTGATAGAAGTATTTGTAAATGTAGGATTGGTATTGGATTCAGGGTCTTCGTATTTTTTACCTCGTTTAGTGGGCAGTGTGAGAGCGTTTGAATTAGCCACTTTGGCAGAAAAAGTATCCGCAAAACAGGCTTATCAATGGGGTATGATAAATAAGGTTGTCCCAATGGCAGAGTTGGATAATGCAGTAAAATATTACACCGATAAATATGCAGTAGCACCTACCAAAGCCATCGCCTTGATGAAGCGCATGCTTAATAAATCTTTTCAATCTGATTTGGATACCATGTTGGATTATGAAATGTACTGTCAGGAAATTGCAGGTAACAGCGAAGATTACAAAGAAGGAGTAAATGCTTTTAATGAAAAACGCAAACCTGTTTTTAAGGGAAAATAAATCTTTTATATTTTGGTAGGTTTGAACTTGGGTAGAATAGTAAATATTTAGTTTGATTTCGTTTTTTATGGGCGTGCCCCTGCGCTATCGCTTCGGGTCGGGCTATCCGCTACAAATCCTCACAGGCTACGCCTGTTGCGGGTTTTTCGCTGCTATCCCTCACGCGAAAACAAGGTAAAGAGGTTTGTTTGGTTTATTAGATGATGTATTGTTTTTTGATAATTTGCGAATAGATGCGAGGGCGGGGCTTCGCCCCGCCCTCGCAAAAACACCCGCATACCTTCGTAAAAACCTATAAATATCATAAAAAGAAGTGTTTTTTACCTCATTTGAACTCGGGGGCGGGTGGGCGGGTAAACCCATTAACCCCATAAAAAACACTTCTTTTGCGTTAGGCATGCGGAGGGCATGCGTAGCATGGTGCGTCAAGCACCGAAGCGATAGCGTAGCCCGTAGCACGCCGACTGCGCCGCGAAGCAAGCAGGAACGCCCAAAAAATCATGAAAAAATAAACTTAATATCTTCTACATCTAACTGTTTAGTAAAATTAGCTTCTACGGTAATTAAATCCTCAATGAGTTGCTTTTTTTGCTGTTGAATGGTTGCAATACGTTCTTCTACACTATCCAAAGTAATCATTTTATAGGCAAAAACGGTTTGTTTTTGTCCTATGCGATGCGCCCTGTCAATAGCTTGGGCTTCCACCGCAGGATTCCACCAAGGGTCTACGATAAACACGTAGTCCGCAGCGGTAAGGGTAAGTCCTACACCCCCCGCTTTGAGCGAAATTAAAAACAACCGTACTTCATCTTGTTGTTGAAATAAATCTACTTGTTTTTGTCTTTGCGGTTGTGCCGTTTGTCCGTCTAAATACGCATATTCAATACCTTTTTGGTCAAAAGCAGTGCGCAGTAAAGTAAGCATTTTTACAAACTGCGAAAAAACCAGCACTTTATGCCCTTCCTGAATTAAATCGCAGACTTGTTCAGTAAGCATTTCGTATTTGCCCGAACTTTCTGCATAGTCCTCAAATACCATTTTTGGGTGGTTGGCAATTTGTCTTAATTGCGTTAAACCTTGCAGGATATTGAATTTTGTTTTGAGAATACCTTCCTCCTCTATCTGTCTAAAAATCATATTTCGGTAGTATTTTTTGGCTTCCTCATACATTTCCCGCTGTTTTTCGGACATTTCACAATATAAAATCTGCTCAACTTTATCAGGGAGTTCTTTGGCAACCTGTTGTTTGGTTCTGCGAAGTAAAAACGGTTTGAGCATAGCCTTTAAGAACTGGGCTTTATGCGTATCTTTACTTTTTTCAATGGGAATGGAAAAATAATTTTTGAAGAAACTGGCTTCTCCGAGCAGATTGGCATTGAGAAAGTTCATTTGAGAATAAATATCCATAGTAGAGTTTTCTATGGGTGTACCTGTAAGCACCAGTTTATAGTTGGATTGCAGTTTTTTTACGCTTTGTGCCGCAAGGGATTGCATGTTTTTGATATTTTGTGCTTCATCAAGAATGAGGTAATGCAATGGAATTTTTGAGAGAAAATCTGCATCATTGCGTACAATGCCATAAGTGGTTAAAATCAAATCATAGTATAAAAAACGGTGATAATTATACTTTTCTCTTTCTGAACCGTTATGGATAATTACTTTGAGGTGAGGAGCAAATTTATAGACTTCTCTCCGCCAGTTTTCTAATAAAGAGGTAGGCATTACTATCATGCTGGGGGTATTTACGCCCAGTTCTTTTTCTTTACAGAGTAAAGCAAGCGTTTGAATGGTTTTACCTAATCCCATATCATCTGCCAAACAGCCGCCCAAGCGGTATTTTTTGAGGAAATAAAACCAATCCAAACCTGCCTGCTGATAGGGGCGCAGTTCTGCTTTGAATTGTGCAGGCGGAGATACAGGTTCTATTTGTTCAAAATTTTCTACCAGATGGCGTATTTTTTCTTTGGTAGGTCGTGCATCTAATTGCTGAATATCCTGCACAATATAACTGTGATAATGTGAAAGTCGGATTTCATCTTCTATTTCATGTTTCTGAGCAAGTTGAAACATAATATCTAATTTAGAAAACCAATCTTGCGGGATAATAGCCACACTACCATCAGGTAATTTATATTCAGGATTACGATTGAGAATGTGTTTTCTCAGTTTAATGAGAGGAATTTCAAAATTTCCAAATCTAACAATAGCACGTATACCAAACCAATCCGCATTTTGCTCTGTTTCAATCCGAATTTCAGGGTATTCAAATTGAATAACTGAAAACTTATCCGAAGGGATTTGTATGACTTCAATATTTTTGCTTTTCAGCCATGCATAGAGTTCATTTAACTGGGATAAGCCTTGTTCTCGGGGTAGATACAAAGCACTACCCACCATTCCTTGCGAAAATTGTTTTTGTATTGCTTGGTATATTTCTTTTTCTGCTTCGGTATCACGAAAGATTTTTGCGAATGTATATTGGCTACCTTCCTGTTTGAGTTCCACTTTTATTTTGCTGTCAGGACTAATGTCATATTCAAATTCCCCATATTTTACCTTGAAGTAAAGGTTAATCTGGTGTTCATTGGGTTGGGAAAATTCCAGTACAAATTTTGGTGCGTGTCTGTGTTCAGTAATCTCAAATCCTTTGGCAAATACATAATGTTGAGCAATCAGGTTTCGGATAAATTTATCATAAAATACGGGTTCTTGTTTGCTTTCAATGACCATACGTTTCTTTTTAGTGAAAGGAACGAGTTTTTGAATATCTACTGCGGGGTCTAATTTGTAAATGTTGGTATCTATCAAAATATAACCGGGTTGGTACAATAAGATTTTTGTTTCATGGGACTGGAACTCTATGTTGTACTCATTATTGTAGCGCAAGGTGGGGTAATAATGGGTGTTATCAGGGTTTTTAAAGAAATGAAAACGGATAGACGTATATTCAGGTCTGAAATTAACTTTTTTACCCGCAGGATAGCCGTCTGAATTCATGAGATACACATTTTTTTTCTCTAAAAGAGGTAAAATAATAGACATTTGTTTGTGTATCAATTGTTTGAGATACTGTTCTCTGGTTTCTGTGTAATATTTTGCGTTAAAAAACTGTTCAATGGTTATATCTTTTCCTATCGTTTTACGGACTAAATTACTCCATTGGAGGTTTTCAAGTAAATCTATAATTTTTATATCTGATGCGTCCAAATATGATTGAAAATCTATCAGGCTGTGTTTGTTTATTTTGCGTGTCATCAGGCTGAGTGAATTATCAGGGCGTACATTGACCAAGTGGGCGGAAATAAAACAGCCTAAAGGCACTTGCTCATAAATACTGTAAACTACGATAAAGTTTTGTTTCTCATTAAAATTAGACATATAAACAAACAAGTTAAATTTGCAAAGCTAATATTTAACAAATAAATGTCCTAATTTTTAGTGAAAATTAAATCATTTTCATCTCTATTCATCAAATAGCATTGCAAAAATTTGACAGCAGTAAATTTTTTATTAGCTTTGTTGTTCTATTTGTTTTAATCAAGATATTTAACACATGGCAGCAAAGAAAAAAACAAACAACAACATAGACCAGTACTTGCGTTTTAAGGATTTTAAGGTATATGTATCTCCTGAATCTGTAAACAGAGAGGAAAAAAGATACAGAGTAGTATTTGACCAACAGGAAGCTACTTATATCTATGCAGAATACTCCTTCTATAACAAAAAATTTGACGAAGAAGACTGGTATTTAGATTTTCACCTCAAATGCTTCAACAACAAAACAGGAGATGCTATTTGCGACATGGATTTAAGTAAAGACGTGTACAAAACAGAAAACACGGTATATATCCGTCAGGGTTGGGGGAATGATAATCCATGGTGGAAAAAAGGAGAATACCGTTGGGAGGCTTGGTCAGAAGGAAATATGCTTGCCAAAGTAGATTTTTATGTTGTAAATGTGGGTTTGGTTAAAGAAGCAGAAAATCCTTTTTTTGAAATTAGTTCCATTAAATTGTACGAAGCCGCAGGTGGTAATATACCCGATTCCGACAGAAAACACTACAAGCAATTTGACCGTGAAGCTACGCGCTATATATGGTTTGAGTTTAAGGCAGAAAACCACAGAAAAGAATCTTATCCTTGTGAGATAAACTTTAATTTCCGAACGCAAACAGGAGAACTGAAAGGGCATATTCATTATTTAAAGTGGTTTGAAAACTATCAGACAATTTATTTTAATGACGGCTGGGGGCATGAAACCGCACCTACCTGGTATCATGGCAGGTATACTCTGGAAGTTGTTTTTATGGACCAACTGGTGGCAGTCGTTCCTTTTGAAGTAGGTAATGGATTTATAGAAGCCGAAGACAGTTCTGTAACCAATTTTCTACCCACAGTGGATTCCAAAGGTAGGGTTCAAAAACCCAAAGCACAAATAGACAGCAGTGATGATGTGATGAAAGAACTGGAAGAAATGATTGGTCTGAAAAGTGTGAAGAAAAAAGTAAAAGAGTATTCACAATACCTACAATTTTTACAGTTCAGAAAAGAAAAAGGATTAGCTGATGATGAACGTATCACCTTGCATTCTGTATTCACGGGAAACCCCGGTACAGGTAAAACGACTGTAGCATTGCTCTTGGGCAAAATATACAAATCTTTGGGTTTGCTTACACGCGGACATGTAATACACGCAGACCGTGCTATGCTCGTAGGAGAGTACATAGGACAAACTGCACCCAAAACCAAAAAAGTAATTGACGATTCACGCGGCGGTATTTTATTCATTGATGAAGCGTATTCTTTAGCCCGTAAAGGTGAAGTAGATTCGAAAGATTTTGGCAGGGAGGTGATTGAAGTATTGCTTAAAGAAATGTCTGACCCTAATTGTGATTTTGCAGTGGTAGTAGCAGGATACCCCGAAGAAATGCATGCTTTTTTGGAGTCCAATCCAGGGTTAAAGTCAAGATTTAACTATTATTTTGAATTTGATGACTATACCCCCAAAGAACTTATGCAAATTGCAGAGTACTCCGCAAAAAAACGAAATATCCAGCTTTCCAAAGAAGCTCAAGAACTTTTCTATGAAGAACTTGTGGACGCATACAGGAAACGCACAAAAACTTTTGGAAATGCACGATTGGTTAATTCTTGGATAGATGAGTCTAAAATGAATATGGGTTTAAGACTAATGCAGCACCCTGATTTACAAAATCTAACTCCCGAAGAACTTTCTACTATTCAGAAAGTTGACGTAGAGAAAATATTTGAAAAACAAGAAAAAGAATATGTTGATATTCCTATTGACGAAGAATTGCTTGCAGAGTCACTCAATGCTGTAAATAAGTTGGTAGGTATGGAAAACGTGAAGCAAGATATTAACGAACTGGTAAAACTGATACGTTTTTATAGAGAAACAGGTAAAAATGTTCGTAATTTATCTTTGCATACGGTGTTTACAGGTAATCCAGGTACAGGTAAAACCACAGTAGCCCGTTTGCTCGCAGATATATTCAAGGCACTTGGCATTTTAGAAAGAGGACATTTAGTAGAAGTAACTCGTAAAGATTTGGTAGCGGGTTACATTGGTCAAACAGCAATTCTTACCAATGAACAAATCAATAAAGCTATGGGCGGCGTGCTGTTTATAGATGAAGCGTATTCGCTTACCTCTTCGGGATATGGCGGAGACTTTGGTAAAGAAGCCGTAGAAACTATTCTTAAACGCATGGAAGATGATAGAGGTAAGTTTATTGTTATAGCCGCAGGATACACTCAAAACATGAAAGAGTTTTTACAGGCAAATCCAGGGTTAAGTTCCCGTTTTGACAGAACTTTCCATTTTGAAGACAGTAAACCAGACGCATTATTGACCATTGCAGAAAATCTTCTCAAAGAAGAAAAATTGGAATTGGACAGTGCCGCAAAATTGCACCTCAAAACTTATCTTGAAAATGCTTACAAATACAGGGATAAAAACTTTGGTAATGCGAGAATGGTGAGAAAAATTATTGAAAAAACAATCAAAAATCAGCATTTGAGGTTAGCCAATTTGCCCGCAGAAGAACGAAAACCCGAAATTATGAATATTGTTACCTTAAAAGATGTAGAAGAATTCAAAATGGACGAGTCTATCAAAGGTAATCGCATTGGTTTTATGGTATAAAAAGAAAATCGTAATGATTTACGTGATTTATTTTTTATTTAGGGCGTGTCCCTTCGCTATCGCTTCGGGTCGGGTATACGCTGACAGAGACGTGGCATGCCACGTTTGTACTTCACAGGCTACGCCTGTTGCAGGCTTTCTGCTGCTATCCCTCACGCGAAAACAAGGTAAAATAGTGGATTTTGTGTTTTTGATAAAGTTTTGTTTTTGAACGGTTTGCGATTACATTTTTTTATATCAGAACTCCTCTACTCATGTGGGTACGGCAAATATACTCAGGTATTTCGCGTGAGGGGCGTGGAGCAACCTGCGCAAGCAGGTGTGCAAAGCACCGAAGCGATAGCGTAGTGCGGAACGCACCGACTGCGTTGCGAAGCAAGCAGGCACGCCCAAAAACTACTTTTTATCTGTTTTTTATCATGTTATCAAAGTGTATTTGTAAAAGAAATCTTATTTTTGAACAATGAAAAATCCAATTGTTTTATGTTTCTGCATTTTTTACACACTTGTATCTGCACAGGTTGTGCCTAACAGCATGAAATTTATGGATACTAAAATCACTTTTACGCCCAATGGTAAAGTAAAAGTTCAGAAATTTGTCAATACACTCACACAATATAAAAAAAGTGCTGATTTTACAACCCAATTATGCCTTACTTATTTTCCTGTACTGGAAAAAGTACTTGCCCAGGAAGATGTACCTGATGACTTCAAGTTTGTATGCTTGCAGGAAAGCAAATTTAATCCGAATGCAGTATCACCTTCGCAGGCGGTGGGCTATTGGCAGATGAAACTTTCCACCGCAAAAGCCGTAGGTTTGATTGTTGATGACAAAGTTGACGAACGCAAACATCTTATTCTTTCTACACAAGGTGCATGCAGATATGTAAAAATGGGATATGATATTTTCCATAACTGGATAGGGGCGCTACTTTCCTATAATCAAGGTGGAGGGGGTGCAAAAAAATTATTTCCGCAAAAGTTCTATAATAAAAATGAGTTTTTGGTAGAAGAAGATACTCCTATTTATATTATTCATGCCATTGCATACAAAGTTGCGTTTGCAGAAAAAATAAAAACCACTACTCCTCAAAAAAGTATGTTTTTGACAAAACCTAAGGAAAACAATTGGCAGGATTTTGCCCGAACCCATAAAGTAGAGGTAGAAGAACTTAAAAAATATAATACATTTGTCAAAGAAGGAGTTTTTTTGAAAAACTATGTGTATCTTGTTCCTCAAAAATCGCAAACCAGTAAAATTGACGAAACCCTTATTACGAACAACTTGCCTAAAAACAATGACCCTTCTATTTTAGACAATCCAGACTTGATTGTCATTAAAGACGAAAAGACGGCTCAGGAAGTCCGTAAGCAAAAACAGGTTTATAAGGTTAATAAAGTCAAAAACAAACAGGATATTAGCGTGGGAGATACGGTTTTGGTTAATAAACCCAAAATAGAAAAACCTGCTTATCACGTTGTAAAAAATGGGGATACACTTTCGGAGATTGCAGAAAAGTACCATGTTCCCGTAGCAGAATTAAAAAAAATGAACCCTGGTTTGACGGAAAGCATCAAAACAGGGCAAAAGATAAAACTACCGTAAGGGTTATTTTTTGTCTTTAAACTTTTTCATGGTATTGATAAAGGCTTCGGAGTCTTGCGCACCTACTTGTGTACCCACAAGGTTTCCTTCTGAACTAAAAAACAAAATAGTAGGATAGGCTTCTAAGTTGTATTTTTTTGCAATGGTAGGTCCTTCACCTTTTTCACCATCTAATTTATATGCAATATAGTTCTGATTGGCATATTCGCCTACTTGTGCATTTGTGAAGGTATTTTTGGACATCCATTTGCAGGGACCGCACCATACGGCGTATATGTCTACAAAGAAAGGTTTTTTCTCGGCTTTAGCTTTTTCAAGCAATTCGCTCCAAGTACCCTTGAAAAACTTGATACCGGTTTCCTGCGCATAAATAGTGCTTGATGTAAAAGCAATCAAAAAGATGGCTATACTGATTTTTAAGAGGTTTTTCATAGCTGTTTTGTTATTGAATAAATACTACGACAAAGTTACGAAAAATGTGCCACTTTTGGTTTATGTTCATCATTTTGATGATTATTTTCTTATAAACTGCGTTTCTGATAACTTTCCTGCATCATTTGATAAAGTTCCTCAGGGGTAATAGGTTGTAATTCAAAGTCAATGTTTTCAATTTTAAGCTGTATTTTCGTTTTTTCTCCGTCTATGGATAAATTTTCTATGTATGACCATGGCACAAACCATATTGCCAGAGAAGTGAACATTTTACTTACATGAAAATACAGACCCTCTGTATCTATCCCAACTTTGAGGGCATATTTCAATTTTTTTTTCCCGATTTTAGCTTTAGGAATAATATGTACATTCTCTCTCGGAGGATTTGTCCTGCTGAATTTTTCTTTAAGGAATTTCCAGTCTTTATCAAGGTTGTATTTTGCATTAGCAAGATACGTGAGGAGTATTGGAATACCAACCACAGTTAAAGCAAATAAAATAGTAGCAAGAAATAGCATAGTTCAAACACATTTCAAAACACTGCAAAAGTATAGAAAGTTACATTAGGTTTGTGTTTTAGATTTTAAAGTTATCAGAGATTTGGGTCAAATCAGAAGTTTATAGAAAAAAATTTTGAGATTTATCAGGTTTGCATATAACTTTGCACGCTGTTTTAGCTATATCAAATATAAGCAATTATGAATCAAAATATAATTTATCTCGCTCCTGTAATAGGTTTGCTTGCGTTAGGTTACACTTTCTTACGTTCAAAATGGGTAGCCAGCCAAGATGCTGGTGATAAACGCATGCAAGAAATAGGCTCATTTATAGCACGTGGTGCAATGTCTTTCTTAAAAGCAGAATACAAGATATTAGCTGTTTTTGTGGTAATTGCCGCACTTTTGTTAGGTGCTTTATCCTGGAATGACCCCAAATCTTCTCCATTTATTATTTTAGCCTTTATCATGGGGGCAACTTTTTCTGCGAGTGCAGGATTCCTCGGTATGCGTATAGCTACCAAGGCAAATTACAGAACGGCACAAGCCGCCAAAACCTCTATTTCCAAAGCATTGAATGTTTCTTTTACAGGAGGTGCGGTTATGGGTATCGGCGTGGTAGCTTTAGGTATTATTGGTTTAGGAACATTGTTTATTTTGTTTAATTACATGTTTAACGGTAACGGTGCCAATGGTTCACAATTACACAGAGTATTAAACGTATTGACAGGGTTTTCCTTGGGTGCAGAAAGCATTGCTTTATTTGCCCGTGTAGGGGGAGGTATTTATACCAAAGCCGCTGATGTAGGTGCAGATTTGGTAGGAAAAGTAGAAGCAGGTATTCCTGAAGATGACCCTCGTAATCCCGCAGTAATTGCAGATAACGTAGGAGATAACGTAGGAGATGTAGCAGGTATGGGTGCAGATTTATTTGGTTCTTATGTAAGTACGGTTCTGGCTACCATGGTATTGGGTGCTTCTGTGTTCGTAGTAGGGGATAGCTTTGGAGGATTATCTACAACCCTTTTGCCCTTGATTATTGCTGTGTTGGGTGTTGTGTTTTCTATTGTAGGAACATTTTTTGTTCGCACTTCTGACAGCAATCCCAAACCTCAAATGGCATTGAATTTTGGAAACTGGGGTGCTATTATTCTCACTGTTATTGCCTCTTATTTTGTTATTAACTGGATGCTTCCCGCGAAGTTTGTTATAGGTACAAAAGAATATACTCCAATGAATGTATTTGGTTCTGTTGCCATAGGTTTAATTGTAGGTGCGCTTATCAGTATTATTACAGAGTATTATTGTTCTATGGGTAAAAAACCTGTAAATACGATTGTACGTCAGTCTTCCACTGGTCCTGCAACCAACATCATTGCGGGATTGAGTATAGGTATGGCTTCCACATTTTTACCCGTAATTGTGTTAAGTATGGGTATTGTTGCTTCTTATTATATGGCAGGTTTATACGGGGTTGCTATGGCAGCTTCGGGTATGATGGCAACTACGGGTATGCAATTAGCAATTGACGCATTCGGACCTATTGCGGATAACGCAGGCGGTATTGCAGAAATGAGCGGATTACCCAAAGAAGTTCGTGAAAAAACAGACGTACTTGATGCCTTAGGAAATACTACCGCGGCAATTGGTAAAGGTTTTGCTATTGCTTCTGCGGCATTAACTGCTTTGGCTTTGTTTGCCGCTTTTATGGAAACCACAGGTTTGGAAAAAATTGACATATCGAATGCCAAAGTATTGGCAGGATTGTTTATCGGTGCAATGGTGCCTTATTTGTTCTCTTCTATGGCTATGAGTGCTGTTGGTAAAGCCGCCAATAAAATGGTAGAAGAAGTACGCAGGCAGTTTAGAGAAATCAAAGGATTATTAGAAGGTAAAGAAGGGGTAGAACCTGATTATGAAACCTGTGTTTCTATTGCTACCAAAGCCGCATTAAACCAGATGATAGCTCCGGGCTTACTTGCGTTGTTAGTTCCTATTATTGTAGGTTTTGTGGCAGGTGCAGAAGTACTTGGTGGAGTATTGGCAGGTGTAACCACATCAGGTGTGCTGATGGCTATATTCCAGTCCAACGCAGGGGGAGCATGGGACAATGCCAAAAAATCTTTTGAAAAAGGGGTAGATATCAATGGAAAAAAATACTTCAAAGGTTCTGACCCTCACAAAGCTACCGTTATCGGAGATACCGTAGGCGACCCATTCAAGGATACATCAGGTCCTTCTATGAATATCCTTATTAAGTTGATGTCTATTGTATCGCTTATTATAGCGCCTGCTTTGGCAAAATTGATGTAAAACCATTCAGTTTGATATATTTCAAAAGCACAGATGACCCTATACTGTTGTCTGTGTTTTTTATATTTTACCCATTTAATAACTAACTCAATGTCAGGTTTTATAAAAATTTAGGGCGTGTCCCCTGTGCTTGCGCTTCGGGGTCGGGCTATTCGCTGATAGAGACGTGGCATGCCACGTCTGTACTTCACAGGCTACGCCTGTTACGGGCTTTCCGCTGCTATCCCTCACGCAGATAGGCGCGCGTACATATACGCTAGGCACACGCGTTAGGCATGCGGAGGGCATGCGTTAGCATGGTGCGAATAGCACCGAAGCGATAGCGTAGCCCGTAGCACGCCGACTGCGCCGCGAAGCAAGCAGGAACGCCCAAAAATGAATTTGCGTAACATCAGTTAATAAATTTACCTGTATTTCATAATCTTTTGTGTAGTTTTGTGCCATGAATTACTACTCGCCTGTTCATGATATAAAAGAGTTGGAAAAAATTGCGTTTCAGGTACGGAGAGATATTGTACGCATGGTACATGGTGCTTCTTCGGGACATCCTGGGGGTTCTCTGGGTTGTACGGATATTTTTGTGTGTTTGTATTTTAACCTCATGAAGCACCAACCTAAACCTTTTTGCATGGACGGAAAAAATGAAGATGTATTTTATCTTTCTAACGGACATATTTCACCCGTATTATACAGCGTATTAGCACGTACGGGGTATTTTCCTGTATCTGAATTAGCAACATTCAGGAAAATTAACAGCCGCTTGCAAGGACACCCCGCCACCAAAGAAGCATTGGAAGGTGTACGGGTAGCCACAGGTTCATTAGGACAAGGGTTTTCGGTAGCCATCGGACATGCCCTTGGCAAGAAACAAGATAAAGACAATACTTTTGTATATGTAATGCTCGGAGATGGTGAAATTCAGGAAGGACAGATATGGGAAGCGGCGAATTTTGCATCACATCATAAAATAGATAACATCATCGGTATTGTAGACGTGAACGGTCAGCAGATTGACGGGGCAACCAAAGATGTAATGAATAACCGCGACATAAAGGCAAAATTTGAGGCTTTTGGGTGGCAGGTATTACAAATGGACGGGCATAACATTTCTGAAATTTTATCTGTACTGAACCAAGCTAAAGAAATGTGCTACAAAGAAATTCCTGTAATGGTTTTGGCAAATACAATTATGGGTAAAGGAGTAGATTTTATGGAAGGCACGCATAAATGGCATGGGGTTGCTCCTAATGATGCGCAGTTAGCACAAGCATTAGCACAATTACCTGAAACTTTGGGAGATTATTAAAAAAACATGAAAATCGGTATTGTATTGTGTAATCTCGGTGGACCAAGGGACTTAAAAGATGTTCAACCTTTTTTGTATCGCTTGTTTATAGATGAGGAAGTTATCCCTATTCGTCTGAAAGGAATATGGAGAAAAGCCTTTGCTTATACAATATCTCACTTGCGAGCAAAAAAAACACGTAAAAAATATGCCCTCATTGGTGGAAAATCTCCTATCAATGAAAATACTGAAAAACAAAGAACCGCCTTACAAAATTATCTTTCTGCACATTTTTCTGAACATGAGTTTGAAGTGGTTACTGCTATGCGATTCGGCTTTCCTAATGCAGTACAAGGATTTGAAACTTTGCAAAAAAACAAAGTAGAAAAAATAATTCTCTTGCCTTTATACCCGCATTACTCTTACAATACTACACAAGCCGCCATTGATATTTTTGAAAGAATTTGCGTAGAAAAAAACTATAAAGTCCCTATTCAAACGGTTAAAACCTACCATACGCACCCAAGTTATGTACAAGCCATAAATGCAAGAATTGACGAACAACTAACCCTGCTGCAAAGTAGAGAAAACACCGTTTTACTTTTTTCTGCGCATGGTATACCTGTACGCGAAATTGCCAAAGGCGACCCGTATCAAAAACATATAGAGGAATCTGTGCAGGCAATTATGCAAGCCCGAAACCATGATTTTCCGCATTTTTTGAGTTACCAATCCCGCGTGGGTCCAATGGAATGGTTAAAACCTTATACACAAGATATCTTACAGGAATTAGCACAAAAAAATGTACAAAATGTAATTGTAATACCTATCTCTTTTGTATCCGACCATTTGGAAACGTTGTACGAAATCGGGGTAGAATACGCACACCTTGCAAAAACCTTGAGTATTCCTCATTTTTGTTTTACAGAAGGCTTGAACGACCACCCATTGTTTATAAAGGCACTGTTTGAACTTGTTTTGGAAAACATTTGAATATCATTTTAAGGAAATTTTCATATATACGAAGTGATTTTAGAGCATCAGGAAAGCCAAAAAATAATCACTTAATTATGCCATTGGGTAGTTATCATGTATCTTTTTATTCGTAATGTTTTACTATCAGCAACATTTTTTGTCCTTTTGCATGGGTGGGCATTTTACAGTCCCATAACTGCAATATACACAGCAGTCCCCTTGTTTGGGTTTGAGGACTTTTTTACAATTCTGACATTGATAAAAATACTGGCAAGCATCTGTGGGCATAGTTTCTTCTTTTTTGTGTCCACAGTGAGGGCAAGTAATTGTTGATTGCAATAAAATTTCCATAATTTATATCAAAACTTTGCTTCTTGTTTAATGAAAACAGTACAAGTTTACATAAAATTATTCAAACGACCAACTGTTTTCCTGAATAATAAACAAAAAGGCACAATGATAATTTTGTGCCCTTTTTTTGTTAAAACTTTGGAAGATTATTTTACCTTGAAGCTACCTTTTCCAATCAGATAGCCGTTTTCATATACTTCTATGGTATGGTTGCCTGGTTTGTATTCAGTGGTGTTGGCATACACAAAAGAAACTTCCTGTGCAGATTGCCCGTAGTTAATGGTTTTAGAAGTAGAGTAGGTTTTTTCACCATCAACAGTTTTAATTTTTCCACTTCCTCTTGACATATCTTGGCTTACACTACCGTCAGGATTGATGTATACAATGTATAAAGTGCGTTCTCCTTTGTCTGCCACCCTGTTTTCTGCAATGTTGAATTTAACTTTGATTTTGCTAATTTTACGTGCTTTGAAAGGTTGGTCGTCATCTTCTTTACCGTTCTCTTTAATCATACTAAACTTGAATCCTTCTGCTTTGAGAATAGAAGCTGTTTTTACTTTTACATCAAGTTCTGTGATTTTATCGTCTTTTTCAATAGTTTGTTTTTTAAGTTCCTCATTGTCTTGTTTGAATTTATCCAAATCTGCTTTGAGGAGTTTATTTTCTCTGCTCAGTGAGTCAATTTTAGTTTGATATTTTTCTACGTAGTATTTAAGCTGGTCAATTTGCTCTTTCAGTTTTTTGATTTGCTCTTTGTCCAAATTGCCTTTTTGTAGTTGCGCGCGGATTTGGGCTTTTTGTTTTTCAATAAATGCATTTTGTGATGCTACAATAGAATCCAATTCTTTGATTTTACCTTTCTGATTGTTTACAATAGAATTTACCTCATCTAACTCTTTTTCTAAATCAATGTTTTCAGTTTTAAGGCTATCTTTTTCTTTTACTACTCTATCTCTGTATTCAATTACCTTTTGACGATTGAGCGCAGTATAAGCCAATGCAATGACCAATACCACAATGATAGATAAAAAGATAATCCGCTCCGTGTTACGCTTTTTTGTATCCTGTACCATAAATAAGTTTTTAATCTGCCTGCAATATTAGAAAAAAATTATACACGCAGATATTTTTAATATACAAACTTAATCTACAATTTTTCCAATCAAGGTAGCAGAAGAAGCCTGCAATACTTTTACCTGAACATAATCCCCTTTTTTGAGATTATCTTTTTTAGGAAAAACCAACATTTTATTGGCATCATTTCTTCCACATAAATCAAAATCAGAGCGTTTAGATGTACCTTCTATCAGTACCTTGAAAGTTTTACCTACATCAGCAAGATTTTTTTCTTTGGAAATCTGGGTTTGTAAAGCGATAATTTCATTCAATCTACGAGTTTTTACTTCATCGGGAATATCATCAGGATATTTGCGTGCCGCCAGCGTACCCGGTCTTTCTGAATACTTGAACATATACGCATGTTCGTAACGGACTTCCTGCATAATACTTAATGTATCCTGATGTTCTGCTTCGGTTTCGGAGCAAAATCCTGCAATAATATCTGTAGAAAGAGCAAGTTCAGGCATAATACTGCGGGCTGTGCGTACTCGTTCCAAATACCATTCACGCGTATAGGTACGGTTCATTTTTTCTAAAATGCGATTATTTCCACTCTGCACGGGTAAATGAATGAATTTACAGATATTGTCATATCTTGCCATAGTTTCCAGTAGTTCATTGGAAATATCTTTGGGGTGAGAAGTTGTAAAACGCACCCGCAGGTTTTTATCCATTTGGGCTACTTGTGCAAGGAGTTGGGCAAAATTGGTGTTTTCATATTTGTAAGAATCCACGTTTTGACCTAACAGCGTTACTTCTTTATATCCCTCCCGTATCAGTTCTTCTACTTCTTGGAGAATACTTTTTACATCACGGCTGCGTTCACGCCCGCGTGTAAAAGGCACTACGCAAAATGAACACATATTATCACAACCGCGCATAATGGATATAAACGCACTTACGCCGTTACTGTTCAAACGCACAGGGCTAATATCTGCATACGTTTCTTCCAAAGAAAGCAATACATTGACAGCTTTTTCACCACTGTCTACTTCGGAAATAAGGTTAGGCAAATCCCTGTATGCATCAGGACCTACCACAATATCCACTAATTTTTCCTGTTCCAAAAGTTTGGATTTTAAGCGTTCTGCCATACAACCCAGAACGCCTACTATCAATTTAGGGTTTTGTTTTTTTAAGGAGCGGTATTGTTTTAAGCGTTCCCATACTTTTTGCTCTGCATTTTCACGTATAGAACAAGTATTGAGGAATATGACATCAGCATTTTTGGGATTGTTTTCTGTTTTGAAGCCCATTTTAAGCATAACCGAAGCGACAATTTCGGTATCCGAAAAATTCATCTGACAGCCATACGTTTCTATGTATAGCTTACGGGCATCAAGATTATGCTTGTTTTGTTCGCTTTCAAAGGCAGTACCTTGCAATTTCTCATCATGCACTTTCGTTTCATCAAGAATGGGAATATCTGTAATAAGATGACTCATAGTTACGGTTCAATAAACTGCAAAATTACAAAACTTTATCCTGATTTGGTGCGTGACTGTAAATAATTTGCTATAAAACAAACACTTATTAACTGCAATCCTGCTATTACAACATGTATGTAACGGTATTCCAAAGGGTGTAAGATAATGTTTAATCCTACGTATATGGCTATGAATGCCCACACAACAGTAATGGTGCGTAAAGTGCTTTTTTGTTTCTTATATATAAATGAAACAGTTGATAGGAATGCGAAAACCAGTGTGATAATTTTAATAAAACTGTGCATGCTATCCCAAAAATAACGCGATGAATAGGTTCTTGCGTGTGTATGTATGTGTGTAATATGTAAAGGCACATAAACCGTAAGTGAATGTGGCATAAATAAAGCATTCAGCCACTCTTTTGTATTGGGTAAGATGTATCCGTGTACAAAATGAGCAGGGTAATGAATAATTATTTGCTTGGCTACTTTTCCAAACAGGTTATTCGTATGTGTAATGGCTTCTCTGTATGTTTTACCTTGTTTAATTTGGTTTTGTATGTACTGTTGGGTAAAACTGCTGTCTTCAAAAATGCGGTTGTCGTCCTGTTCAAAAGCATATTCTTCATCTTTACGCGCATACATGGCTTGCAAAAGAATATTTACTTCTACGTTATCAGTTTGAAACCGCTCTTTTTTAAGTACAGGTGTGATAACAGATGCGTTATTCCAAAATAAAATCCCCTTGAATATATCAGGAGCAAAATAGTTGTACCTCCAGTAATACAAACTGCTTACGCTTACGTAAAAAACTGCATATACAAGTAATACCCATACAAGTATTTTGTATCGGGATTTTAATTTCCAAACTGTATATCCCGCAAGCAAAACAAGGGTAACAATAGCAATCGGTTTAAGGTACAAACCTAACCCTGCAAGAACATACAAACAGCACAGATAAACAGATTTTTTTGTATTTTGGTATTGTTGCCATACGTACCATTGTGCAAGAAATAAACTAACTAACAGACTTTCTACCATCAGGCAGGTGTTGTAATATAATTGTTGGGGTTCAATATGAAAAACAAGCCATGATAACCACACTTTTTTATCAGACAAAGAATATTGCTGTGCCAAATGAGAGATGATTAAACCTGTTACTACACTCCTGACCAAAATTTGAAGTAAAACAGATACAAAAAGATACTTTGCACCTAAACCAAAAACCCATATAAAAATGGGGTAGCCAACAGGTGTACAATACGACAAAGATTGTGTTTTTGCCAAATCAGCAAAGGCAGCGCTGTCAGGTTCTACCCAAAAACCTTTGCTAATAAGCAATATCAAGATATGAATACACAAAGATAAACTTGCGTAAACCCACCATTTCTTATAGATACCCATTATCTGCCATGCTATACGTTTCCTTGTAAGTTACAATAATATGGTCTAATATCTGAATATCCATTAGCTCACCTGCATTCTTAATTTTTTTAGTCAGGTTAATATCTTCATTACTGGGTTTGGAATTACCTGACGGGTGATTATGTAATAAAATCATACTACTGGCGTTACATTGCAAAGCGTATTTAAGAATAACGCGTACATCAACTACGGTAGCCGAAAACCCCCCTTTGCTGATTTCCTGATGCTTAATAACGGCGTTAGCCTTATTGAAAAATATAACATAAAAGTATTCTACACTGGCATCAGAGTATAAAGTCGGAAAATGTTTTTGAATATAATTTTTTGCATCTTCCACGGACTTAATCTGTAAAAAAGCACGATTTCTAAGTTCCTGCTCTCGGCGTTTGCCCAGTTCAAATATCACACTGATAATTTTTGCTTTTACTTCTCCTAATCCTTCAATTTTGGTAAGTTCTTGCCATGAGGCATCTCCTAAACGGGTTAAACCTCCGTATGTTTCAATTATTTCCTGACACAGTTCTAATACATTTTTGCCTTTTGTCCCCGAACCCAGAATAATAGCTAATAACTCTGCATCATTTAACCCACTTGTACCTAATAAAGCTAATTTTTCTCTTGGGAGAGTTGCTTTATCCCGTTCTTTGAAATTATTTTTTTTCATTTTTGTCTGATTTTTTGGAACTTAATTTCTGTTTTTTTTCATGAAATCCATACGGACAATGCTTGCACCCGTTCAGGCAACAATATCCCCGCTTTAAATGATATTTTTCTGTAAAAACTTTGTATCCCTGCTCGTTTATGTAGTAATCATCAGGTTCTAATTCAATGTGCATATACAAAAATACAAAAATGGTAATTATTTACGTGATTTGTTCTTTACTTGGGCGTGTCCTCTTCGCTATCGCTTCGGGGTCGGGCTATTCGCTACAAGTGGGGACAATGCGTGCATTGTCCCTACTTGTAGCTACTATCCCTCACGCGGATACGCGCGTACACACACGATACACAGATTGCGTGAAGTGCTTGGAGCAACCTGCGTAAGCAGGTGTGCAACGCACCGAAGCGATAGCGTAGTGCGGAAAGCACTGACCCGAAGCAGAAGGGCGATAAGCCCTACCTGCGTAGGGACACGCCCATAAATAAAAAATCCACCTGAATACCTCTAAAAATTTTATCAGTTTATTTTTCTTCGGCTTGTGCATTCTGACTTTGTTCAGGACGCATTTGAGGAAAGAACAATACTTCCTGAATAGAACTTGAATTAGTCATAATCATACTTAAACGGTCAATACCTATACCCAAACCCGCCGTAGGGGGCATTCCAAATTCCAATGCTCTTAAAAAATCTTCATCAAGTACCATAGCTTCGTCATCACCGCGTTTACCGAGTTCTAATTGTTCCATAAAGCGTGCGCGTTGGTCAATAGGGTCGTTGAGTTCGGAGAAAGAATTACAGATTTCCTTACCATTACAAATAGCTTCAAAACGCTCAACCAGACCTGCTTTGGAACGGTGCTTTTTTGCCAATGGGGACATTTCCACAGGATAATCCATGATAAAAGTAGGCTGAATGAGTTTTTTCTCGCAGTGTTCTCCGAATATTTCATCTATAATTTTGCCTTTACCCATAGTGTTATCCACAGGAACATTGAGAGATTTTGCCGCCTGACGGAGTTCCTCTTCATTCATATTGCTAATATCGACACCTGTAAAGTGCTGTATGGCTTCAAACATGGTAAAACGTTTCCATGGACGTTTGAAATCAATGATATTTTCTCCTACTTTAACCTGTGTAGTTCCATTCGTGGCAATAGCTACTTTTTCAATCATTTCTTCCACCAAATCCATCATCCAGTAGTAATCTTTGTAGGCTACGTAGAGTTCTATCTGTGTAAATTCAGGATTATGGAAGCGGGACATACCCTCATTTCTAAAATCTTTGGAAAATTCATATACACCTTCAAATCCGCCTACAATCAAACGTTTGAGGTACAATTCATTAGCAATGCGCAAATACAGTGTCATATCCAATGTGTTATGATGTGTCTTGAAAGGTCTTGCGGAAGCACCTCCGTAAATAGGTTGCAAAATGGGAGTTTCTACCTCCAAATACCCTTTGGCATTGAGATATTCCCGCATGGTGTTTACGAGTTTGGTGCGTTTGATAAAAATTTCCTTCACATGCGGATTAACAATCAAATCCACATAGCGCATGCGGTAGCGCAATTCAGGGTCTGTAAAAGCATCATAAATTTCACCGTCTTTTTCTTTTACAATGGGTAAAACACGTAAAGATTTGGATAGAAAGGTGAATTCTTTGGCATGAATACTCGTTTCACCTGTTTTGGTTTTGAACACATAGCCTTTGATACCAACAAAATCACCAATATCTGTCAATTTCAAAAAAACTTCTTTATACAGCGTTTTATCTTCGGTTGGGCAGATGTCATCAATACGGATATAAGTTTGAATTTTTCCTGTATGGTCTTGAATAACCGCAAAAGAAGCCTTGCCCATATTGCGCACACTCATTACACGCCCTGCCACACATACGTCCTGATAGTTATTTTTTTCAGGGTCATAATTTTCCAAAATTTCTTTGGCAGTAGCATTTACAGGGTATAATTCCGCAGGATAGGGATTGATACCTAATTCGATCAATTGTGCTAATTTTTTTCTTCGGATAACTTCTTGTTCGGATAATTGTGTGTTTGTCATAATAAAATCTGGCAAAAATACAACCTTTTTAAGACAATGAACGTATAATGCTAACTTTTAATTTCTATTCACGTAAATTTATGCTTCTAACTCAGCTTCACATGGAGCGGGTAGAAAAATGTCCCGCGGATATGCACTCAACAACATTACCAAAACACAGTTAAAACAGCATTTGTAAGAGCATGGCGTTTTACTGATTGGTGGCGGTTTAGATGAAGCACCTATGGCATACAAAGATATAGATGCAGTTATATAGCACCAAACCGATTTAGTAGATATTCTAGCGAGTTTTACCCCTAAAATTGTGCGTATGGCAGAACCCGAAGACCCTAAGTGGCGCAAGAAAAAAGGTGAAGATATTTTTGGTGAATAATCCGAATTATTAACATTTTTTATGGGCGTGCCTGCTTGCTGCGCAGAGCAGTCGGTGCTTTCCGCACCGCGCTATCGCTTCGGTGCAAGGCACAAGCCTGACGGCTTTGCTCCAAGCCCCTCACGCAAAAAAATACCTGCATACCGTTCATGTAGCAATTTTGACAGTTCATGCCGAAAATGAAGTGAATATGACCTCTACAGTGGCAGTAAATACGCCTACACATACTAACATCAAGGTATAATCCTAATCCAAATACGGGTCCATTTAACCTTGAAAACACATCAGGTTTGGTACAGATTACGAATGTGCTGGGTGCAGTGGTATGGCAAAGTGAAATAAATACACCTTTACAAAATGTAGATATAAAACACTTGCCCAAAGGCGTGTATATACTCCATCATAAACAAGACAAAATCAAGCTGGTGATAGAGTAAGTTCTTAAAATCTGAATACAAAAACTCCCTGTTTATATTGCGGGAGTTTTTTTTTATTCAAAATGTATGTGCCTAAATAGTTGTTGTATGTAATAAAATTATCCGTTATTTTGCAGACAGTTCATGAATAAAAAATTATTTTTTTGGCTGTCCATAGGTCTTGTTGGAGTAGTTATCCTGTTTTTTGCCATCTACCATATTTGGTATAAAAGGACTTATAATCTACCAAAAGAGAAACTTCTTGAACTGTTTAATACTTCACAAGCTGAAAAATATGCAGATTCTCTCCTGAAACAACTCTCTCTTACAGATAAAATCAAGCAACTTTTTATCCTTCCGCATACTGAGAAAACAGATGGTGTTGGAGGATATTTATACTTTTCTCTTTCTGACAGTATTGTTCAAAATACTACATCTCTGCCTTGTTTTAACCTTATCCATTACCCAAGAAATGAAAAGTATATCCCAAAACTCAGTACTCTGGGTATCAATCATGAAAATATAAGCCTTCAAAACCAAATAGATGCTCTTTTGTATCAGTTAAAAAACAAAGGCTTTAATATGCTGTTTTTACCTTACACTCTTGCCGAATATCCTTATCAAACGGAGTGTATTAGTCCGAATCCTGCTACGGCAGTGCATCATCTCAAAATGTTTCAAAAACAGTGTGCAGAGCAAAGAATACTGTTCGGGCTTTCAGAATTTCCTTCCCTACGGTATGAAGTTTTGCAGGATACTAATGTTCTCCAAAAATACATATCCAGAGAAAGCTATATATGGCAGGAATTACAAAAATACTATATAAGCACCGTTCAAATACCTAATTCTAAACATCAAAATATACAACCCTTATACCACTCTCGCCTTTTTACTCAACAAATTTTACGCAATACTTTTAACTACAAAGGTTTGATTTTTACAGACCGATTGGACAAAAGCAAAACATCAATAGATTACATACAACTTCTTAAAAATGACGTAGACGTGTATGTATGTCCGCCTGATATACAAAAAGCAATCCGTGAAATAAGAAAAGCCATTATACTGCGTAAAATATCCATTCAAAGCATTAACAGCAAGGTAAAACGTATTTTGATGGCAAAGTATTTTATTCAACAAAAACCTAAAAAAACGTTGGATAATATCTACCCGCGTGCCACTTACCGAAATACGCTTGCCAATACGGTTTGTATGTTAAAAAATGATAAAAATCTACTTCCTATACCCGTAAATCAGGATTTTTCCGAATGGTCATGTATAAGTATCAACGCGGATATTTATACCCCCTTTCAAGGATTTCTTGCTCAATTCACTAATGGAATGCAGTATTCATTTATACCGCAACGCTTGAATGAAAGTCTGTTTAAAGAAAAATTATTCAAAGCAAAGAAGAATTGTATTGTAAGTATAGACGGGATTTTAACCTCGGAAAAATTAAAAATAGTTGAGGATTTTTGTGTTACTCATAACGTTATTATAGTTCAGTTTGGTGCCTTGTATACTCCTTTGGATTATTACAAAAAAGCGACTTCCGTGGTCTATCACCCTGAACAAGATAATGACGCACAGGATATTGTAGCACAAGCTATCTTGGGTGGGTATGATGTAAAGGGAAATTTTGAATTTCCTTTGTTAGAACCGTATAAAGTTCATAAATACAAAGCCTGCATACTGGGAATGGGGCTACCCGAAGAAGGAGGAATGTATCTTTCCAAATATGGGGTTTATGGACATTTGGATTCAGCGCTTAAAAAGTGGGTTCGGGATAAAATTATGCCCGGAGGTCAGATTATGGTAGCGCATAAAGGTAAAATTATTTATCAGAAGGCTTTTGGGCATTTGACTTATGAACAAGATGATAAAGTCAAAATGAGCACTTTGTACGATATGGCATCAGTAACAAAAATCTGTGCGACTACCCTCGCGTGTATGCGTGCTTATCAGGATAGTTTGCTGAATTTACAGGATAGTCTTAAAAAATATATTCCGTATTTAGATACTGCAAAAGGCACACTTAAAAATGCTATGATTCATAAAATTCTTACCCACCATTCGGGGGCAGGAATTGGGCTTCCTGCCTACACGCTCAGGTTTTTTAACGAAAATGCCCCCAAAATGAAACGGTATTTTTCCAAAGAATACAAAGAACCTAAAAACAAGAAAATAAATCTCAAAAACAAGGATACTGCCTTTACGATACCTGTTGCCAAAGATTTGTATTTTCGTACAGATGTATGGGATACTATTTTATACCGCATCAGCAGGTTGGATTTGGAAAAAGAAAATGAATACCAATACAGTGATTTTAACATGTATCTTTTGCAGAAAGTAGTGGAAAATATTTACAAAAAACCGTTAAATGAATTTGTTGAAGAAGAATTTTACCAAAAAATGAACCTCAAACAGACTTGCTTTTTACCGCTCTCAAAATTTTCTCTTGATGAAATAGCACCCACCGAAAAAGATGACTTCTGGCGAAAACAACAGGTACACGGATATGTGCATGACCCCACAGCGGCGCTCTGTGGTAATGTATGCGGTAATGCGGGACTGTTCAGTAATGCCTTTGGAATAACTGTGATAGGGCAGATGCTTCTCAACAAGGGTTATTATGGCAGACATCAACTTTTAGATAGTTCAACGATTGATATGTTCACAAAAGCACAACCGGGTACATTCAGAGGGTTGGGCTTTAATAAGCCTCCTTTGCAAAGGGATAGTGTTAATCACCCATGGCAGATGAGTTACAGATGTTCCCCCAAAGCCTTTGGACATACGGGCTTTACAGGAACATGCCTTTGGGTAGACCCCGAACATGACCTTGTTTTTGTTATGCTTACCAATCGTGTATATCCCAAAGCAAGCAATAAAAAATTGATAGAACGTGGTATACGTCAGTATGTGCAAGGTTTATTTTATGAAGCATTAGGCGTAGAACCTCGCTCCGTAAAAAAGAAACCTGACTAAGATATTTATCTATGTAAAAGCGTAACTATTTACCTTGTACGAATGTATCATGTTTTAGGCGTTCCTGCTTGCTGCGCGGCGCAGTCGGCGTGCTACGGGCTACGCTATCGCTTCGGAGACGTTGCATGCAACGCCTCTACTACGCACCCTCCGCATGCCTAACGCATATACGCAACGTGTATGTACGCGCATCGCGTGAGGGATAGCAGCGAAAAGTAGGGACAATGCACGCATTGTCCCCACTTGTAGCGAATAGCCCGACCCCGAAGCGCAAGCGCAGGGGGCACGCCCAGAAAATCAAAAATCCCTACTTAGTCTATGGTGAAGTTATGGTAGGACGCTTTGAAAATATGCAAATCCGAACAAGGAATGTAGTTTTTAACTTCTACAATACTTTCTGAAAGCGTTTTACCTATACACAAGTAAGGCACTTGACAATGAGCCTCAAATGCGGTTTTATTTTGTTCTGAAACAGTAACGACTACTCTGCTTTGCCCTTCACCAAACAAAAACGCATCAGGACGAATATGAGCAGGTATTTCTACGCTGAACCCAATATCATGCACAAAAGCACTTTCAAATAAGGTCGTGATTAGACCGCCGTTAGAAACATCATGCGCAGAATGTATTAAGCCCGATTGAATAAGCGCATACAAATTATTTTGCAGTTTTATTTCATTTTCTACATTCAAGTACGGTGCGGGGCTGTATTTTATGCCATGATAGCTATACACATATTCACTGCAAGCCATATCCTCGTTGATTTCTCCGAGAATATAAATCAAATCTCCGCCTTTTTGAAAACCTAATTGCATTCTGTCTTTTTGCAAATCTTCCAATAAACCTACCATGCCAATCGTAGGCGTAGGAAATACAGGAACGGTAACATTATCTATCACAGATTGATTGTAAAAGCTCACATTTCCTCCTGTAACAGGTACACCTAAGGCTTCACAAGCCAATTTCATTCCTTTAATGCTATGTACAAATTGCCAATATACTTCTTCGTTGTACGGATTACCAAAATTCAAACAATTCGTTACGCCCAAAGGAATACCGCCGCTACAAGTGATATTCCGTGCCGCTTCTAAAACTGCAATCGCACAGCCTGTTTCTGGATTAGCATGTACATAACGACTGTTGCAATCTACGGTGAGGGCAAGTGCTTTTTTTGTGCCTTTTATCTTGACAATAGCCGCATCAGAAGGTTCATTGACGCTCATATTAGCTGTACCGACCATGCTGTCGTACTGTTCATATATCCAACGCTTAGACGCAATATTCGGGTGAGAAAGTAAAAATTCTGTAATTTTTATGTATTCTTCACTTTTTTGAGGTACAGGAACTTGTTGAGGAGTATATTTTGCAATTTCCTGTAAATATTGCGGTTCTTTGTAAGTTCTGTAGTACACAGGTGCCCCTCCGCCAAGTACTAATGATTTAGCAGGTACTTTGGCAACCAATTCGCCGCGCATATAGTATTCCAAGTAACCTGTATTAGTAACAGTGCCAATTTGCACACAAGGCAAATCCCATTTATCAAAAACAGCTTTGAGTACGTCTTCTTTTCCTTTTTCAATAACGATAAGCATGCGTTCCTGTGATTCGGAAAGCAAAATTTCAAAAGGTTGCATATTTGCTTGACGGGTAGGCACTTTATCTAAGTGAATCTGCATACCTGAGTCACCTTTGGCACTCATTTCCGAGGTGGAACAGGTAATACCTGCCGCACCCATATCCTGCATACCTACAATAATGCCTGTTTCTATGGCTTCCAGAGTGGCTTCCAAGAGTAATTTTTCCGTAAATGGGTCGCCGACCTGAACCGCAGGCAATTTTTCCGTAGATTTTTCGGTAATATCTTCTGAAGCAAAGGTTGCCCCATGAATACCGTCTTTTCCCGTAGCACTGCCTACAATAAATACAGGATTACCTTCTCCTTTGGCAATAGCAGATACTGTTTTACCTTGTTTGACAATGCCCACAGACATAGCATTAACCAAAGGATTTACATTGTAACATTCATCAAAAAAGGTTTCTCCTGCTACCGTAGGTACACCAAAAGCATTTCCATAATCTCCGATACCTTTGACAACCCCACGCAACAGATACTTGGTACGTTTATGCGAAAGACTTCCAAAACGTAGGGAATTTAATGCCGCAACAGGTCTTGCCCCCATAGTAAAAATATCCCTGTGGATACCCCCCACACCCGTAGCCGCACCTTGATAAGGTTCTAATGCAGAAGGGTGGTTATGAGATTCAATTTTGAAAGCAACACCCAAACCCTGACCAATATCCATTAACCCTGCATTTTCTTCTCCCGCTTTGGCTAATACGTATTTGCCTTCTTTGGGTAATTTTTTAAGCCATACAATAGAATTTTTGTATGAACAATGCTCACTCCACATAACGGAGTAGATAGAGAGTTCAGTAAAGTTTGGTTCTCTGCCTAAAAAATCCACAATTTTGAAATATTCTTCTTCGGATAATCCTAACTTTTTAGCCGTAGGCAATAATGGATGCGCTTGTGTCATGGGACAAAAATATCAAAAAATAAAACTAATGATGTGTTTTTTCACCAATAAAAGAAATAAATACTTGTATTCTGCCGTATAAAGCACAAATGTAAAATGTGGCTTGTGTTTTGCAACATTCTTTTTATATGCAAAAACTGTTGTTTATCGCTGTTGGTATGGTGCTTTATTTCATAAGCACTGCCCAAAATTCTGACCATGTGCTTAAAAATGACAATAATGGAATACCTCTTGTGGATTTATCCGAAATGGTGGTCACCTCTGATAAAGTACAACCCTTACGTTATTTAGAATATGATGCATTTGGATATGGAGAGCGTTTAACCTACAAAGTAAAATACGGCATTATGAGTGCAGGCAAAGTGATTATGGAAATTATGCCAAAACCCGTAGAAGTTTCAGGCAGAAACTGCTACCACATTGTAGCTACCATGACGACCAAAGGCGCAGTAGATGCCATGTATCCTGTGGTTGACCGTTACGAAACATATCTCGATGTAGATGGTGTTTTTCCTTGGTACTTCAAAAAAGATTTAAGTGAAGGAAAATTTAAAACTTCTGAATACTGCCTGTTTGACCAAAGAAATCAAAAAGCGTACATCAGCAGTAATCATTATACTGTACCGCGTTTCAGTCAGGATATGGTTTCTTTCTTTTATTTTTTACGCAGTAAAAACGCTATGGAAGTACCTGTGGGTACAACGTTTCAGACGGAAGCCTTTATAGACCGAAAAGTATCTACCATCAAAGTGTTGTATGAAAAAGATGAAGTCGTAAAAACTACTTTTGGCAAAATCAATTGCATGAAATTAAAACCTTTACTTAAAGAAAGCGGATTTGACCAGTTCAAAGGAGATATGTATTTTTGGCTGACAAAAGATGCCAATCATATTTTGGTAGCGGGAGAGGGTACATTACCCATTGGAAGTGTAAAATTTATTATAGATGATGCACAAGGCTTAAAGCACGACATCAATTATTACAAAAAGAAAAAATAAATTCCCGTCTGTTTTTTCGTAAAAACATTTTATATTTGGGCATGCAAACAGGCGATATAACTATACAAGAGTTGAAACAAAGATTAGATGCAGGCGAACAGATTACCCTCGTAGATGTACGCGAAAGTTATGAGTATGAAGATTTTACTTTAGGAGGATTACAAATACCTATGAGCGAGTTTGCAAATAAATTGAGCGAGTTAGAACCTTATAAGAACCAAGAAATTGTATTGTATTGCAGGGTGGGACCAAGAAGCGCTTCTATGGTAGCTTTTTTAAAGAGTAAAGGATTTACTAACCCAAGAAACCTCAAAGGTGGACTTGAAGCGTGGCAGAAAGAGTTTGGAAAATAAAGTCAAAGAAATCAGTTATGCTACTTTACAGGAATGGCAAAAACAACAAAAAGCCATTCAGCTGGTAGATGTACGAAGTACGGAAGAAAGAAACCGTTTTCATATCGGAGGCATACATATTCCTGTACCTTTATTTTACGAAGAAGCATTATTGAAATTAAGTAAAGATATTCTTGTGGTGTTGTATTGCCATAGTGGTATCCGTAGTGCAGACGCAGGAGAGTTTCTCATAGAAAATGGATATACAGAGGTATATCATCTCAAAAAAGGCATTCTGGAAATTGATGTCTAATTTTTTGACTTATCTATGTTTATTTTCAATATGTTATACGCAAAATGAAATAAGGGCGTGCCCTTCACTGCGTTCAGGTCGGGCTATACGCTACAAATCCTCACAGGCTACGCCTGTTGCGGGTTTTTCGCTGCTATCCCTCACGCGAAAACAAGGTAAAGAGGTTTGTTTGGTTTATTAGATGATGTGTTGTTTTTTGATAATTTGCGAATAGTTGCGAGGGCGGGGCTTCGCCCCGCCCTCGCATAAACTCTCAAAAATGCCCACAAACAATAAAGAAGAAATGTTTTTTACCTCATTTTACCCGCGGGCAGGTAAACCCGAAAACCCCACAAAAAAACACTTCTTTCGCGTTAGGCATGCGGAGGGCATGCGTGCTTGCACGCATGGTGCAACGCACCGAAGCGATAGCGTAGCCCGCAGCACGCCGACTGCGCCGCGAAGCAAGCAGGAACGCCAAAAAAAATTATTTCTCTATACTTGTTCTTGTAAGGTAAATAGTTACGTTTTTTGAGAAAATTTTGAAATTCTCCCAATCTTTACAAAGAGAAAAAGTTTTGTATATTTGAGTAATACTTAAATCATTAACAAAAATTCTATGGAAAACAAAATTGCTGTACTTATTGATGCAGATAATGCGCAGGCAGAATACATCAAAGACATTCTTGCTGAAGTTGGTAAGCATGGAAAAATAACCATAAAACGCATCTACGGCGACTGGACAGACAACCGAATGAATGCATGGAAAACAAAAATAAATACCTATTCTCTCAGACCTGTTCAAAAATTCTCCCTTGCAAAAGGTAAAAACTCCACAGATACCGCCATGATTATTGAGGCTATGGACATTTTACACAGTAAAAATGTTACTGGGTTTTGTATTATATCCAGTGACAGCGATTACACAGGACTTGCTCAAAGAATACGGGAAGAAGGTATTTTTGTGATGGGTGTAGGTGAAGCCAATAAAACCGCAGAAGCCTTTGTGAACAGTTGTGATGTATTCGTTTTTACAGAAAACCTGCTTAACAATAACTCTGTCCATAAAGACGACAAAACAACAACTGAAAATGTTGAAAAAGCTAAAAAAGTAAAAAAACTGGATTTGCCTTTGAATAAAATCACCAATGAACCCATAGATGTAAACAACATTCTCAAAGCCTTTGATATGATTGTAGACGAAGAAGGTTTGGCTTCAATGTCTGAAATGGGTATAGCATTGCGAAAATTAGACCCAAGTTTTGACAGCAGAACGTATGGTAGTACTAACCTCAAAAATCTTTTCAAAAGACTATTGAATTTATTTGAATTTGTTGATAAAAAAGGAGGGTCAGGATTGTACATAAAACTGAAATAATAGGGATAAAAAATAACCTGACAAGTCTTTAAAACGCGTCAGGTCATTTAAGTATAAAACTATAACTTGCAAAAATTACTTTTTCGCAGGAGTAGTAGTATTGGTGGGTGTTTTACCAATTTTAGATTTATAGTTTGTTTTACCTTTACCTGATAAAAGCACCAGATTAGCTACAACACACAATACCAGGAATGCCCCTATAAGTGTCCATGAGGCTTTTTCAAGAAAATCTGTGGTTTTGCGTACTCCCATCACCTGAGCAGCGGTGGCAGAACCAAAAGAACCGCTTAATCCTCCGCCCTTGCTGTTTTGCATTAAAATGACAAGTACAAGAATTACAGCAATAATCATTATCAGAATAGCAAGAAATTGAAACATATATTTTATTTTTTAATGAGAGTGCAAAGTTAATACTTTTTTATACAATGTTGCAAAATTTTTACTTTTCGTGGTCTGTTTCCTGCATTACAGGATATTTGTCGCGTACATGCAGTATATTCATCAGCATATCTATAAACACTCTGCGGATAGTTTCCAATTCTGAATAGGTGAGATTACTTTCTATAAGTTGGTTTTCTTTGAGTTTGTTTTTGATAATTCTGTTTACCAATTCTGTAACTTCTTCTGAATTAGGATTATCTAAACTTCGGGAAGAGGCTTCCAAAGAGTCTGAAAGCATTACAATAACCATTTCTTTGGTAGTAGGTAGAGGACCTGCATATCTGAACCAGTCTTCATTTTCGCAAATACCATTGTGCTGTTCCAAATACCTTTGATAAAAAATTTCCACCCGTGTAGTGCCGTGATGCGTGTACACAAAATCTTTGATTTCTCTTGGAAAACGATATTCTCTTAGTATTGCCGCACCATCAGAAACATGCTTGATAATAATATTGGCACTTTCTTCGGGAGTAAGATGGGCATGCGGATTTTCTCCATGTTTTTGATTTTCTACAAAATATTTGGGGTTTTTTATTTTTCCAATATCATGATACATTGCTCCTACCCTTACCAACAAGCTGTCTGCCCCGATTTCATCAGCCGCCGCTTCTGCAATATTTGCCACTTGCATAGAATGCTGAAAAGTACCCGGTGCTTTAAGTGCCAGAAGTTTTAATAAAGGGTGATTGGTATCCGAAAGTTCAAGCAGTTTAATATCAGATACAAAACCAAAAATTTTCTCTATTGCCCATATAATCGGATATGCCAGCAAGGTTAAAAATGCGTTTAGGGTAATATTCAGCAAAACAGGTTTGAGATTGGTTTTTATATCTCCGCCTGTAATAAGCATAAACGCAAAATAACATAAAATATAGGTTACAAAAATATAAATACTTGTTTTGAAAAACTGTGAGCGTGATTTTACATTTACAATTCCTAATGCGGCAAAAGAACCCGCTACAAACTGTACTAATAAGAACTCATATTCCTGTATCACTACGCCTAATATGGCTGTGTATGTTGCATTGATAACAAAAGAAAGTTTGGAATTATAAAATGTCGTAATGACGATAGGAATAATACATAAAGGAACCACGTAATAAGTAAAGGGGCTGTTCTGACGTATATATTGTTCATAAGCATCAAAAATAGATAAGGTAACAATACCTGTTGTAAAAGCAATGTATAAAAACAGCAGACGGTCTGTTCTTTCTAACACATCTTTACTGAAAAACATGAGATAAATGTATATCACCAATACACCTGTAGCCACCAGAATAAACTGACCTATCACCACAGCAAAAAAGTTTTTGGAAAGCCGTTGTTTTTTCAATTCCTGTTGAAAGGATTTCAAGGCAGTGTATTTTTCATGGGTTATCAGTTCTCCCCTGCGGATAATGGTTTTACCTTGTTCTATTTTACTCCCTACAATAGAAATTTCATTGAACAAGCTTGCTTTTTCCTTTTCATATATCAGACTGTTGTAATAGTAATTGGGTACAATAAGGTTTTCCAATATCTTTATGAGTGCATTTCTGACCACAGGGTCTGTATCTTTGTATGCATGGACTTGTTTTTCTATCCATTTTGATTTTTCTTTTTTGTCTATAACATACTGTGTATGAACAATTTGTTCGTATTTGTCTTTTTCGCGCAGAATAATTTCGGAATGCAGAATGTCTGATTTTTCATAGTCTATAAATATGCTGTTTTTGCGATACTCCTGCATGATTTTGTCCAACACAGAGATAAATTTTTTATCTTTTACACAACGATTATACTCCTCGTCAGTAAGTTTAATGCCAAAATTGCCCACATTTAACCGTTCGGGATATTGTTTTTTAATTTCTTCCAAAACTTCCAACTTTTCTAATAGAGCTGTAGAATCATGGTCAAATGTTTTAAGAATTTGTTTTTCAAACTTCTGTTTCTGACTTTCTATTTCTTGAGTTTCTTTTTCCACAGCAAAATCAAACGGAGCAATAATATCTTTACTTTTCCAGCGCCCTCCTTCCTGAAAAGACAAATCCCATACGTGTTTTCGCGGCATAAAAACAACAATCACAATTACCGCACCTGCCAATATTGCCCATTTATAGAAAGTACGTTGCTCTTCTACTTTTTTCCTTACCTTACGAAACCAATTTTGCTCAACCATGCCCCTAAAATACATGGAATTTTCTAATTTTGTAAAAAATCATGGCAAAAATCATTATGGGCATAGACCCAGGAACGCAGGTTATGGGATATGGAGTTATCAAAACGGAAGGTAATCAAACTATGCAATTACTTGTTTATGGTGCTATCCGTTTTAATAAAAAAGAAAGTCATATCCAACGACTGCAAAAAATATATCAGCGGGTTTCGCAATTATTGCAGGATTTTACTCCTGATGAATTTGCTATTGAATCCCCGTTTTATGGTAAAAACATACAGGCAATGTTAAATCTTGGTAGAGGGCAGGGAGTAGCTATTGCGGCGGCACTGAATTATGGATTGACGAATATTGCTGAATACGCACCCCGAAAAATAAAACAATCTGTAACAGGTAACGGAAATGCAACCAAAGAGCAAGTGCTTAAAATGCTCTCTTCAATGCTTGAAAATGTAGAAACGCCTGAATACTTTGATGCTTCAGACGCTCTTGCAGTGGCTGTATGTCATTTCTTTAATCAGAAAAATGGAAATAGTACAAAGAGTTATTCCTCATGGGAAAGTTTTATTGCCCAAAATTCTGACAGAGTAAAGTGAACAATATCAAATAATATTATTTTGTTGGTTCTATCAAGAACAAAGGTTGTTCGTATTCCACAGGACTGGCGTTATCCACTAATACTTTTACAATTTTACCGTTCACATCGGCTTCAATTTCATTGAAAATTTTCATGGCTTCTATCAAGCATAATACCTTACCTTGTGTAATGGTATCTCCTACTTTTACAAAAGGTTCTGCGTCTGCTTTAGGTGCCCTGTAAAATGTACCTATCATCGGGGATTTGAAGGTAATCAGGTTTTGATTATTGTTTTCGGTAGCTTCCTCTGCCACTTTTGAGGTTTTGCTTTCAGTTTTAACGGGTTCAGTATTTGTAGTAGGGGTTACAACAGGAGTTGCTGCGATTACCTGTGGTGAGGTGGTTACTACGGTAGGGGTTACAACTTCTTTTTCCTTGGAGAGTTTAAGAACAAATTCACCTTGTTTAATACTTACCGAAGTAAGGTTGCTTTCATTAACCAGCTTAATAAGCTCTTTTATTTCTTTGAATTCCATTGATTTTTAAATGTTAAAATTGATTTTGGGTGCAATATCAGAACACAAAAATACATAAAACTTCATAATTTCAAATAAATGACCTCATAAAAGTATATCTTTGTTTATGGATATTCAGGAATTACAAAAAAATGTAGATAATTGGATAAAACAATACGGAGTAAGATATTACAGCGAACTTACAAATACCGCTGTTTTAATGGAAGAAGTGGGAGAAGTCGCCCGACTTATGGCACGAATGTATGGAGAACAATCTTTCAAAAATGTAGAACAGGAAAAAACCGCCAAAGACGACCTCGCTGACGAAATGGCTGATGTCCTTTTTGTATTGGTGTGTTTAGCCAACCAGACAGGGATAAATCTTACAGAAGCAGTAGAAAAAAACTTTGCCAAAAAAACACAACGGGATAAAGAAAGACATCAAAACAATACCAAACTTAAATAAAAAAAGAAACATGAATAACCCCAAACTTCTCCGAATTGCCAAAACAGTAATCAGCATATTGGCTTTGCTGGCTGTATTAGTGATGATTTTGATAATGGTAAAAATAATAACAGACTAAATCTACAAAATGATGTATTGATATTTTGGGCGTTCCTGCTTGCTTCGCGGCGCAGTCGGCGTGCTACGGGCTACGCTATCGCTTCGGTGCGTTGCACCATGCTGACGCATGCCCTTCGCATGCCTAACGCGTGTGCGTAGCGTGTATGTACGCTCACCATAGCAATAATTTACCCAAAATT